>Ga0268251_10000007_pt1 | contig 328409 bp, 301 predicted proteins | sample AgamicAsMae_FD_200527 | JGI IMG/M metagenome (GOLD analysis project Ga0268251, IMG submission 200527) | Agave microbial communities from Guanajuato, Mexico - As.Ma.e (v2) (version 2) | ecosystem: Host-associated > Plants > Phyllosphere > Phylloplane/Leaf | place: Guanajuato, Mexico... | reverse complement strand
GCGAGCTTCCGCCTTCGCTTCGATCCGCGGGCAATCGACGCGGGAAGCGGCGGCGTCTGGTTGGTCGACCCGACGAGAGGCGCCGTCGTGCGCATCGACCCGGCGAGCGGCCGTCCCGTCAAGAGCGTCGCAGTCGGCCACGCGCCCAATGCCATCGCCGTCGGCGCGGACGCGGTATGGGTCGCGGACAGGACGGACGGAACTGTGTCGCGAATCGATCCGCGCCGGAACACGGTCGACCGGAAGATCCGGGTCGGCGGCAAGCCGATCGATCTCGTCGCCGGCCTCGGCGCGGTTTGGATCGTCAGGCAAACGGCCTGACCCAACGGCTGCTTGTGCGCGTCGACTAGCCGGCCGACCGCCTAGCGACCGGCATGTGCGAGCGCGGAAGGCGTCTGCCGTCCGACGATCGCCGGAGCCTCGTGGACGAGCTCGTCGTTCTCGAGTGCCTCGACCATGAACAGGGCGAAGTCGACGCGGCGCGTGCGGTTGCTCTCGAGGATGGGGTCGCCGACGTGCCGGCTCCACACGGGCAGGCCCTGGCTCTCGCCCTCCTCGAGGTCGCTCCCGCGCACGACCGTCCAGCGCGTGTCGCTGGCGAAGACGCGCCGGCAGGCCTCCACCTGGTCGTCGAGGTCGGCGAAGCGGGCGAGGCGCGCGATCGGGCCGAGGATCTTGACGATCGCCTTGATCTTCCACGGGTACACGTCCTGGCCGTCGCGCGTGATGTGCCACCCGCACGAGAACACGAGCCGGGCTCCCGGCGCCGCGTGGTCAAGCACCGCCTGGGCCGTTCCCGTCGAGTACCCGTGGACGCCTCGCGGGACGAGCACGACCAGCACTCCGTCGCACCCGGCGACCGCGTGTTCGATGACCTCGCGGTCGTCGGTCGCTCCCGGGACGACGGTGATCCGCCCCTTGAACTCGTCGAGCTTGCCGACGCTCTCTGCCCGGCACACGCCGACGACTTCGTAGCCTCGATCCAGCGCGTGCCGGACCATGTATCGGCCGAGCTTTCCGGAGGCTCCGACGATGCAGACCCTCACGGGGCCGAGACTACACCCTCATGCGCAAACCGATCAGCCAGGGGACCCGTACAAGCCCCAGAAAGCTGACCGAGGAGGGGGGCGATGTACGGCATTCGGCGTGGGTTCCTGGTGGTCGCGGCGCTGACGGCTCTGGCAGTGCCTGCGGCGGCGGCGGGCGATCACGGAAGCGGTGGAGGCGGTGGCGGTGGCGGTGGCACGACGACGTCGACTGCGGCGCCTGCGGTCGCGTTCTCGCCGACCTCTCTGACCTTCGCGGCGCAGGCGATCGGCACGACGAGCGCTCCGCAGTCGATCACGATTACGAACACCGGGAACGCGGGGCTGTTCATCAACAGCGCGGCCGTGCGGAACACGCTCGACTTCACGCAGGTGAGCGACGGCTGCTCCGGCCTGACGCTCGCCCCTGGGACGAGCTGCAGCGTCTCGATCACGTTCTCGCCGACGGCGTCCGGCACGCGCTCGGCGGCGTTCACCCTCACCGACAACGCCGCCAACAGTCCGCAGAGCGTCCCGCTCACCGGGAGCGGCACCGGGACAAACCCGCCGCTCGCGATCGACACCCAGTTCTTCTCGTGCGCGAACGGCGTCTGCGACGTCGGCGCGGGCAGCAACGTGTTCGTGAACAACTTCTTCACGACGACCTTCAGCGCGACCGGCGGCGCTGCGCCGTACACGTGGTCGGGGCAGGTTCCCGCCGGGCTGACGCTGCGACCGTCGGGTCTCCTGCTCGGCTCGCCGACGGTGAAGGGAACCTCAACCTTCACCGTGACAGTGACCGACTCGGCCGGAGCGACCGCGACTGGAACATTCTCGCTCACCGTCACCGACCCGCCGCCGCCGAGCCCGCCGGGCTGCCAGACCGGCGGCACGAAGAAGGAGACCCTGAGCGGGCCTGCGTTCAACGGCCGGACACCGAGCGGCCAGGCGACGGCGGACATGACGAAGTTCAGCGGCTGCGGCGGCTTCAGCCTCCTGTCGGTCCAGGTCAAGGACGTGAACCTCCCCGACGGTACGCGGCTCTGGGTCACGCTCGACTTCAAGCCCGTGGGGACGATCTCGCTGCGTGGCGGCTCCGGCACGATGCCCACCTACAACATGGGTTTCTTCGGCGTCTCCAACGACGACGTCCGCGTCTACAGCGCGCTCCCTGACGTGGCCGGCTCGCAGCAGATCCTGATCGGCGGGGCGTTCCGGTGACATCCTCGTCTCCCAAGGCCGCGCGCAGCGTCGCGCGGGCGTCGTGCAGGAGCTTGCCCACCGTGCCCGGCCTGATCGAGAGCAGCTCACCGATCGCCGCGTAGTCGAGGTCGGGCGTAGTAGCGGAGGAAGAGCGCGGCTCGCTGTCGCTCCGGCAGCCGCGCGACAGCGGCGCGAAACGAGCTGTCACGCGGACGCGGCTCCTCGGCGTGCTCGCCGCCCGCCTTCAACCACTTCGTCATCCGGCGCTCGAGGGCTCCGCGCCGCCGGCGGCTGAGCGCGCTGTTGACGACGATCCGCCGGATCCACGCCGACGCGGCTCCCGAGCCGCGAAAGGAGCCCTGCTTGGCCACCGCGCTCGCGACGCCTCCTGCACGACGTCCTCCGCCGCCTCGGCGCTCTCGACGATCGCGGCCGCGACGCGCCGGAACCGGCTCCCCTGCTCGCGGTAGATCTCCTCGACCAAGATCTCCTCAATCAGCTCGAGCGCCGGATCTGAGGCCGCGTGCTTGTTCCGGGACGCACGCAGCGCCGGAGCTACCGCGTCGGCGACCTCTGCGGCTGCGACCTCCACGCTCATCCGACGCTCGGCTGCGTCTATTTCTTCATCCGTGTGCGAGCGCCGAGGGCGTCTGCCGCCCGACGATCGCCGGCGCCTCGTCGAGCACGACGAGCACGCCCTCGCACCCGGCGACCGCTCGCTTGATGACCTCGCGGTCGTCGGCCGCGCCCGGGACGATCGTGATCCGCCCCTTGAACGCGTCGAGCATGCCGACGCTCTCCTCGCGGCAGACGCCGACGACCTCGTAGCCCCGATCCAGCGCGTGCTGGACCATGTATCGGCCGAGCTTTCCGGAGGCGCCGACGATGCAAACCTTCATCGCGGAATCGCGTTCAGGCGCAAGCGTAGACGAGCTCCACGTCGCCGGTCGGGAGCGCGCGTTGGCGCTCGAGCGTCAGGCGGCATCGGTGCTGGCGGCCGGCGTTAGCTGCATCCGGCCGCCGCCGCTCTGGAGCGGCCGGTCGTGCTGCGGGCAGCGACTCGGAACGGTCTCTAGCGCAGTTGCAGGGTGGCGATCTTGTTGGCGGCGAACATGGTGTACCAGGGGTCGCCATTGGGGGCGACGGTGATCCCGAACGGTTGGCTGCCCTTGACGGCCTTGCCCTCGGTGATGACGCCGGCGTTGTCGATCCTCGCGACGTTGCCCTTGGTGGTCTGGGTGAACCAGACGGTTCCGTCCGGTGACGCGGCGATGTCCTGAGGGCCGGGGTTGCTTGGCGTGGGGAAGATGGTCACCGCATTGGTGGCGGGGTTAAGGCGCCCGACGGCCTGGGGCGTGAACCGGGCGGTGAACCAGACCTGCCCGTCGGAGGCGACGGTGACACTGCGCGGAGCCACGGTGGTGAAACCATCGGTGGTTGGGGTCATCGTGACGGCCCCTGTGGCCGCGTCGATACGACCGATGTTGCTGGTGCCGGGTGCATTGACATCACCGGGCTGAGTGAACCAGGCGTTGCCGGCGACGTCCACGGCGACGTCAGCCGGGTCGGAAACCGGGAACGACGTGAACTGCCCGTCCGAGATGTGGTAGCGCCAAACCACGTCGTTGTTGAAGTCGGTGATCCACACGTCAGTGGCACTGACGGCCAGGTCGCCACCCAGCGCACTGGTGTTGGGCATCTGCACCGGTGTCTCGAAGCTTTGGGTCGCCACGTTGAAGCGCATCAGAGTCGGGTCATTGGAGGTGATGTAGAGAATGCTGCCCGGGCCCTGGGCGATGTCGGTGATGATGCAGAAGTTGCACCCATCGGCCACGTCGGGGGCGAACTCTGTGATGACGCCGGCCGGCGTGATGCGAGCGATCTTGGCGGGCGCGGACGTGAACTCGGTTCCCTCGGTGAACCAGCGGTTGCCGTCCGAACCGTTGGTGATGGCCCGCGGCTGGCTGTCGGCCGTTGGCACCTTGAACTGCTTCAGCGCGCCAATCGGCGCGGCGATAGCCGCGCTTCCCAGTAACAGCGCTAGGCCGCACGCCAGCACCGTTGCCGTCGTGCGAGCAAGAAGTCTCGACATGGGTCCCCTCCCAGAGTTGGCCTGCGGCGCCAGCGAGGTCTGGGCGGGGATGCACACGCAACGCACACCAGCCGAGGCCGTCGCTGGCTGTACTTGAGCGTAGAGGTCCCTACGCGCTGTTCCCCGCTTCGGATTTGACGCGTTCGCGGGTTGTCGAGCCCGGCCGAGGCTACGAGCGTCGCGCTGCTGCGTTCTCTCGGCTCCTCGAAATCGCGATGGTGGAGGAGGGGTAGGCTAGTTCCGGTGCGCTCGCCCTTTGACGAGAAGTACAGGCGGTCGCTCGAGGAGCGTGAAGCCTTCTGGGCGGACGCTGCGGCTGCGGTCGACTGGGACGAGCCGTGGGAGCGGGTCCTCGACGACTCGCGCGCGCCGTTCTACCGCTGGTTCGCCGGCGGGCGGATGAACACCTGCCACAACGCGCTCGACCGGCACGTCGAGCGCGGCCGCGGCGATCAGGTCGCGCTCATCTACGACTCGCCGGTCACCGACACCGTCGCGACGTTCACCTACGCCGAGCTGCGGGATGCCGTCGCACGGTTCGCCGGGGCGCTTCGCGCCCAGGGCGTCGAGCACGGCGACCGCGTGATCGTCTACATGCCGATGGTGCCGGAGGCGGTGATCGCGATGCTCGCCTGCGCGCGCCTCGGCGCGATCCATTCCGTCGTCTTCGGCGGCTTCGCGGCGAACGAGCTCGCGACCCGCATCGAGGACGCGAAGCCGAAGGTGATCGTCTCGGCCTCGTGCGGGATCGAGCCGGGGCGGCTCGTCGAGTACAAGCCCTTGCTGGACGCGGCGATCGACGCGGTCGAGTCGAAGCCGGAGCGCTGCATCGTGCTCCAGCGGCCGATGCTCGAGGCCGAGCTCGATCCCCGGCGGGACCTCGACTGGAGCCAGGCGCTCGAGGGAGCCGAGCCGGCGGCCTGCGTCTCGCTCGAGGCGACCGACCCGCTCTACATCATCTACACCTCCGGGACGACCGGGCAGCCGAAGGGGATCGTCCGCGACAACGGCGGCCATGCGGTGGCGCTCGCGTGGTCGATGAAGGCGATCTACGACGTTGATCCCGGCGAGGTGTACTGGGCCGCCTCGGACATCGGCTGGACCGTCGGCCATTCCTACACCGTCTACGCGCCGCTCTTCCACGGCTGCACGACGGTCCTGTACGAAGGGAAGCCCGTCGGCACGCCCGACGCCGGCGCGTTCTGGCGCGTGATCGAGCAGCACGGCGTCTGCACCCTGTTCACCGCGCCGACGGCGTTCCGCGCGATCCGCCAGCAAGACCCCGACGGCGAGCACATCGGGCGTCACGACCTCTCGGGCTTTCGCGCGCTCTTCCTCGCCGGGGAGCGGTGCGACCCGGAGACGTTGAAGTGGGCCGAGGAGCGCCTGGGCGTCCCCGTCATCGACCACTACTGGCAGACGGAGACCGGATGGCCGGTGGCGGCGAACTGCATCGGGATCGAGCGACTGCCCGTCGTGCCGGGATCGCCGACGAAGGCGGTGCCGGGCTGGGATCTACGCGTCGTCGACGAGGACGGCACCGAGCGACCGCGGGGCGAGATCGGCGCCCTTGTCGTCAAGCTCCCGCTCCCGCCCGGCTCGTCGCCGACGCTCTGGAATGCGGACGATCGCTGGCGGGAGACCTACCTCTCTCGCTTCCCCGGCTACTACCAGACCGCCGATGCGGGCTACGTCGACGAGAACGGCTACGTCTTCGTCATGGCGCGGACGGACGACATCATCAACGTCGCCGGCCACCGGCTCTCGACCGGCGCGATGGAGGAGGTCCTCGCCGCGCATCCCGACGTCGCCGAGTGCGCGGTGATCGGGGTTGCCGACGAGCTCAAAGGCCAGGTCCCGCTCGGCCTGCTCGTGCTCAAGGCGGGGGTCGAGCGCGAGCCCGACGCGATCTGCGCCGAGACGGTGCGGCTCGTCCGCGAGCGGATCGGGCCGGTGGCGGCCTTCAAGCAGGCCGTCGTCGTCGACCGGCTACCGAAGACGCGCTCGGGCAAGATCCTGCGCGGCACCATGCGCCGCATCGCCGACGCGGAGCCGTACGCCACGCCGGCCACGATCGACGACCCCGCGATCCTCGAGGAAATCGCGGCCGCGCTGGAGCGCATCGGCTACGCGCAGACTGTGCACGCCTAGCTAGGAGGGCTTGGCGGAGCATCCTTGTGCCGCTCGGAGCGCGCTGCTCGTCCCGATGCGGCGTCCTCGGTCGCGCCCGTAGCCTCCGGCTACGAACGCTTCCTGCGTCCTTGCCTCGGAACGAGCATCACGCTCCGTTCGACGAAGGAGGTTCCGCCAAGCCCTCCTAGAAGCTCGCGCCGCGCCAGCCGCTCACGATCACGGCCAGCACGAAGGCGGCCGCGAGCAGCCGGTAGACGACGAAGGGCGAGTAGTCGCGGCGGCGGACGTAGCCGAGCAGGACGTCGATGGCGACGAGGCCGACGCCCGCCGCGGCGAGGGTGCCGACGAGGAACGGCCCGAGCGAGCCGGCGGGCAGAGACCCGAGCAGAACGTCTTTGACGCCCTTGTAGACGACGGCGCCGAACACGACCGGGATCAGGAGCAGAAAGGAGAAGCGCGCGGCGGAGTCGCGGTCGAGGCCACTCGCGCGACCGGTCGTAATCGTGATCCCCGAGCGGGAGACGCCCGGCATGAGCGCGAGGATCTGCGAGACGCCGATCGCGACGGCCGTGCCGAACGGAAGCGTCGAGAGCGAGCGCCGCTCCGGTAGCCGGTCGGCGAGCCAGAGCAGGACGCCGAAGACGGCGAGGAAGATTGCGATCTGCCACGGCTGGCCGAGGTGCTTCTCGATCACGTCCTCGCCGGCCGCGCCGGCGATCGCGGCGGGAACCGTGGCCGCGAAGATCCCCCAGGCGAGCCGCTGGTCGTCGGTCTCGACGCTGCGGCGCCGCACGGACGCGACCCAGGCGCCGACGTAGCGCACGACCTCGGCCCAGAAGTACGCGATCACGGCGAGGAGCGTGCCGAGGTGAAGCGCGACGTCGAAGGTCTTGTTGAAGTCCGGGTGCGCTTCGAGGTACCGCCAGTCCGCGAGCCAGGGCACGAGGATCAGGTGGCCGGATGACGAGACCGGCAGGAGCTCCGTCAGCCCCTGCGTCACCCCGAGCGCGAACGCCTGCCAGTCCGAGAGCCGGCCGGCGCGCTCGCCGACGCGCGCGAGCGCGAGGGAGACGGCGGCAAGGATCAGGAGCGCAGCCGCCGGGTAGACGAGCCTGGCCGAGAGGCGCGGCCGCCGGGCGGACGCACCGGCGGTCGTTACCGCCTCCACGGGCGGCGAGGGTACCGACTACGGTCGGACGAGTGCGGGTGGAACCTACGCCGAAGGCACCACGCAGGTGTCGTCTGCCGCCGCGCAGCTGAAGATTCGCGCGTCACCCTGCCGCAGCCAGATCTCCGGCGTCGCGAGCGGGATGAAGAACCGGTCGTTCGGCGTGTCCTTGATGTTGGGGTCGGTCGCCGGCGGCATGCCGTGGACGATGAAGCCCACGCGCTGCGTGTCGTCGGCGATGTCGATCCGGTGCAGGGCGCCGTACGCGTCGGTGGCCTCGAACGGCGTCGGGCTCGTCCACTCGGCCGTGGCCTCGCCCGGCGCGAGTCCGTCGCCCCACAGGTGCAGCCCCCACGCGGCGTAGTCGCCGTCGGGCCGGTTGTAGTGGATGACCGCCTGCGTCACCCCCGCCTGCACGACCAAGACCGTTCGCGTCTCGCTCGTCACCGTCTGTCCCGGCGCGTAGGTGAGCACGGCGCGGTAGGTCACGTGCGTGCCGTCGGGGAGGCTCGACGTGTCGTCGAAGACGGTGTAGACGGGCGAGGAGTCGTCGGTGCCGATCGGCGTGAAAGGGCCTCCGTCGATCGAGCGCTCGAATGTGACCACGTAGTTCGAGTGCTCCGGGATCGCGATCGCGCGGACCTCGACGGTGCCGCGCACCCGCTGGCCCTCGTTCGGCGCCTCGAGGATGATCGCCGGCGCCGCGACGGTGGCGCTCCGCACCGCGCTCGAGCTCGTGTGATGCGCGTTGTCGAGCACAACCGCCCGGTACTGGATCGTCGTGCCCGGCGCGATGTCGGAGACGTCGTGGAAGACCCGGTACGGCGCGTTGTCGTCGGTGCCGATGTCCTGCCACGGGCCGTCGCCGACCTTCGCGAGGAACGTCACCTCGTAGAAGGAGTCGCCCGCGACGTCGGCACGCACCTCGAGCCGGTCGCGGCCCTCGGCCGGAACGTCGAGTGAGACCGGCGGCGCCGCCTTGCTGCGCGGGATGTGCTTCTTCGAGACGTAGACGACGGTCGAGAGCGGCCCGACCGTCACGGCGAGGTGTGCGTCGCTTCCGCTCCGCAGCGTGTCCGGCCCGTCGCCGTAGATCCGCTCCCATTTGCTGTCGGGCACGAACGTGGGGATCGACGCGGAGGCCGCGTGCTCGGCGTTGTTCAGCGCCACGACGTACTCGTAGGCGTTCTCGCGGTCGCGCTCGATCCGCGAGAACGCGTAGATCCCTGCCTCGGGCGACGAGTAGCGGACCTGCTCGGCTCCGTCGCGAAGCGCGGGATTCGCCGTGGTGAGCGCCGCGAGCTGCGCGAGCTTGCGGTAGAGCGGGTGGGACGGGTCAAAGTTGTCGTCCATCGGCGTCGCGTCGGAGCCGATGTCGTCGTTGTTCCCGGCCCCGTCGTCACCGGGGATCGGGTCGCTCAGGTTGTTGTACTGCGGCGACTGCGACGGGAACATGTCCTGCCGCGCGTCCTGGTCGCCGCCCGCGCCGGTGAAGCCCTGCTCGTCGCCGTAGTAGACGACCGGGTTCCCACGCGAGAGGTACATGAGCTCGTGCGCCAGCTCGTCGCGGCGCAGGAGCTCGGCCTCGGCGGCGCCGGGGTTCGCGTTGCGCACGAACATGCCGATGCGCCCGCGGTCGTGGTTGCCCAGGAAGGTCGGGAGGTTGTAGACGTTCGAGTCGCCGTCGGTGTACCAGTCGTCGTCGACGAAGAAGTCGCGCAGCTCGTCGGTGGGCGCCGAGCCGGCGGCGAAGTGCGTCGCGGCGGTCTGGAACGGGAAGTCCAGGACGCCCTGCACGCCGTCGTGGACCATGTAGTGCGAGGTGATCGGGCGGCTGAAGTCTTCGGCCACCTCGCCGAACATGTAGAAATCGGCGATCCCCTGTGACTTCGCGTAGGCCTCGATCGTCGGCGCGAAGCGCTGCCAGAACGCGTCGTCGACGTGCTTCATCGTGTCCATCCGGAAGCCGTCGATGCGGAAGTCGCGAATCCACGTCTCGTAGATATCGATGAACCCGTCGACGACGACGTGGTTCTCGGTGAAGAGGTCGTCGAGGCCGAAGAAGTCGCCGTACTGGGAGTTCTCGCCTGAGAAGGTCGTGTCGCCGCGGTTGTGGTAGAGGCTGACGTCGTTCAGCCAGGCCGGCACCTTGACGCCACGCTCCGCGTCCGGAACGCACGGGTGGTACGGGAAGCTGGTGAAGAACGTGGGCGGCTCGGAGCACGAGGGCTGGCCGGTCGGTAGGAGCGAGGGGAAGGAATTCGTGCCGGCGTAGTCGCGGTCGTCGAAGGGCGTCCCGGTGGCCGTGCGATACGGCGAGGCGTCCTTCGACACGTACCCCTTCCGTCCGACGCCGCCGTCCGTGTACTCGATGACGTCCGCGGTGTGGTTCGTGATGATGTCGAAGAAGACCTTGATCCCCCGCGCGTGGGCCGCGTCCACGAGGGCGCGCAGATCGGCGTTCGTGCCGAGGTGCGGATCGATGTGCGTGAAGTCGGTGATCCAGTAGCCGTGGTAGCCGGCCGAGTTGTCCTGCGGCTGAACGGCCTTGTTCTTGAAGCTCGGCGTGAGCCAGATGGCGGTCGTCCCGAGGCCCTTGATGTAGTCGAGCTTGGCAGTCAGGCCCTTCAGGTCACCGCCGTGGTACCAGCCCTTGCCGGTCGGGTCGAAGCCCGACTGCCCCGCGCCCTTGCCCGGCGGGAGGTCGCCGTTGTCGTTCGCCGTATCGCCGTTCTCGAAGCGGTCGGGCATGACGAAGTAGAAGCTCTGGTCGGTGACGGGCTGACGGAGGCTGTGGTGCGCAGCGGGATCCCTGTCCGCGCGTGCGCCGTCGCCGCGCCCGAGCGCGTTCGCCGGGCTGGCGCCGAGGATTGCAACCGTCACCAGTAGCGCGATACGACCAACGAGGGTCATCCGTTGTCCTCCCCTTCCCCTGGCGGCCGCGGCCGGCCGCGTGACCACTCGAGTGTTACGCAAACGGAGCAAAAGTGCACGCAGCCGACCTGTAGCCTGCCGCCGTACCTTGCACTCGAGCGAACGGAGGCCCATGAGCCAGGAGGAGAAGACGTACACCGGGCAGTGCTTCTGCGGTGCGGTCACGATCGAGGTCACGGGCGAACCGGCCGGCGCCGGCTACTGCCATTGCAAGAACTGCAGGAGCTGGTCCGCCGGCCCGGTGAACGCATTCACGCTCTGGAAGCCCGAGCAGGTCAGGGTGACTCAGGGAGAAGACCAGATCGGCGAGTACCACAAGACCGAGCAGAGCTATCGCCAGTGGTGCAAGGTCTGCGGCGGCCATCTGCTGACGCGGCATCCGACCTGGGGCCTGGTCGACGTCTACGCGGCGACGATCCCTTCGTTCCCGTTCGAGCCCGGGGTGCACGTCAACTACGCGTCGACCGTCCTGCCGATGAAGGACGGCCTTCCCAAGCTCAAGGACTTCCCCACGGAGCTGGGCGGCTCCGGCGAGGCAGTCGCGGAGTAGCGCCACCCGGTTTAAGAGTCTTGTAAGGGTCGCGCAAGGATTGCGCGCCTATCCTCGCCGGGTGCGCGTGAGGTCGGTGGGGTTCGCAATCTGCGCAGTGCTTGCGCTTTTGGGTCCCGCGCTCGCTTCGGGTTCGGCCTCGAGCACGGCCGCGGGCAGCTGGACGGCGACGGCGAGCATGTCGGTCGCGCGCTCGAACCTGACCGCGACGCGGCTCGGGAACGGGCGAGTCCTCGTGGTCGGGGGCTCCGATGTGTCCACCGCCGAGCTGTACGACCCGCCCTCCCACACATGGATCCCGGCCGGGACGCTGAGCGAGCCGCGCGGGCTTCACGTCGCCGTGCGTCTCGCCGACGGGCGCGTCCTCGTCGCCGGCGGCGGCCGGTACAGCGCCGGCGCGGAGCTGTACGACCCGGCGACGAACCGCTGGACGCCGACCGGGCGCATGAACGTCGACCGGATCACGTTTACCGGCACTCTGCTCCGCAACGGACGCGTGCTCGTCGCCGGCGGTCTCTCCGCGAACGGCAGCGGCGTGCAGGCGAGCGCCGAGCTGTACGACCCGGCGACCGGCCGCTGGACGATGACCGGCAGCCTCCGGACGCCGCGGCGGAATCACACGGCGACGCTGCTCCCCGACGGTACCGTCCTCGTCGCGGGCGGCTTCAACAACGAGGGCTGGCTGCGAAGCGCGGAACTCTACGACCCGGCCCGCGGGCGCTGGTCGCGCGCCGCGCCCATGACGGTCGCCCGCGAGCACGCGAGCGCGACCCTGCTCGGCAACGGACGCGTGTTGGTCGCGGGCGGCAGCAACCCGTTCGGGAGCGCAGGCCTCTCGGCCGAGCTCTACGACCCGGCCTCGGGCAGGTGGACACCGACCGGCGCGATGACCGACTACCACGGCTCTGCGGCGGTGCTCCTCCTGGACGGACGCGTGCTCGTCGCCGGGGGCGGCGACGCGGGCGACGTGTACTCACCCGCTACCGGCACGTGGACTGCGACCGGCCCAAGGGTCTATTCGCTCGTCGGGGGCTCCGCTCTTGCCCTGCTTCCCAACGGACAGGTCCTCGGCGTCGGCGGCGAGAGGCTCGCCAACTGCACACCCAAGGGGTGCGGCAGCGAGCCGGTCGCGACCGCCGAGCTCTACACCCCGTAGGAGGCCAGCGCCTCGAGCCTCGCCCGCGCCCTCTCCACGTCGGGGCGGGACTGCTTTCGCTCGTACAGCTCGATCGCCTCGCGCAGGGCCTCCGCGGCTTCGTCCCCGCGCCCGGCCAGCTCCAGGACCTCCGCCCTCGACACGAGCGCATCTCCGTGGTGCCGAACCCAGTCCGTCTCGGCGGTGATCGCAACGGCCTCGCGTGAGAGCTCGTCCGCCTGGTCGAACTCGCCACGCTGCGCGAGCACCTTGGCCTGAACGGCCCGCCACCGCATCTGCGGGTCGAAGTCGTCGACGGCGGCGATCTCGGGCACCATCGCGCAATACTGCTCCGCTTCGTCGTGCCGGCCCTGGCGGTAGAGCGCCTCGGCGAGGAAGCTCAGGACGGTCGACATGTAGCCCGTCTCGCCGAACGCCTCCAGCTGCTCGAAGCCCTCCCGCGCAACTGCCTCGGCCTCCTCCGGCCGGCCCGCGCGAAGACGCTCGTCGGCGGCCGTCATCGCGCTGGCGGCGGCGTTCAGCTCGTACCCGTACTCGCGCATGAGCTCACGGGCACGCGTGATCTCGGCCTGCGCTTCGTCCGCACGGCCGAGCAACGAGAGATAGATGCTGCGGGCGCCGCGGATGAACCCTTCCGTGGCTTTCCGCTCGTGGTCCGCCAGGAGCCCGTCGCATCGTCGCAGCCCTTCCTCCGCAGCGAGGTGACCCCACGCTTCGAGCATGACCGCGAATCCGAGCGGCACGATCGTGAGACGGCGGCTGCCGGCGCTGCGCGCGTACTCCATCACCCGATCGAACGAGTGGGACGCGGCCTCCGAGCGGCCGGTCCAGGCCTGGAACGTCGCGAGCACTGCGTACCCCTCGCCGAGTCCCACGTCGTCGTGGAGCTCTTCGAGGATTTCCATGTCACGCGCGACCGCCTGCCAGTCGCCCGTACCCCCGCCGAGTTGCGCGCTCGTCCAGCGATCGCCGATTCGCGCGCGGACCTCGGTCGCCGTGTCTCCTAGCTCCCTCGCTTTCTCGGACGCAGCGGCGAATGCCGCCTTCGAGCCTTCGAGGTCGCCCACGTCCTTGAGGACGTACCCGAGCTGCACGAGCAGGTCGAGACGGTCGGGGCCCGACACCGGGAGAAGGCCGGTCGCGCGGCGGAGCAGATTGGCGGCGGCGGGAACGTCGCCGCGCTCGTGCGCGCGGGCGCCGGCTCGACCGAGCAGATGCCCAGCGTATGTCGCGAGCTCGCGCGCGTGGTCGTCGACCCGCCCGAGCTGCTCGCGCAGCCGATACGCCTGCTCGAAGTGGTAGCCGACGACCTCGTCGTACTCGCTCCGGTTCTCCTCGAGCCAGCGCGCGAAGCGCTCGTGCAGCTCGGCGCGCAGCTCCTTCGGCATGCCGTCGTAGGCCGCGTCGCGGATCAGCAGGTGACGGAAGCGAAACGCCTCGTCGGTCGGGAAGAGGAGCGAGCGGTGGGGACGGATCAACTCCTTGCGGACGAGCGGCGGCAGCGCCGCAGGCTCGCCTCCGAGCTCGACGAGCGCCGTGCGCCAGAACTCCTTGCCGACGACCGCCGCCCGCTCGGCGGCCACCCGCTCGATTATCGGCAGCTGCTCGAGCCGCGTCGCCAGCAGAGCCTGGATCGTCGGTGGCACCTCGAGCTCGCCGCCCCCGCCGTCGGCTGCGATCAGGGCGAGCATCTGCTCGACGAAGAGCGGGTTCCCCTCCGCCGTGTCCGCGATCCGGCGGCGCAGCGCGGCCGGGAGGCTCGCGTCGACGAGCAGGTTGTCCATCAGCGTCTCCGACTGCCCCGCCGAGAGCGGCTCGAGCAGCGTCGTCGTCGCGTTGAGCTTGCCGCCTGCCCATCCGGGCCGAACGTCGAGCAGATCCGGCCGCGCCATGCAGAGCAGGAAGATCGCCGCGCCGCGGCTCCAGTCGGCGACGTAGTCGACGAGGTCGAGGAAGGTCGGCTCCGCCCAGTGGATGTCGTCGAACACGACGATCAGCGGCCACTCGTGCGCGATCGTCTCGAAGAGCATGCGCACCGCGTGGAACGTCTCCTCCCGCGAGAGCGCCGGATCGTCGGCGAGGCCGACCGCGGCCGAGACCCGGTTCACGATCCGCGGCGCGTCGGCGTCGCGCTCGATCAGGCCGACCACGTCGCGATCGGCCGCGACCGCCTCGAGGATCTCCACGAGCGGGAAGTAGGTGATCCCCTCGCCGTACGCGAGGCACCGGCCGCGCAGGACCGTCGCGTCCGGCCTCCCGGCGAGGAACTCGTGCGTCAGCCGCGACTTGCCGATCCCCGCCGGGCCCAGCACGGTGAAGAGGTGGCACGAGCGGTCGCGCACCGCCCGCTCGTACGCCTGCTCCAGTTGGGCGAGCTCGGGCGCCCGACCGACGAACGGCGCGTCGAAACGCCGTGCGAACGCGGGGGCGTCCTCGCGGACGCCAAGCAGCCGGTAGGCGGCGAGCGGCTCCGACTTGCCTTTGGCGTCGAGCGGCGGCAGGGGCTCGACGTCGAGCGCCCCCTCGGCGAGCCGTCGCGTTCGCTCGCCGATCAGGATCTCGCCGGGCTGCGCCGCCTGCTCGAGCCGCGCGGCGACGTTCACGGCGTCGCCGGTCGCGAGCGTGCCGCCGGCGCCCGTGACGACCTCGCCTGTGTTGATCCCGACCCGCACCGTGAGCTCGACCCCGAACCCGTCGCGGAGCTCGCCGTTCAGGGTCGTGAGCTGCCCGCGAAGCTCCGAGGCCGCGCGTGCGGCGCGGAGCGCGTCGTCCTCGTGCACGCTCGGCACGCCGAACACCGCCATCACGGCGTCGCCGATGAACTTCTCGACGGTACCGCCGTGCCGCTCGAGCACATCCCGCGCGACCGCGAAGTAGCGCTCCATCACCTTCCGCACCGACTCGGAGTCGAGTCGCTCGCCGAGTGCCGTCGAGCCGGTCACGTCGCAGAAGACGACCGTCACGACCTTGCGCAGCTCGCGCGCCAGCTCGGGCGCGGCCAGAGCGGCGCCGCACGAATCGCAGAACCGGGCGTCCGGCCGGTTCGCCTGGCCGCAGGCCGCGCACACCGCCATGCGGCAAGCGTACGAAGAAGCCGCCGGCCGTTCTAGAGGACGGGCTTGATGTCGACCACGGGGGTTCCGTCGATCGCTTCGAGCGGCCCCACCTTGAGCTCGAGGTCGGCGATCTCGAGGACGACCACAGGGTGCAGGCCGAGGGGATTCGGTCGGTCCGGCGACCGTGTTGCGAAGACGCCGGCAAGTGGAATGCTCGTGTCACCTCTCGGGTGCGTCTTCAAGACGTCGCGCCGAGCCTCGTGCAACCAGGTGATCACGATCAGCTCGTCGCCGACCTCGATCCCCTCGAGTCCGTCCAGGACCGAGGGCGTCAGCTCGATCCAGGCATCAGGCGCGCCTTCGCTCCCTTGGTTGGGTGCTCGCTCGCGGTCTTCGAGCGGCGATCGCACGACGCCGATCGGGCGCAGCGAGTCAGAGTCGGAGTCGAAGTCACCCATCGCGTGGTCGCCGATGGTAGACCTGGCTTATGAAAAAGGCGGTGAGACAGTGAGCAAGAGACGAATCGGGATCTTCCTCTTCGACGGTGCCGAGGAGCTCGACTGGGCTGGGCCGTGGGAGGTGCTGGCGGCGTGGGCAAAGCAGTGGCCGGACGACGGAATCGAGGTATTCACCGTCGCGGAAACCGAGGAGCCGATCAGCTGCGCCAAGGGGCTACGCGTCCTCCCGGACCACGTCAGGGCGAGTGCGCCCAGGATGGAGCTCGTGCTCGTGCCGGGAGGCCGCGGCACCCGCCCGCTCGTCGGCCGCGAGCCGGTGCTGGCATGGCTTCGAGGGCTGCGCAAGGACGGCGTTCTGATCACGAGTGTCTGCACCGGCGCGCTCGTGCTCGCCGCGGCGGGACTGCTGCGCGACCGTCCGGCCGCGACGTGGTGGGGTGCGTTCGACGAGCTGCTGGCGATCGATCCCACCATCGAGGCACGGCCGAACGATCGATTCGTCGACACCGGTGAGATCGTGACCGCAGCAGGTGTCTCGGCCGGAATCGATATGGCCCTCCACCTCGTTGCGCGTCTGCACTCGGTCGAACGCGCTCGCGAGGTGCGCCGCTACATCCAGTACGACCCCGAGCCCCCGGTCTAGCGAGCTACAGCGGCGGCTCGAGCAGCGCCGTGCCGGCGCCGCCGTGTGGCCGTGGCCGGCGCGGCTCGCGCACGCCGATGTCTGGATCTGCGGGCGGTTCGTCGAGCCAAGTGCTTGGCACGGTTTGCTCGCAGCGGCGTCGCAGGAACGCGATCAGTCGCCTGAAACGACTCGGCTGCCGGCAGCGCGGCCTGCCCATCGCTCCGATCCTAGCGGTCGAACGCGATCGCGCTTGATGGACTATGCGTTCATGCCCACGGAGCTCCGTGGCGGGCTCGGCTGCATGCGCTTGTCGACCGAGCAGGAGCGCGACGAGGAGCTGGCCTTCGAGACTATCGCCGCCGCGGTCGATGCGGGCGTGACGGTCTTCGACACCGCGCGCTCGTACGGCGAGGACGACCTGGGCCACTGGTACCCGTACTACTGTGCTGGCGTCGGGTGTCTGCCGAGGATTCCTTCATACGTGCTAGAAGGAGCTCGTAACCGGTCGACGCTCGTCCGCGGTGCCGACCGGCTTCGGGCGGCGGTTGCAGCCGTGTGCATTTCCTTGGTTTTCGCCTCGGCGGCGGCAACTGCGGCAGAAGAGGACACGACGTCCAAGCTGACCGCCCCCCTGGCCGTCGCGGCTCGTCCGGGCTCGACCATAGTCGTCCGGTGGCTCGTGTCGCCGACGAATGATGGGGGCGCGACGTTCGTCCGCCTGCTCAGCAGGGTCGGCGGGTCGCCGGTAACGGTGGCCGGCGTCCAAGACCGGGACGTCGGCCACTACACGGCGAAAGTCCGCGTCCCCGCCGGCGGGATCGGCGGCATCAGGATCGGGATCCGGCGGAGCCGGGAGATCATCCTCCCGCTCACCAACGACCCCTTTCTCTCGGCCAGCGGCCTGAGGTGCGACGTCGTCGCTGTGAAGCGCATCCTCACGCGCTTCGTCGATGCCTACCGCCGTGGGGACACCGCCCGCCTCGACAGCCTCTTCTCTCGCAAGGCCTTCCACTGGTACGCGACGAGCGGGCCGGGAGTGCGGGAGCTGCCAGAGGCGAGGCGACGCGGCACGCTCCTTGCCTACTTCCGAGAGAGGCATCGTCAGAACGACCGCATCATCCTCCGGTCGTACCGGTTTACCGGTTACGAGAGGGAGCGCCGGCTCGGTCACTTCTCGCTTGCGGGCCGGCGGCGGGCGGACGACTTCCGGTCCGGCGGGTGGTTTCGATTCGTGGGAAAGGGAGCCCTGGATTGCTCGCAATCCAGGGCTTCCATCGCCGTGATGTTCATCGGGGGCCCAACGGACTAGCTGCACCCCCGCGGCCATGTGCCAGGCTTACGCCCGGTGCTGCTGACGTGACTCGCGCGCCGTGGCCCGGCGGTTCGGAGCTCCGTGTCGGGCTCGGCTGCATGCGCTTGTCGACCGAGCAGGAGCGCGACGAGGAGCTCGCCCTCGAGACCATCGCCGCCGCGGTCGATGCGGGCGTGACGGTCTTCGACACCGCGCGCTCGTACGGGCTCGGCGAGGACGACCTGGGCCACAACGAGCGGCTGCTGGCGCGCGCGCTCCGTCGCTCCGGCGGCGACGCGCGGGCTCGGATCGTGACGAAGGGCGGCATGACGCGGGCCGGCGGCGGATGGGTTCCCGACGGTCGGGCGAAGGCGCTGCGCGCGGACTGCGAGGCGAGCCTCAGGGCGCTCGACGGTCTGCCGATCGACCTCTACCTGATCCATGCGCCCGACCCCCGAACCCCGTGGCCGACGTCGCTGCGCGCCCTAGAGCGGCTCGTCGCGGAAGGGCTCGTGCGGCGGGTGGGAGTCTCGAACGTCAACCGGCGGCTGCTCGACGAGGCGCTCGAGCTGGCGCCGATCGCCGCCGTCCAGGTCGCCCTGAGCCCGTTCGACGTCGGCTCCCTGCGAGGTGGAGTCGTCGCTCGCTGTACCGAGGCCGGGATCGCCGTGATCGCGCATTCGCCGCTCGGCGGGCCGCGCCGGGCGGGACGCCTCGCTCGCAACGCGCCGTTGGTCGAGGTCGCGAAGGCACACGACGCCACGCCGGCCGAGGTCGCGCTCGCGTGGCTGCTCGCGCTGTCCCGCGAGGTTGTGGCGATTCCCGGCGCGCGTCGGCCGGAGACGGCCCGCTCGGCCGTCGCCGCAGCGGCGATCCTGCTCGACCCGGAGGAGCGGGCGCTGCTCGACAGAGAGTTCGGCGCGAGAAGCGCCGAGCGGACGCGGCGAAGCGGCGCAGAGGTCGTCCTCGTCATGGGCATTCCCGGAGCGGGGAAGAGCCGCGTCGCGGAGGAGTACGTCGCCCGCGGCTACGTGCGGCTCAACCGTGACGAGCGCGGAGGCTCGCTGCGCGACCTCGCCGGTGCGCTCGACGAGCTGCTGGCCGCAGGCGCCCGGCGGGTCGTGCTCGACAACACGTACCTCACGCGTGCGGCGCGGAGCTACGCCGTCGAGGCGGCGAGCCGGCACGGCGCGTCGATCCGCTGCGTGTGGCTCGACACGCCGCTCGCCCAGGCGCAGGTGAACCTCGTCGAGCGCCTGCTCGAGAGCTTCGGCTCGCTGCCGGACCCGCGCGAGCTGCGCGGGCAGGGCACGCCGGCGCCAACCTCCCAGATGCGGGCGCTTCGCGAGCTCGAGCCGCCCTCGCTCGACGAGGGACTGACGGACGTCGAGCACGTGGTCTTCGCGCGCGCGTCACCCTCCGACCGTCCGCGCGCCGGTGTCTTCGTCGCCGCCGCGGTGCTGAGAGAAGGCAGTTGGGAACCACGGGGCGATCCGGACGCTCCTCATCTCGTCTTCGACTGGCGCCCGGACGGCGCGCCGGAGGAGCTCGCGCCTCTCGTCGCCGCGCTGGGAGCCCAGGTCTCGGGACCGGTCGAGAGCGCGCTCTGCGCGCACCCGGCGGGTCCGCCGACCTGCTGGTGCCGGCCGCCGCTCCCGGGACTGCTGCTCGCCTTCGCGCGCGCCCACGGCGTGGATCCCGCGCGGTCGATCCTCGTCGGCGCGAGTCCGGCACACCGGACGCTGGCGACGACGCTCGGCGCCCGCTACGTGTCGGCTACGGCTTGAGGACGACCTTCAGGCAGTCCTCCTTCTTGTTCTTGAACACGTCGTAGCCGTGAACCGCCTCGCTCAGCGGAAGCCGGTGCGTGACGATGAACGTCGGGTCGATCTCGCCGTTCAGGATCCGCTCGAGCAGCGGCCGCATGTAGCGATGCGCGTGGCACTGGCCGCTCTTGATCGTCAGGCTCCTGTTCATAACAGCGCCTATCGGGAATTTGTCCACGAGGCCGCCGTAGACGCCGATCACCGAGACGATGCCGCCGTTCCGGCAGCTCATGATCGCCTCGCGGAGCGCGAACGGCCGCTCCGACTCGGCCCGCAGCGCCTGCTTGACGCGGTCGTAGGCGTACGCCGGCCCGTGATAGTGCGCCTCCGTCCCGACCGCGTCGATGCAGGCGTCGGGGCCGCGGCCGCCGGTGAGCTCCTTCAGCGCTTCCGGGACGCTGTCGACGTCTTCGTAGTTCAGCGTCTCGACGCCGAGGTGCTCGGTCGCGATCCGCAGGCGGTACTCGAACCGGTCGATCAGGATCACCCGCTCCGCGCCGAGGAGCTGCGCGCTCGCGGCGGCGAACTGGCCCACCGGCCCGGCGCCCCACACCGCGATCACCTCGCCGCCCGAGATGTCGCAGAACTCGGCGCCCATGTAGCCGGTCGGCAGGATGTCGGAGAGGAAGAGCACCGACTCGTCGGAGATCCCGTTCTCGATCTTGATCGGCCCGACGTCGGCGAACGGCACGCGCGCGTACTCGGCCTGGCCGCCGGCGAAGCCGCCCGTCAGGTGCGAGTAGCCGAAGATGCCCGCGGTCGGGAAGCCCCACAGCTTCTCGGCGAGCCGCGCGTTCGGGTTCGAGTTCTCGCAGAGCGAGAAGAGCTGGTGCCGGCAAGACCAGCAGCTCCCGCACGAGATCGGGAACGGCACGACGACGCGGTCGCCGACCTCGAGATTCGTCACGCCCTTGCCCTTCTCCACCACGTCGCCCATGAACTCGTGGCCCATGACGTCGCCGCGCTTCATCGTCGGCACGTAGCCGTCGACGAGGTGCAGGTCCGAGCCGCAGATCGCCGTCGAGGTGATCCGCACGATCGCGTCGCGGTCGTTCAGGATCGTCGGGTCGGGGACGTCCTCGACCTCGACCTTGTTGCGTCCCATCCAGCAGGTCGCCTTCATCGGATTGCCTCTTCGAGCGGTCGGGCGGCGCGCTGCCGCAGGTGGTCGGCAAGCAGGTGGCCGTCGGGAGTGCCTTCGGAGCGAACGACCTCGCCCGTCTCGACCCGCTGCTTGAAGCGGCGCAGGTGGTCGGAGAGCTGGGTCGCCAGGTCGCGGCCGGTCAGCTTCTGCGCCGCCGCGCCGAGATCGCCGGCCGGCGGGTCGTGCTCGAACTCGACGGCGAGCTCGGTGCCGCGGTCGCCGGGGGCCGCGGCGAACGTCACCTCGCGCCCGCGTCCCCGACCTTGCGGCGGAGCTCCTCGGCCGCGCTCCACGCCTGCTCGACTTCCTCGCGCGGCCGGTCGATCGTGACCCCCTTGCGGATCCGCATCGCGGCGCGCACCGGGCCCTTCTTCCGGCTCAGGAAGCGGCTCTCGTAGACGTCCGGCACCGTGACGGCGACCACGTTCGCGATCGCGAAAGCCGTGCGCGCCCGCCGGTTCCTCGCCGCGACCACCCCGAGCAGGGTCAGGTCGAGGACGTCGCCCGCGACGCGCGACCACAGCCACGCCGTCGGGCGGGGCCGCACGAGGATCCCGGCTCCCTGCGTGATCTCCCGCGCGCCCATGGCGCGCATCAGCCGCGGCGCGAGGCCGTCGCCGTTCGCCCCGACGAGCCTGCACAGCGCCCGCGGCGCCGCGATCTGCGCGGTCCCGAGGCCGATGCTGAACCAGCCGAGGAACCGCGCCAGCGGATCCTTGTCTCGCACGCGCACGTCGACTGCCATGTGCGCCTCCCTTCTCTCGGGCTCAGCCTGTCGGTGCCGTGTGCCAACCGGCGCGCGTGGGTAAACCGCCGCGCCATACTCGCGGCGTGCCGGTGACGGTCGACGAGATCCGGGCGCTCGCCGCCTCGCTGCCGCGCAGCTACGAGGCGCACGTGCGCGGGCTCGTGAAGTTCCGCATCGGCCAGATCGTCTTTCTCTCCTTCGCTCCGGACGGCTCGCGGATGGGCTGCGGATTCCCGAAGGAGCTCCGCCAGGCCGCCGTCGACGCCGAGCCCGAGAAGTTCGCGCTGCCGAGCACCTCGGACATGCGGTTCAACTGGATCCACGTCCACCCGGCCGCGATCGACGCCGAGGAGATGCGTGATCTCGTCGAGGGCGCGTGGTCGATGGTCGTGCCGAAGTTCCTCGCGGAGCAGTACGCCCACGAGAAGGGCTATCTCTGACGAGACCGTTCCTCCTCGTCCAGCTCAGCGACCCGCACGTCGGCGCCGACTGGGGCTACGGGGATCCCGTCGCGAGGCTCGCCGCCACGGTCGAGTGCGTTCGGAAGCTCGTGCCGACGCCCGACGCGGTACTCGTCTCCGGGGACCTCGCCGACCATGCCGCCGACGCCGAGTATGAGCAGCTGCGCGAGCTGCTGGCGCCGCTCGAGGCACCGCTCCACGTCCTCCCGGGAAACCACGACGAGCGCCTGGCGCTCCGCCGCCACTTCGGCGTTCCGGGCGCGGGCGACGAGCCGGTGCAGTACGCGACCGACGTCGGGCCGCTGCGGCTCGTCGTCCTCGACAGCACCCGCGTGGGCGAGGACCCCGGCGAGCTCGACGCGAGCCGGCTCGCGTGGCTGGGGGCGACGCTCGCCGCCGCCCCGGACGCGCCGACGCTGCTGGCGCTGCACCATCCGCCGCTCCTGACGGGGATCCCGGCCTTCGACGAGATCGGCCTCGCCGCGGCCGATCGGCGTGCGCTCGGCGGCGTCGTCGAAGGGCAGCCGCAGGTGCGCCGGATCGTCGGCGGCCACGTGCACCGGGCGATCTCGGCGGAGCTCGCGGGGCGGAGCGTCCTCGCGGCGCCGAGCACCTACGTCCAGGCGCGGCTCGACTTCGCGACCGAGGAGATCGAGCTCTCCGCCGACGATCCGCCCGGCTTCGCCGTGCACGCATGGCTCGACGGGGAGCTGGTATCGCACGTCCAGCCTGTTCGCTAGCCCTCCTAGAGCTGCGATAGTCGCGCGGACCTCGTCCCGAAGGGAGGACAGCGATGTTCGCACGCGTCAGCAGGTACCGCGGGGACGGCGACCGCCTCTTGGAAGGCTTCGCCGACGTCAGTGGGCCGCTCGAGTCGATCGACGGCTTCTCCCACGCCTACTTCATGGTCGATCGCGCGAGCGGCAAGGGCGTTTCGATCACGATCTGGGACAGCGAGGAGGCGCTGAACGCGAGCGCCGCGAAAGCCGACGAGCTGCGCAGCCAGGGCGCCCAGGCCGGCGGCGCGCAGATCGAGTCCGTGGAGAGCTACGAGATCGGGATGACCGTGGGCACGCCGAGCTGAGTCGCGGCAGGAACCGGTCGGATCGCGCCGGGTAGAGGAACCGTGAGACTCGGGTGGATCGCGGTCGGGCTCGCCCTGCTGATCGCAGGCGCGGCGACGGCATCGGACTCGCGACCGACGGCGTGCCCGACCGCGGGTGGGGCTTCGGTCGTCGCGAGAGCGCATCTGCCGGGGCGTCCGGGATTCCTGCTGCTGCAAGGGAACGACCTCTGGGTGGCGATCGCGGCCCGGACCGCCTCGGGTCGAGGTGCGCTCGCCCGCGTCGACAGCCGCTCGGGTCGTGTCGATCGGGTCTTCCGGCTGCCGATCGACCCGTACCAGCTGGCCGTCGGCTTCGGCTCGCTCTGGCTGACCGGAGCGACGAACGACACGCGCTACCGGGCCGTGCTGCGGGTCGACCCGCGAACCGGCCGGATCGTGCGCCTGCCGGGCGTTGGACCGTCATCGCGCTCCTCGGCGCCGGGCGCACGCTCTGGTCGGTCGGGTGGTGGGGCGTCGTGCGTCTCTCCGCCTCCGGCCGCGTGCTCTTCCGGCGTCCGATCGACGGCTCCGGCTGGTCGCTGGCCCTGACGCCAGGCGTCGTCTGGGTCGCGCAGCCGTGGTTCGGCCAGCGCCCGCTGCGCCGGCAGGACCGGCCGGCGCGGCGACTGCTGCGGATTCCCGTCGCGGCGCCGTCCCGCGCGAACGTCGTCGAGCTCCAGACGCAACCGGGCGGCGTCTCGGCGGCGGCGGGCGTCGTGTGGGTCGGGGCGAACGCCGGGCTCGCACGGCTGGACGCGGCGCAGCTGCCGCCGGCCCTCGAGCCGATCTCGGTCGACGTCGAGCCCAATTACCACGCCGCCTTCCCCGGCGGAGTGTGGGTCTCGGAGCTCCACAGGAACCGCGTCAGCAAGATCTGCTGAGTCGGCCGAGGTACGGATTGCCGTACCTCTGACGGTCGGTTCCCTCCACCGGCAGACCCGGCCGCGGCAGGCATGCTAGGCCGATGAGTTTCGGCCGCCGCCGGAGTCGTACGGACCGACAGCGAACAGGAGGAGTGAGCATGGAAGCGATCCAGCCCGCACGCTGGAAGAGCAACGGGGCCGATCCGGGGACGCTCGGCCGTCTGGCGTACTTCACCGCCCGCCATCGCTGGGCGGTGATCGGGGTCTGGATCGTGCTGACGCTGCTCGGCGGCGTCGCGGCCGGCAAGCTTTCGAGCCGCTGGTATCAGAGCTTCTCCATCCCGGGCAAGCCGGCGTACGAGGCGAGCCAGCGGACGCTCGAGACCTTCGGCGTCGGCGTGCGCCCGCCGAACGTGGTCGTCTTCCACACCGCCGGCGACGCGACGAAGAGCGACGCGGTCCGGCAGGCGATGCAGCGGGCGGCGGCCACGATGCCGGGCGCGCTGACGAGCTCGTACTTTTCGACGCACGACGAGATGTACGTCTCGCGCGACCGGCACACGACCTTCATGAACGTCTATCCGCCGGGGACGTCGTCGTTCGACTCGAAGAGCGGCGCGAAGGAGATGCGCGCGGCCGCGGCCAAGGCGCTCCCGGCCGGGACCACCGTGAACGTGACCGGGCACGACCCGCTCGAGGAGGCCTCGACGCACGGCTCGGACGGCAGCTCGAGCGTCCTCCTCGAGGCGCTGATCGGCGGCCTCGGTGCGCTCGTGATCCTGCTCTTCGTCTTCGGGACGCTGCCGGCCATCCTGATGCCCATCGCCGTCGCGGTGGCCGCGATCCTGAACACGTTCACGCTCGTCTGGGGCCTGACCTACATCACGAACGTGTCGATCATCGTCCAGTTCCTGATCGCGCTGGTCGGCCTAGGCGTGGCGATCGACTACGCGCTCCTGATGATCTTCCGCTTCCGCGACGAGCTGCGCGAGGGCGAGGACGTCGAGACGGCGCTCGTCGAGACCATGACCCACGCGGGGCGCTCGGTGATCGTGTCCGGGTCGACGGTCGCCGTCGGCCTGCTCTCGATGATCGTGCTGCCGCTGCCCTTCCTCCGCTCGATGGGGATCGGCGGCATGCTCATCCCCGCCGTCTCGGTGCTCGCCGCGATCACGCTGATGCCCGCGCTCCTCGCGGTGCTCGGTGAGCGGATCAACAGCGTGCGCGTGCTGCCGCGCCGGCTCGTCGACCGCGGGCACCCCGAAGACGGCGGCTGGGGCCGCTGGGCTCGCTTCGTGCTCCGCCGTCCGGTCGCGGTCGCGGCGGTCGGGATCGCGATCGTCGCCGTGCTCGTCGGCTTCGGGACGCAGCTGAACGCGAACGAGTCGCAGCTGAAGAACTTCCCCGGCAGCGGCACGGCGATCGAGGGCCGGCAGATGTTGGCCGACGCGGGCATCAGCCCGGGCGTGATGAAGCCGCTCGACGTCCTCGTCGAGGACGGCGGCAGCGCGCAGCAGATCGCCGCGAAGCTCCGCGACGTCCCCGGCGTGGTCGGCGCGACGGCGCCGCCCAACTGGCACCGCGGCTCGAGCTCGCTCGTCGAGGCATTCCCGGCGATCGACGGCTCCGCGCCCGGGATCCAAGGCATCGTCGACCGCTCCAATGCGGCGTTGAAGGGCACCGACGGAACGCTCACCGGCGTCGCGGCGGTCGACCGCGACTTCCTCCACGCCCTGTTCGGCAGCTTCCCCTACGTGCTCGCCTTCGTTTTGATCCTGACGCTGATCCTGCTCACGCGGGCGTTCCGCTCGATCGTCCTGCCGATCAAGGCCGCGATCCTCAACCTGGTCTCGCTCGCGGCCGCGTTCGGAATCGTCGTCTTCGTCTTCCAGTGGGGCCACGGCTCCGGGCTCTGGAACATCAGCGCCACGCAGGCGGTCACCGCCTGGATCCCGCTGATGATCTTCGCCTTCCTCTTCGGCCTCTCGATGGACTACGAGGTCTTCATGCTCACGCGCATGCGCGAGGCGTACGACGAGACCGGCTCGACGAACAAGGCGATCGAGCTCGGGCTCGCGCGGACCGGCAAGCTCGTCACGAGCGGCGCGCTCGTCCTCATGTTCGCCTTCCTCGTGCTCTCGTCGAGCCCCGGCTACGAGGTCAAGGTGTTCGCGATCGGGCTCGCGGCCGGGATCATCTTCGACGCGACGGTGATCCGCGCCCTGCTCGTGCCGGCGCTGATGCGCTTGCTCGGCGACCTGAACTGGTGGATGCCGAAGTGGACGCGGACCGTCCTCCGTGTCCGCCAGCCGGAGCCGACGCCGGAGATCGCGACCGAGAACGCATAGCGCCGAGCCGGTCGCATAGGATCGGCTGTTGACCTGCGGCAGGCGCCTGTGCGGACGAAGGGAGACAAATGAAGTGCGTACGTTGGCTCGCGGCGGCCACCGGGGGACTCGTGCTGGCCGCCGTCGGGGCCGGCTCCGCGAGTGCGAACGGCACCACCGCCGTCAGCATCATGCTGCAGGCGCAGTACGTCACCGAGGTGAACATCGCAGTCGCGCTGCACGTCACGTGCGAGGGCGATCCGCTCTTCGGGACCGTGTATGTGACCGTCGAGCAGGAGCCGCCGGAGACGCAGTCGCCGACGATCGGAAGCGGGCAGAAGGTCGTGGTCTGCGACGGGAACCAGCACGACGTCGCGGTCAACATCACGGGCGGCAGCTTCAGCGGCTTCGACATCGGCAAGGCGTTTGCAACCGCGACGCTCGTCGCTCCCTCAGGCACCGATACGGACGCGAGGCCGATCACGATCGGCTTCTAGCTCCCATCGGCGAGTGCGGACTGGACGATCGTGGGGCGCGTCCTGCGAACCGGGATCTAGGTTGCGAGAAGAGAGCCGGGCTGACCGACGGCGAGCGGATGCGGCACCGCTCGCGGTCTTCTGGTCGCCCGGCTCCCTCTGTTGCAACGGTTTCCGATCTTCTCTACAGTTCGCGGGGCACGTAATCGTCGAGGAAAGGGTTTGCGGCTCTGGACACGTATCACGTCGTTCTGTACATCCATCTGCTCGCGCTGTTCGTCGGCATCGGCGCGGGGGCGGTCATGCTCGTCTGTCTCTTCCAGCTGCGGGCCGCCCAGACGCTTGCCGAGGCGGTGCCGTGGGGCAGAGTCGCGGGCAAGACGGCCAAGGCATTCCCGGTCGCGATCCTCGGCCTCTTCGGCACGGGCGCGTACATGACGAGCGACGTGTGGACGTGGAGCACGGGCTGGATCGACGTGTCCATCGCGGGTCTGGTGGTGCTCGCGCTCCAGGGGCCGCTGGTCGCCGAGCACACCGCGAAGAAGCTCCAGGGGGCGCTGCGCGAGAACGGGCCCGGCCCGCTGGGACGGCACGCGCTCCGGATGGCGCGCCACCCCGGCCTCTGGATCGTCGATCTCTCCAATCTCGGCGTCGTCCTCGGGGTCGTCTGGGACATGACGCAGAAGGCAGGAACGGCGAGCTCGATCGCCGCCGTCGTCGGCGGCTATCTCGTCGGCGCGGCCGTGGCGCTGCCGTTCACGAGGCTGCCGGCGGAGGAGCTTGCCCCGGCGACCGAGACGGCGTCGTAAGTCAGCCGCGAAGGAACGCCGCGGTCGGGCGGGGGAGCGGATAGACGCGGCCGCGTGCATAGAGGCCGCCGCCGCGCCCGACACAGAACGACTTCGGCCAGCCCGCCTGCGTCCAGCGGGCGGTGAAGGCGACGCAGCGGGCCGGCGGGCGTGCGCGAGGGCCGCGCTGGTAGAGCGCGAGCTTGACTGCCGTCGCTTCGGTGCCGTATGGGGAGAGCGTCCGGCCGCCGCGCCTGAGCGAGGTGAGCCGGACGGGCTCGCGCCGGAAGAGGCCGGTCGCGACGCCGCTGCCGAACCAGCTGCCCAGGCGCGGCGCCGTGGCGCAGCCGGCCTCGACGCCGCTGCGCCAGCCGCTGCAGAGGACGCCGGCCTGCGGGAACCAGCGGCCGGGCCGGGTGGGCACGCCGCGCACCAGCGGGAAGACGAGCACGTAGCCGCCGCTCGGCGGCGCGACGGGTCGAAGGCGCCCGAGCGGTTCCTGGACGACCTGGTAGGGCTCGACGAACGTCGGTCCGCGCGGGCCGACGACGAGTACCGATGTGAGCTCCTTGGCCTCCGCAGCAGGCAAGGCGACCAGCGCGAGTAGAGCGACCAGCGCGGCCCTCACGGCCCGGTTACACCCGCCTCGGACAGGAGGTTCCTGCACCGGCCGTCATTCCGTCGCAAAGGCGGGCTGTGAGCGGCAGCGGGAGGCGTTGATCACGTCCAGCACCGCGTCGATGGCCGGCTCCTTCGCTCGCAGCGTTCGTCCGTTTTCCAGGGTTACCGTCACGTCGCGGGCGTGGGTCTGGCCGATGGACTTGGCGCGGCAGCCGAGGATCGCGTCCCGGACCTCGCGCCACGCCGGTGGGCCGGCGCAGCCGCCGGGAATTCCGCAGCGCCCGAGCTTCCCGTAGTACTCGTGGTCGACGGCCACCTCGAGGACGTGGGCCTGCCTGGATGCGAGGTCGATCGACACGAACGCCTTGCCGCGGCGGAAGTTGAGTACGGGTCCGTCGACCGTCTCGACCCACAGCCAGTCCGGTCGCAGCCGCCGGGTGAAGAACGACCACGCGTCTGCCTCGGCTGGCAGCCTGAGCTCGTAGCGAGTGACGTAGCCGAGCGCTCGACTGCTGTCCTCTCCGCTGTAGGCCACCGAGGTCTTGCTCGTCAGCTTCGTGCCGGGGAGCTGAGGCAGGCTCGAGAACACGCGCTCGTTCGCCTCGACGTACGAGTCGCGACCGCTCTCCCTGCAGCCGGCCGAGCTCAGCGCGAGGAGCGCCCACGCGAGCGCGACCACCTGGTGCCCGAGCGACATCCGCGGCATGGCCTACTCCTATTCGTACGCTGTAAGGAAACGATGCAGCACGCGCACGCGGATTCGCACGGGTCCTCGCTCAACCGGGTCGCCCTCGCCGCCACCTGGCACTGCCTTACCGGCTGCGCGATCGGCGAGGTGCTCGGCCTCGTGATCGCCACCGCGCTCGATTGGGGCGATTTCGCGTCGATTGCGCTCGCGGTCGTGCTCGCCTTCTTCTTCGGCTACTCGCTGACGCTACGCCCGCTGGCCTCGGGCGGGGTGCCGCTGCGACGCGCGCTGCGCGTCGCTCTCGCCGCCGACACGCTCTCGATCGGCGTGATGGAGATCGTCGACAACGGCTTCGTGCTGCTCGTCCCGGGCGCCATGGCGGCCGGCCTCGGCGACGCGCTCTTCTGGTGGAGCCTCGGCGTCGGGCTCTTCATCGCCTTCTGGGCGGCGTTCCCCGTGAACCGGCTGCTGATCGCGCGCGGTCGCGGCCACGCCGTCGTGCACGAGTTTCACTAGTCGTAGACGACGTAGAACGCGAAGCGCGTCAGTAGCCAGAGGAAGATCGCGGCGGCGAGCACCCAGAGGATCGCGGCGGCCCAGCGGATCGCCGCCCTCGAGGAGTCGCGCCCGCGCGTGCACACGAGGACCGCTGCGCCGGCGAGCCAGAACGCGGAGGCGATGCCAGCGACGACGGGCCGGTCGATGCACTCGTCCTCGCCGCAGCGCACCATGGCGAAGATCCAGTAGAGGGCGAGCGCCCCCAGGAGCGTGTGCAGCAGGAAGGGCGGGAGACGCTCGTCGCGCACATCCGAATCTTGTCCCGCCCGGCCTTAAGGCGCCGACTCGGCGGCGCCGACCATCAGGACGTGCGGGCTTTCCCGTACGTCCGTCTGAAATGACCGGTCGACACACTCGAGCTCATTTCGAAACCCTCTCTTACGATGCGAGTCGCTCGAAGGCCGCGCGGCTGCTGATCGCGCGCCGGAGCTCCTGCTCGGTCTCCTCGTCCTGGCCGGTGTGGAGCGTGCCGACGACGCGGCCGCGCTCGAGGTAGTAGACGATCGCGTGGGCGTCCGCGAACGAGCCGCGGACGACGCGGTCGTCGTGGCCCGAGGTGTCGCCGAAGACCTTCAGCGTCAGCCCGAACGACTCGGTGAAGAACGTGGAGACGGTGTCGTAGCCGCCGTCCGCTCCCGCGAGGATCTTGCCGACCTCGCCGCCCTGGTAGTTCGCGTTCGACCAGTGCTCGATCCGCCGCCGGCGGCCGTAGAGCGGGTCGAAGAAGCGGGCGACGTCGCCGGCGGCGTACACGCCCGGCACGTTCGTCCGGAAGCGCCGGTCGACGAGGACGCCGTCGTCCACGGCGATGCCACTGCCCTCGAGGAACCGCAGCGCCGGCTGCACGCCGACGCCGACGACCGCGAGGCCGGCGCCGAGCACGGCCTCGCTCTGCAACTCGACCGAGTCGAGCGAGGAGCGGCCGTGGAAGGCGCGGACGCCGTCGGCGAAGACGATGCCGACGCGCCGTCGGCGGTAGAGGTCGGCGAGATGCTCGGAGATCTCCGGCGAGCGAAGCTGGGCGAAGAGATGCGTGTCGACGGTGACCAACGTGACCTCAAGGCCCAGATCGGTCAGCGATGCGGCGACCTCCATGCCGATGAAGCCGCTGCCGACGACGACCGCGTCGCGCACCTTCGCGGCCGCCTCGCGGATCGCTGTCGCGTCGTCGAGCGAGCGGAGGGTGAACACGCCGGGGAGGTCGGCGCCCTCGACCGGGAGCCGGCGGGGCTCGGCGCCGGTGGCGAGGAGCAGCTTGCGGTAGCGATAGCGGCTCCCGTCGGCCGTCTCGACCGCCTGCTCGCGTGGCTCGACGCGGCTCACCTCCGTGCCGAGCAAGAGCTCGACGTCGTTGTCGTCGTAGAAGGGCTGCGGCGCGACGAGCGTGTCCTGCCGCTCGGCCTCGCCGCGCAGGTAGCGCTTCGAGAGGGGCGGGCGGTGGTACGGCAGCGAGCGCTCCTTCGTCAGCAGCGCGATCCGTCCCTCGCCGCCTGCGGCGCGGTAGCTCTCGATCGCTCGTGCGGCGGTGAGCCCGCCGCCGACGATCATCAGCTCGAACGTTCCCATGTCGGTCTCCTTGCTCGTGGTGTCGAGTTTGTTCGTGCCGCGCCGCCGCTCGCTCTTACCGCGGCAGGTGAGGCTAGAGTCGGCGGCGATGCGGATCTGCTCGTTCCTGCCGAGCGCGACCGAGATCGTCGCCGACCTCGGCTTCGTCGACTCCCTCGTGGGCGTGTCGGAGGAGTGCCGCTGGCCGCCGGAGTTGGTGGGCAAGCCGGTCGTGACGGCGGCGCGGATCGATCCGGCGCGCATGTCGAGCCTCGAGATCGACGAGGCCGTGCGCGCCTCGGTTCGCGACGGACGGTCGCTGTACGCGGTCGATGCCGAGCTGATCGCGGCGCTGGAGCCCGACCTGATCGTGACGCAGGATCTGTGCGCCGTGTGCGCCGTCTCGAGCGGCGAGCTCGAGTCGGCGTGCCCGGTGGGCGCCGAGGTGGTGGCGCTCGATCCGCGGACGCTGGGGGAGGTCGCGGAGTCGGTTCGGATCCTGGCGCGCCGCCTCGGAGCGGCGGAGCGAGGCGAGACCGTTGCGACCCGGATGCTGGAGGAGATCGAGCAGGGAGCGGCGCCGGTGCGCGGTCTGGAGCGGCGGCGCGTCTTCTTCGCGGAGTGGATCGACCCGCCGTTCTGCGCCGGGCACTGGCTCCCGGAGATGATCGAGCTCGCCGGCGGCGAGGACGTTCTCGGCCGGGCCGGCCGGCCCTCCCGCGAGACGAGCTGGGAGGAGGTGGTCGCGCTCGAGCCGGAGCTCGCGATCGTCGGCCCGTGCGGCTTCGGCGTCGAGGAGGCGGCGGCCCGAGCGGCCGGCCTCGAGCTGCCCTGCCCGGCCGTCGCGGTCGACGGCGACGCCTACTACTCGCGGCCGGCGCCGCGGCTCGCGGCAGGCGTGCGGCAGCTCGCGCACCTGCTGCATCCGGACGAGGTGCCGGATCCGGGGCTGCCGGCGATCCCGCTTTCGAGGCCCGCGGTCGTCGGCGGTGGCTGAGGTCGTCGTCTTCCACCACGCGCTCGGTCTGACGCCGTGGGTTCGGGCTTTCCGCGACACGCTCCGCGACGCCGGCCACGCCGTGCACACGCCCGACCTCTACGACGGCCGGACGTTCGACGCGATCCAAGCCGGCATGGCCTATTCCGAGGAGCTCGGCGGGCCGGCGGCGATCGTCGAGCGGGCGCGCGCGACCGTCGAGTCGTTGCCGGCCGAGGTCGTCTACATCGGCTTCTCGCTCGGCGTGCTGCCGGCGCAGTCGCTCGCCCAGACGCGGCCGGGCGCGCGCGGCGCCGTGCTCTGCTATGCGGCCCTGCCGCTCGGCCGGTGGGGCGACAACTGGCCGGCGACGTGGCCGGAGGGGGTGCCACTCCAGCTGCACATCCTCGAGGGCGACGAGGACCTCGAGATCGCGCAAGGGCTGATCGCGACCGTGCCCGGGGCGGAGCTTTTCGTCTATCCCGGCACCGAGCACTACTTCGCCGAGCACGACGACCAGGCGGCCGCGCTGCTCGAGCAGCGTGTGATCGCGTTCCTCGGCTAACGCTCCTCCCGTTCCCGCGCACGGCAGACTGCCGTAGCCGATGACGCTCGCCGAGCTCGCGATCACCGTCAGCCTGCTCGCTGGTCTCGGGCTCGCCGCGAGCCGGCTCGGCCTGTCGGCGATCCCGGCCTATCTGCTCGCCGGACTCCTGCTCGGGCCCAACGAGCCGAAGGCGCTCAGCCTCGTCCGCCCCTCCGAGGTGACGGACTTCCTGGCCGAGATCGGGCTCGTCTTCCTGCTCTTCTTCCTCGGCCTGGAGTTCACCCTCGGCCGGCTCGCCCGCAGCCGCCAGCACGCGCTCGTCGGCGGGGCGATCGACTTCCTCACCAACGCCGGCCTCGGGCTCGTGATCGGGGTCGCCGCCTTCGGGCTCAGCTTCGGCTCGCTCGTCCTCGCCGCGGCCGTCTACGTCTCCTCGAGCGCGATCACCGTCAAGGGGCTCATCGACTTCCGCCGCCTCGCGGACGACGAGACCGATCTCGTCCTGGCGATCCTGGTCGCCGAGGACCTCGTGATCGGGCTCGTGCTCGGGTTCGCGGCCGGAGGCGGGGGCGCCGCCGGCGAGACGCTCGCCCTGGTCGGCAAGGCGATCGCCTTCGTCGCGGCGGCGCTCGCCGTCTCGAAGTGGCTGAGCGGGCTGATCGACCGCCTGCTCGACTGGCTGCCGCGCGAGTTCTTCCTGCTCGCGGTCTTCGCGTTCCTGATCGGCGCCGGCGCGCTCGCCAGGGAGGTCGGCCTGTCGGAGGCGATCGGAGCGCTGATGGCCGGCGTCGTGCTGTCGGAGACGTCGGTGCGGGAGGAGATCGAGGAGCGGTTCTTCAGCTTCCGCGACGTGTTCGCCGCGCTCTTCTTCTTCGTCTTCGGCCTCTCGATCGACGTCGCCGAGATCGGGAGCGTCGGCTGGATCCTCGCCGCGGCCGTCGTCGCGGCGCTCGTCGGCAAGGTCGGAGGCGGGTACGTGGCTGGACTGATGGGCGGCTTGACGCGGCGGCAGAGCTTCAACGCCGGCGTCGCGCTCGTCGCACACGGCGAGTTCACGATCATCCTCGCGCAGGTGGCGAGCGGCAACCCGCAGATCTCGAGCCAGACGCAGGCGAAGCTCGTCGCGTTCGCCGGCCTCTACGTCCTGATCACCGCGACGATCGGCGTGGCGCTGATGAAGGAATCGAAGCTCATCGGGCGGTACTTGTTCCCTATCCCTAGACTGGCCGAAGGAGGCTGAGAGTAGGTGCCTGTCGACGTCCAAGAGACCCGGCTGCCAGGTATCGGCGCGAAGTTCGTGTTGCGGCTCGACGCCGGCGGCCGCCTCGCGATCATCCTGCACAACGACGGCAAGCGCGAGCTCTACTACTTCCGTCACGCCGGCGACGAGGAGCCTCAGGCGGTGATCACTCTCGACGACGACGAGGCGCGTCAGCTCGGAGCCGTCGTCGGCGGCGCCTACGAGCGCCCGAAGATCGTCGAGGACCTCGAGATGGCGCTCGGCGAGCTCCAGATCGAGTGGATCCCGGTCCCCGACGGCAGCGCATCGATCGGCAAGACGCTCGCCGAATGCGGCTTCCGCGCGAAGACCGGCGTCACGGTGATCGCCATCCTGCGCGAGCCCGAGCCGATCTCGGGGGCGCAGCCGAGCGACACGATCGAGCGCGGCGACACCCTCGTCACCGTCGGCAAGGCCGGCCAGTACTCGGAGTTCAGGCGGCTGCTCAGCGCTTGAGGTCGCGCTCGGCGGCCGCGAGCTCCTCTTCGGCTCGGCGCCGCTCCTCCTCCAGCCGGCCCGCCTCGGCCTCGGCGTCTCGGAGCTCCTCCCTCAGCTGCTCGGCCCGGCGCTCCGCCGCGGCGGCCCGCGCCTCGAGCGCGCTCAGCTCTCGCCGCAGATCGCGGACACGACGGCGCGCCTCGCTCGCCGGCGCGGCCTTCGCCCGGCCCGCCGGGGCGGCGGGCATGTCGAGTCCCGCCAGCGCCTCGAACCCCGGCGGCTCGAGCTCCTCGGTGAGCCGCCCGCTCTTCAGCAGCGCGCGGCCCTCCTCGGTGAGCGAGCCGGCGCGCAGTGTCGAGAGGACGCGGTCGAGGACGGCGGGGCCGCGGCCGGCCTCGACGAGGATCTCCCGCGCACGCGCCGCGAGGGCTTCGAGCGCGTGCCGCTGGTCGCGGCGCGCGTCGAGAAGCGCGTCGCCGGTATGGGCCCGAATCGCCGCCACCTGGGCACCGGCGAGCTGCTCGCCGGCCTTGAGCAGGCGCTGCATGTCCAGCTCTCGCTGCCGCGCCAGCTGGTTCACGACCCAGGCGGGCAGAGTCGGCTTGCGCAGCTGCTTGACCGCCGCCGCGCCGTCGGCGTCACCATCCTGCCGCACGCGCCGCGCCAGCTCGTCGCGGCCGCGCGTGAACTCGTCGAGCGGCAGGCCGTAGAGCCGGTCGATCTCCTCCTCGGGCGCGCTCATCGGGCGAGGGTATCGTGACGTCGTGGCCGGGCCTCCGTATCGCGGGCATTGCTTGTGCGGCGGCGTGCGCTTCGAACTGACGGAGGAGCCGCTCGGGGCCGGCTACTGCCACTGCACGCGGTGCCAGCGCCGGACCGGCACGGCAGCCTCGGCTCAGGCGCGGATCGCGCCCGGCTCCTTCCGCCTGCTCGCCGGCGAGGACCTCGTGCGGGAGTACGCACCGGAAGACGGCTGGCCGAAGTGCTTCTGCTCCGTCTGCGGCAGCGCGCTCTGGAGCACGAATCCCGAGACGGGCGGGGTCGGCAGCGTGCGCCTCGGGCTCTTCGATCCCGGCCACGGCATCCGGCTCGAGTGGCGCACGTTCGTCGACTACGCCTGCGACTGGGAGCCGATCCCCGACGACGGGCTCGAGCGCTACCCCGAAGCGAAGACGCGCTAGCGGCAATAGGCGCGTACGCGCCTGCACGCTTGCGGGGCAAGCGTGCACGTTTGGACATTGACCTGTCTTTAGTGGCAGGCGGATCATCAATGCCATACGTCGCTTCGATCAGTGGTCGCCCGCCTCTAGTGGAATGGAGCCTTGGTTATGCCAAACGACTTCGAGATCTATTTCAGGGAAGATGCCACCTTCAACCAGATCGCCGACGTCGAACGAGCACTGGTAGCCATCGGGCCCGGGCCCGTCGACCAGGAGGACGGATTCTTCGCGGCAACGCTGAACTGGGGCACGACCAGCAGAGATCGAGCCAATCTCAAAGGCCATTTGAATCGGGCGGCCAACATCGTCGTCGCGGTCGAGCTGGCGGGAGCCGCAGAAGTGGCGCTCGACACGAATTTCTGGGGTCGCGCTTTCACCGACATGATCCGGCAGACGACGCAGACCGCATGGGGCAACTGGGTTCTCAATCCCGCCGTCCTTCCCGGTGCGGTGGGCATTCTCGACCCGGCCACGGCGAGCTTCACCCACGTGGCGACAATCCCGGACGCGAAGATCATCACGCTCAGCGCGCCCGAGGCCTGGGTCCTCGAGAGCTCGTCGGTTCGCCAGACCGAGTCGGAGGTCGACTTCAAGGGCGGCTACCTCGATCCCTCCTCAGGGAAGGAGGTAAACGTCGGTCTCGACGTGGTCTGGACGTTCTCACGAGAAGGATCTCTCTCGTCCAACGCCACGATGACCGGTCGGTCGCTGGTCGACAGCTTCGGACTGCTCATGCACCAGCACTTCGACTGGCTGCTGGAACAGGCCCGCTCGGTCGGCTACGCGACGAGAGACGGTGGAATCCGGCAGGGATTCGGGATGATCACCGGCGTCCAGATCTGCCAGGGCGGAATCAACATCGGCTCCCTGAATGAGAACAGCAGCTTCTCACTGGTCGGCTCCATCGACGGTGTCAATGCGATGACGGGCGGGGGTGAGATCAAGGCTTCCGTCAAGGGCTCCTACAAGGAGACGAACAAGTCCAAAGCCTTCGAGAGCCATCTATGGCCTTCTGAGGCCGACAAGGCGGCTTCGCACGAGCTCGGTCTCGTCTACCAGTTCGCGACGTTCGCGGGCAAGCTGATCATGCCGACCTGGATCCAGCCCATCGACGGGTTCAGGGTGATCTTCGACAATGCCCACGGCGGCACGTACATCGGCAAGTGCGCCGTCGAGTACATGACTCCGGACTCGTCCGGATCACACAGCCTCGAGACCTCGGTTCCCGGTGGCCAGATCCACAGTCTCGACGGCATCCCGCTCGACGCCTACGACCTGAAGATCAACATCCACTTCGTCGCCGGCGACGACTTCCACTTCTCCTTCGACTCGCCCCTGTCGACTTGGCTCACAGGGCAGTGCACCGTCGACTTGAGCGGGGTCTGGCCTTGGGGATCGCACGCGAAGATTCGGGAGTCCTACAGCGGCCTGAACTGAGAGGCTCGCTCACGACCGGAGCGCGTCGATCGTCGCCGTGGCGACGATCCCCTCGACCCGGCGCGCCAGCTCGGCGTCCAGGGTCACGAGCGCGTCTGCCTGGAGCCGCGTGAGCGCGACGTACTCGGCGTCGTAGGTCTCGGCCCAGCCCAGCCGGTCGGCGATCTGCCAGGCGTTGCGCCGGAGCACGGCGTCGCCGAGGAGGCGGATCGGCATCGCCTGGATGCGGGCGAGCCGCTCGAGGGCGACGTCCGGCGCGATCTCAGCCCGGTGCACGGCCTCGTGCAGCGCCGACAGCGTCTGCGACCGCAAGAGCGTCGGCGCGAGGAGCTCGTGCTCTGCGGCGACATCGATCTCCTCGGCCGCGAGGCGGAGGACGGCGCCGCAGTGGACGACGAACCTGGTCACTGCGTCACTCTAGTGTCGTGACCGTGCGGGTGCTCGCGGACGGAAGCCGGATGCCGCTTCTCGGCCTCGGCGTGTGGCGGGTGCCGAACGGGCCGCAGTGCGTGAACGCCGTGCGATGGGCGCTCGAACTGGGTTACCGGCACGTCGACACGGCGCAGGCCTACGGGAACGAGGAGAGCGTGGGGCGGGCCTTGCGCGAGAGCGGCGTCCCGCGCGAGGAGGTGGTCGTCACCACCAAGTTCTATCCGCGGCGCGGGGATCCGGCGGTCGAGGTCGAGGGCAGCTTGCGGAGGCTGGGCGTCGATCAGGTCGACCTGTACATCATCCACTGGCCGCGAGGCGGCCCGACCTGGGCGTGGCCGGGGATGGAGCGCTCGCGCGAGCTCGGCCACGCGCGCTCGATCGGCGTTTCGAACTTCAGCGCCGCCGAGCTGGAGGACGTGCTGGCCGTCGCGAGCGACGCGCCGGTCGTGAACCAGGTGCAGTTCAGCCCGTTCGAGTACCGGCGCGGGCTGCTCGAGTCGTGCGAACGGCGCGGCGTGGTGCTCGAGGCGTACAGCTCGCTCGGCAGCGGCCGCCACCTGCGCGCCGAACCGGTCGTGCGGATGGCGGAGCAGGTCGGACGCACCCCGGCGCAGGTGCTGCTTCGCTGGTGCGTTCAGCGCGGCATCCCGGTGATCCCGAAGTCGACGCACCGGGAGCGGATCGAGGCCAACGCGCGGATCTTCGACTTCGAGCTCTCCGAACGAGACATGGCCGAGCTGGACGGCCTCGATCGAACCGGCGGAACCGACCGCGCGCTCGAGCGCAGGTGGTGGTGACCACGACGGGGGAGGCCGCGAACCGCGGCCCCTCCCCGTCCGGTCTCGCTACTTGACCGTCGTCGTGACGCTCGACGTGTTGTTCGCCTGGTTGGGATCGGTCGGCGACGTCGAGCTGACCGCCGCGGTGTCCACCGCGGCGCCCTTCGCCGTCGGCTTCACCGTCACCGTGATCGTGGCCGTGGCCCCGGCGGCGAGGTTGCCGAGCGAGCACGTCACGGTGCCCTTCCCCGCCGTGCAGGTGCCCTGGCTCGTCGTCGACGACGCGTAGCCGGCGTTCTTCGGGAGCGTGTCCTTCATCGTCACGCCGGTCGCCGCGGAGGGCCCGCCGTTCGTCACCTTGATCGTGTACGTCATGGCGATGCCGACCCGGCCGGTCGCCGGCCCGGTCTTCACGACCGAGAGGTCGGCCCGCTCCTGCAGCGTCGTGTCGAAGGGCGGTGTCGCGTCGACCGTGCGCATGATGTTGCTCGCCAGGATCTCGTTCGCCTCGAGCGGCCCCGCCATCGAGAAGCCGGTGACGCTGAAGAGGCTTGCACCGGCGGCAAGGCCAAACGCGGACGTCGGCGCGCTGATGGTGACGACCCCGTTCTGGATGCTGCCGGTGGCTTCGAAGTCCCTGTGGTAGGCAGCGCCGAGGACGGCGGTCGGCGACGCCGGGTTGAGGACCTGGTCGTTCGTGTCCAGCTTGCCGCCGAAGAAGTGCGGCGTCCCGGCCGGGAACACCTCGAGCGAGAGGTGGTAGACCTCGGTCGCCGAGGCGAAGCGGACGACGTACTGGAGCCGCTCGGCCTGCTGGCACAGCGGACACGCGAGGTTGTAGGCCGCGAGGTCACGCTGCATCCCGGCGACCGTCGCGTCGGCGAGCCTCAGCTGCGCCGTGACCTTCCCGTCCGCGAGCACGAGCGCCGCCCGGGTCGCGTCCAGCGCGGGAAGGTTGGCGCCCGGGTTCGTGTACGCCCGGTTCGGCCACGTCGCGTCGCCCGCGGGGTCGTCACGCGCGTCACGCGGCACGCTCACCGCAATCGACGTGTTCGCGAGTACCGACGGCCCCGACGTCTGCTTGGCGAAGTGGTCGAACGCCGAGAGGTCGGCGACCCGGTCGGGAGTGTTTTGGAAGCTGTTCGTGTAGTTGTCCTGGAAGATGACGCCGAGCCGGCCGCCGCCGTCGACGCCGAGGTCGATCATGTCGAGGAGCGAGCGGTCGTCCTTCGCGGGATCGCCCACGCCCGGAAGGCCGCAGAACGTGCCCCCGGAGCAGATGTTCCCCTGGTGCGAGATCCGGTGCGAGACGATGCCGGTGTTCACGACCGGCGTATCCGAGGCGGCGTTCGTGATCACCGCGGCGTAGGTGTTCCACTTCACCGCGGTTCCCGCATCGTCGGGAACGCCGGTGAACTCGGTCGTGCCGACGTACGTGACGCCGATCCGGCCGGTGTCGCCGGCGACGACCTCCGGGAAGACGGCGCTGCCGACGTTCGGCGGCGTGAGGCGCGCCCGAGCCGACCAGCACGTTCCGGGCGTCCCGCCCGCGGCGGGGTTGTTGCAGGCCGCGTCGATCGCCGAGTAGCTGTAGTAGACGGCGCCGCCGCTGTCCCAGGTGACGTACGCGTTTCCGTGGTGGTCGATGGCGACCCAGGCGAAGCTGTCGACCGTGTTCGGCGTCACCTGCGCGGTGTGCCACTTCGTCGGATCGGCGTACTCGTCGCTGCGCGCCGTCGCAACCCAGGTCCCGCCGCCGCGGAACGCCGCGTACGGGTAGTAGATCCAGCCGTGCCCGGGACTGCCCGGGTTGTTGTCGACCCTCGGCTGCCCGGTCTGGCCGGCGTTCGTGAGCTGAGGAGCCGGCTGGGGCACGGGCAGATCGGTGTCGGTGGTGACGGCCTGCACGTACGCGCTCGGAGGAACGTGGTACGAGAAGAAGGCCTCGATCGTCTGGCCGGCCAAGGTGTGCGCCGTGTTGTCGGCCGCAGCGAGCCACTGGCGGTCGGTCGCCGTCGTCGTGTTGCCGATCGGCGTCTGCGTCAGGAACGTGTCTCCGTGGTCGGTCGACGCCGCGTAGGCCTCGTTGGCGAGCGCCTCCTGGTCGGAGAACAGCACGTGGCCGTTGACGAGGTTCACGTCCTCTTCGGTGTCGCCGCCGCCGCCGGTCGCGCAGTTCGGGCGGCTCCGCGCCGCGCAGGTCGGGTCGAAGAGGAGGCGGAAGCTGTCGCCGCCGTCGAGCGAGCGGTTGAGCTGGCCGATGTTCGAGCGGGTCGAGAGGGGCCAGTCGACGAACACACGGTCTGGATCGACCGGCGCGCCGTTCGGCGTCCAGGCCTCGCGGCGCTCGAGCGTCGTCTGCGGCTCCCCGCCCATGAAGTGCGCGGACACGACGGTCGAAGGCGCAAAGGTGAGGGCGTCGTTGTTGAAGGTCGCGATCCGGTCCGGCGGCGCGACCGGGCACGTCTCGTCGTGGTAGCTGGCCGTGCCCGTGTACCCGGGAGAGCCCGTCCCGGTCGAGACGGTCGTGAAGTAGACGACGCGGATCTTGTACGGACCGGAGGTCGGGGTCGGGCAGTGGACCGTGGCGCTCTCGACGCTCCCCGGCAGCCCGGAGCTCGCGACCTCGTCACCGCGGCCGTCGTAGACGTAGAGGTCGTAGTCCATCGCGGGCGCCGTCCCGGTGACGTCCACGGTGAAGTTGCCCTGCCGCTGCGGCACGTTCACCGTCAGCGTGAAGTCGTCGCAGAAACCGCCCGGATCGGTCGGGTCGCCCGGGGTGCCCGGAGCGTTGCATTCCCCGTCCGCCGGGCCGGTCGTCGAAGCGGTTCGCTCGGGGCCGGTCCACGTGACCGACGTGCCGTCGGGTGGGCCGATCGTTCCCGAGGTCGGAGTCGCTGCCGGCGCCGCCGCCGCGATAACGGCCGCGAAGACCGCCACCGCTGGCACGAGCGCGACGAGTCGCACCTTCATGAAGTACCCCCTGTAGTCGCCGCAGGCCGCGGGAGTATAGATCCGGCTACGGTTTTGCCCATCTGCGGCCAAGCCAAATCCTTCGCGCGAATCACGGCGGTTGCCGTCGCCGTCTTGGCTCTGGCCGCCGCCGGCTGCGGGAGCGACTCCGCGGACGACGAAGTCGTCGCAGTCGTCGCCGGAACTCAAATCCACCGGTCGCAGCTCGACCGGGCGCTCGAGCACGCCCGCTCCGCCGCAAGGCGCACCCACAAGCGCTTCCCCGACGAGGACGACCCCGCCTTTCGCCGCACGCGACACGCGATCCTCCGGCAGCTCGTTCTCAACCTCGAGGTCTCGAAGGCGGCGAGAGAGCTCGGCGTCGCCGTCCCGACCGCGGCCGTGTACGAGTTCGCGGAGGAGCAGGGCGGGGAGCAGGGCGAAGAGTCGGAGCAGGCGCCGAGCGCGGAAGACCCCGCCTACGTTCGCAGCACGGTGCGTGCGCGGCTGCTGTACGAGGCGGTCGCGCGCAAGGTGACGGCCACCGCGCGGGTGCAGCCGCGAGAGGTCGAGCGCTACGTCCGCGCGCACCGCGCCGAGCTGGAGCGCATCACGACCTCACCCGCCCGCGCGCGCCTCTATGCCGAGACGCTGCTCCTCCGCCGGCGCCAGGCGGCGATGATGCGGCAGTGGGTGAGCGCGCTCGAGCGCCGCTTCCGCCCGCGCGTCCGCTACAGCGAGGGCTACTGAGCGGGTCACCGCGTGCGAAATCGGGCCGCGGCCCCATAGCCGGCCCGCGGCTGCGTGGAGATCATGCCGGCACGGTGGTACGGACTCGCGCTGTTGCGGACGACCACGCCAAACGGACGAGGGAGTTCCGGCCACCGCTTCCGGGCCGGGGCGCGCATCGGCGGACGCGCGCCCCGGCACAGCGGAGTCGAGAGGAGACACCGGTGCGCGTTCTCAAGGGCAGGAACCTGTTCGGCTCTTCGAGGCAGGAGCAGTTCCTCGTCCGCTACGTGCTCCGGGGGACAACGTGCTCGAGGAGCTGAAGGGGCTCGGCGGCGAGCGTGGTGGCGGTGAGCAACCGCATCGCCCGCGCTCGCGCTGATTGAACGCGTAGCCCTCCGCGCCGGGGTACGGCCTGCCGCACCCCGGTGGCCGGGCAGCCACCTTGTCCTCGTGCCTCCTCCGGGGCGAGAGTGCTGGTGGGATGACTTCGCTCGCTTCGACTCCAGTACCGCGGCCCGTCGGCCGGAGCCTGCTCGCGTCGCCGTCGACGGCGCTCTTCATGTCCGTCTTCACGAGCCAGGCCGCGGTGCTCGTCCTCTCCCCGATCCTCGTCGACGTCGCCCGCGACTTCGACGTCTCGACCGCGGTGGCCGGTCAGCTGCGCATCGTCGCCGCGCCCGTGGCCGCTCTCGTGGCGATAGCCGTCGTGAGAGCAGGGGCGAGGCTGCCCTATCGCCTGCTCCTCGCGGGCGGCGCCGGCCTCGTGGGCGTGGGCTCGCTCGCGAGCGCGATCGCACCGTCGTTCGAGGCACTCGCGATCGCCCAGATCCCCCTCTGGATCGGCGTCGCGACGCTCGTCGCGGGCGGGATCGGCGCGGCCGGGGCCTGGAGCGCCCCGGAGGAGCGCGCACGCCTCGTCGCGCGGTCGCTCGCCGGCGCGCCGGCGGCCTGGATCGTCGGCATGCCGACGATCGGCTGGGTCGCCGAGACGGACTGGCGGCTCGCGTTCCTCGCCGTCCCGCTTCCGGCGGCCGTGGTGACGATGGGGCTCCTGGCCGCGATCCCCGGCGGCGAGCCCGAGCTCCGGGCCGCGCCCTCGCTGCTCCGTCTTCTCCGTGCGCCGCGCGCGGGCTGGTGGGCGATCGGCGAGCTCCTCGCGATGTCGGCCTGGGCCGGGACGCTCGTCTTCAGCGGGGCGCTGTTCATCGAGACGTACGGAGCCTCGGCCAGGCTGACCGGGATCGTGCTCGCGACCGTGGCCGCCGCGTACCTCGCCGGCAACATTCTCGGCGGGCGGATGCGCGGCGCCTGCGCTCGGCGGGCCCTCGCGTGGAGCAACGTCGGAGCGGCGGTCGCGGTCGCCCTTACGTGGATCGTCACGCCGCATCTCCTCGTCACGGTCGCTCTCTTCGGGCTGGCCGCCGCGATCGTCGCCGCGCGCACGGTGACCGGCACGACGTACGGCTTCGTGCTCGGCGGGGAGCGCAAGCTCGAGGTCGGCGCCGCCCGCGCCGCGCTCACGCACGTCGGCTACCTCGCCGGCTCGCTCCTCGGAGGAGCCGCGCTCGCGGTCGGCGGCGGCGCGGCGGTCGGCATCGCGTTCGGCTCGCTCTTCCTCGCCTCTGCCGTTCCGTACCTCGTCACTTGGAGCACGCGCTGCGAGGTCCGCGCCCAGGTCGAGCTCGCGCCGGCCTGAGGCGCTTCACGCCGAGCGGGCCTGGTGGCGCCGGCGCAGCCAGCGCACGCCTTCCACGCAGCCGGTGACGGCGAGGGCGATGCCGAACGCGAGCAGCAGGCCCTTCCAGGGCGCGCGTTCGAAGGCCTTGCCGCCGAAGTAGCCGAGCCCGGCGGCATAGAAGGCCCAGATCGCGCCGGCCAGGACGTCGAAGGCGATGAAGCGCCGCCAGCGCATCTCGAGCGACCCGGACGCGAACGTGACGACCGTGCGGCCGCCGGGGATGAAGCGGCCGACGATGATCAGCAGCCCGCCGCGCTCGCCGACCTGCCGCTCGGCCCAACGGACCCGCTTCTGCGCGCGTTCGCTCCCGAAGAAGCGGCGCCGCAGCGGCTCTCCGAAGTAGCGGCCGAGCAGGTAGACGGTGTTGTCGCCGGCGACGGCGCCCAGCGCGGCGCCGAAGATGAGCAGCGAGAGGTGCATGTCGCCGCTCGAGGCCAGCACTCCGCCCGTGATCACGGCCGTCTCGCTCGGCACGAGCGGGATCAGCACGTCCGTGTACGCGAGGCCCAGCACGAGCGGGTACGACCACCACGCGCCCGAGACGTAGTCGGCGAGTTGGCTGAACATCGCCGGCTAGCTCGACGGCCGCCTAGCGCGCCGATCCACCGAGCCACGTTATCGAACAGACTCGTATTCGTCGTGGCGGCGCCACCACTCGTACGGCTTCGTCTGCGGGTACCCGGCGGGTGAGTCCTCCCAGCTCTCCTGACGGCCGAGCGGCGTCAGGTCGAGGAAGGTCCACACGCTGCCGAGGGTCTCGACGCCGCGCGCCGTGGTGAAGTAGGTGCGAAACACGCTGTCGCCGTCGCGGAGGAAGACGCTCAAGCCGAACGTCTCGCCGTCCTGGTAGACGTCCGGCTGCGGCGTCTCCGGCCCGACGCCGAAGTCGACGTTGAAGTCGCTCTCGGCGGACGAGTACCAGGGGATCGTCCAGCCCATCCGCTTCCGGTACGCCTCGATCTTCGCGATTGGGGCACGGGACACGAGCGCGAAGGACGTGTCGCGGGCGTGCAGGTGGGCGGGATGGCTGATCTGGTCGACGAACATCGAGCAGCCGTCGCAGCCCGCGTCCCGGCTCGGCCCGAACATGAAGTGGTAGAGGAGCAGCTGCCTGCGCCCCTCGAAGAGGTCGAGCAGGCGCGCCTTGCCGTCCGGCCCGTCGAAGACGTAGTCCTTGTCGATCCGGACGATCGGCAGCCTGCGGCGCTTGGCGGCGAGCGCATCCCGTGTCCGGGTGGCTTCTTTTTCCTCGGCGAGGAGCGCCTCCCGCGCTGCCTGCCATTCCGTCTCGGAGACGACCGGGGGAAGGTTCATGGCACTCCTTTCACGACCCCATCTGCATCGAAGGCGAGTCATGCGGCTCGGCCAGTCCGGGAACGCTCGCCGGCGAGACGGCGACCCAGACTCCGAGGGCGACCAGGGCGACCGCGAACGCGGAAGCGAGCCGCGGACCACGCGGCAGGACCTTCTCCGCGAAGATCGCGAGGGCGACGACCGCCATCCAGAAGAGGCTCATCGCACCCAGAACGAGCAGGACCGCCATCAGGGCTCCGGAACAGCCGACGCAGTCGACGCCGTGCGCGAGGCCGCTCCGGAGTGCGTTCTCGCCGTGCGGAGCGCTGCGGCAGCGGCGAAGGCTCAGCCGCTTCGACGGCGTCAGCTCGTAGACCCCTGCGGCGACCACCACCGCGCCCGCGGCGTACGGCCCGTCCCGATTCCACGCGAGCCAGCCGAGATCGAGCGAGGTCACGAGGCGGAAGACGCCGTAGGCCAGGAGGCCGTAGCCCGTCCAGACCGCGAGATATCCGGCCGCGAAGAGCAGCGTCGGCGCACGGCGGGCGAGCCGCGCGACGTGCCGCGCCGCCGGCGCCGTCGACGGCAGCATCATCGCCGCCATCATCGTCACCCAGATTCCGAGGTACCACCCGAGCCCGCCGAGGTCGGTGCCCGGGCCTGCGTCCATCCCGCGCATCCGATCGACCGCGACTGCCCACGCGGCGGCCGCGGCAGCGACCAGCACGATCGTCGTCCGGGTGCGAGCCATCACCTCTAAGACGTGCCCAACGGCGAAAATTCATCGCCGCGATGACTTTCCGGGGCTTCGCGAGTCTCAGTTCGTGATCCCGACAGGAGGAGAGAGATGCCCGAACACAGGATCGGAACCCGCGAGGAATGGCAGGCGGCCCGGGACGAGCTCGCCAAGCTCGAGGCCGAGCAGGCGGAGCGAAACGAGGAGATCAAGGCCAAGCGTCTCGATCTCCCCTGGGTCCCGGTCGAGAAGGAGTACGTGTTCGATACCGAGGACGGCAAGAAGACGCTCGCCGAGCTCTTCGACGGGCGCTCACAGCTGCTTGCCTACAACGTTATGTTCGGCCCCGACTACACGCGCGGCGCCTGCCCCGGCTGCACGAACCTCGCCGACGGCCTCGACGGCTCGCTCGTCCACCTGAACCACCGCGACGTGACGCTGCTCTGCTTCTCACGCGCGCCGATCGAGCGGCTGACCGCCTACAAGAAGCGGATGGGCTGGGAGGTCCCCTACGTCTCCACCCACGGCACCGACTTCGCCTTCGACTTCGGCCTCGCGGTGACCAGGGAGCAGGCGCAGCAGATCCCCGAGGTCAAGAAGATGATCGACGACCCGCCCGACTGGCTCCAGGAGTGGTCGGGCCAGATCGGGGCCGAGCTCGAGGACGGGCTGCGCGAGGTCCCGGCCTGGATCGCCTTCGCGCGCGAGAACGGGACCGTCTACCACACGTATACGGTCACGGCGCCCGACCCGTTCGTCGCGCCGTACTACAGCTTCTTGCTCGCCCGAGCGCCAAAAGCCCAACCCGACGAGTTCCGCGTCTGGCGGAAGGACGAGTACCCGGACTAACTCAGATCACGCAGCGGCGGCTATCGCAGCGCAGGGAGGGAGACGCAGAAGCACGCGCCTCGTGGGCTGTTCGGCTCGTACCAGGCGTCGCCGCCTGACGAGCGTGCAAGCCGTTTGACGATCGCGAGTCCTAGCCCGGTTCCTGCTGGTTCTGTCGCGGCGCGCGCGAACGTCTCGAAGAGCCTCGGCGCGAAGGCTTCAGGGACGCCTGGGCCGGCGTCGCGTACGCGTAGGGTGACCGCGGACTCGTCGTGGCGGATCTCGATCTGGTAGGGCGGAGACCCGTAGGCGAGCGCGTTCGCGATGTAATTGACGAGGATCTGGTGGACGTGGTCCGGGTCGGTGTAGGCGAGGTCGGCTTCGTCGGCATGGAGTTCGAACAGCTGCTGCGACTGTCGCTCGGCCAGCACGGCTCGCGCCACTCCGGCCACCGAGACGGGGGTCGCCGCTCCGGGCATCGTCTGGCTCTCGGATCGGGCGAGCAGCAGCACGTCGTCGACGAGCCGGCGGAGCCGGTCGGCCTGCGTGTCGACGATCCCCAGATAGTGGCGCTTCTCGCGGTTGGGAAGCGAGTGCCAGCGCTCGAGGATCGTCTTCACGAACCCGCTGATCGAGGTGAGGGGCGTGCGCAGCTCGTGCGAGACGATTGCGACGAACTCGCTCTTCATCTCGAGCGCGCGCTCGAGCTCGGCGCGGGCGTGGTCGAGCGCGCGCTCGGCGCCCTTGCGGGCGCCGATGTCGCGCACGATCATCGAAATCTCGACGACCTCGCCAGCGTCGTCGCGGATCGGCGACATGGTCAGCGAGACGTCCAGCGCCGTGCCGTCCTTCGCCATTCGCACGGTCTCGAAGTCGCGCACCGGCTCACCGCGGAGCACGTTCGCGAGCAGCTCCTCCACCTCGCCGACGCGGCGCGCGGGGAGGAGGCGATCGAGGGTTTGCCCGAGCATCTCCTCGGCCGTGTACCCGAAGAGGGCCTCCGCGGCGGGGTTCCACGCGGTCACCAGGCCGGCGCGGGTTCGTGCGACGATCGCGTCCGCGGAGTGCTCGACGATCGTCGCGAGGCGGGCTTGGAACTCGTTCGCCCGATAGCGGTCGGTGATGTCGTGGACGAAGGCGCTGAAGCTCCAGCCCGCCGGCTGGCGCAGAGCCGTGATCGTCAGCTCGACGGGGAACTCGTGCCCGTTGCGGTGCAAGGCGACGATCTCGATTCGCTTGTCGATCAAGGGTCCCGATCCCGTCTCGAGGAAGCGGCGCAGGCCCTGGTCGTGTCGGGCGCGGTAGCGAGCCGGGATGATCAGGTCGCGCAGCGGCGACCCGACGGCTATTTGCCGCGCCCAGCCAAACGTCCGCTCGGCCTCGCGGTTCCACCCGGTGACGACGCCGCGCTCGTCGATCGCCACGAACGCCTCGTGCGCCGCCTCGAGCACCTCGCCCATCTCGAGCCGCTCGTCGGTGCGCTGGTCGTGTCCGTCCGGCATCGCTCATCCGCTCGCGCGCGCGTGTGTGACGCGCTCGGCTCTTAACAGACTTCCGTCTCGCCCTGATCCCTGCACGAGAGCGGGCGGCCCAGAGGCTCTATAGCGAAAAGGCCCGCGTAGCGGGCCTTTTCTCGTCACGTGGATCCGGCTCAGTCTTCGCCCAGCATCTTCAGGCCGTACTTCTCCTTGAGCTCTGGCACCCACTCCGGGTGCACGAAGTAGTGGTCGTACCCGCGCGCCAGCTCGGCGCGCCGTTCGGCGAACTCCTCCGGCGGAAGGCTCGGGTCGAGCTCGGCGAGCTCGGCGAAGAAGTTCTCGAACCCGGCCGGCGAGATGATCTCGACACCCGGCGACGGATCGTGGAGGCGGCTGTGGAGCTCCACACGACGGTCGGTCCCTCTCGCACGACGGTGCACGCGATCGCCGAGCGGGCGGGCGTGACGCGCCCGACCGTGTACGCGCACTTCCCCGACGACCGGTCGCTCCTACAGGCCTGCTCTGGGCACGTGCGCGAGGTGACGCCGCCGCCGGATCCGACCGCGTGGGGCTCGATCTCCGATCCCGGCGAGCGCCTCGAGACGGCCCTGCGCGAGCTGTACGGCTACTACGAGCGGCTCGAGCCGCTGCTCGAGAACGTCCAGCGCGACGCCGCCGTGATGCCGATCGTCGCCGAGATGAATGCCTACCGCGTTCGCTACCTCGAGCAGATCCGCGACCTGCTCCTCGAGGCATGGCCGGCGCGCGGCGAAGCCAGAGCCAGCCTCCGACGAGCGATCGGGCACGCGCTCGAGTTCCGCACCTGGCTCTCGCTCGTGCGCCGGCAAGAGTGCCGCACCGACGAGGCGGTTCGGCTGATGCTCGCGTTCGTCCGCGCTGCGGTGTCGCTTTCGGTAGGCTCGAACGATCGCCGGCTAGGGGAAGGAGGGACGCCATGATCGGACGCATCGCAGGTACGAACGCGCTGCAGCCCCCGGGCGTCCCGCCGCACTGACCCACCGCCGCCGGCCTCCCGCCCAGACGCTCTACCCGCGACGGCCGCCGAACCGGAGGCATGGCCGCCGCCCGCATTTGCCGCAGGAGAAACGAGAAGACGTGATCGACCAAGTCAACCCAGCCGACTACGCCATCTGGCCGACGACCCGGCGGCTGCTCCGCCTGTGGCGCGAGCAGTGGCGCCTGGTCGTGCTCGGACTCGCGTGCGCGGTCGTCTACACGTCGATCTCGCTGGCGATCCCGATCCTGATCGCCCGCGCGATCGACCACGCGATCGTCCGCCACGACCGGCCGCTGTGGGAGTACGTGCCGCCGATCCTCGTCCTCGCGGCGATCCGGCTCGGCATCAACTTCACGCGCCGCTACGCGACCGCCCGCGTCGGCGTGCGAATCGAGGCGCGCATGCGCGAGCTCCTCTACGGGGCGTACCTGCGCTTCCCGCGCGCGTTCTACGACCGGCACCCGACCGGCCAGGTCGTCTCGCGCGCGACGAACGACCTCTACCCGATCCGCTACTTCATCGGCTGGGGGATGGTCCAGGGCGCGCAGAGCTTGATGATGATCGTCGGCGCCGGGGTCGTCCTGACGATCGTGAACCCGCTGCTCGCGCTCTACACGGCGGCCTCGATGCCGCTGATCGGGCTCGTCGCGTGGCTCTTCGCGCACAAGGTGATGCCGATCTCGCGGCAGGTGCAGGAGCGGAAGGGCGACGTGACGGAGGCCGCGGACGAGTCGGTGGTCGGGATCGAGATGGTGCAGGCGTTCGGACGCGAGGAGGACGTGCGGTCGCGGTTCGCCGTGAAGGCCACGGCCGTGCGCGACACGGTCGTGCGCCAGGCGGGCGTCGAGGCGCGCCACCTGCCCGGTCTCTTCTTCCTGCCGACGCTCTCGGTCGCGATCGTCGTCTTCTTCGGCGGGCGCCGTGTCGTCGAGGGCTCGCTCACGTACGGCGAGTTCGCGCTCTTCATCCAGCTCCTGCTCCAGCTCGTGTGGCCGCTCGAGGCGCTCGGCTGGATCACCAACCTCGGCCAGCGCGCGCTGGCGTCGGCCGGCCGCAGCTTCGCCTGGCTCGAGCACGTCGCGACGCTGCCGGAGCCCGCTCGGCCGCGGCACTTGCCCGACGGGCCGATCGGCGTTCGCTTCGACGGCGTGCGCTTCCGCTACTCGAGCGGCGGCGAGGTGCTGCGCGGCGTCGAGCTCGAGGTCGAGCCCGGCGACATCGTCGCCGTCTGCGGCCCGACGGGCTCCGGCAAGACCTCGCTGCTCAACCTCCTGCCGCGGTTCTACGACCCGACCGAGGGCCGCGTGCTCCTCGGCGGCGTCGACGCGCGCGACCTGCCGATCACGGAGCTCCGGTCGGCGGTCGCGATCGTGACGCAGCGGCCGATCCTCTTCTCGGTGCCGCTCCGCGACAACCTGACCGCGGCGCGGCCCGATGCACCCTGGGACGAGGTGCTCGAGGCGTGCGAGGCCGCCGGCGTCGCCGCGTTCGCGGACGAGCTGCCGAAGGGCTACGACACGCTGATCGGCGAGCGTGGGGTCAACCTCTCCGGCGGCCAGCGTCAGCGCGTCGCGCTCGCGCGCGCCCTCGTCGCGGGCGCGCGCGTGATCGTCCTCGACGACCCGCTCTCGGCGGTCGACACGCAGACCGAGCGGACGCTCGTCCGCCGCCTCCGGCCGGCGCTCGCGGGCCGGACGGTGCTCGTCGCGACGCAGCGCCTCTCGACGATCGAGCTCGCCGACCGCGCCGTCGTCCTCGACGACGGCCACATCCTCGAGAGCGGCTCGCCGTCGGAGCTGATCGACGGCGACGGCCCGTTCGCCGCCCTCTTCGGAGATGAAGTCGTTGCCGCGTAAGCGGAGAACGGGTCTGTCGCGCCTGACGCGCTACCTGCGCGGCCGTCGCGCGTGGGTCGCGGTCCTGATGCTCGCCGCCGCCGGCGAGGCGGCCGCGCAGACGGGCGGCTGGATCCTCGTCCGCTACGCGATCAACAACGGCATCGTCGGCCACGACGAGGGCTTCCTCACGCACATCGTCGTCGTCTACGCGCTCGTGAACGTCGGCGGCTGGCTGCTCTCCGGCTTCCTGATCCGGGCGCTCGCGGGCGTCGGCCAGTCGATCGTCCTCGGCCTGCGGCGCGACCTCTTCGACCACCTGACGTCGCTGTCGCTCCGCTACTTCTCGGAGCAGCGCGCCGGGTGGATCATCGCGCGGCTCACCAGCGACGTCGACGCGCTCTCGGACGTGCTCTCGCAGGGCCTGCCGACGCTCGTCACGAACATGGTCCTCCTCCCGGCGGCGCTGATCGCGCTCTTCGTGAACGACTGGCGGCTGGCGCTCGTCGCGCTCGTCATCCTGCCGCCCGCGCTCGTGCTCACGCGCTGGTTCCAGGTCCGCTCGCACGCGGCGCAGGTCGAGGTGCGCAACCGGATCTCCGGGGTGACGGCGCAGCTCGCCGAGTCGGTGGCCGGGATGGCGATCATCCAGGCGTTCAACCGCGAGCGCCGCTTTCAGCGTGAGTTCGACGAGCTGAACGACGCGAACCGCGAGGCGAACACGTACGCGCAGAAGATCTTCAGCGTCTTCTTCCCGGCGATCGAGTTCCTCGGCGTGCTGTCGACGGTGGCGGTGCTCGCGGTCGGCGCGGAGGTCCTGCCCGTGTCGGAGATCGGGACGCTCGCCGCCGCGTACTTCCTGCTCCAGCTCGTCTTCCAGCCACTCCAGGAGCTCTCGGACGTGTACGGGCAGCTCCAGTCGGCGGCGGCGGCGATGGAGAAGATCTCGTCGGTGCTCGACGTCGAGCCGGAGATCGTCGACAGCTCGCACGCGCGGCGCATCGAACGGATCGAGGGCCGGATCGACCTCGACCACGTCGTCTTCGCGTACGGCGACGAGCCGGTGCTGCACGGCATCGACCTGCACGTGCCGGCCGGCGGGTGCATCGCGCTCGTCGGCGAGTCGGGCGGGGGCAAGTCGACGATGGCGAAGCTCCTCGGCCGCTTCTACGACCCCGACCAGGGCGCCGTCCGCGTCGACGGCATCGACCTGCGCGAGCTCGAGCTCGGCTCGTACCGGCGCCAGCTCGGGGTCGTGCTCCAGGACCCGTTCCTCTTCTCGGGGACGATGGCGGACAACATCCGCTTCGGGCGGCCGGAGGCAACCGACGAGGAGGTTCGGCAGACGGCGGCGGCGATCGGCGTCGACCGGGTCGCGGCGAGGTTCGACGACGGCCTCGACCACCCCGTTCGCGAGGGCGGCGCCGGCCTCTCCGCCGGCGAGCGGCAGCTGATCTCGATCGCCCGCGCGCTCCTTGCCGACCCGCGGATCCTGATCCTCGACGAGGCGACCTCGAACATCGACCGGCCGACGGAGATCCTGATCGAGCGCGCGCTCGACACCCTGCTCGCCGGGCGGACGTCGATCATCATCGCCCACCGCCTCGCCACCGTCCGGCGCGCCGACGAGATCCTCGTCGTCGAGCACGGCCGGATCACGCAGCGCGGGACGGAGCGCGAGCTGCTCGCGCAGGACGGACCGTTCCGGCGCCTCGCGCACGACCTGCGCGCGGCCGAGCAGCGTCCCGCGCCGCTGCGGCCGGCGACCCGCGCCCGCGTCCGCTCCTGACGGCGCGGTGGGTCAGCTCAGGCGGGCCCTCGCGGCGTCTGGGAGCGATGATGTGCTGGCTGCCGCGGGTGGCTGCTGGAGTTCTGTCACTTGTTCGCGCTGGCGGTCCGCCCGTCGAGCAGCTCGCGCACGCGCCGGCAAAGGTCTTCGGCGCTGAACGGCTTTTCGATGAAGGCGGCGTCGTGCTCGAGAACCCCCCGGCGGATGACGGCGTCGTCCGTGTAACCCGACATGTGAAGGACGGCTGCCTCGGGCTGAACCTGCCGCAGGCGCTCGGCCAGTTCGCGGCCGCCGAGGCCGGGCATGACGACGTCGCTCAAAAGAAGGTCGATCCGGCCGGCGGAACCGGCCTGCTGCAGCGCCTCCGCGCCGTCGGCGGCCGGGATCACTCGGTATCCGCTGGCCTCGAGCATCCTCGCGACGATCACCCGAACCTGAGGGTCGTCCTCGACGAGCAGGATCGTCTCACCGTTCGCGGTCCGGACAGGAGCCGGGGCCGTCTGGGCAGGCGGTGTCCCCGTCTGCTCCGCGAGCGGGAAGTAGATCTTGAACGTCGTCCCCTGTCCGACCTCGCTGTGGACCCAGATCGAGCCGCCGCTCTGCTTCACGATCCCGTGAACGGTGGCGAGTCCGAGCCCCGTGCCCTCGCTCTTCGTCGTGAAGAACGGATCGAAGATCTGCGTCACGGTCTCCGAGTCCATCCCGCAGCCCGTGTCGCTCACGGCGAGGAGCGCGAACCGGCCCGGTGGAAGGTCGATGTCGCCCTCGGCCAGGCCCACGTCGAGCGTGAGACGGCCGCCGTTGGGCATCGCGTCGCGCGCGTTCACGGCGAGGTTCAAGATCACCTGCTCGAGCTGGCTGCGGTCGAGATTGACGAAGACCTCGCCTGGGCTTTCGAGCGCCTCCAACTCGACCTCTTCGCCGATCATGCGCCGTAGCAACTTTTCCATCTCGCCGACGACTCCGGTTAGGTCGAGAATCTCGGGCCGGAGCACCTGCTGGCGGCTGAACGCGAGGAGCTGACGTGTGAGCGCGGCGGCCCTTTCCGCGGCGGCGACGATCTCCTGGAGCTCGTCTTGTGTGTCCTCGCCGCGCTCGTGGGCGCGCAGCGCGATCTCGCCGTAGCCGCGGATCGCGAGCAGGAGATTGTTGAAGTCGTGAGCTATGCCTCCGGCTAGGCGGCCGACGGCTTCGAGCTTCTGGGCATGCCGGAGCTGGCGCTCGAGCTTCTCACGATCCGCCTCTGCGGTCTTGCGGTCGCTGATGTCCATCGTGACGCCAAGGACGCGGGTCGACCCGCCGTCCTCGCCGAGGATCGCCCGTCCTCGGGAGAGCAGCCAGCGTGGCTCGCCCCCGACGGAACGGAGCCGGTGCTCGACCTCGAAATCGCCGCCATGCTCGTGCGCCCAATCGAGCCTGGCTTTGATCCGGCGAGCGTCGTCCGGGTGAACGAGCTCGAGGAAGCGATCGTAGGCCGGCACCACGTCGGCGTCGACGCCGTACAACGTCCGCAGGCTGTCCGACCAGACCACGTTCCCGGTGGCGAGGTCGTTGTCCCAAGTGCCCATGCGGGCGACGGTTTGAGCCAGGGCGAGACGCTCCTCGCTTCGCGCGAGCTCCCCCTCGGTCTGGTGGTGCGCGTGCAGTCTCGCGCACAGCTCGTCTCGCGCGGTCGCTGCCGCGCGCAGCGCTCGCACCCAGAGGGTGGAGCCGGCGAGCAGGAGGATGCCGGTCGCCAGCCTGAGCCATACCTCCAGGGTTTCTGGGAAAAGGATCTCGGCGCAGACATCCGTCGCAACGATGAAGACCGTGGCCGGAAAGAGCAGTCGTTGGGCCCACCGGCTCGCGCGTCGAGGATTCGCCGCTGGTCCGTCCTGCGCCGACGTGGAAGACCGGACCCGACAGGTCGCCATCCAATCAGCATCGCCGCCGGCGGCGCCGGTCGGTATCGGCTCTTTCAACCGCTGGGCATCGTCTCTTTGCAGGAGGGGTAGGGCTCGCTAGGCGATCAGGGAATCGCGCAGGGCGAGTGCGACCGCCTGCGCGCGTGTGTCCGCCCCGAGCTTCTCCATCGCGTTCTTGACGTGCGTCCGAACGGTGAGCGGCGAGATGGACAGCCGCAGCGCGATCTGGTCGTTCCGCATCCCCTCGGCGAGCAAGCGAAGAATCTCGCGCTCGCGCTTGGTCAAGGCAGGCTGCGCTTCGCTGGTCTGCGCGCCGCCGGCGATGGAGGAGGCGAGGGCCGGATCGATGTAGGTTTCGCCCGCGCTGACGATCCTGATCGCCCGCATCACATCGAGGAGGGGCGCTTCCTTGAGCAGGAAACCGCGGGCGCCGGCGTCGAGAGCCTCGAGCAGAAGCGACCGTTCGGCATAGCCGGTGTAGACGATCACGCGGGTGGTGGAGCCGTGCGCGACGAGCCTGCGCGCGATCTCGATGCCGCCGATGCCCGGCATGCGGATGTCGAGCAGCGCAAGGTCTGGTTGCTTCTCCTCGATCAGCGCGAGCGCATGCTCGCCGTCGTAGGCGCGGCCGACAAGCTCGACGTCGTCCTCGCCCTGCAGGAACTGGGCCACGGCTTCGACGATCGGCGGATGATCATCCGCGACGACGGAGCGAATGGGCCTCCTCAACCGCGCAGGGCGGTTTGGACCGTCTGCGCCGCCGCCGCGCTGTCCGTCCGGCCGCGGCTGGCGCTCACGACGGTGCGGTCAGCCGCCGCCCGCGACCGCATGCATCCGCTTGGATATTTCGCACCGCCCCCAGTCTGCGGCCTGGCGATAAGCACGTCCAATACCGGTTCGGAAGGCGGGGCAGATGCGCGCGGTCTGGATCGTCAGCTCCCGTTCGGTCGCGTGCTGCGGTGCATCTCGCGCGCGATGTGCCGAACCGAGCCCAGCCGGGCGCTGACGCGGCGTGGCGGATCGGCGCGCCACGCGACGACCGTCTCCGGCAACCTCGGCGCCGGGTCGATCGGCCGGCGGACGACCACCGTCCCATCCGCTCCGACGAGATCCACTGACGATGGGACGAGCGCGACGCCAAGGCCGCCCGCGACGGCAAGCACGACGTCGCGGCCGCTATTGCCTGCGGTCTGGCGGATGCTGCGGAAGCGGTATCCGGCGGCCGAGACCGAGGCGAGCGCGCGGTCATAGAGCGGCGGGTTGATCGATCTCGAGCTCGTTACGAGGATGTCGTCGCTGAGATCGGTCGGGTAGACGGTCGCTCTCGCTGCGGCGCGATGGTCGGGCGGGAGCACTGCGATCAGCGGCTCGCCCACGGCGATCGCCTCGATCTCGATCCCGACGTACTCCTCCGCGCGGTGGACGATCGCGAAGTCGAGCGTGCCCTCGCGCACGCATCTGATGAGCTCGAGGGAGAGCAGGTGGGTCACCTCGGGGTCGATCGCCGGCTCTCGCTCGCGCAGTGCGGCGAGGAACCGCTGCACCAGGGCGAACGGAAGGTGCGGGACGAAGCCGATACGGAGCGCGTCGCGACCGGCCGCCTGGCGCGCCTCGGCGATCGCGTCTTCGAGATTCGTGAGCATTTTCCGCGCCTCCTCGGCAAAGACTTGCCCAGCCGCGGTGGGGGTGACAACGCGGCTCGTCCGCTCCAGCAGCCGGACGCCGAGTGCGTTCTCGAGCTGGCGGATCGCCTGCGAAAGCGGCGGCTGCGCGAGGTGAAGCCGCTCGGCCGCGCGGCTGAAATGCAGCTCCTCGAACACCGCGAGGAAGTAGCGGAGGTGGCGAAGCTCGATTCCTCGCGCGCTCGGAAACGTGACTACCTCCAGTGTTGAGACAGACAGGTCTGTCTACTTTACACTAGACTCGGAGGTTGAGCAAAAGCGATAAAGGAGAGGGCGACTCTGTCGAGGGTCTCAAGCACGAAGCTCGGCGCGAGCGATGGCCAACCATCGCCCGGAGCGCGCGAGCGCATCCTTCACACCGCCTACGAGCTCTTCTGCCGCCACGGCATCGGCGCGATCGGCATCGATCGAATCATCGCGGAGGCAGGCGTGGCCAAGATGACGCTGTACCGGCATTTTCGCTCGAAGGAGGAGCTCGTCTTGGCGGTCCTCGACCTTCGGGAGGAACTCTGGACGCGGCGCTGGCTCGGACAGGTGATCGAGCAACGCGGGCAGACGGCCGACGAGCGGCTGCTCGTGATCTTCGACGCCTTCGACGAGTGGTTCCATCGCGAGGATTACGAAGGCTGCCTGTTCACGAACGCTCTGCTCGAGGTCCATGACCCCACCAGCGTTGTCGGCTTGGCGGCCTCTGAGAAACGAGAGAACATCAGGTTGATCTTGCGCGACCTTGCGGAGCAGGCGGGGGTGCGCGATCCAGACGAATTCGCCTATCAGTGGCAGATGCTGATGATCGGCTCGATCGTGATCGCCGTGCAGGGCGGCAAAGAGGCGGCGCGGCACGCTCGCGAGGCGGGGGCGCGGTTGCTCGAGCGGGAACGACAGGGGCCGTAGACAGCGCGACGGAGTCATACGCTACGGAGGCTCGACGAGGTAGAGGAAGACGGCGAGCGCCCCGAACGCCGCGATCAGGAGTCGCATTCGGAGCAGCGCGAGGACGAGCCCGAGGCGCGGCAGGTAGATCCACGTCTTGCCGACGATCTGCCGCGGGGTTGGCCGCCACGGGTCCGAGCCGCTTCTGTTGTCGCCCCTCGTGACGAACCCGGTCCGGGCAGAGCCGCGCACGATGCGGTGGATGATCAGCGTGCCGGCGCCCACCGCGTGTTCGGGCACCCGATACGCGATGACGTCCCCTACGCGGTACCGGCGCGCTCGGCGGGCGATGACGAGGTCGCCCGAATGAAGCGTGGGCTGCATGCTGATCCCGGAGACAACGAGGTACGCCGACGAGCCGCCGGCGAACTGAGGGGCTAGGAGAGAGAACCAGCCCGCGAGGGCCGCCACGAAGGCGGCAGCGCCGAGTGGGCGGCGCACGCGGCTAGACCGCAGCGTGCGAAAGCCGGCCACGCTCTAGGGGTAGAACGTGATGTCGAGGGTAGGCCGAGCAGCGGCCGCGGCATTCTCTTTCGACGCAAGCGTCCCTTGCTGGGCGGCGGCTGAATCTTCGCTCGAGTCCGTGAGCCGCCAGCCGTTGTTGGTCTGCGAGCCGCCCGCGAAGGCCTGAACGTCCGCCGCGACGTTCCAGGTCAGGACGACGCCGGACGCCGTGCCGGTGGCGCGCGTCGCTGTCGGCGACCCGGCCACGGCTGGTTGGCTCGTCCAGGTCAGGCCGGCCTCTGTCCAAGCGCCGGTCACGCGGCTGACGACGTACGTCCGGCTGTTGCTCGGCGCAGTGGCGAGGAAGAGGGTGAGGACGGCGGTCATGACTCGGGCGGTCGGGGGAATCGCGCAGGTCGAGAGATCGAAGCGGACGAAGCTGCGCCTGTTCTGGAGGAGGCTGGACCACACGAGGAGGGTCGTGGCACCGCCGAAGTTCGAGAGCAGGCTCAGCTGGTCGACGTACGTATCCGCCGCCGCCTCGAGCCTGCATGAGGTAACCGGAACCGTCGTCGCCGCGGCGAACACCGTGAGACGAGCCGGCGTGACGCCGAGCGACGCGGCGACGGCGGTGCTCGTTGCCGAGGCCCCGACCACAGCCATGAGCACCAGCCAGCCCCGCATGTCACGGCCCGACCACGACGAGGCGGACTCCGGCGACAGTCTCGGCCGCCGGCTGCGGAGTGACGGCGACTGTGAGCGAGTCGTCCGTCGAGTCCGCATCGACCGGCACGAGCTGCGGCCCACCGCCCGCGATGCCCGCGCCGGCCAGATTCGTCAGCGTGAGCGAGAGCCGACCGTTCTCGCAGGCAGGATCAGCGATTCCAGTCACCCTGACGCCTGTCACGGCGCCGGCTGAGGTCGTAAAGCCGACCGGGAAACCGTCCGCATCACAGGTCGAGATCGCAGCGTCGCCACTGCCGGCGCCGCCCGAGTGGAATCCGCCGAGAGCGGCGGCGAATGCGGGCGAGGCGGATGCGGCGAGCGCAGCCGAAATCGCCAGCGCCAGTCGCGTCCGGCTCGAGTGCAGCATCGGAGCCGCTTCCCGCGTCGCTCTTCTACGCGGCGATCAGGACATGAACGGCCTCGGTCAGCTGCGCCGAAGCGGCCGGCGACATCGGCACGGCGAACGAGGTCGCAGCGCTCGTCGGGATGGAGAGCGTTCCCTCACTCAGCGAGGCGCCGGAGGCGTCTGCGAGCGTCACCTTCATCGTCTGCCCGTCGCAGGCGTCGGCGACGTCGCCGACCGTGACCGCCGTGATCTCGTACCGCTCGTCGGTCGCGTCCCAGCCCGTCGTGTAGGACGTAGTCACGCCGTCCGTGTCGCAGGAGGCGACGATCGTGCTGTCCGCGCCCACCGCGTCGCTCGTGATCCCACCCAGGCTGGCCGCCATCGCATAGACGACCCCGAAGATCGCCAGGGCGGCGAGAACGGCTGCGATCCCTCTCTTCTTGCTTCTCATGATCGATCCCTTTCTGACCGCATTCACCGCCGGTACGACGGCGCCAATCGCTCGCTTCTAGAGTCGTCAGTGGGGAGCGATGCCTCGCCACCTGATGAGGCACCGGCGAGTACCTCAAAGCGGGCGTGATCGGTAGCCGACGCGTGCGCCCCGCTTCAGGCGGTGCAGAGCGCGAAGGTCTGGATCGTGAACGACGACCCGCCGATGCCGGACGCATAGTTCGTTGCGGTCGCTTCCCAGCTGGTGGTGTCGGAGGGTCTGCTCTCGATCGGGGTCGCGAGCAGGGAGATGGTGCTCGACGTGAGCGTGTAGCCACCACCGAGCAGGTTCGTTCCGGCCGGGCACGTTGCGGTCGAGGTGATCGTCGTACTCAGAGCGGGCGCCGATGAGGACGTCGTGGCCGCTCCAGTGACGAGCTGCGAGGACGTCGGGCCGGACAATCCCGGTGGACCTGTGGCGCCCGTTTGACCGGTCGGGCCGGCGGGGCCGGTCGGCCCGAGCGCGCCCGCGGGGCCTGTCGGGCCTGCCATACCAGCCGCTCCCGTCGCGCCGGTCGGGCCCTGTCGGCCCGAGGGGCCCGCTATGCCGGCGGGGCCTGTGTCGCCATTCGCGCCGGTGGCCCCCGTGGCACCGGTAGGCCCGTCGGCTCCGGTCGGCCCCTGCGCTCCAGCGGGCCCCGTCGCGCCGGTTGCGCCCGGCGGACCCGCAGGTCCAATCGCGCCTCTCGGACCGCCAGAGCCCTCTTGGCCCGTCGGCCCCGATGCTCCAGGTGGTCCGGACGGACCGCTTGGGCCGGCCGGGCCGGCGGGTCCGGTTGGTCCGAGCGGCCGCTCTCCGGACTGCCAATCGATGGCCCGCTCCGCGCGGTGGCACAGCCCATGGGCGGTCACGATCTCGAAGTGTCCAGTTCGCCGGTTGACGCACGAATGGATGTCGAAGTCGTCCGAGCGGAAGGCGAAGCCCTGCCAGCGGAAGCGCAGCTCCGATGGAAGACATCGTCTCCAGCTCCTGACGTACCTGAGAGCACCGGTGCGGCGTCCGACGCAGGTGTAGATCAGGGTTCGGGGCGCCTCCGTCGTTCCTGCCGGCCAGGTCAGCCGGCGCTCGTCGGGGCGGCAGGGCGCGGCCGGACGCTTGATTCGAAGGAGGCCGGTGCGCGAGGCGACACAGCCGTCGACGTTCCGAAACGTATGCGCGCCGGCGGCCGTCGGGAGCATTGCCCAACCGAGCAGGCAGGCGCCGAAAAGCGCGATCAACCGCGGACAAGATCCCGAGCCAATCGACCATCGGGCCGCGTTTGCGCTCAAGCGATCAGCCCTTCGCGCAATGCCTCGGCGACCGCCTGTGTGCGGTTCCGGACACCGAGCCTCGTCACGGCCTTACGGACGTGGGTGCGAACGGTCTCGGGCGAGAGAAAGAGCTGGACGCCGACCTCCGCGTTCGTATGCCCGTTGGCTAGAAGCCGGAGGACCTCCCGCTCCCGCGCCGTCAGCTGCCGAAGCTGCGCCCCCAACGTCGCGAGGGTGCCGCCGAGAAGGGGATCGAGGTAGGTGCCTCCTCTGGCGACGATGGCGATCGCGCGCGGAAGATCCGGGAGCGGCGCCTCCTTCAGAACAACGCCACGTGCTCCGGCGTCGAGCGCCTCGTGGACGAGCGCCGAGTCCGCATGTCCGGTGTAGAGGAGAGTTGCTGTTGTGGGGAACGCACGCACGACCCGCCGCGCCACCTCGATGCCGCTCAAGTCGGGCAGGCGCCGATCGAGCAGCGCGACTGCGGGATCGCGCCGCTCGATCAGCTCGAGCGCCTCGGCACCGGTGCGAGCACGACCGACTACTTCGATCCGCTCGTCGCGAAGGAGGGTCGCGACCGAGTCGAGGATCGCCGGGTGATCGTCGGCGAGCAGGAGCGTCAGGGGGGATTCGCCGCTCCTCGGTGTCGAGATCGCTGTCACACAGAAAATATCGGCGTGACCCGGCGGGCGGCGCGATCGTCCTTCGCGACCTTCCGCACTCCTACCTTTGCAGGAGGGTCCCCGGCTACTACGACCAGGGTTTAGCGAAACGCGGGAACACGAGGAACGCGCTCTCGGGGAGAGCTCGAAACGCAGGGTGGTGATCGCAAGCGTCGGCCAGACCGCCGATCCGTAGGGCATGGCCCGCCATGCACCCACGGCCGTTGCCCAACCCGTCGCGGCGAAGCGATCCTTCGCGACGCTCGCGACGCTGGCTCTCATCGTCTTGGTCGCCATCGCTGGCATGCCGCGCCGCGACGCGCGTGCGACCGGGGTGCCGTGCCTCTACGGCCCGTACGCCGTGAAGCCTGCCGTTTCGACGCCGGGAGATTTCGTCTTCACGCGGAAGATCGACCTCGCTTTTCCTCGCATCTTCTCGCCGGTGAGGGTGAAGCTGGACGCGTTGAACCTCGACGGCGCCGAAGCGTTCTTCGTGGGCGTCGACGGGTCGTTCAACGGCGTCTACTGGGACTTCGACGGCTCGGCGGAAGCCCATGGTGAGCGGCCCGCCCCTCTCGGGCAGCAGCCGCCGGGATTCGCCGCACCGGCGCTCGCCGCCGGGCAACTCGTAGTGCCGCGTTTCATCAGGTTCGGCGCGAGGTCGAACGGAACGCCCGGGCCGAACGCGAGCGCGACCTACCGCGTCGACTTCTGCTGATCGGCGGCGCGCGGCAATGAATGCGGCCACGTTCTCCTTGCTCCTCGGCGCGACGGTGGTCGCGGCGGCGCCAGGCGTCATTGCCCATGCCCTGCCCGGCGAGGTGAGAGAGGAGCGTCCGAGCCACTATGCCGTCGCGAACGTGCACTACGCCCTGGATGCCTCAGAGCCGGGACGGATCGAGGGGGTCACGTTCACGATCGACCCGATCTCTGCGCGGAATATTCGAGTCCAGCTCTCGCCGGGCGGCCTCTGGCACCCCTGCGCGAACGCCGAAGGGCTCGTACAGTGCGCGATCGACGGCACGGAGACGACTGCGACGGCAGGCGCGCTGACCGTGGCGGCGATCGGGGGCCCGAAGTGAGCGAGGCGCACTCGATCGATCTTGCTCCGACCCTGACGGCAGCCGCTCGGGAGGAAGTCCTCGTGGTCGACGACGACCCGTTGGTGAGGCGGCTCCTCGCGCGCGCACTCGAAGAGGCCGGCTACATCGCCACTGCTGTCGGCGGGTCGCTTGCCGCGCGCCGTTGTCTGCGCCATCGCCGCTTCGCGCTCGCTGTCTGCGATCTGAATCTCCCCGGCGAGTCGGGTCTGAGCCTCGTCCAGCACATCGCAGCCGAGTGCCCGGACACCGCGATCCTGGTCGTGAGCGGTCAACGGGATCTCGACACCGCCGCTGCAGCCGCCGATCGAGGAGCGAGCGACTACTTGATCAAGCCGTTCGGGATCGAGCAGCTCCTCATCACCATCGACAGCGCGCTTCGTCGGCGCGCCCCCCACGGAGCCGTCGATGAGCTTCGGCGAGTACGCCTGGAATCCGTACGGTCACTCGTCTCCGCGATCGACGTCCGCGACGGGAAAACCGGCCGGCACAGCGACCGTGTAAGCCGCTACAGCGGCCTCATCGCGCGAACGATCGGCCTCGACCGGCAGCTCACGGAGCAGATCGAGATCGGCGCTCGGCTGCACGACATCGGCAAGATCGGCGTTCCCGACAGGATCCTGCGCAAGCCCGGTCCGCTCTCCCCGCATGAGCGAACGATCATGCAAAGGCATACCGAGATCGGCAGGAGCATCCTCGCCGGCTCGGGGGACGAGCTCCTGGAGCTCGCTGCGACGATCGCCTGGTCGCATCACGAGCGACTCGACGGCGATGGCTACCCGCGAGGCCTAAGAGGCGAGTCGATCCCACAGGAGGCACGGATTGTGGCTGTCGCCGACGTCTTCGACGCGCTCACGAACGACAGGCCGTACCGATCTGCCTACTCCGTCGACGACGCCGTCGAGATCTTTCGCTCTGTTCGGGGCAGCCACCTCGACAGCGAGATGGTCGACGCCCTCCTGAGTGCATGCGACGGCACCGTCAACATCGGCCTGAGCGACGAACACCGCTAAGCCGGGGCACCGTCAGACGCTCGCCGGCACGGAGGACCCGGTACGGCTGGGCAAGCCGGGCACATGCGTCCACGAACTCGTCCGGGGAGGCTGTGTTGAACTCGAACATCTCGAAGTGGCACGGAATCGCGAGAGCCGCCCGCGCCTCCTTCGCGACGCCCGCCGCCTCGCGGCCGCCCATGTTCCCGACCTTGCCGTTGATCGGCAGGATCGCGACGTCGGGCGCGAAGCGCCGGAGCCGCTCGCCGAGACCCGCATACGCAACCGTGTCGCCGGAGTGGTAGAGCGTCCAAGGGCCACATCGGACGACGAAGCCGACGGCGCCGCCCACCACGTCGTGCTCCGCGTGAACGGCTGTGAAGTCGAACCCGGCGACCGACGTCGACTCGTCCACGTCGACGACGCGCGGGACGAGCCTCGCACGCTCGTACGCGAGCGCCCGGACACCGGGCGGGCAGACGAGCGCTGGGGGACGAACGGCGCGCAGCGTCTCGGCGTCCAGGTGATCGGTGTGGCCGTGGCTGGCGGTGACGACGTCGACGAAGCCCAGCCGCGCAGGGTCTACGACGCGGCGCGTCATCCGCGCGTGCGGCGTCGGCGTGTCCGAGTACTTCTCCGTCAGCGAGTCCGAGAGGTACGGGTCGAGCAGGAGGTACCGCCCATCGACCTTGACGAGGAAGCCGCTCTGGCCGAGCCACCAGAGATGCAGCGCGCCTGCGGCCGCCTCCTCGACGTCGCCTAGAAACGCCTCGTCGGCGAGCGCCGGCTCGATCAGACGCCGAGCTCCTCGCGCACGATCGCGATGCCGCGGACGAGGTTCGCGAGCTTCTGCCGCGCCGCCCAGCGCGCCGTCTGGCTCAGCCCGCAGTCCGGCGCGAACGAGAGCCGCTCGGGCGGTGCGAACCGCAGGAAGTGGCGCACGCGCCGTGCGATCTCCTCCGGCGGCTCGATCCAGTAGCTCTTCACGTCGACGATGCCGACGGCGACGTCGATGCGCTCGGCGATCGTCGCCACGATCTCGCTCTCGGCGAGCTCACGGCTCGCCATCTCGACGTGGATCTCGTCGACGGCGAGCTCGAGGAACGCCGGGAACATGGGCGCGTAGCGGCGCGGGCCGACGGCGCGCCCCTTGTAGTTCCCGAAGCAGAGGTGGGTCGAGAGCCGTGCGCGGCCGCGCACGGGCTCGACCGTCCCGTTGAAGAGGTCGACGAGGCGCGAGGTGTCCTCGCGGTACGCGTAGCAGCTCATCGAGGGCTCGTCGACGGTGATCTCCGCACAGCCGGCGGCGACGAGCGCGTCGAGCTCGGCGGCGACGATCGGCCCGAGCGCCTCGGCGACGGCGTAGCGGTCGGGATACCGCTCGTCGGGGACGAGGCGCCCGCTCAGCGTGTACGGCCCGGGCACGCTCGCCTTCAGCGCGGGGCCCGGCGGCGCGAGCCGGCGAAGGCGCTCCCACTCCTCGACGACGCCGAGGCCGTCCGGAGCCGCGAGCTCGCCGACGATCGCGTGCCGCCCGCGCTGGTCGTGCGCCGGCGGGCCGAGCCGCCGCGCGGGTGCCGACTCGCGCTCGATCCCCTCCAGGTAGCCGTAGAACGAGAGGTTGAAGTCGAGCCGCGTCTGCTCGCCGTCGCTGATCACGTCCAGGCCGGCCTCCACCTGATCGTGCACGGCGCAGAGAACGGCGTCGTCGACGAGCTCGGCGATGTCGTCGGGGCCGAAGTCGCCGAGGTGGGCCGTCGCGTGCTCGAGCCAGCCCGGGAACGGATAGCTGCCGACGACGGTCGTTCGGAGCGGCCGCTCCTTCACGCGGATATCCTCGCCGCGTGGCCGAGCCGAGCGTGGCGAGCCTGACCTACGAGCAGGTGGCGAAGACGATCGATCACTCGCTCCTGCGACCGGAGCTCGACCTCGACTTCGTCCGCGAGGGAGTCGAGCTCGCGCGCCGGTACGGCGTCATGTCCGCGACCGTGCGGCCCGCCGACGTGGCGTTCGCGGCCGAGCTGCTCGAGGGCTCGGAGGTGTTCGTCTCCACCGTCGTCGGGTTCCCGCACGGCTCGTCGACGACTGCGACGAAGGTCTTCGAGGCCGAGCGGGCGCTCGCGGACGGCGCCCGGGAGCTCGACATGGTGCTGAACATCGGCCGGCTCCGATCGGGTCGGGCGGACGAGGTTCGGGAGGACGTCGCCGCCGTCGTCGCGGCGGCGCAGGCGCAGGGCGCGATCGTGAAGGTCATCTTCGAAAACGCGTACCTCGACGACGCGCAGAAGGAGCTCGCGTGCCGGCTGTCCGAGGAAGCCGGTGCCGCGTTCGTGAAGACGTCGACGGGATTCGCGCCGGGCGGGGCCACGATCGAGGACTTGAAGCTGATGCGTCGCTGCGTCGGGCCACAGGTGCAGGTGAAAGCGGCGGGCGGCGTCCGCACCCTCGACGCGCTGCTCGAGGTCATGGCCGTCGGCGTCACCCGGATCGGCGCGACTGCGACGGAGACGATCCTCGAGGACTTCAAGGCCCGCAAGGCGGCGCTCGAGCCCGCCGCCGCCGTCCGCTAGGCGCCTCACCGGGCCGTCCAGCCGCCGTCGACGGTCAGCACCGCGCCCGTCACGAACGGAGCGCTCGCGAGGTAGACCGCCGCACCGGCCACGTCGTCGGGCCGTCCGGGCTCGCCCGTCAGGGGCTGGAGCTCACGCAGCCGAGCCATGGTCTCCGCGTCGCTCCGGGCCCGCTCGCTCATCGGCGTGTCGATCACGCCGGGGCAGATCGCGTTGACGCGAATTCTCTCGCGCGCGTACGCAACCGCCATGGCGCGCGTGAGCGTCACGATCGCGCCCTTGCTCGCCGCGTAGGCGTGCGTGTCGAAGACGTCCGAGCCGACGAGGCCGACGACGGAGCTCAGGTTGACGACGGCGCCGCCGCCGGAGCGGCGAAGCGCCGGGATCGCGAACTTCGAGCAGAGGAACACGCTCTTCAGGTTGGCGGCGAGGACCGCGTCCCACGCTTCCTCGGTGCAGGTGTCCACCGGTCCGTCGCCGAGCCGCCGGCCGCTGATCCCGGCGCCGTTGAAGACGACGTCCAGCCGCCCGAGCCGCTCCTCCGCCGCCGCCACGGCCCGCTCGGCCTCGTCCGCGCGGGAGAGGTCGCAGACAAGGTCGGCCTCCACGCGATCGGCGCCGACGACTCTCGCTCCCGCGTCGGCGAAGGCGCGCGCCACCGCACCGCCGATCCCGCCCGCCGCACCCGTGACGAGCGCAGCCTTGCCCTCGAGCACGGGCTCCATCGCCGTAGAGTCTCGCAGGATGCCTGACCTGACCGATCTGCGAGCGGCCGTGGTCGGCACCGGCTTCATCGGCGTCGTCCACGTGGACGCGCTCCGGCGCCTCGGCGTCGAGGTGCTCGGCGTCGTCGGCTCGTCGCCGGAGCGGGCGCGCGAAAAGGCGCTGACGTTCCCGCTCCCGAGGCCGTACGAGAGCTTCGCGGAGATGCTCGCCGACGACCGCGTCGACGTCGTCCACCTCACGACGCCGAACCACCTGCACTACCCGCAGGTGCGGGCGACGCTCGAAGCCGGCAAGCACATCGTCTGCGAGAAGCCGCTCGCGCTCGACTCGCAGCAGTCGGCGGAGCTCGTCGAGCTCGCGGAGCGAAGCGGCCTCGTCCACTGCACGAACTTCAACATCCGCTTCTACCCCCAGTGTCAGGAGGCCCGAGCGCTCGTCGCCGACGGCCGCCTCGGCGACGTTTGGAACGTGCACGGCGGCTACCTCCAGGACTGGCTCCTCCTCCCGACCGACTGGAACTGGCGCCTCGAGCCGCACAAGGGCGGGGAGCTGCGGGCGGTGGCCGACATCGGCTCGCACTGGCTCGACCTCGTCCAGTTCGTGACCGGGCGGCGGGTCTCTGAGCTCCTCGCCGACCTTGCGACGACGATCCCGCTACGTCGCCGCCCGACGGGGCCGGTGGATACGTTCGCCGCCGCCGACGACGTCGAGCGCGAGGACGCTCCGATGACGACCGAGGACCTGGCGCACCTGCTCGTCCGCTTCGAGGGCGACGCGCGCGGATCGGCCGTCATCTCGCAGGTCAGCGCGGGCCGCCGGAACTCGCTCCGCTTCGAGGTGGACGGCTCGCGCGGCTCGCTCTACTGGGACGCGGAGCGGCACGAGGAGCTCTGGCTCGGCCACCGCGGCCGGCCGAACGAGACGCTGACGCGCGACCCGGCGCTCTTCGAGCCCGATGTGGCGGCGCGGACGAGCCTGCCGGCGGGACACCCCGAGGGTTTCGCGGACACCTTCAAGGAGCTCTACCGCGCCGTCTACGCAGCCGTTGCCGCCGGCGGCATGCCCGACGAGCCGGACTTCCCGAGCTTTGTGGACGGCCACCGCGCGAACGTCCTGGGTGACGCCGTGGCGACGAGCGCGCGCGAACGGCGATGGGTCGAGGTGGCGGCATGAAGCTCGGCTTCCTCACCGCGGCATTCCCGGACCTGTCGCTCGAGGAGGTGGCCGCCTGGGCGGCCTCGGAAGGCTTCGAGACGCTCGAGATCGCGTGCTGGCCGGCCGCGGGAGGCGAGCGGCGTCGCTACGCGGGCGTTTCCCATGTCGACGTCGAGTCGTTCGACCCGGAGGCGGTGCTGGGTCTCCTGGGTCGGCATGGCCTCGAGATCTCGTCGCTCGCGTACTACCCGAACAACCTGCACCCCGACGACGACCAGCGCGAGGCGGCGAACACCCACCTGCTGAAGGTCGTCGACGCCGCGGCGCGGCTCGGAGTCGCGACGGTCGGCACCTTCGTCGGCAACGACAAGAACCGCCCGTACCCGGCGAACCTCGAGCGCTTCCGCGAGATCTGGCCGCCGCTCGTCGCCCACGCGGAGGAGCGCGGCGTCCTGATCGCGATCGAGAACTGCCCGATGATCTTCAGCTGGGACGAATGGCCCGGCGGGAACAACCTCGCCGCGACGCCCGCGGCCTGGGACGACATGTTCGAGGCGATCCCGAGCGCGAGCTTCGGCCTCAACCTCGACCCGTCGCACCTGGTGTGGCAGATGATCGACTACGAGCGCGTCGTCTACGACTACGCCGACCGGATCTTCCACGTGCACGCGAAGGACATGGAGATCCGCCGCGACGGGCTCTACCGCCGCGGGGTGACGTCGCTCGGGATGGGCTGGCAGACGCCGCGGCTACCGGGCCTCGGCGAGGTGCGCTGGGACCGGTTCATCGCAGCCCTGTACGCGGTCGGCTACGACTCGTACATCTCGATCGAGCACGAGGATCGCGCATTCGAAGGCGACGTCGACCTCGTGAAGCGCGGCTTCCTCGTCGCGCGGAACGCGCTGCGCCCGCTGATCGTCTGACCTGCCTCGACGACCGCCGCATGATTTGGCATCCTTGGAGGAACGTTTGTTTTGACATGCTTGGCATCACGGAGGAGAGATAGCCGATGGCGGTGAGAGTGAGAGTCGATTCGGAAACTGCCCTTCCTCGCCGAAAGCGCGAGGAGCTCGTCGAGACGCTCACGCTCTTCGCCGAGCTCCTCAGTCGCGTCCAAGGCGCCGACTTGCGGGCGATCCACCGCGATCTCGCCCTATCGAACATACTCATCTACGAGGGAGGCGACGCAAGCCGCGAGGTGCATCCGGTGACAGGCCGGCCGGTCGCGCCCCGCGAAGAGCAAGCGCTCGTCGCATTCCGGTCGTTGCTCCAGCTCTTCGAGGCGCGACGCTCGCTTCTCGAGGAAGACACGATCACCGCTCCGCAGGTCGCGGAATTGCTCGGCGTCAGCCGGCAGACGCCGTTGAACAGGGTGCGTGAGAACACGCTCCTAGCCGTTCTCGACCGCGGCGCTTGGAGGTTCCCGCTCTGGCAGTTCGATGCGAACGGCCCCGATGGCGTCCTTTCGGGCCTGCCCAAGGTATTGAAAGCGCTCGAGCCGCAACCGCACTTCTCGAAGCTCGCCTGGCTTCGCCGCGTCAACCCGACGCTTGGCGGCTTGGAGCCCGTCGAGGTGCTGCGGAAGGGCGGGATCGAGCCCGTAGTCGATGCCGCCCGAGCCGCCGCCCAGCTGCCGTAGCGCGTGGTCCGAATCGACCCGCCGCCGCCGAGCCCTCGCCGGCTACTCCGCCCTGTCCACCACACGCTCCCGTCCGGGACCGGCCTGTTCCGGATCTACGACCCCCACGCGCGCCACGGCGGACGCGACGCGCGTCAGTTCAGGTACGTCGGACCATTCGTGCGCTTCGACCATCACCGCGGCACTGGTCGCCGCGAACGGCGCGGAATCTGGTACGCGGGCCTGAGCCTCGATGTCGCCGTCGTCGAGGCCTTTGACGTCGGCGTGGTCGAGCCGGTAACCGAGCGTCTCGCACGCCTGCGCACGACCCGGGATCTGCTGCTACTGGACCTCCACGGCCGCGCGGCGATGCGAGCGGGCACCGTCGCCGCGATCTCGGCCGGCGACCACGCACTCGCACAGGCGTGGTCGCGTTACTGGTACGAGCATCCGGAGACGTTCGGCACGCTCGACGGGCTGTACTACCCGTCGGCCCACAACGGCCAGCCCGCGGTCGCGCTCTACGAGCGGGCGCGGCCGGCGCTCACGCTCCCCCGCGGCCACGAAGCGCCGCTCACCGACCCGGCCGTGCTGACCGAGGTACGCCGTGTCGCCCTCGCGCATGGCCTGCTCGTCGTGCCACCGGCTTAAGTCACGACGTCGAGAAAGTCGCCGCTCGCCTCGTCCTTCAGGATCAGCTTGCGGCGGCCGTCGGGCATCGTCTCCTCCTTGATCACCGTCTTGCCGTCGTGCTCCCGCCGGGTGCGCGCGATCCGCGGCACACCCGCTCCGCGCCAGTCGTCGAGGCGCACCGGCTCCCAGGCCCGGCTCTCCGCCGACCGGTAGCAGGCGTCGATGATCGCGTTCACGACGTAGCCGTCGTAGAAGGTCTCCATCGGCTGCCGGCCCTCGTCCATCGCCTCGAACATGTCCCTGAACATGTCGACGTAGCCGAGCTCGGAGACCTCGTCGCCGACCGGGAAGAGCCAGCCGCTCTGCGTCTCCGTCTTCTCCGCGACGTAGTCGCCGCCGGCGCCCGACGTGAACGCCTCGAAGCCGGTGCGGAGGAAGTGGTTGAGCCAGAGCGTGCCCTCGGTGCCCGCCACCTCGTCGCGCAGGTCCATGCCGCCGCGGAACGTCCAGCTCACCTCGAACTGGCCGATCGCTCCGCTCTCGAACCTGATCAGCGCGATGCCGTTGTCCTCGGCCTCGATCGGGTGCACGAGCGTGTCCGTCCAGCACATGACCTCGAGCGGCCGGTTGTCCTTGCCGACGAAGTTCCGGACGATCTCGATGCAATGGCACCCGAGGTCGACGATCGCGCCGCCGCCGGCCTGCTCGCCGTCCCAGAACCACGCGCTGTGCGGACCCGGGTGCGTCTCGCGCGACCGGGCCCACGTGACGGCGCCGAGCTGGCCCGCCTCGACCATCTTGAGCGCCTTCAGCGTCTTCGGCGTGTAGCAGAGGTCCTCGAGGTAGCCGCCGAAGACGCCTGCGCGCTCGACGATGTCCAGCATGTGCTTCGCCTCGTCGGCGTTCCGGGCGAGCGGCTTCGTGCACAGGATCGCCTTTCCGTGGCGAGCGGCCAGCTCGACCGCCTCTTCGTGGAGGTGGTTCGGCAGCCCGATCACGACCGTGTCGGTCTCCGGATGCGCAATCGCCTCTTCGAGGTCGGTCGAGCGGTGCGGGATCCCGTGCTCGGCGGCAAAGGCCTCGGCGCGCTCGCGTGAGCGCGAGAAGACGACCTCGACGCGGTCGCGGCCTCGCTGCCCGTGCAGGGTCGTCGTGTAGAAGAGCCCGATCAACCCCGTCCCCAGCATCGTCAGTCGATGGTCGGGCACGGGTGCGAGACTACTCGGAGTGACGGCGTCGGCCAACGGCGGCTTCCTCGCGGCGGCCCGCGAGCTCCTGGAGCGCATCGCGGCCACGCAGGACGAGGCGCTCGAACAGGCGAGCAGGATCTGCTCGGACGCCATCGGCGCCGGCGGCCTCGTGCACGCCTTCGGCACAGGCCACTCGCGCATTCCCGTGGAGGAGCTCTTCCCGCGCTACGGCTCCTTCCCCGGCTTCAACCCGATCGTCGAGCTCTCGATGACCTTCCACACGCAGGTCGTCGGCGCGAACGGCCAGCGCCAGGCGATGTTCATCGAGCGCGTCGAAGGCCTCGCCGGCGAGATCCTCGCGAGCTACGACCTCGGGCCGCCCGACGCGATGCTCGTCTTCAGCGCAGGCGGCCTGACCGCGGTTCCGATCGAGATGGCGATGGGAGCGCGCGAGCGCGGGCTGCCGGTCATCGCCGTCACCTCGGTCGCGAACGCGTCGGCCGGAGTGCCTGAGCATTCGTCTGGCACCCGGCTCCTCGACCACGCGGACGTAGTCGTCGACCTCTGTACGCCGCCGGGGGACGCACTCGTCGACATCGACGGCGCTGACACGCCTGTCTCACCCGGCTCGACGGTGGCTGCAGCGGCGGTCGCGAACGAGCTGAAGGCGCGGACGGCCGCGGCGCTCGCGGAGCGCGGCCTGCTCCCGCCCGTCATCACGAGCGCGGCTCTCGTCGGCGCCGAACGGTCGGCCGAACTCTTCGACGCGGCGTACGCAGAGCACGCGCGCCGGTCGTGCCGCGCGCTCCGCCGCGACTAGCCAATTGTCGGTCTAGGAGAATCGCCGGCCGTGGCTTACGCTTGAGCGGCAAGGCCTGGCAGTCCTGCACACCATCAGGAGGGAAGCGAATGAGGTTCCGTTCAAGCGGCGCGCGATGGGTCGTCGCGCTCGTGGCCCTCGCGACCGCCGCCGTCGTGGCCGCGGTGACCGCGTCGGCGAAGTCGGGGAAGACGCAGGCGAAGTACGTCCTCGGTGTCTCGAACACGCTCGTCGGCAACGGCTGGCGGGAGGAGATGATCTGCTCGGTCAAGGCGCAGGCGCGCGCAAGCGGCAAGGTCAGTTCTGTGAAGATCGCGAACCGGAACGGCGGCCCTGCGGAGCAGAACGCGGATCTCCGCAACCTGATCTCGGCCGGCGCGAACGCGATCGTCATCAACCCATCGAGCCCGAGCGCCCTGAACGGCGTGATCGCACAGGCCGCCGCCCGCGGCGTTAAGGTCGTGTCCGTCGACCAGCGTGTCACTGCGCCGCAGGCCTACAACGCGACGAACGACCAGGTCGCGTACGGCCGCCTCGGCGCGCTGTGGCTGTTCAAGCGGCTCGGCGGCAAGGGCAACGTCGTCGAGATGCGCGGAATCGCGGGCGTCCCGGCGGACACCGATCGCCACACCGGCTTCAGGCAGGCGCTGAAGCGCTACCCGGGGATCCACGTGGTCAAGTCGACGTTCACCGGCTGGCAGTTCGCGACGGGCGGGAAGCAGATCCTCGACATCCTGAACTCCGGCGTGAAGGTCGACGGGGTCTGGACGTCCGGGATCGACTACACGATCGTGAACGCGTTCCGGACGGCGCACAAGAAGCTCGTGCCGATCGTGGGCGCCGACAACAACCAGTTCCTCAAGCAGCTGATGACGGTCAAGGGCTTCCGCGGCGCGGCCGTCACCAACCCGGCCACGATCGGCGGTGTCGGCGCGGCGATGGCGATCAAGCTGCTCGACGGGAAGTCCGTTCCGAAGTGGGTCAAGCTGAAGCCGCAGGTGTGGGACAACAAGACGGCGTTCGGGAAGAAGCAGATCAAGGCGAACTACTCGCCGAGCCGTCCGCCGACGTACAGTGCGCGGCTCCAGGTGAAGCCGTGGACGACCTACACCACGAAGCAGCTCTTCAGCTGCAAGGGGCCGTAACCAGGAAGAGCGAGCGGAAGGGGCGCCGTCGCGGCGCCCCTTCCCACCGTCCGCAGGGTGCGGCGTGAGCCTCCTCGAAGCACGCGACGTCGGAAAGCGCTACGGCCCGGTCGTGGCGCTCGACTCCGCGGACCTCTCCGTCGACGCGGGCGAGGTGCACGCCCTCCTCGGCGCGAACGGCGCCGGCAAGAGCACCTTCGTGAAGATCCTGACGGGGGTGATCCAGCGGGACGGCGGGACGGTGGAGCTGCGCGGCGAGCCGGTCCGGCTCTCGTCTCCCGCACAGGCCGCACGCATCGGCCTTGCGCCCGTGTTCCAGGATCCGGCGCTCGTCCCCGACCTCACGGTGGCGCAGAACGTCCGCCTGACCGGCTTGTCCGTGGATGCCGTGCGGGCGCGGCTGCGCGAGATGGATCTCGACGTCGACTTCACGGAGCAGGCGGCCGACGTGCCGCTTCCGCTCCTGCGGATGATCGACCTCGCCCGCGCCATGGCGCACGAGCCGCAGCTCCTGCTCCTCGACGAGATCACCGCGGCCTTGCCGTCGGACCTCGCGGAGCGCGTGTTCGCCGTGATGCAGGAGTGGCGCCGCCGCGGCCGCTCGGTCCTCTTCATCACGCACCGGCTGGCCGAGGTGATCGCCGTCTGCGATCGCGCGACGGTGCTGCGAGACGGCCGTGACGTCGGGACCGTCGTGCCGCAGGAGGGCGGCGAGCGGCAGATCGTGGAGCACATGCTCGGGCCCGAGGCGGCGCAGGCGGAGGCGAAGGCGGTCGAGGTCGACGAGACGGCCGGGGTCGATGACGGCGCCGCGGCGGGTGCAGGCGCCACGACGCTCGAGCTCTCGGAGCTCCGCGTCGGCAGCCTGGCGGGAGTCTCGTTCGCCCTCCGCGCGGGCGAGATCCTCGGGATCGCGGCGCTCGAGGGGCAGGGGCAGGACGACCTGTTCGCGGCGCTCGCGGGCGAACGGCGGACCGAGGGCGGAGAGATCCGCGTCGCGGGGAAGACGTTGCGGCCGCGCCATCCGTACGACGCCGTCCGGGCGGGGCTCGTGCTCGTGCCCGCCGACCGGCTGCTCGCGCTGCTCCCGCAGCGCTCCGTGCGCGAGAACATCGCGGCGCCGCGCTACAACCGGCTCGCGCGCTGGGGGCCGATCAATCCGCGCGACGAACGCCGGCGCGTCGGGACCGCGATCGACGCGCTCCAGATCGACACCCGGGCGCAGCGGCAGGTGCGCCGCCTCTCCGGCGGGAACCAGCAGAAGGTGACGATCGCCCGCTGGCTCGCGTCGGGCTTCCGAACCCTCCTTTGCTTCGATCCGACGCGCGGCATCGACGTCGGCACCAAGCGCCAGATCTACGCGTTGCTGCGCCGGCTCGCCGACGACGGCGCGGCGATCCTGTTCTTCTCGAGCGAGCTGTCCGAGTTCCCGCTCGTCTGCGACCGCGTGCTGACGCTCTTCGGCGGGCGGATCACCGGCGAGCTCGCGGGGGAGGGCGCCGACGAGGCGTCGCTCCTGCGGGCGATGCACGGGCTCGTGGAGGAGGTGGCCGTGTGACGACCGCCGCTGCCACGGGAGTCCGCCCGCGCGGCGGCCAGAGCGCCGGGCGACTCGCGCGCCGGCACGGGTGGACGGTCGGCGTCTACGTCCTCCTGCTCGTGCTCGTCCTCTACTGGAGCACGATCCCGGCGAAGTGGGGCTCGTTCGACGTCCAGTCGCTGGCGATCGACACCCTGCCGCTCGCCTTCGCGGCGATGGCGCAGTCGGTGGTGATCATCTCCGGCGGGATCGACCTCTCCATCGGCTCGCTGATCAGCCTCGTGAACGTGGTGTCGGCGAAGTACATGATCGACACCGGCTTCCGGCACGCGCTCCTCCTCGCCGCGCTCCTCCTCCTCGGCTCGGCGGCCGCGGGCGCGTTCACGGGCTCGCTGATCGTCGTGTCCCGCGTGCCCGACATCGTCGTGACGCTCGCGATGCTCTTCGTCTGGGCCGGGCTCGCGCTGGAGGTTCTCCAGATCCCCGGAGGCGGCGCGCCGTTGCCGTACCTCCAACTCGGCACCGGGCACTGGTGGTCGCAGTGGATCCCGTCGGGACTCGTGATCCTGCTGCTCGGGTTCGCGGTCTTCTGGCTTCCGCTCCGATGGGCGCGACCGGGTCTGGCGCTCTACTCGGTCGGGAGCAACCGTAACGCCGCGTACCTCTCGGGCGTCGGCGTCGCCCGCACGCGCATCTTCGCGTACGCGCTCGGCGGCCTCTTCGGCGGTCTCGCCGGGCTCGCGCTCACGGCCACCTCGGGGATCGGCGACCCGAACGCCGGCCAGTACTACACGCTGAACTCCGTCGCCGCTGCCGTCCTCGGCGGCGTCTCCCTCGTCGGCGGCGTCGGCGGCCTGATCGGGCCGATCGCGGCCGCGTTCGTGGTCACGCTCGTGAAGACGATGCTGATCCTGAAGGGGGTCGACCAGAACTGGGCGCAGGTGATCCAGGGCTCGCTGATCATCGTCGTGGTGATGATCGGCGGCCTCGCGATCCGGCAGCGGAGGCGCGCGTGAGCGCCGCGTCTCCGCAGATCGCCCCGCCGCAGGCGCGCTTCCGGGGCGCGCGGAACGTGCTCTCGGAGAACCCGGCGATCGCGCTGACGCTCATCTTCGTCGCCCTCTTCGTCGTCACCGACATCGTCAACCGCGCGCAGTCGGGGAAGGCGTTCCTGACGCCGACGCAGGTCTCGACGACGTTCCTCTACGCCGCGCCGCTCGCGCTCCTCGCCGCCGGGCAGACGCTCGTCATGCTGACGGGCGGCGTCGACCTCTCTGTGGCGACGACCGCGACGACGGCCGCGTTCGTCACCTCGGGGACGGCGAACGCGCACGGCACTGCAGTCGCCCTCCTCCTCGCGCTCGGCCTCGGCTTTGGGATCGGGCTCGTGAACGGAATCGGAGTCGCCGTCTTCCGCGTCAACCCGCTGATCATGACCCTCGGGATCAGCTCGGTGACGCTCGGGGCGCTGACCATCTACAGCCAGAAGCGCTTCGTCGCGCTGGTCCCGAACGTCGTGAACACCCTCGGCTCCTCGCGGTTTCTCAAGTACGTCCCCTACGATCTCCTCGTCTGGGCGCCGATCGCGGCGCTGATCATCCTCGGCCTCCGCTACAGCGGCTTCGGCCGGATGATCTTCGCCGTCGGCGACAATCCGGTCGCCTGCCGGCTCGCCGGGGTGCGGGTGTGGCAGGTGCTGCTGCTCGTCTATGCGCTCTGCGGCGCCTTCAGCGCGGTGGCGGGGATCCTGCTCGTCGGCTTCAACGACGCCGCCGACCTCGGCATCGCCTCTCCCTTCCTGCTCCCGTCGGTCGCGGCGGTCGTCATCGGCGGCACCTCGATCCTCGGCGGCAGCGGCGGCTACAGCGGCACGATCCTCGGCGCGCTGATCCTGACGGTGCTCGACTCGCTGCTCACCATCTTGAACGCGTCGGCGGCGGTGAAGCAGATGCTGTACGGCGCGATCATCCTCGCGCTCGCGTGGCTCTACGCGCGCACCTCCTCGGGTGACTAGGGCCGCGTTCGCGATCGCGGGGCTCCTCTTCGCACTCGTCCCGCGCGGGCACGACTTCACCGTCTCGGAGGCACAGCGCGCTTTCCGCAACCACACCGGGCTGCCGCTCGTCCGGTTCGCGGCCGCCTCGACGGCCGAGGTGACGTCACTCCGGACACGTCCCCACAACACCCGACGCTTCGGCGAGTTCCAGCTCTTCGTGCTGAAGCCCTCGCGCGTCCGGCAGCTGCGACGCGTCTTCACGCACGGGACGCGCGCCGACCGGCGCGGCGTGCACTGGGTCCCCGACCAGGCGGGCGGGTGGATCGCCGTCTCGCTCCACCGGCGGAACCTCGTGCTGGCCTGGTTCGCGCCGTCGCCTTCGCGCACCACCGACGCGCGCTGGACGCGTCTGCGGCGCGCCGTAGCGGCCTTCGCGCCGCCCGTGTGAGACGATCTGCCGCGTGAAGATCCGCGCTGCGGTGCTCGAGGAGTTCGCGGCGCCGCTCCGCGTCCAGGACCTCGACCTCGCCGAGCCGAGGGCGGGGGAGGTGCTGGTGCGGCTCCACGCCTGCGGCGTCTGCCACACCGATCTTTACACCGCGTCGGGTGCGGATCCAACCGGCTATGCGCCGACGGTGCTCGGACACGAGGGAGCAGGCGTGGTCGAGCGGGTGGGCGACGGGGTCGAGTCGCTCGCACCCGGCGACCACGTCGTCACCCTCTTCTCGCCGCAGTGCAGGGAGTGCGTCCACTGCCGCGACCCTCGAACGAATCTGTGCCTGGCGATCCGCGAGCAGCAGAACCTCGGCTATCTCCCCGACGGGACGACGCGGCTCTCCCGCGACGGCGAGCCGGTCCGCCACTTCATGGGCACGTCGACGTTCGCGGAGTACACGGTCATGCCGGAGATCGCCCTCGCGAAGGTGAATCCGGAGGCGCCGCTCGATCGCGCCTGCCTCTTCGCGTGCGGGCTCTCGACGGGACTGGGCGCGGCGATCAACACCGCGAACGTGGCGGCGGGGGCGACCTGTGTCGTCTTCGGCGCCGGGATGGTCGGGCTGGGCGCGGTCGCTGGCTGCCGGCTCCAGGGCTCCGAGCGGATCATCTGCGTCGACCTCTCCGAGCAGCGGCTCGAGCTGGCGCGCGGGCAGGGTGCGACGGACGTGCTCGTCGGCGGTGAGGGCATCGTCGAGCGGATCCTCGAGCTGACCGGCGGCTTCGGCGCCGACTACACGTTCGAGGCGACCGGAAGCGTCGCCGTCATGCGGCAGGCCGTCGAGTCGGCGCGCATGGCATGGGGCCTCGCGACGATGTGCGGCGTCGCCGGCAAGGGCGAGACGCTGGACATCGTCCCGCGCTACCTGATCACCGGCCGCCGCGTCGCGGGCTCGTCGTTCGGCGGTGTCAAGGGCCGCGACGGCGTCCCGCAGCTCGTCGAGCGCTGGCTGGCCGGCGAGATCGACGTCGAGCCGTTCGTCTCGCACACGCTCTCACTCGACGAGGTCAACCGCGGCTTCGAGCTGATCGAGCGACAGGCCGGGATCCGCAGCGTCATCACGTTCGCGGCCTGATCAGCTCACCGCTTGCTCGACGAGCGCGCGGATCCTGGCCTCTTCGGCGGCGGTCAGCTCCTTCAGCGCGAAGGAGGTCGGCCACATCGCGCCCTCGTCGAGGTTCGCCTGGTCGCTGAAGCCGAGCGTGGCGTACCTCGTCTTGAACTTCTGCGCGCTTTGGAAGAAGCAGACGACCTTGCCGTCCTTGGCATATGCGGGCATCCCGTACCAGGTCCTCGGCGAGAGGGCCGGCGCGCTGGCCTTGACGATCGCATGGAGCCGCTCGGCCAGCTCGCGATCGGCTTTCGGCATCTCGGCGATCTTCGCGAGCACCTCGCTTTCCGCGCCGGCCGCCTTCAGCTCCTGCGCACGCTCTTTCATCGCGGCCCGTTCCTCGGCCGTGAATCCCTTGCGTTTCCTCTCAGCCATGCGAAGCACCTCCGTGGGAGACGTCAGCTAGCGAGACGAGCGAAGCGGCGCTTGCCGACCTGGAGGGTCGCGCCGGCGAGCCGCACGCGGCTCACGTCGACGTCGTCGACTCGCTCCCCGTCGAGCCGCACGGCGCCGCCCGCGATCAGGCGCCGCGCCTCGCTCGTCGAGGGCGCGAATCCCGCGCCCGCGATCAGCGCCGGGAGGTGAACGGGATCGCCCTCCGGCAGCTCGAGCGTCGGCATCTCCTCCGGCGCCTGCCGCTCGCGCACGACGCGCGTGAAGCCGGCCTCGGCGGCTTGGGCCGCGGCCTCGCCGTGCGAGCGCGCGACGATGAAGCGCGCGAGCGCGAGCTTGGCCTCCATCGGGTCGGCCGCGAGCGGGTCCTCGTCGGACTCCATCACCAGCCGGTACCACTGCGGCAACAGGTCGTCGGGGATGCGCATCGTCTTCCCGAACTGCTCCTCGGGCGGCTCCGCGAGGCCGATGAAGTTGCCGCGCGAGGCGCTCATGCCCCGGCCGTCCCAGCTCTCGAGGTACTCGACAGTGAGCGCCACCTGCGGCTCGAGGCCGTAGGCCAGCATCACCTCGCGGCCGGTCAGGAGGTTGTAGAGCTGATCGGTCCCGCCGAGCTCGACGTCGGCGCGGATCGCGACGGAGTCGTACGCCTGCACGAGCGGGTAGAGGAGCTCGGAGACGGAGATCGGCTGCGACGCGGCGTAGCGCTTCGCGAAGTCGTCGCGCTCGAGCAGGCGGGCGACCGTCGTCGTCCGCGCGAGCCGCAGCACCTCCGCGAAGTCGAGCTTCGCCAGCCATTCGCTGTTGAAGTGCATCTCCGTGCGGTCGGGGTCGATGATCGTGCAGGCCTGCTGGAAGAACCGCTGTGCGTTCGCGTCGATCTCCTCGTGCGACAGGATCGGGCGGGTCTGCGAGCGGCCCGCAGGGTCGCCGATGCGTGTCGTGTAGTCGCCGACGATGAGCACGCCGATGTGGCCGGCATCCTGGAACGCGCGCATCCGCCGGAGCGGGATGCCGTTCCCGAGCGTGACGTGCGGCGCGGTCGCGTCGATCCCGAGCTTGACCCGGAGCGGTCGCCCGAGCTTCAGCTTCTCCCCGAGCCCGCCCTCGGGGAGGAGGTGCGCCGCGTTGCGCGCGAGCGCGGCAAGTTGTCCCGCCGCGTCGCCGTCGGCTGCCTTCGCGGTCGCTGCGGTCGCCGGCACGCTCTTCGCCATCTGCTCATTCTCCCGAACCGTGGGAACGCGCGTCGAGGGCGTGGCTCAGGCTCGCTCGGCGAGGACCGTGAGCGCGACGGGCCGGCGTGAAAGCCGGCCCGTCGTCAGCGTTTCCTTCCGCTATCCGTTCGCGCGGTTGAATCCGGTATCGACGCCGCCTTCGAATCAGGTTCAGCACCTGGATCTGGTCTGCGATCTGCTTGTCCGTCATCGCCCCGATCGCCCCGTCGGTGACCACGTGGAAGTACACGGGCACGGTGGCGCGGAAGTTCGGCCCCGCCTTGCCCTTCGCCGACTCGGGTAGATCAGTCAGGACCTGGCCCGTATCCGGCTCGCGCGCCCCGTCGCCGCGACCGACGGCCGCGGGTTGCTGGAACAAGTAGTAAGGCGAGAGGAACCCCGCACCCGGCGAAGCGAACAGGTCGCAGCCCAGCGACAGCCCCGCATTCGCTCCTTGGCCCGAGCTGTCCGCCGCCGAGGCTGGCGAGACCGACAAAGCGACGGAAGACCCCGACACACGCTGCGAGGGTCGAGGTAGACGGCCGAAGCGGCGAAGAGGATAGCGACTCCCCGGGCGCCGACCACGACAGCCAACGGACTGTCGCGACAGACGCGAAGGGCGGCCGTATGGCCGCCCTTCTGTCTCTCTCGGCGATGCTCGCGCTACGGGCCGAGAATCGCTCCGAAGATGTTCTGATCCAGCCCGCCCGCATTCGGGCAGTTGTCGGCCGACCAGGTGCTCGTGGTCGCGTTGAACAGGCGGCACTGGAGGACGTCGAAGCCGTCCGTCCCGTCGCCGTTCGTGTAGCGCGGATCCGTTCCCGGCTTCGTCTCGACCGGATCACGCTGGTCGGTCCAGTCCATCAGGACCGTGGTGCCCACCGCGGCGATCGAGTTGTAGTCGCCGAAGAACGGGATGTCGCGGTTGCCGAACTGCTCGTACTGCGGCATCTGCGACGCGCCGGAGACCAGCTGCTCTGTCCAGCTCGCACCGCCGTTGGTCGACGACGCGTAGAACGACTGCACCCCGATGCCCACGCCGACGGACACGCTCCCCGGCGGGTTGCTCGCAACCCACCTGTTGGCGATCGGCACCGTTCGATAGTCGCCGCCGCTCGGAGTGGTCGGCGGCCCGGAAGCGGTGTCGTTCCGGCTGTCCTGCCAGACGACGTGCAGCGTCCCCGCGTTCGCATCGACGTCCGGGAAGAACTGGTGACCCTTCGCCTGGCCCGGCGTGATCCGCGTGCCCGTGCCCGCGCCGCCATTGCCGCCGGTCCAGCTCGTCCCGTTCAGCGTCCGGATGAAGTAGAGCTGGCCCTGACTGCCGATCCCAGGCTCGACCGTGCCGTAGCTCGTGCCGGTCGGCGTCTCCGAGCCCGGCACCGTCGCGTTGTAGACGATGTACGCCGCGCTCGGATGTGCGGTGTCGGTCGGATCGGCTGCGATCCGGGTCTGGCTGTCTTCGCGGAAGAAGACGTATCCCGACTCGCAGACGAAGGGGCCGTCGCCGCAGTCGCGCGTCGGTGTCTGCTCGCGCTCCGCGCCCTTCTCGCCTTCGCGCTCGGCGCACTCGACCCCGTCGCCCTGGTCGCAGGCCTCCTCCATCGCCTCCTCGCGAACCTCCTTCGGAACACCGGCGAGATCGCCGACGTCCCAATGGATGAACTCGGTGACGACGGCAGGCTTCGTGAACGTGGCCCCGCCGTTCGTCGACTTCGCGATCACGACGGCGTCACGCTGCCGCTGGCCCTTGTTGAACTCGAACTGCCGCCACGTGACGTAGACGGTGCCGTTGGCGGTCACCGCGATGTCGCAGAACTGGCTGCCGTGGATCCCCTCGGAGATCTTCTGCGGCTGCGAGTACGTTTGCCCGCCGTCGGTGGAGCGCGAGAACCAGACGCCGTTGTTCCCGGCGACGCCGAGGAACTGCGCCCAGCACACGTAGACGTTGCCCCACGGGCGGGAGGCGCTCCCTGCGTACGGGCTGCTCACGCCGCGGTCTGCCTCGATCTGGAGCTTGTCCTCGAACTTGCCGGCGAACGCGACGCTCGGCGTGCCTCGCGCGACGACCTTCGTCCAGCGATAGTCGGGACTCAGCGCCGCCAGCGGCCAGTCATAGCGTGCGGCGAAGATCGAGCCGTTCGACGGTCGCACGCGATTGAACCCGATCACGCCGTAGAACACGTGACCCCAGCGATCGAATGCCTGGACCGGATCGCCCGTCGACACCACCAGACAATGCTGCGGACTGATACTGCAGTCGCTGCCCTCGGCCGAGGTGTCTTGTGCGTAACCCGGCAGAAGGCTGTTGGTCCACGTCGCCCCACGATCCGTGCTCCAGTAGAAGCCGCCGTATGCATCTCCGGACGTCGGGGTGGCGCAATAGTCGTTCGAGCCCGCCGTCATGCGGTTGGACGCCATGGGATCGACGGCCGCCGCGGGCTCGTTCTGCTGTCGCTCGCCTGCGCCTTCGTCGGTGGCCGGCGTCGGCAACGGCGCGTCCGGCGTCGGGTCTGTGAAGTCGCTACCGCAGGACGCGATCGTGACATCGGTCCCACCGTCGTGCCGGACGTACGGGTGGTCGGTGATCTTGACGTCCGCGGTGGCGGTGAGCGCGAACGCTGCCGCCAGAGCGCAGCTGGCGGCCAGCGCGAACACGAATTTCCTCATGCCTCTCCCCCTTCCTGGTCCCCCTTGCCTAGCCGCGACAGCCTAACCCCAAACGACGCCGGCCGTGAGCGACCGGAGCACTAGGGCGACGGCTTGAGCAATGCGAGATGAACGCTGGTCCACGCATGGTCGCCGTCTGCCAGCACGATGTGCGGCAGCGGTGCCTCGCCGGCGAGCACGCTGCTGAAGTCGAGCTCGGTCGCCAATGTCCGCGCCGACGTCTCGAGCGAGAGCTCTGATGCGAGCTGCCAATTCGCCGCGCCGACGACGAGCGCACGCAGCTCGTCCTCGTCGAGTAGCAGCACGTCCGCGAGCCCGGGGCTCGGCCCGCGCAGGCGGAACTCGGTGGAGATCGCAGCAACGCCGCCCGGCTTCAGCACGCGATGCATCTCGCGTGCCGCCCGTCGGACCTCCTCATGGCCGCCGAAGTGTTCGATCGCGCTCGAGGAGAACACGCCCTCGAAGCTCGCGTCGTCGTAGCGGAGCTCGAGGCCGTTCATGTGCTGGACGACGAGGCGTCGCGGGTTCCAATGCGACGGCGCGTTGCGGCCAGGGTCGACGAGCATCGTCGGCGATGCGTCGCTCTCCCAGCTCCCGGGCTCGAGATAGAGATCGGTGGCGAAGACGCGACGCACGCGCGTCGTCAGCCAGTAGATCGTGGCCTCGTGGCCGGCGCCGACGCCGAGGATCTCGGCGTCATCGTGGACCGCGCCGAGCTCCGTGAGCGCCCGCGCGGCCATCGCGATCTCCCAGAGCTTGCGGTGCTCCTTTCGCGCCGGGAAGGCCGCGACGTCGCGAAGCACATCCGCGAAGACCTCTCGCAGGAAGGGCCAAAGTTCCGGGCGGTTGAAGTCCTCGAGCTCGCACAGCTTGCAGTAGGACAGCGTCGCCTCCTCCAGGCGTGCGGCGGTGGCCTGCAACGCTTCCGACCGGCCCGGCGAGCGCCCAACGGGGTCGCCGCAGGTTCCGGCCGCGGTCCGTCCGCCAGAGGACCGCCGTCCTCCCTTGCCTGCCTGCCGTGGCGTCATGAGACACAGTCATCATCGCGCGTCGGCCGCCTCTACGCGAGAACGCGCCGAGCAGACACAAGTCGATCCGAAGGAGAAACGCGCCAGGTGCAATCCCGCGGATTCGGAGCTCGCACGCAGGGTGGAACGGCGAGCGCGATCTTGCCGCCGCGTACTGGCTCCATGAGCTCGACGTGCACCCGCAGGCGCGCTACGTCTCCGACGGCGACCCGGCGCACATCACCTTTCCACGGGGGCGCGCAGGCGATCTGGCGCCGAGGTTCCGGCCGCGCGCGCGGCCGTACCAGTAGTTCGGTTCGCCGCACCTATCAATCGTGCTGGCCCCAGCGACCTTGCGCGCAGAGCTGTGTACGTTCAGGCCCGTGAGCACTGCCGAACTCCATCTACCGCCGAGAACCCTTGCCTCCAGCCTCGGGCGGGCGCGCCGCAGCGTGCTCGGCGTCGCCGCTTGGCTCGTGGCCGCGTCGCTGCCGCTCGTCGGCCTCGTCTCGCTTCTGCTGCGCGAGCAGCTCGACCTGCACTGGGACAACCACCGAGCCCATTTCACGATCTTCCTCGCCGTCGGGCTCGGCGTTTTCATGCTCGCTTACGCAGCCGGCGACGCTGCGAACCGCCGTGGCGATGCCCGCGTCCTGCTGATCTCGCTCGCCTTCCTCGCCACGGGCGGGTTCCTCAGCCTGCACGCGGTGGGGACTCACGGCGTCCTCTTCACGCACGAGTACGCGGGCTTCAAGGTCGCGAATCCGATCGGCCTCGTCCTCGCGGCCGTGTTTGCGCTCGCGTCGGCGTTCGTCGACCTGCGCCCCTCGTTCGCGCCGCTGGTGGTGCGATACCGCGCCTGGCTGCGTCGGACGGTCTTTGCCGCCATGGGCGTGTGGTTCGTCTGGACGGTCACCGAGCTGCCGCCACTACGCGCGCCCCACAGCGAGGGCGGCTCGCACAGCCTGGTCGCAGGGCTGGCGGCCGTCGGCATGGTCGCCTACGCCGTCGCCGCGGCCAGGTACTGGTACACCTATCGCGGGCGAATCGCCCTGCTTCAGGCCAGCGTGATCGCCTGCTTCGTCCTGCTCGCGGAGGCTATGGTCGGCGTGGCGCTGACCGGCGAGCGCGCGTGGCACGCGAGCTGGTGGGAGTGGCACGGACTCATCGTCACGGCCTACGCCGTCGTCAGCTACGCCGCCCACCGCGAGTGGCACGACGAGCGCTTCCGAGGGCTCTATCTGCCGACCACGCGCGAGCGCGTCGAGTCGGTGAGCGTCCTCTTCAGCGACCTGGTCGGCTACACGACGTTCGCCGAGCGCGCCACACCGGCGGAAGCCGCGAACGTGCTCAACGCCTACTACGCGGCCGCCGTGCCGCTGCTCACGAGGCGGTTCGGCGGAGAGGTGGAGAAGTTCATGGGCGACGCGATGTTGGCCACCTTCAACACCCGTGGCGACACACCCGATCATGCGGTGCGAGCCGCCGGCGCAGCATTGGCCCTCCAGCGCGAGCTGACGGCGCTCGCGGACGCGAATCCAGGATGGCCTCGGCTGCGCGTCGGCGTCAACAGCGGCGTCGCGGTGGTGCGCGAGATCGGCGGCGATGGGTTCGTCACGTACATCGTCGTCGGGGACACCGTCAACACGGCGTCGCGGCTCGAGAACGAGGCGCCGGCGGGCGGCGTGCTGATCGGCGCCGAGACCCGCCGCGCACTCCCCGAGGGAAGCGTCGTCGAGCCGGTGCCGAGACTCTGCGTCAAGGGCAAGCAGAAGGCGGTCGACGCGTATCTCTTGCGTGCGCTCCCTAGCTCGTGACGCCCGCGCACGGTTCGTGCTGCAGCTCATGCTGTGCGTCTCTCCGAACGGGCCGTAGGATCGGCGCATGACCACCGTGCTCGACCTCCGCGGCCAGGTGGCCGAGGCGCTGCGCCACTACGTCGAGCGCAATCCCGAGTCCCGCCGGCTGCACGAGGAGCGGGCGCGGGTCATGCCGGGCGGGAACACGCGCAGCGTCATTCACGTCGATCCGTTCCCGCTCACGGTCGTGCGCGGCGACGGCGCCCGTATCGTCGATGCGGACGGGCACGAGTACCTCGACTTCCTCGGCGAGTACACGGCGGGGCTGTACGGGCATTCGCACCCGGTGATCGTGCAGGCGATCCGCGACGCGCTCGCGGACGGCATCGTGCTCGGGGCGCCCAACGTCTACGAGGGAGCGCTCGCGGCCGCGGTGTGCGAGCGCTTCCCGTCGATCGAGCTCGTCCGCTTCTGCAACTCCGGGACGGAGGCGAACCTGCTCGCGCTCTCGCTCGCCCGTGTCGCCAGCGCGAAGCCGGCGGTGATGGTGTTCGAGGGCGCCTATCACGGCGGCGTCTTCTTCTTCAAGGACGGCGATGCGCCGCTCAACGCCCCCTTCCCGTACCTCGTCGGGCGATACAACGACCCGGAGGCCGCGGCGCGACAGATCGCCGAGCACGCGCACGAGCTTGCAGCCGTCATCGTCGAGCCGCTGCAGGGGTCGGGCGGCGTGATCCCGGCCGAGCCAGAGTTTCTACACGCGCTCCGCGAGGCGACGGCGGCGGCTGACGTCCTGCTCGTCTTCGACGAGGTGATGACCTCACGACTCTCGCGTGGTGGCCTGCAGGAGACGCTCGGAATCCGGCCCGACCTGACGACGCTCGGCAAGTACGTCGGTGGCGGGCTTGCCTTCGGCGCCTTCGGGGGTCGCGCCGACCTGATGGCGCGCTTCGATCCCGCGCGTCCGGATGCGCTCGCGCACGCCGGGACGTTCAACAACGCGGTGCTGACGATGGCTGCCGGCCTCGCCGGGCTAACGCGGGTCTATACGGACGAGGAATGCGCGCGCCTGAACGCGCTCGGCGACCGGCTGCGCGCCCGGTTGAACGCCTTCGCGGCGGAACGCGACCTCGAGTTCTGCGCCACCGGTTTCGGCTCGATGGTGGGACTGCACTTCACGCGGGGCCCGGTGCGGCGAACGGCCGACTCGCCCGAGGCGCCGGAACTGCGCACGCTCCTGCACCTGCACATGCTCGATCGCGGCTACTCGTTCGCGCGGCGTGGGTTCGTCGCCCTGTCGCTGCCGCTGCGTGAGAGCGACGTCGACGGGTTCGCGGGCGCCGCGGAGGAGTTTCTCGCCGGGCACTGACGGGCGCTGGTCTCTACGGCGGGTGGCGGTACGCTCGACGGGTGCGGCGCGAGCGCTTCGACGCGATCGTGGTCGGGGTCGGCGGGATGGGGAGTGCGGCCCTGTTCGAGCTCGCCCGTCGCGGTCGCCGCGTGCTCGGCCTGGAGCGCTTCTCGGTTCCACATGAGCTCGGATCGTCCCACGGGGTGACGCGGATCATCCGTCTTGCCTATTACGAGGATTCCGCGTATGTGCCGCTGCTGCGGCGGGCGTATGAGCTTTGGCGTGAGCTGGAGGGGCGGGTCGGAGAACGCCTCCTGTACGTCACGGGCTCGGTCGACGCGGGCGAGGAGGTGTTCGAGGGCTCGCTTCGCTCGTGCACGGAGCATGAGCTCGCGCACGAGGTCTTGTCCGGCTTGGAGCTCGGGCGGCGCTACCCGGGCTATCGTCTGCCGGACTCGATCGCGGTGCTGCTCCAGCCGGAGGGCGGGTTTCTCCTCCCGGAGCGCTGCATCGTCGCGTACGCGCGCGAGGCCGAGGCTTTGGGCGCGGTCATTCGGACGGGCGAGCGCATGGTGGATTGGGAGCCCATCACTGACGGCGTGCGCGTCCGGAGTGACCACGGACTCTACGAGGCGAGCCGGCTCGTCCTCTGCGCGGGGGCCTGGTCGCAGTCGGTGGCCCGGCTCCCTGCCGGGTTCGTCACGGCCGAGCGGCAGGTCCTCGGCTGGTTCGAGCCGCTGGAACCGGAGCTCTTCCAGCCGGAACGCTTCCCCGTGTTCAACGTCGTCGTCCCGGAGGGCCGCTGGTACGGCTTTCCGGTCTTCGGCGTGCCCGGGGTCAAGCTCGGCCGCTACCACCACCGCGGCGAGGTCGTCGAGCCCGACTGCTTCGACCGCGACCCGAACCGCGAGGACGAGCTGCTGCTCCGCGTCTTCGTCGAGCGCTACCTGCCGGCCGGCGCCGGGCCGACCGCGGCGCTCAAGACCTGCCTGTTCGAGAACAGCCCCGACGAGCACTTTCTCCTCGACCTCCACCCCGACTGCCAGCAGGCGGTGGTCGCCGCCGGCTTCTCCGGCCACGGCTTCAAGTTCTGCTCGGTCGTCGGCGAGATCGTCGCCGAGCTCGCGCTCGCCGGCGAGACGCGGCACGACATCGCTTTCCTGCGCCTCACCCGCGTTGCCGGAGGCGGCGAGTCGACAGAACCGAGCCGCCTTTGGGCTTCCTGAGAAACGTGACCGGTGTCGTTGTCCCTGTCGACGCGACCGTCGTCGACTCGGCGGTGCTCGTCGAGGACGTTCCGCCGGCGGAGGTGGTCCCGGTCGTCGCGGCGTCTACAGGTGCTCTGCCTCAGGAGCGGGCGCCGCGTCAGTCAGGCGCGAGATCCGAAGAGCGATAAGAGTGAGGAGGCCGATGCCCAAGACTCCGAGCGCGAGCTCGTTCGCCAGCGGGACGTCGGTCAGCTTGACGCCGCTTGCGAGAAGCGTGGTCGCGAGCGCGGCGCGCAGCACCCGATCGGGCAGCCTGACCGTCAGCCCGCTGCTCAACAGGACGCCGGGGATCGAGCCGACCAGGAGCCAGGCGACCACGTGCAGGTTCACGTTGCCGGCGACGTAGTGGCCGAATCCGGCGACCCACAGCAGCGCTGCGGCGTGGAAGATGTCGGTGCCGACGACCTTCGACGAGCGCAGCGGGAAGACGATCAGCATCGTCAGGCCGAAGAAGACGCCGCTCCCAACCGACGTGAGGCCGACGATGTAGCCCCCGGCGAGGCCGATCAAGACTGCCGCGACGCGATCGCGCCGCGTCAGTACGAAAGCATCGTCAGGCTGCTCACGGAAGCGCAGCACGCTCTTCGCGAGCAACCCGACGCCGCCGACAACGAGCGCGACGCCGAGGATGATGCCCTGCACGGACTGGACGCCGTCGCCGTACCGGTTCTCCAGCCATGCACCCGTCGCGACGCCGACGAGCGACATCGGGCCGCTCCCGAGGAACATCCAGCCGGACAGCCGCGCCTGCACCGTTCCGAGCCGCCTGTGTCGAATGGCGCCGACGGTCTTGAAGACCGCGCCGTGCAGCAGGTCGCTCCCGATCGCCACCGAGGGGCTGTATCCGAAGAGGATCACGAGGAGCGGCGTCATCAGCGAACCGCCTCCCATGCCCGTCGCTCCGACCAGCATCCCGATCAGAAGCCCGGTGAGTACGAGCTGCCACGTCACTCTCTGAGCGTAGACGCGGTCGGCCGCCTTGGGTAGGCCGGCCGTGCGCCCGGGTCAGCCGCAGGTCACAGATACATGGTCGACGCTCGCGGTGAGAGTGCCGTTCGCATTGACGACGAGGACGACGTTCTCGTGGACCTGCAAGCTGACGGCGCCTCCTGCGCCGACTATCCGGAAGTTGTTCACGAGCGTCGACACCACACCGACCTTGCCCGAGAACGTCGAGAGGGTCGCACCTGTGCCGCGGTAGCCGGCGCCGCTCACGCTTCCGACACCCCAGACGTCCTGGGGGTTGAAGAGGAGCGTGCCGTGGACGCCGCCCGCCGAGTCGAACGTCGCGGTCGCGAGAATGTGGAGGCTGCCCGTCAGGGTCACGACCTCACCCGCACCGCCGTTTGCGCATGGGACGAACGCGCTCGTGGCGAGCGGCACCGAGACGTTCGACGAGACAGCTGCCTGAGCCAGATTTGCCGTCGCGAGCGCGACGGCCGCCGCAGCGGCGAGGACAGCCACCTTCTTGATCATCCCTCGTTCCTCCGTTCTCCCCCGATGTTCGATGCGCCATTATGCGAGCCGGGGACGACGCGCATCAAGGCGCCGCGGCCGGAGCGGCGAGCCGGAACGAGCTTCGGCCCGTCGGCACGTACCTGACACGAACCGAGACGCGACCGCGACGGACGCTGCACATGCGCTCCCAGGAGCCGTTGCGTCGGCGCTGCGTCACGGAGCACGTGACCCTCGTGTTCGCGCGGAAGAGCTCCGTCGCCGGGTCGATCAGCGCCGCCGCTGCTCCGCCCTGATCGAGGAAGAAGCGCGGTGACTGCAACACGTTCCGCTCGGCCTCGACCGCAAGCTCGAGCGCGGTCGCGCGAGGCACCTTCGAACGGTCGCGGCTGCGCGGCTTCACGGGCGGCGCCGGGTGGCCGGTTCCCGCCGTCGTGGTGTGGGGCTTCGAACGATTCCTGCCGGGATGCCGGTGCTGCGTCACCGGAATGCTTGCCTGCCGATGCGGGCCGGCCGCACGCCGAGGCCGGCTCGGCTCGAGCGTCGGGCGTTCTCCACCCGTGAATCCCGGCGCGACGGCGAGCGCCGCGACGACGAAGACGGCCGCCGCAGCGAAGACGAGCCTGCGGCCGGCCCTGCGTACCGGCGGCGCTCGCTTCGGCCGATCGGGCGCACGCGCTCGTGCGGGCGGCGGTCGAAACGGTTGCGGCGCCGAAAACTCGCGCTCGTTCGCAAGCGCAGGCTCGCGCAGCTCGGGACAGACGAGGACGAGCTCGGGGCTGATCGGCTCCGAGGGATTCATGGCGGCTGCATTGTTCAGGCGCAATCTGACGCTAGCCGCTCCCGCGCCGCTCCCGCGCCCGCTCGCGCCGGCGTTCCCGAAGCCTTCGGGTCGCAGCCCGGACGAGCCGGCTCGGCCTGCTGTCGAAGAGCGGCTGGTATGCGTCGGTGAGCTTCAGGAGGAAGATCGGGAGGCCGTCCTTGCCCGTGATGAGCGAGCGCTTGAGCTCGTACGGGTCCCAGCTGCCGAGCCCCTCGCAGGTCACGGCCGCGGTGAAGCCGGCGGCCCGAGCCGCCGCGAGCGCCGCAGGCCCGTACCGGCAAAAGGGATACGCGAAGGTCCGCACCGGGGTGCCGACCACGCGCTCGAGGGCGCGCCGGCTCTCGGTCATCTCGCGCAGACAGCTCTCGTAGTCGAGCTGCGAGAGGTCGGGGTGGGTGACGGAGTGCGCGCCGATTTCGAAACCGGCGGCCGCGAGCTCGCGCAGCTCCGCTTCGTCCATCATCCGGGTGCCGGCGTCGGGCGCCATCCACGGGTTGGGCTTGCCGATCAGGCCTGTCGTGACGTAGACGGTCGCCGTCAGCCCCAGCTCGGTCAGGATCGGCAGCACCACCGTGTGGTTGTCGTCCATTCCGTCGTCGAAGCTGAGGGCGGCGAGACCGGGAGGTGGCGCCGCGCCCGCCGACCGCTCGGCGAGCTCGGCGACGGTCACGAACTCGAACCCCGCGCCGAGGAGCAGGTCGAGCTGAGCGCGGAAGACGTCCGGCCGGACGCGGAGGAACCCGGGGTCGAGACGGGTACTCGTCGGCCCGACGCCGTGGTAGCAGAGGATCACCGAGCGGCGCGCGCCCAGCGTCCGTGCCACGCGCTGCAGGGCTGGAGCTACCACGCCGGAACGCTAGTCGCCCGAGCGGCCGAATCGCCGGAGCGCCGAACGCACCGTGGCGCTGCGAAGGCCAAGCGCCGCGGCCGAGCGCGCCGCTCTGCCCGCCACTCCCCGCGCCGGTGCGAACGTCTCGACGCCGGGATCGGCGTCGGCGAAGCGGAGCTTGAAGGGCTCGGCTCCACGGAGCAGGCGGTATTCGACGACGCCGTCCTCGGCCGCCTGCCGAATCGAGTGGGCGAGCAGTACGAAGCCGACAGAGTCGTCGCGGAACGCGGGATCCCGCCCCGCCTGGTAGTACGACTCGACGCCGGCGAAGCGAAAGCCGTACCAGCCGGCGGCCGGGCGCTCGTCGAGCTCGAGGAACCACAGCCGCAGCCATCCCCGCTCGAGCGCGACGGCCGCGAAGTCGCGGTGAAAGTCCTCGAAGCGGCTGAACGCCGAGCGAGCCCCCCAGCGGGCGCGGTGCAGCGTGTAGAGAAGCGTCAGGTCGTCCTGGAGGCGGTGCGGCTCCGTCGCCAGTCGGAAGCGAACCGCGTGGCGGCGGTCGAGCTGCCGCTCGCGGCGTCGAATCTGCTGGCGAAGGTTCGGGCTCCGACCAGCGAGGTAGGGCTCCCACCCGGCACCGAGCGAGATCGTCGGGCTCGACTCGCGGAGCAGCGGCTCCTGCCGCAGCAGGTCCTGCCACGATTCCCGGCCCGACAGGAGCTCCATGAGGACGAGGTCGAGGTCCGCCTGCTCGGCCGTCTGCCGCACTGCCTCTGCCGCCGCGGCCTGCGCGCCCGAAGCGTAGAGCGCCCCGAGTTGATCGGCCGGCCCGTGCCCGATGAGCCTGGCGATGCGTGCCGGCCGGCGCGACCACAGGTAGAGCGGAAGGAGCGCTACGGTGTCGCGCCCCTCGCGGCAGGCTGCGACGAGCGGGTCGTGTCCGGCGCCGTAATGGCCCCACCACGTCGACGCCCACTCCCACGTGGAGAAGAGGTTCCTGCTCTCGGGCGCCAGCCTGACCCACTCCTCCTGGAGCTCGTCGAGCGAGGAGACCAGGTCGACGCGTCGCTCCGGGCTCACCGCCGAAGCCCCGCCGCGACCCGGGACGCGAACGGGATCTTGCGGACGAGCGGCCGGCCGTACGCGAACGTCGACGAGGCGAGGCGTCCGGCCGGCGACGGCGAGAACGCGCGGAAGGCCACCTGCTCGCGCGCCAGCTCGGTCCACCGATCCTTCCACGGCTCGTCCGTCCCGAGCAGCTCGTACACCTCCAGGCCCGAGGCGACGGCGCGCGAGACCATCGTGTACGCGAGGAGCTTGCCGGGCGAGAAACGCTGGAACTCGGGGTCGTAGCCGATCTTGAGCGAGTAATACCTCGACCTCAGCTCGAGATCGAGCTGAAAGGCGATCGCGCGCCCGTCGACCCTCAGGAACGCGAGCCGGAGCCAGCCGACCGAGGCAGCCCGGTGAGCGAGACCGGTGTAGAAACGTCTCGTCTCCTCTCCGGAGGCGATCGCGGTCCCCCGCCTGCCCTTCCAGCTCAGCGCTTCGACGCGGAATCCTTCGTCGAGCAGGTCGTCGAGGCCTGCGCTCCCGTCGCTGAGCTGGACGCTCACGACGCCCGCCTCGCAGAGCCGGCGCAGGCGACGCTGGACGTCGTGGCGAAGGTTGCGGCTCAGCGACTCCTCGTGCCTGCGGAGGTCACCGGCGAGCCGAAGATATGGGGCACGGCCCGCCGGACGCACGAACGTGCGATAGCCGCGTGCACGAGCCGCCTCGCGAAGCGCGCGGAGCGCCGGTCCCGTCGCGTCGAGAGGCGCGACCCCAAGGTCTCGCACCCGGTCGCGCAACAAGGCCCCGGAAAGGGTCTCGAGAGCCTCGGCGTCGAGCGCGAGCAGGTCGAATCCCGGCGAGTGCGCATTCGTCGGCGAGCGCAACGCTCCGCGGCGGGCCTGCATCGGGACGATGGCGACGAGCCGGTCGCCACGGCGCGCGGTGACGAGCCGCAGCGCGCCCGCGCCGAACGCCGACGTCCACGCCTGGAACCACGCGGGATAGAGAAACGGCGCTGCGTGAGCAGTGTCGGCGAGCTCTGCCCACTCGTCCGCGAGCGGCTCGAGCGCGTCGACGACGTGGATGCTGGTCGATGTACTTGGCGCGAGCAGCGGCGTGCGAGTCTATCTTCGTGAGCACGGTGGAAGCCTCGTTCGTCGCGGGCGAATGGCCCGCCCACGGACTCGAGCGCGTCGAGCGGTGCCCCGCCTGCGGGGGCACGAGCCGGCGTCTGCTCTACGCCGACCTCACCGACCGTTCGTACCGCAGCGCGCCCGGCCGCTGGTCGCTTCACCGCTGCGGCGACTGCTCGTGCGCGTATCTCGACCCGAGGCCGGACGAGGCGACGGCGGCGGTCGCCTACCGCACGTACTACGACGACGCCGCGCCTCCGCCGGAGCAAGATTCGCGGCGTGGTTGGCGCCGCTTCCGTCGCGCGCTGCGAAACGGCTACCTGAGCTCGAGGTACGGCTACCGTCTCAGCCCGACCTCCGGGCTGGGGCGGCTCGCCGTCCCGCTCCTGCCGCGCTACCGGGAGCTCGCGGACGAGCACGTGCGGCACCTGCGGCTGCCGGAAGGCCGGCCGCGCCTCCTCGACGTCGGCTGCGGGGAGGGGGAGTTCCTGGCGGAGATGCAGTCGCTCGGCTGGTCCGCCGAAGGGCTCGACCCCAGTGCCGAGGCGGTGGCGACAGCGCAGGCACGAGGCGTTCGCGCGCGCAAGGCGACGCTGTCCGAAGCCCGGCTCGAGCCCGGATCGTTCGACGCGATCACCTTCCGGCTCGTGTTCGAGCACCTGCGCGATCCCGTCACGGCGCTCGCCGAGTGCCGCCGCGCTCTCGAGCCGGGAGGAGTGCTCTGGATCGCGACGCCGAGCCTCGACTCAGAGGCGCACCGGGTCTTTCGGCGGAACTGGATCAGCCTGGAGCCGCCGCGCCACGCCGTCGTCTACACGGCGTCGGCGCTCAGGCGTCTGCTCGAAGCGACCGGCTTCGAGGTCGTGGCGGTCAGGCCGTCGAGGCAGGCCCGGTGGTCCTTTCGCCTCAGCGCGGCGCTCGCGCAGGGACGCCCGCCGTTCGAGAACGCCCCGCCGCTCTCGCGCCGGCTTGCGCTGCGCGCCGCCCTTGCCGACCTGAGGGCGCTCCGCAGTCCCGAGCGAGCCGATGTCGTCGTCGTCATTGCGCGCCGTCGTTAACAAGCTCGGCCGAGGCGTCTTCCTGCGTGCGCTCGGCCTTCCGATCGCCCGGCTCCTCGTCCGCCTCGCTCGCTTCTCGGGCCACGGGGTCGGGGTCGCGCTCGTCTACCACCGGCTCGGCGACCCGGCCGGCGACCCGCGGCGTGAGCTCGTGCCGGCGATGGGCTCGGAGCTCTTCGCGGCCCAGGTTCGCCATCTTGCCTCCGGCTACCGCCTCGTCGCGGCGTCCGAGCTGCTCGCGGCGACGCGTGAGCGACGGCGCGGTGAGCGCTTTCCGGTCGCGATCACCTTCGACGACGACCTCTCGAGCCACGTCGACGCGGCGGCGCCGATCCTCTCGGCCGCGGGAGCGACGGCAACCTTCTTCGTCTGCGGTGCGTCGCTCCACGGGCCGCACCGGTTCTGGTGGGAGCGCCTCCAGGCTGCTGTCGAGGACGACGTCGACCTGAGCACGCTCGACCTCCGCGAAAAGACGATCCACGACCTCGGGCGCCGGATGCAGGCCCTGGCCCCGGGCGCGCGGGACGAGCTCGACGCGAGGCTGGCCGAGCTCGTCGGGCCGGATCCGCAGGAGAGCGGGCTCCGGGCCGAGGCGCTCCGGCAGCTCGCAGCGTCCGGGTTGGAGATCGGATTCCACACGCGCCGCCACGACGCGCTGCCGCCGCTCGGCGAAGCAGAGCTGGCCGAGGCGATGCGCGCCGGTCGTTCGGAGCTCGAGGAGGTCGTGGGGCCGCTTCGGACGATCTCGTACCCGCACGGCCTTGCGGACGCGCGGGTCGCGGCCGCCGCCCGGGCGGCCGGCTTCGAGGCGGGATTCACCGGCGTGCCGGCAGCGGTGACGAACGGGTCGGACCCGCTCCTCCTCGGCCGAGTGAGCCCGTCCTACGCGTCCCTCGGGGAGCTGGCCTTCGACGTGGCCTGGACGGTCTGCCGGGCGGCCTTCAGCGGTAGAGGGCCAGCCAGCCCGGTTCGCCGAGGTCGTCGGGCGATGCCTGCGTAGAGCGTCCGCGCGCGAGCGTCCGCAGCCATCCCGCCGGCCGTTCCCCCAGCGGGGCGACGAGTGCCCGAGCGAGGCTTCCCGCGTCGCGGTTGCGAAACGCGCCCTGGACGTACGTCGATGCGGCACGACCGCGGCGGCCGGCGCGCCGGTGCCCGAGCGCGACCCAGCGGCTGAAGGTGCGGCGGTCGATGGCGACGCCGGCCGCCGCGCGGGCCGTCCGATGCTTCTCCTCCAGGTACTCGAACTCGGCGAAGACGGGGTCCTCGGTCGTCAGGAGCATGCTGCGCCGGTGTGCGATGCAGCCGACGAGCACCTCGGGACACGCGGCGGCGGAGCCGGCCTGCGAGAGCCGGATCCACAGATCCCAGTCGGTGAGCTGGAACAAGCGCTCGTCGAAGCCTCCGAGCCGCCGGACGACGTCGGCCCGCACGAGCACGTTCGAGCAGCCGCCCCAGAGCACGTTGCGCTGGAGCAGCACGGACGCCAGCGTGTCGGGGTCGGCCGGGGGGAGCGAGTACACCCACGTGCGGTCCTCGTCGAGGGCAGCCGCTCCTCCGTAGGCGAACACCGCGCCCCTCGCCGCCGCCGCGTCGAGCTGGGCGCGGAGCTTCCACGGCGCCCAGAGGTCGTCGTCGTCGAGGAGCGCGATCCACGCTCCGCGTGCGACCGCGATGCCGGCGTTCCGCGCCTGGGCGACGCCGCGAAGGCGGTCGTGCCGCACGACCCGAAGCCTCGGATCGTCGATCCGGGCCAGGCCGTCCGCGGTCGCGTCCGTCGAGCCGTCGTCGACGACGACGATCTCGACGTCGACGTCCTCCTGGCGGAGCGCCGCCGGGAGCGCCGCGGTCGAGAGCAGGTCCCACCGGCTGTGCGTCGGGACGACGACGGTGACGTCAGGAGCCGGCGCCATGCGGCGGTCGCTTCGCGGTGACGAGGAGGTTCATCGGCAGCGTCAGGGAGCTGCGCGCGAAACGGCGCTCGGCGCGATCGAGGACGAAGCCGAAGCCGTTGACGGTCAGGTAGAGCCCGGCGAACGCGGGGTGGAGAGCCCGCCGGAGCCGAGCACGTTCCGGCACGTGGTATTCGGCCATGCTCACGAGCTGCCCGGTCAGCGTCGCCCAGGCGACGGCGCGGCCGCCGTTCTCGACCAGCCTCACGTCGTCCCAGCCGGCGAAGAGCCGCTCCAGCGAGGGCCCGGTGTAGCGGTGCTCGAGCACCGTGCGGTCGTACTCCCACACGAGCGGCACCGAGATCAGCGCATGGCCGCTGTCTCGCAGGACGCGCCCGATCTCGGCCACGCCGGCGTGTGGATCGACCACGTAGTGGAAGCCCTCGACGCACATGACCAGGTCGAACGACTGGTCGGGGAAGGGCAGGAACTCCTCGGACACGACGTCGGCAACGCCGTAGGGATTCCCGGGGATGTCGAGGCCGGTGATCCGCGCCGAGGGCGGGAGCAGGTCGTCGTAGGGGCGAGTGCCGCAGAAGAGGTCGAGGACGTCCTCGGCGCCGTCGGCTATTCGTGCGAGCGCGGCGGCGAGATCGTCGACGAGGCGGCGCATGTGGAGGTAGTCGAACTGCGTCGGCCGCGGGTGCCGACGCGTGCGTCGCATCCTCGCGACGACGTCGGGCGAGAACACCTCGGCCCCCCAGCGAGGGCTGCCAGTCTGGTCCGCCGCCGCGCCGACGGCTCCGCGCTCCTACATGTCCAATCCGGCGACGACGCGCTGGACCGGCGGCGCTTGCTCGATCGGAGCTTGGATCATGAGGGCGTGTAGACGCCTCAGGCCCTCCTCGAGCGGCACCTCCGGCTCCCAGCCCAGCACCTGTGACGCGCGGGTGATGTCCGGCCTCCGCACGTTCGGATCGTCGACCGGAAGCGGCTCGAAGACGATGTCGCTCGTCGAGCCGGTGATCTTGATGACCAGCTCGGCGAGCGCGAGGAGGCTCATCTCGTCGGGATTGCCGAGGTTGACGGGAAGGTGCTCGCCGCTCTCGGCGAGGAGGACGAGGCCGCGGATGAGGTCGTCGCAGTAGCAGAAGCTCCGGGTCTGCGAGCCGTCTCCGTAGACGGTGAGCGGCTTGTTCGCGAGCGCCTGGCGCATGAAGTTCGGCAGCGCGCGTCCGTCGAACGGACGCATCCGCGGCCCGTACGTGTTGAAGATGCGGGCGATGCAGGTGTCGACGCCCTGCTGGTGGTGGTACGCCATCGTCATCGCTTCGGCATATCGCTTCGCCTCGTCGTAGACCCCGCGCGGGCCGATCGGATTGACGTGGCCCCAGTACGTCTCCGGCTGGGGATGGACCTGCGGATCGCCGTAGACCTCGCTCGTCGACGCGAGCAGGAACCGGGCCCGCTTGAACTTCGCCAGCCCGAGCATGTGGTGCGTCCCGTACGAGCCGACCTTGAGCGTGTGCAGCGGGAGGCGCATGTAGTCGATGGGGCTCGCCGGGCTCGCGAGGTGGTAGACGACGTCGATCGACTCCTCGATGAAGAACGGCTCGGTCAGGTCGTGGTTCAGGAAGACGAAGCTCCCGTTCCGGATGTGCTCGAGGTTCTGGAGCGAGCCCGTGTCGAGGTTGTCGACGCAGATGACTCGGTATCCCTCCGCCAGGAGGTGGTCGCAGAGGTGGGAGCCGAGGAAGCCGGCACCCCCGGTGACGATCGCAGTCGGCATGCCCCGATCGTAGTCCAGGTCTGAGACTCCTTCCAGGAGGAACGAACGGGCTTGTCGCGCCCGTGGGCCCATGCCATCCTCCGAAGACGGAAGCCTGCGGCTACGCCCAGCGAGAACGAACCGCCCTCGGCTTCTTTGCCGGCCGCCGGTACGCGCTGCTCGTGGGCTGTCTCGCTGCCGCCGCCTTTCTGCTCCGGATCGACGGGATCGCGAGGCCGTCGCTCTCGACGCGCGAGCTCCACAACGCCCTCCTCGCCCGCGAGTACTACCTCGGTGACGGCGCCGGTCTGCCGGTGTGGAAGCAGCACGTCCTCCGCGAGCTGCACCGCTCCGTCAAGCCGGTGGAGCCGCCGCTCCTCGACCACGTCGCCGCGTGGGGCTACCGGGTCGCGGGGCGTGAGGATCTCTGGATCCCACGCCTCGTGTCGGCCGCGCTCTGGGTGCTCGGCGGTCTCTTCGTCTACCTGATCGGTCTCCGGATCACGCGCCGCGAGGGCGCGCTCGTCGCGGCAGCCCTCTACCTGTTCTGGCCGTACGGCGTCGTCATGAGCCGGGTCTACATGCCGGATCCGACGATGGTCGCGCTCCTGCTCGCGGGCGCGCTCGCGGTGATCCGGTACTGGGAGCGGCCCTCGCCCCGCCGCTTTGCGGTCGCGTCGGGCGTGGCCGCGGTCGCGACGTTCGTGAAACCCGGCGTCGCGCTCGTCTTCCTCGTCTGTCTCTTCGGCGCCCTTGCGGTGTCGCAGCGTGCCCGGCTTACGGTCGCCGGCAGACACCTGCTCCTCTTCGTCGGCATCGCAGGCGCGCCCACCGCCGGCTACTTCGTCTACGGCTCGTACGTCCGCCACTTCCTCGCCGCCGAGGGAGACGCGGGCGAGCGGGTGCAGCCGCACCTGCTCACGACGGGCTGGTTCTGGCGGGGCTGGTGGGAGATGCTCGGGATCGTCCTGCCGTTTCCGCAGCACCAGCGGGCGCTCGCGCTCGTCCCGGTCGCGGCGGCGCTCGCGGGCGTCGCGGTCGTACGCCGAAAGCCGGCTAGAGCGATCCTCCTCGGACTCGGGGCCGGCTACGTCGTCTACGCCCTCGCCGTCGCCGCCTACACGGCGAGCCACCCCTACTACGCGCTGCCGCTTCTCCCGATCCTCGCGCTCGCGATCGGCGCGCTCGCCGGGTTCCTGCTCGAGCGGCTCGGCGCGGCGGGGTCGAAGCCGCTCCAGGCGGCGGCCGCGTTGGTCGCGCTGGTCGTCGCCGTCGGGGCGTACAAGAGCCGCCCCGTCGGCCCGGATCGGACGGCGATCGCCGACTACCGCCGCATCGGAGCGGCCACCGGCCACACGACCCAGGCGGTGATCGTGGACGAGCGGCTACGGGCGCCGGCGATGTATTGGGGCTGGATCGTCGGCCACTACTGGTACCCGCCGACGCCGGGGCAGGACCTGCCCGCCTCCGGCGACCCGTTCCCGCGGCGGATCGATCCGGCGCAGACGGCTTACGTCGTCGTCGTGGGGAGGGAGGAGCTGCGCACCGAACGACGGCTGCGGAGCCTGACCCGAGGCCTCCCGGTCGTCGCGAGCACGGACCGTTTCGTCGTCTTCGACGCGCGCGGAGGCCGCCTCGCGCGGGCCGAGGCCTGACTACCGCTCGTCCGTCTTGAGGAACACGAAGAAGAGCGCGCCGATCGCGATCAGCGCGACTATGACGAGAGCGATGAAGACGAAGGCCTCGAAGCCGGTCAGGAGAAGGACCATGTCAGGCCGCGCCGTCCCGCTCGGCGGCGCTCTGGCGGCGCTCTCCGCCGGGACGCTCCTCCACCTGGAGCGACAGCGAGGTGTGCCGGTCTGGAACAGCCTCTGGGCCGAGGACGGGCAGGTGTTCCTGAGCGGCGCCGTCCGGAACTTCCGCGGGACGTTCTTCGACCAGAACGGCGGCTACGTCCATGTCGTCCCGAGGCTGATCGCAGGAATCGTCGCCGCGCTTCCAGTGCACGAGGCTGCCGCGGGGATGGCGGTCGGCGCGGCGGCGGTGGTCGCGCTCGTCGCGGGGTTCGTCTACGTCGCGAGCTCGGAGATCGTCCCGTCGCGTACGCCGAGGCTGGCGCTGGCCGCAGCCGTGCTCCTGCTTCCCGTTCCCGGATCCGAGCTGCTGGCGAATGCGACGAATCTCCACTTCTACCTGCTCTTCGCGTGCTTCTGGGCGCTGCTGTGGCAATCCGAGACGCCCTTCGCCCTCGGCTCGCGCACCATCGTCGTGGTCGCCACCGCCCTCAGCGACCCGCTCTCGGCGCTCTTCTTGCCGCTCGCGATCGTGGCGCCGACTGCGCGCCGCAGCGCTCGAGCCCTCGTTGTCTCCGGGTTGTTCCTCGCGGCTCTCGTGGTGCAGCTCGCCATCATCGCGGGGGGCGCGCGGCCGGAACGGAACTGGGGGTTCCGCCTCGGCGCGCTGCCGGAGATCTTCGCGCTTCGGGTCGCCGGCGGCCTCCTCGCCGGGGATCGCTTTCTCAGGGATGCCTGGGACGGCTACGGCCGGGCGTTCGCCTACGGCGCGCTTCTCCTCGTGGCGGCGGTCGTCGTCCTGCTCTTGCGCCGCAGCGACCGGCGGACGATCGCCTTCGCCCTGATCGCGCTCACCTATGCCGGGCTGTTCTTCTGCGTCCAGCTCGTCGGGCGCGGGACCGGCGGCATGGATCCGGATCTGCACGGCTTCCGGCTCAACGCCGCTCGTTACATCCTGGTGCCGTTTCTCCTCGTGGTGTCCGTGATCGTCGTTCTCGCCGAGCGGCGGTTGTGGCCCCGCCGCGCGGCGCTCGTCTGGCTCGCGGCGCTGCTGGCCGTGAACTACTCGGTCACGAGCGACCGCTCCCGCGCCCCGCGGTGGGACCGCGAGCTCGCGGAAGCGCGCCGAGCCTGCTCTTCGGAAGACAAGAGGAGCGTGAAGGTCCTCGTAGCGCCGTCTCCGCCGCGAGTGTGGTTCGCCACGATTCCATGCAGGCGGATCTGAGCGGCGTGCCTCGCCATTCGCTCCTCCACACGGCCGGCAACGTGGTCTGGGTCGCGAGGAATGAACGTGCGCAGCTCGCCCCGCTTATTGCGAGCTACGCCCGCCTCAAGGCCCGGGAGCTGGTCGAGCATCGAGGGCCGCCGCGCGGAGTCCGGCACACGCGGATCCTCGGCATGGACGTCGCCTTCCTCGACCACTACTGGCTCGTCGAGATGTTCGAGGAGATCTTCCTCCGCAGGCAGTACTCCTTCGAATCGGCGAAGGAGCAGCCCCTGATCGTCGACGTGGGGAGCAACATCGGGCTCTCGATCCTCTTCTTCAAGCGGCTCTTCCCCGCCGCCGCGATCATCGGCTTCGAGCCGGATCCGGCTGCCTTTGCCCTGCTCCGTAGGAATGTCGACGAGAACCGGCTTCGCCACGTCAGCCTCCTGAACATGGCGGTCTACGACGGCGCCGACTCGGTGCAGCTCTACGGGGATCCGACGACGCCTGGATCGCCGCAGCACAGCACCCGTAGGGGACGCGTCGGCGGGACGAGCCAGGAGGTTCCTGCCACCCGTCTCTCGGAGCACCTGGCCGGGCCTGTCGACTATCTCAAGCTCGACGTGGAAGGCGCCGAGAGAGTCGTGATCGAGGAGCTGGCGCGGAGCGGGAAGCTCGACCTCGTCGAGCGAATGGCGATCGAGTACCACCACCACGTGGAGGCGGAGGAGGATTCGCTCGGCGACCTGCTCGCAACCCTCGAGCGAAACGGCTTCGGCTACCAGCTCGAGGCGCGGTTCGGGCCTGGTGCTGCTGCCGCCCGCGGGCGGTTCCAGAACGTGCTCGTCTACGGCTACCGCAAGTGATGCGGCGCAACTACGTCGCCATCTCGAACATGCTGCGGGTCTACCCCGCGGTCTGGGAGCCCGGGTTCTGGCGAAGCATCGGGCTCGCTCGTCGAGCGCAGCAGCGAGGCGCGCTGCAGAAGCTGCGCGAGCTCGCTCCCCTGATCGCGCTGCTACGGCGCAGCGGCCCCCGAGTCGTGGTGGAGATCGGCACGGCGCGAGGCGGGACGTTCTACGCCTGGTGCCAGGTCGCCGAGCCCGACGCCGTCCTGGTCAGCATCGACCTGCCTGGCGGACCGTTCGGAGGAGATCGCGCCGCGCGGGACAGCTCGGTGCTTCTCCGTTACGGGCAGCCCGGACAGCAGTTGCACTTCATCCAGGACGACTCCCACGACGTGAAGACCAAAGCGCGGCTCGAAGAGATCCTCGGAGGGAGAGAGATCGACTTCCTCATGATCGACGGCGACCACACCTACGGAGGAGTGCGGCAGGACTTCGAGATGTACGCGCCGCTCGTGCGAGACGGGAGCCCGATCGCGTTTCACGACATCCTCCCGCACTCGGAGGATTCGCTGTGCGAGGTCGACCGCTTCTGGAACGAGATCAAGAGCGGCTACCGACACACCGAGTTCGTCGACTCGGCTCGTGGAGCGCAGTACGGCGGAATCGGCGTCCTCTACTGGGACGGCGGCTGACCCTCCACCGGCTCGACGGGCGCGCGCGACTCCAGGCGCCAGCCGACCTCGGGCTGCACGAGCCGGCTCCGGTCGCTGAGCTCGCGGCGGTCGTCGGGCCGTGGCCAGAGCTGGAACGTCAGCACCTCCTCGTCCACGAAGCGCTGGTAAGGGGAGGCGATCGACACTCCGACCGCGTAGTCGTTCGCGGCCAGCACCGGGGGCACGAGCATCGAGACGTCGAAGACGCCGGTTCCCTCGGCCGGAGCGACCCCCTGGCTCCTGTCCGACCAGCTCTCCTCGAGCACTCGCGTGCCGTTCCTGGTCATGAGCGAGACCCCGACGTCGACGCCGCCGACGTCCCTCCGGACGAGGAAGCGGACGCGGATCGCGAACGGCCGGTCGCGGATGGGTGCATCGACCTGAGCGCCGTCCTCGTCGGTCAGCCCGACCGAGAGGAGCTGCACCTCCTTCGCTTCGTCGCGCGGGAACTCGACCTGCGGCACCTCGCGGCTCCGTTCGGCGACGTAAAGCTCGATGCTCCGCGCGGCCGGTCCGTCGTGTCGCACGCGGCCGGCGTCGAGCCAGATCGCCCGCTCGCACATCTGGGCGATCGCGCCGAGATCGTGGCTGACGAAGAAGACCGTCCGTCCCTCGCGTGCGAACTCGGACATCTTGCCGAGGCACCGGCGCTGGAACTCCGCGTCGCCCACCGCGAGCACCTCGTCGACCGCGACGATGTCCGGCTCGACGTGGGCGGCCACGGCGAAGGCGAGACGAAGGTACATGCCGGAGGAGTACCGCTTCACCGGCGTGTCGATGAACCGCTCGACGCCGGCGAACTCGACGATGTCGTCGAAGCGCTCGCGGATCTGCGAGCGCTTCATCCCGAGGATTGCGCCGTTGAGGAAGACGTTGTCCCGCCCACTGAGCTCGGGATGGAAGCCGGTTCCCACCTCGAGCAGCGAGCCCACGCGGCCGCGCATCCGGGCGGCGCCGGCGGTGGGCTCCGTGATGCGGGCCAGGATCTTGAGCACCGTCGTCTTGCCGGCGCCGTTGCGGCCGAGAATCCCGACGACCTCGCCTTCTTCGGCGGCGAAGCTCACGCCGTTCAGGGCCCAGAACCAGCGAGGGTCCCGGGAGCGGCGAAGCGACAGGGCATCCCGGACCGTGCCGCCCCAGCGGTCGCCGATCCGGTACCGCTTCGTGACGTCGTGGACCTCGACCGAGCGCATCGTCAGATGAAGTCGGCGAGGCGCCGCTCGATGCGCGCGAAATAGACGAGGCCGGTCGCGAGCACGACCAGTCCCGTGGCGAGCGAGACGAGCGCTGCGAGCCCCGGCGGCTGCGCTCCGACGAGCGACCAGCGGAAGCCGGTGACGACGCCCGCGACCGGGTTGACGTAGAGCAGGAAGCGCCACGCGCCGTGCACGAGCGAGCTGGGATACGCGACGGGCGTGGCGAAGAGCCAGATCTGGAGCAGGAAGGTCAGCGCGTTCCGGACGTCGCGGTAGCGGGCGTTCAAGGCCGACAGCCAGACTCCGACGCCGAACGTCGTCGCGACCGCGGCCACGATCCAGAGCGGGAGCAAGACGATCTCCCAGCCGGGGGCGACACCGAAGATCGCCATGAACACGCCGACGGCCAGGATCGAGATGCCGAGGTCGATCAGGCTCGGCATGACCGCCGCCAGCGGGGCGAGCAGCCGCGGGAAGTAGACCTTCGTGACGAGGTCACGGTACTGCGCGAGGCTCTCGGCTGCCGTGGTCGCGCCGTTCGCGAAGTAGATCCACACGGCAAGGCCGCCGTAGACGAAGACGGGGTACGGGATCCCCTCGCTCGGAATGTGGGCGAGGCGCCGCATCACGATCGTGAAGATCGCGACGGCCGCCAGAGGCTGGACGATCGCCCAGCCGACGCCGAGCACCGTCTGCTTGTACCGGATCTTGACGTTCCGGAGGGCGAGGATCAGGACGAGCTCGCGGGAGGCCCAGAGCTCGGCGACGTCGAGGCGCGGGAGCCAGCCGCGCGACGGCACGTTTTCCACCCACCGTTTGCGCTCACGTGCACCGGCCGGAAGGCTCTCGGTGGCGGTCGCCGCCGCTCGCGAGGAGAGCGACATCAGCTCGTCGACGCGAGCGCGGCCCCGCCCTCGGCCTTGAGGAGGTGGCGATCGATCAGGTCGAGCACCTTCTCATCCTGATTCATGTCGAACTTCCGCGCATAGAGCTTCGGCGACGCGCGCAACGCCTCGAAGTCGCTGACTCCGAGGATCGCCGGACGCTTCCCGCGACTCCAGTCGATGTAGCGCAGGTTGTCGTCCACGATCGTCTCCCGGAGCTCGGAGCTCAGCAGGATCGTGTGGAAGAAGATCTCGTCGGGGATGTCGACGTGGCGGAAGAAGGAGACGACGTCCGGCCGCCGCTCGACGAAGCGGGCGACGTACTCGACGCAGTCGCGTGAGAGGCACCAGTAGGCGCCCCCGCCGTACGGGCGAAGGCCGGGCGGGAACCGCCGCTTGAGCGGCGAGCGGAGGTGGCGCCCGTAGAGCCGGAGGTGCCGGTGCTCGATCCGGCCGAGGCCGCCGCGCGGGCTCCACGACGCGCTCGGAAGCGGCGAGAAGGCCATGAACGACTTCGGGTGCTGCCGCTCGAAGAAGCGCTCGATCTCAACGTTCGGCTTGATCGGGTAGTCCTGGCCCGTCAGGAGGATCGCGTAGTCGAAGGCGTCACCCCGCCGGAGCAGCTCGTCGATCCCCTTCAGCGTCGCCCGAACGTGGCCGAAGCCGCCCCAGTGGCAGATGTGACGATCGAGGAAACGCACCGCCTGGAGGTCTTCGAGGCTGCGCTCGAGGCTCGCGTAGGCCCCGTCGTCGGTCTTCTTGTCGACGTGGACGAAAAAGGTCGCTTCGTCCGTATTTAGACGCCGCACGAGGCGTGCAACCTGGGCGAGCCTGTGATAGGCGGAGACGATGTACGCGAGCCTCAACGCGGGAAACGCTAGCCTGCCGCCGCTCGTTTCGGCAGGCGCAGGCGCCGTCCGCGGCGACAGGTTTCCTGTCGCTCGAGGGGGGATCCCGCACCGAGGCGACTTCCAGGGGGACATTCGAGACGAAGGCGAAGCGGCGCGCCCAGATTGGAGGATGCAACGTGAGGATCGGTTTCCCGAGTTCCGGGCCCAACGATCGAGTCGGCCGTTCGAGGTGGCGCAAATGGCGCGGCCCCGGCCGGGCGAGTCTGCCCATCTTGGCGCTCGTCGTCTGCATGTTCGCGAGCGTCGGCGCTCCGAACGCAAACGGGCAGAACGGCCCGTCCAATACCGCTCTCCCGACGATCAGCGGAACTGCGGCGGTGGGCAAGGTCTTGACTGCCAGCACGGGGAGCTGGACCGGCAACGTCACTTCGTACGCGTATCGGTGGTTGCGCTGCGACAGCGCGGGCAACGGCTGCTCGTCGCTGGCTGGCGCGACGAGCAGGTCGTACGTGCCGGTATCGGGCGATGCCGGGCACAGACTTCGCGTGAGCGTGACCGCCACGAGCAACAGCGGCTCGACGGTCGCGACCTCCAACCCGACGGCGGTGGTCGTCGCGCCGCCGACGAACACGTCGCTGCCGGCGATCAGCGGGAGCGCCGTCGTCGGCCAGACGCTTACGGCTTCAAACGGCACCTGGAGCTGGGCGCCGACGTCCTATGCGTATCAGTGGCGGCGCTGTGACAGCGCCGGCGCCGGATGCGCGAGCATCAGCGGCGCCACGGCCAAGACGTACACGCTGCAGTCTGCGGATGCCGGGCGGACGCTGCGGATCGTCGTCACGGCGACGAACGCTGCCGGCTCTGCGTCGGCGACCTCGGCGCAGACCGGCGTGGTCGGTACGACGTCGTCGCCCACGACGTCCTATCCCGCGAGCTTCTTCAGCGGCCCGGCGCGCACGAGCATCCTTCTTCCGCCGAACGGCGCCTATCCGGCGAAGGGCGTGTGGCTCGGCGAGGCGAGCAACAACGGCCTCACGCAGGTGCACAGCCGCGAGACGTACTTCGGCCGCAAGTTCAACATCTATTCGTATTACGCGCAGAACCGTTGCGATCCGTGGCCGGCGACGCTCGCCGAGACTGTCTCGGCCGGCTACATCCCGATCATTTCTTGGTTCCCGACCCCCTCGTATGCAGATCAGATCATCAACGGACAGGCCGACAGCTGCATCAGGTCCTTCGGCAACGCGATTGCGGGTCAATCGGGGAAGGTCCTGCTCCGGATGTACTGGGAGTTCAACGGCGGCTGGCAGCCGTTCTCGAAGAACTCGAACGGGACGCGTGCCACCGCGGCCCAAGAGAAGCAGATGTGGCAGCACACGGTCGACGTCCTTCGCACGACGAACTTCTTCTCGAAGGGTTCCGTGGTCTGGAGCGTGAGCGAGGGCTATTACAACAACGGAGACGCGTGGAACAATCCGACTCCCTATCCCGGCGACAGCTACGTCGACTGGGTCGCGTCGAGCGGCTACAACTGGAACAAGTCCACTGCCTGGTGTGGATTCCATGCCGGCTGGTGCACCTTCGCCGAGGCGCTCACGCACGGCCGCTACGCTCCGGCATACACACCCATCGGCGTCGAGTACAACTTCCGTGGGAAGAAGCCGTATCTCGTCGGCGAGACCGCATCGGTCGAGGACCCGTATACCGCCGGCCGAAAGGGTCAATGGATGACGGCCATGGGGACCTACATCAAGACGTATATGCGCGGCCTCTACGCGCTCGTCTACTTCGACAAGCCGTTTAGCGGCGCCAACTGGAACCTCGACAGCTCGACGTCGTCGATGAACGGCTTCAAGACGTTCGCCAGCGATCCCTATTTCCGTATTCCCACCCGCTAGTTCGGCGAAGCGCGCCGCGGCTCCCCGAGGAGCCGCGGCGCGCTTTTACTCCTATAGCGGCTTCTAGCTAGACGCCTCCTCGGCACCGGAGATACCCCGTCTCAGGGATGCCGAAGCGAGGGCGGCGTCCGATGAACGCTCCGAGAACCGAAGGCGAAGCGGCACGCCAGATCGGAGGACCGACGTGACGACCCGCTTCGCGATTTCTCTTCCTGACGATCGAATCGCCCGCTCCAGGCGGCGCAACCGGCTCGGCCCCGACAGGCTCGGCCTCGCTCTGGCTGCGCTGCTCGTGGTGTTCGTGTTTCCGAGCGTCGGCGGTGCCGGCCAAGTCAAGGGGCAGAAGCCCCCGACCTCGCAGGCTCTTCCGGCGATCAGTGGCTCTGCAGTCGTAGGCCAGAAGCTGACCGCGAGCACCGGAAGCTGGAGCGGCGGCGTGAGCTCGTACGCATACCAGTGGCTGCGCTGCGACGTCTCGGGCAACAGCTGCTCGCCCGTCGGCGGAGCAGCGAGTGCCTCGTACGTGCTGGCTTCGGTCGACGTCGGGTCCAGGCTTCGCGTCAGTGTGACCGCCTCCAACAAGGGCGGCTCGACCGTCGCGACCTCCAACCCCAGCTCGGTCGTCGCGCCCGCACCCATCGTGACGCCGCCTGCGAACACGGCGCTGCCGACGATCAGCGGGAGTGCCGTCGTCGGCCAGACGCTCACGGCTTCCGCCGGCACCTGGAGCGGCACGCCGACGTCCTATGCGTACCAGTGGCGTCGCTGCGACAGCGCCGGCGCGTCGTGCGCGAACGTCAGCGGGGCGACGGCGGCGTCGTATGCCGTGGCGAGCGGCGACGTCGGCTTCACTCTCCGTGTCGCGGTCACGGCGACCAACGCCGGCGGGTCGACGACCGCGGCGTCCAACCAGACGGCTCTGGTCGCGGCCGCCGGGACAGCGCCTGCGAACACGGCGCTGCCGACGATCAGCGGGAGCGCCGTCGTCGGCCAGACGCTCGCGGCTTCCACCGGCACCTGGAGCTGGGCGCCGACGTCCTACGCGTATCAGTGGCGTCGCTGCGACGCGGCCGGCGCGAACTGTGCGAGCGTCAGCGGAGCGACCGCCAATTCGTATGCGCTTCAGTCGGCAGATGCCGGATCGACGCTGCGGGTGGTCGTGACGGCGACCAATCTCGCGGGCTCGACATCGGCGACGTCGGCTCAGACCGGCGTGGTGGCTGCGGGCGCCCCGACCTCTGGCTATCCGGCCAGCTTCTACACCGGCCCGGCGGGCACGAACAACATTCTTCCGCCGAACGGCAGCTATCCGGCGAAGGGCGCCTGGATCGGCGAGGCAAGCGGCAACGGTCTGACGCAGACCTCCAGCCGCGAGCTGTACTTCGGCCGCAAGTTCAACATCGTCTCGCTGTACGCGCAGAACCGTTGTGATCCGTGGCCGGCGTCGCTCGCCGCCGATGTTGCAGCGGGCTACCTCCCGATGGTGTCCTGGTTCCCGACTCCGGCCTATGCCGATCAGATCATCGCCGGGCAGGCCGACAGCTGCATCCGATCCTTCGGCAACGCGATCGGAAGTCAATCCGGACGGGTGCTCGTCCGCCCGTACTGGGAGTTCAACGGCGGATGGCAGACGTACTCGAAGAACTCAGACGGGACGCGTGCCACCGCGGCTCAGGAAAAGCAGATGTGGCAGCACACGATCGACGTCCTCAAGACGACGACCTTTTTCTCGAAGGCTTCGGTGGTGTGGAGCGTGAGCGAGGGCTACTTCAACAACGGAGACGCCTGGAACAACCCGACTCCGTACCCGGGCGACAACTACGTGGACTGGGTCGCCTCGAGCGGCTACAACTGGAACAAGTCGACCGCCTGGTGCGGATTCCACGCCGGCTGGTGCACCTTCGCCGAGGCGGTGACTCACGGTCGCTACGCCCCGGCGTACACCCCGATCGGCGTCGAGGCCTCGTTCCGCGGGAAGAAGCCGTACCTCGTCGGCGAGTCCGGGTCTGTCGAGGATCCCTACACCGCCGGCCGGAAGGGCCAGTGGATGACCGCCATGGGGAACTACATCAAGACGTATATGCCCGGTATGTACGCGCTCGTCTACTTCGACCAGGCGTTCAGCGGCGCCGGGTGGAACCTCGATAGCTCGACGTCGTCGATGGACGGCTTCAAGTCGTTCGCCAACGATCCCTATTTCAACATTCCAACCCGGTAGAGACCGGCCGGGCTCGGGCGTAGTGCCCAGGCCATGGGAAGCTCGGAAGCCGCCGCTTCCTCGGAGAAGCGGCGGCACCCACCAGTCGTTCCGGACGAACCTGGATTAACCTCCCGGCGATGCCGGTGATGCTCGACCACCTCGTCCGCTACGACCCAGTCCTACGGCTACTCGGCGAGACACCGGACGCGACCGTGCTGGAGGTCGGCAGCGGCAGCGAAGGCATTGCGTACTGGCTCCCCCGCAGTGACGTGACGTCCGTCGATCCGGCGATCCCCGGCCGAGAGGGCGACGCCCGCTCGCTCGACTTTCCCGACGACAGCTTCGACGTGGCGGTCGCGCTCGACATGCTCGAACACATCCGGCCCGAGGAGCGCAGCGGCGTCGTGCGCGAGCTCGTCCGGGTAGCCCGCCAGCGAGTGATCCTCGGCTTCCCGAGCGGCGCGCGAGCCTTCGAAGTGGACGTCGGCCTGGGGCGGATGCTCGACCGACGAGGCCAGAGGCACACGGATTGGCTCGACGAGCACCTGCGCCACGGCTTCCCCGATGCGAGCGAGGTCGCGGCCGAGCTGCAGGCGTACGGCCGTGTCCGCCGGCTGGCGAGCGAAAACATCCACGCCCATCGGACGCTGGTGTGGTGCCAGATGACGCGAGTGGCGCACCGCGGCACGCATCTGCTCGCAAGACTGCTCGCGCCCGGACTCCGCGGGCGGGGACGCTGGTGGCGCGCGCCGCTTCTCCACGTGCTGCGCGGCGCCGACCTTGGAACGCCCTACCGAGTCATGCTCGTGCTCGACCTCCCGTCGAGTTCCCGAAGTCGGAGCCGTGAGCGCGTCGTACACGCCGGGAAGTACGGCCTGAGTTCGCGATAATCGCTAGATGCCGGCCGTCTCGGTCGCGATCACCGCCTATAACAGCGGGCCGTGGGTTGCCGAGGCCGTTCGCTCGGCCCTCGAGCAGACGATGGGCGACATCGAGGTCGTCGTGGTCGACGATGCGTCGAGCGACGACACTTATGCGGCCGTCGCCGCTATCGGCGACTCACGCCTCCGCCTCTACCGCAACAGCACCAACCTCGGCGAGGCTGCCAACTGGAACAGGACCGTCTCTCTCTGTCGAAGCCCGCTGGTGAAGCTGCTTTGCTCGGATGACGTGCTCGCCCCGGAATGTGTCGAGAAGATGAGCCGGCCTTTTTCGCATCCGACCGTCGGAATGGTGTTTTCGCGCCGGACGATTGTCGGCGACCGATCTCGTGCCGATAGTTACGGGGCCGCACATCAACGCTTCGGCGAGCTCCACGACGTGAACCATGGCCGGTCGTTGTTCGAGCGCTACATGCAGACTCGATTCGACGACAACTGGGTCGGAGAACCGTCCAACGTCATGCTTCGATCCGACGTCTTCAGCACCGTACGCTTCGACCACCGCGTCGTTCGGACCGATATGGCGATGTGGATACACACGATGTTCCACTACGACGTCGGTTTCGTCGACGAGGAGCTGGCGACCTATCGCGTTCGCCCGGACTCCGTGACGGACGCGGCACGCGAATCGGGCTCGAGGTGGCTCGACCAGCTCTGGCTGTACGAGATTCTTCTCTCCGATCCGGCCATCGAGCGCGCCTACGGAGTTGAGCTCCGCCGTCTGCGTCGGAGAGAACGGATGCGCATGCCCGCACGCCTACTCCTGAAGTACGGTCGCTATCCCGCCCGTTGGAAGGATGCTGGCGAGTATCTGAGCAGGCAGATCCTGCAAAGGCAGCCGGTGGCCGGATTCCGGTAGCACGCGTGGCGACCGACGTCGGAGTCGTCGTCGTGACGTTCAACGGGCTCCCGTACATCGAACGCTGCCTGGACAGCGTGCGTGGATACGACACCATCGTCGTCGATCACGGCTCGACGGACGGCACTCCGGAGTTCGTTCGGGAGAGGTTCCCCGAGGTCACGCTCCTCCACGGCGAGAACCGGGGTCTCGCCGCAGGTTGGAACCGCGGGATCACGGCGTTGAGCTCGCCGCGGTACCTCCTGATCCTGAACGCCGACGCGTGGGTGATGGAGGACGCGGTTCAGCACTTGATTGCGTTCGCGGATACACGTCCAGATGCCGCCGTCGTCGGCCCGCAACTGCTCAATCCCGACGGCACGCTACAGCGCTCGGTCCGAGGCTTTCCGACCGTATGGCGCCTCGCCACGGAGTACCTAGTCCTGCGGAGGCTCACATTCGGCTTTCGGCCTTTCTCCGCAGCCGCGGGTGGCGGAGTCGACCACACGACGACGCAAGAGGTGGACTGGGTGGTGGGGGCTGCGCTGCTCGTGCGAAGCGAGGCGGTGCGGGAGGTCGGGCTCGTCGACGACGACTTCTTCCTGTTCAGCGAGGAAGTCGACTGGTGCTATCGCTTCCGGCGGGCGGGGTGGAAGGTGCTCTACTACCCGGGCGCTCGAGTCACCCACGTCGGCGAGTCGTCCCACGGGGGCCGGATGGTGCGAGAGCTCGCCAGAAGTAACCTCAGGTACATGGCGAAGCACCACGGCGAGCGCGCGGCGGAGCGCGCCCGAAAGGTCATGCTCGCCGGGGTTGCGCTGCGGGCGCTGCTCCACCGTGGCGAGAAGCGGGTCGCGAACCGCGAGGCCACGCGCTGGTTGCGCTCGGGCTCCGCGTCCGAGCTTCTGGCTCAGGCGGGCGGTCGGAGAGCCTCCAGGCCCTCGGGGTAGTAGCGCGCCGCGACCGAGCCGGTGATCTCGAGGATGCGCTCGACCTCGGCCCGATCGAGCCGGCGCTCCCAGTTGCCCAGGTTCGTCTTGCTGGCGAGGCGAACCTTGAACGGGTCCCGAACCGAGACCTCGGCCGGGTTCTTCTCGCTGGTCGACGCTTCGATGGCTGCTCTCGCCTCGGGCGTGAACTCCAGGCCCAGCTCGGCGTAGAGCTCGGCGCAGCTCGTCACGGGCTCGAGAGACAGATCCTCGTGCCGGACGATCCGGACGTCCGGCGGCTCCAGGCTGTCGTAGATGATCCGCCACAGGAGGCTCCCCTGGCCGATCACGTCGTCGCCCGACTCGAGCGAGGCCTCGATCGCCGGGCGAAAGCGGCGCAATCTCCCGTCCATGAGCGACGGCTGTCGAAGCAGGTTCTCGAAATCGAAGGCGAAGCCGAGCCGCTTCAGGCTGCTGACGACGGCGACCGGATGACGTACGACCACCACGACCCCGCAGCCGAGGCGGCGAACGAACCAGTCGATCGAGAAGACCGCGAAGGGATCCTTGATCAGCAGCCTGCGTCTTTGAATCCGACCGAGGAAGAAGTCTCCCCAGCGCCTCGCGATCCGACCCGGATCCCGCGGAGAGCCGAGCCGCATCCGCGCGAGATCGGCCAGCGGATGGGTCTTGAAGGCGAGGGCGTCGCGGTAGTACGGCAGGAAGACGGCTTCGTTCTCTTCGGTGATGTGCGCGTACCAAAGCTCGACCCGCTTCGGGAAGATGGTCTGGCGGTTCAGGACGTTCAAGGGCTCGCCGATATTGATGAGGTCTCCTCCCGCGCAGAGCATGGAGCCGACCCAGGAGGTGCCCGAACGATGCATGCCGGTGACGAGGACAGGCGAGCGGGAGTGCGAGCTGGTCATAGAGGGCATCTTTCCTACTTCGCGAAATCAACTATCGTAGGTACGCTGAGCCGTGGCACCGCGCCTCGATACCGGGGGGAGGGACATTGACGTCTGAGAGCACGTCGCTCTCGACGCTTCACGACTACCTGCGGGTTCTGAGGCGTCGCAAGTGGATCCTTATTCCGCCGCTCGTGATCGCGCCCGTCGTGGCGGTGTTCTCCTCTCTGGGACAGCCGGTCCGGTACGAAGCGTCCGCTCAGGTGCTCGTCAACCGCCAGAACCTGCCGGCCAACCTCTTGGACATCAACGACCCGACCCAGAACGACTCGGTTCGTCTCCTCACGACGCAGGCCCAGTTCGCGCGGCTGCCCGCGATCGCGCGACAGACTCTCGAGGCCGTGGGCCTCACGAACTGGTCCGCGTCGGATCTTCTCGGAGAATCCAGGGTCACCTCGTCCGACAACAGCGACTTCCTGACGTTCACCGTCTCGGATGCCATCAGATCTCGAGCCATGGTGTTGGCGACCGCGTACGCGAACCAGTACGTCGCCTACCGCCAAGACTTCGAGCGGGCGCAGCTGGAGTCCGCCCGCCGCTCCCTCCGAGCGCGTATACGGCGCCTTCGTCAGGCAGACGCGACGGACTCGCCGCTCTACGCCAGCCTCGTCGACAGGGCCGATCAGCTCGCGGCCATGGAAGCGGTCGCAGCGTCGAAGGGAGTGCTCGTTCGGCCGGCCACGGGAGCCGGCCGGACGACCAACAACGTCGTTCGTAACGGCTTGTTCGGCTTCGTGCTCGGGCTCTTCACGGCCGTTGGCCTCGCGTTCTTGAGGGACGCGCTCGATCGACGTGTGCGATCGGCCGAGGAGATCGCCGGCCGCCTCCAGTTGCGGCTGCTCGGGCGGCTACCGCGTCCCCCTCGGGGGGCCAGGAGAGCGAACGAGCTCGTGATGCTCGAAGAACCCGAGAGCCCGCACGCCGAAGCTTTCCGCATGCTCAGGATGAGCCTCGAGTTCGTGACCGCGCGCGGTCCGAGCGAGTCCGGCCTGGTGAGTCAGCGGGTGCAGCTGCGCACCGGTGGGCAGCGGTGCCGCCGCGTGATGGTCACGAGCGCCGTCGAAGGGGAGGGCAAGTCGACGACGATCGCGAATCTGGCGGTTGCGTTCGCGTTGGCGGGGCGAAGAGTGATCCTTGTCGACCTCGACTTTCGTCGGGCTTCGCTGCATCGGTTCTTCAGCCTCCGCGGCAAAGTCGGGCTCAGCGACGTCGTCTACGGCTCGGCTCAGCTGAGGGACGCCATCGCGGACATCGACCTCGACGTCCCCGCGCGCGGCAGGAGAGGATCGTCCTCCGGGAGTCTTCGGGTCGTGCCGTTCGGGACGCCGGTGCCGCATGCGGCAGACGCCGCCTTCACGCTCGGCCTCGAGCAGGTGCTCGAGCAGCTCGCAGACGCAGCCGACCTCGTCCTGATCGACACGCCGCCGCTCCTCCGGGTCGGCGACACGCTCGCGCTGACGAGCTACGTCGACGGAGTCCTCGTCGTGACGAGCCTGCGGGCGATCAGGCCGCCGATGCTCGACGAGCTCCGGCGCGTGCTGACGGAAAGTCCCGTCGCAAAGCTCGGCTTCATCCTGACCGGCGCCGACCTCGAGGGGGGCTACGAATACCTCACCTATCGCTACGGCCGAGCGCTGAGCGCCGGTTGATCCCGTGGGAAGTCTGCGGCCCGCCGCCGGTGTAAGCGGCCGCGTCTCTCGCATTCCTTCGATGTCCGACGACGCCGTTTGCAGCCATGCTGAGCCCACGTCGCAGTAGCCGCTGGTCGCCGACCTGGCTTCGCCTGTGGGCGGCGGACAGCGCCGCCCTTCTCTTCTCGCAGTTCGCAGCAGTCATCGCGACGTCCGCGCTCGCGATCCTGCTCGCACGCCATCTCGGGCCGAGGGATTGGGGACTCTTCTCGGGCTTCCTCGGGCTCAGCCTCGGACTGTCGATCTTCGTCGAGTTCGGCTTGACGCAGTGGCTGCTCCGCGAGCTCGCGCGACTCTGGGTGCAGCAGGGGCCCGACAGCGTGTCTCCCGCTGCCCGGCGGCGGGCGGGGCGGATCCTCGTCGCGTCGCTCACCGTGAACGTCCTGCTCGGACTGGCGATCGTCGTCGCCGCCGTCGTCGCGGCGGTGCTCTTCGACGTCGGGCCGAGCTCGGCCGCCTTGCTCGTTGCTCTCGTCGCGTACGGCGCCTTCCTGGCGGCGTGCAGCGGGCTCGAGGCCGTCTTCCGCGCCCGCCGGAAGCTCTCTCGCGTCGTCGCCGCGACGCTGCTCGAGAAGGTGCTCCTCCTCCTGCTCGTCCTCGCCTCTGTTCTCGCGGGATCCGATCTCTTCGCGATCGGCGTCGCCTACCTCGTCGCCGGGGTCGCACGCCTCGTCTTCGACGTCGTCTCGATCGTCCGCAGCGGCGATCTGGTCTTCGCCGCTCCTTCGCGTCGGGCGGCGAGGCTCGTGACTCGACGGTCGCTCCCGTTCGCGCTCAATCGCGCGTCGCTGAACATCGTCCCGCGCCTGGACACGTTCATCCTCGCCGCGCTCTCGCCCGTCGCCGCCGGCTACTTCGCGCTCGGCGACCGGGCATTAGGCCCTGTCGTGATCATTCCGGTCGTGATGAGCAGCGCGCTGTACCCGTTTCTCGCCCGTGAGCCGTCGGGCTCGCGGGCGGGATGGAGGATCGTCGGGCTCCTCGCGGCCCTGGGGAGCGTGATCGCGGTGGTGGGAATCGTGCTCTCGCCTTGGTTGGTGCCGCTCGTCTTCGGCTCCGTCTACTCGCATGCCGTTCACACCGTCCAGGTCATGCTCGTCGCGATCCCGTTCTTCTTCGCCGCGAATCCGCTCCTCGCGCACGTCTACACGGCTCGCCTCGAGCACCGGCGCCTCGGCCTCGGCCTCGGCGGCGTGTCGTTCTTCGGGACCGGCGCGGTCGTCGCGGGACAGCTGCTCGTCGGCCCGGTGGGCGCCGCCTGCGGGTACGTTGCGCGCGCGGTGCTCGTCCTCGCCCTACTTGCTCTCGCGAGCAGCGCCAGCGGGTTCGCCGATCGCTTCCTGCGGGGCCGGGAACCCGCTGGGAGGTTCGCATGACCGCCGGGACGGCTCGCGCACTCCGCGGAGCCTTCGCGCACCAGTCGAGGCTCTCGAGGGTCTCGTTCGCCGGCGACGTCCTCGTGCTCGGCGTCGGCGTCTTCGCCGCGCTCGAGATCGGCCTGGCCGTCACGTTCAAGCCCACCGCCGCCGTGCTGCCGCTCGCGCTCCTGGCAGGCCTGCTGCTGCTCGTCGACGCGCGGGCGCGCATCCTCTTCGTCGTGTTCGGCGGACTCCTGACGCTCCAGAGCTCGAGCGGCGTCGGCTCCATGAAGCTCCTCTACCTGGCCGGAGTCTTCGTCAGCTTCGCCGGTGCGCTCTTCAGGTTCTCGCAGAGCAGAGACGTGTCGACCCGAGCATTCGTGGCGCCACTGTTGCGTGTCTGCGTGGCGATGTCGGCGCTCATTGCGATCTCGTACCTCGTGGCTCAGGCGCAGGGAGTCGTGCGCGTCGACTGGCTTCGCGACGTGGCGCCGTACGTGCTCTTCGCCCTGGCACCGATCTTCGCCCTCGACGCGCAGTGGGCATTCCGTCGCCGCACCCTCGTCCGGCTGCTCGTCGTCGCGGGCCTGATCGCGACCGCATCGTTCAGCACGAACTGGCTCGAGCAGCGCCACATCGCCCGTTTGCCGTTCTCCCAGTTCGCGCTCTCGAGCTTCTTCTTCCCGGCGGCGCTCTTCGCATTCGCCGTCGCGTCGGCCTTGCACGCGCGTGAGCGACGCATCCGCTGGCTCTTCCTGGCCGCGCTCGTCTTCGCGCTCCTCGTGGTCACCGGAACGCGCTCGACGCTGATCCTGGCCGTAGCTCCGGTTGCCGTCGCGTTCGCCGCCCGTCGCCAGCTAAGCGCTCGGTTCATCCGGCTTGTCTTGCTCGCTCCGGCGGCAGTCCTCGTCATCGCCGTGGCCGTCGTCTCGGTCGTGCAGGTGACGCACGCCTCGACATCGATCATCAGCAAGCGGATCACGATCCTGAAGGAGACGGGCACCTCCTCTGACGCGAGCTACAAGGATCGCCAGGCAGCGACCCGAGCCGCCCGAGACGTCTTCTACGCGCACCCCTACTTCGGCTCCGGCCCCGGCACGTACTTCAGCTGGCAGGTGACGAACGGGGAACAGCGCTCCGAGTTCATCGTCGACAGCCCGGTGAGCTTCCCGGCCAAGTTCGGCGTCGTCGGCCTCGCAGTCGTCCTGTTCCTGGTGCTCGAATACGCGAGCTTCATGAAGGCGGCCTTCCGGTTCGACCACCCGAGGCCGGAGACACTCGCACTGGCGGCCGTTGCAGCCTTGGCGGTCCTCGACTCGTTCTTGACGAATCCGCTGGAGGACAAAGGCTTCACGCTGGGACTCGTCTTGCTGCTGGCGCTCGTCTTCCGCACGTCCGACGTGCGGGCGACGGTCCGGGCGTGACGACCGCTGCGCAGATCGGCCTGGTGGTCGCGATCGGCGGCGTCCTGGCCGCGCCGCTCGCGGCTCGAGTGCTCCGGAGACGTTTCGACCCGTTCGAGCCGATTGTGCTCTTCGCGCTCGCCTACGGCGTCATGTTCGTCGTGCGTCCGGCCGCGATGCTCGCCGATGATCACCTCGCGTACGACGGCCCGCGAGCCTCGACGGACGTCTCGGGCACCTTCACGAAGATGCTGCTCCTCGCGCTCGTCGGCGCCGCCGCGTTCGTGGTGGCGTACGAGACGTCGACGGGCCGTCGCCTCGCGAGCAGCTGGCGAGGGCTCGGCGAGCTGGCAACGCCGCGCGTGGTCGCCGCCGCGCTCCTCATCGGAGGAGTGGGCGTCGCGTCCTTCGTCGCCTTTCTCGCCTCCTCCGACGGGCTGTCGAGCCTCTCGCTCATCTTCCGCGGCCGGACCGAGGAGCTCTCGAAGGACGTTGCGGGGACGACCTTCTATCTCTGGTACGGGTTCTTCCTGCTCGTCCCCGCGACCCTCGTCCTCTTCGCGATCGGCCTCGAGCGCCGGCGGAAGCTGCTCCTGCTCGCCGGCCTGGCGTTCGGCGCGCTCTTCCTGCTCAGGACGGTGCCGCTCGGCGCCCGGATCGCGATCCTTCCCCTCCTCGGCGGCGCCTTCGTCTTCTACTACCTCCGGCGATCGAGAAGACCGTCCGTCGTAGTTCTGGCCGCGCTAGTGCTGGTCACTCTCGTGGGCTCAGCCTTCCTCTCGGACCTACGTGGTCGCGGTACTCGCGGCGAGAGCGTCGGGCAGACGGTCGTCCGGTCGACGCACCCGCACCGGATCGTGGCGCCGCTCGTCTCAGGTCCCGATACCGAGATGGCTCCGGTGCTCGCGGCAGCGCTCTCGCAGATTCCGTCGAAGCTGCACTACACGTACGGCCGTACGATCCTCGGCGATCTCGTCTCGCGTCCGATCCCGCGCGCGCTCTGGAGCGACAAGCCGGAGCCGCCCCGGGACAAGCTGATCCGCTCGCTCTGGCCGGTCGAGCGCAGGAAGGGCGGAATCAATCCCGAGTTCTCCGTGCTGCTCTATTTCTTCTGGGACTTCGGCATCCCCGGAGTCGTGGTCGGGATGCTCGTCTGCGGCGTCGGCGCGCGGGCCCTGTTCGAGTACTTCCGGAACTACCGGCACTCGACCGCGGTGCAGCTTCTGTACTCGCTCGCGCTGTGGTTCGTCGTGATCGGGCTTCGCAACAGCCCCATCGACACGTTCGTCCAGCTCGTGTTCGTCGTCTTCCCCGCCTGGCTCGCCGTCCGTCTCTCGGAACGGCGTGGCGTGCGCTTTGCGGCAGCCGTGTCGAGATGACGCGGGTCGTCTACTGGAACAACATCCCCGCCCCCTACATGGTGGAGCGCTTCAATGCCCTGGCGAAGAGAGGAAATCTCGACTTCGAGGCCTGGTTCTCCGCCCGCACCGAGAGCGACCGGAGCTGGAAGGTCGACGAGTCCCGGTGGCGGTTCCCGTATCGCTACCTGCCCTCGGTCGACCTCGGGCGAGCCGCACTCGCACTTCCGGCGCCGCTTCTCCGCGGCCGCGCCCCGGACGTGCTGGTAAGCCTCTACGCAGGCACAGACTTCCTGGCCGGCTCGGCGCTCGCCCGCCGCCGCGGCGCCCGCATTGCCTTCTGGGTGGAAGTCACCTATGACGCGTGGGTGAAGCGGCGACGGTGGAAAGAAGCCGTCAAGGCTCGCATCCTTCCCCGGGCCGACGGAATCCTGACGGCCGGGGACGACGGGCATTCGTTCGCGTGCCGCTACGGCGTCTCCGACGAGCGCATCCACCACGTGCCGCACGTCGTCGACTTCGAGCGTCTCGCCCGCGGTGCCCGCCTCGCGGAGGGCGAGCGCGATCGCCTGCGCGCCGAGCTCGGCGTCCGGGGCGTCACGTTCGTCTACGTCGGCCGTCTGTGGGCGGGAAAGGGGCTCACGTACCTCCTCGAGGCCTTCGGCGGGCTCCAGGCGCGCGACGTCGGCGAGGTCAGCCTCCTCATCGTCGGAGATGGGAGCGACGAAGACGAACTCCGCGACCGCGTCCGAGCGCAGGGGCTCCGGAACGTCGTCTTCAGCGGCTTCCAGGGCGAAGACGTGCTGCCGCGGCTCTACGCGGCGTCGGACGTGTTCGTGTTCCCGACCCTCGGCGATCCGTTCGGAATGGTCGTCCTCGAGGCGATGGCCTGCGGGCTGCCGGTCGTCGCGACGACGGCGGCGGGGGAGATCTCCGAGCGCGTCCTCGAGGGTGTGAACGGCTTCCTGGTCGCGCCGGCGAGCAGCGACCAGCTGCTTGAACGCATGACGGTGCTCGCACGGGACGAGGACCTCCGCGAGGCGATGGGCGCCGCCTCGGTCGGCAAGGTGGCCCCGCAGTCGCCCGACGCGTGGGCGGAGACGTTCGAGCGTGCGCTCGACGAGATTCTCGCCATGCCGCGAACCAGCGACAGCCGTTCGGCCGGAGCGCTTGCAGGCCCGGCCGGCGCACCTACGGAGTAAATGAACCTCCTCCTCGTCATCCACTACCCGGTCTTCGGGGGGCCGCACAACCAGGCGCTCCGGCTGGCCCGCGCGCTCGAGCGAGAAGGCGTGAACGTCACGGTCCTCCTCCCGGCGCACGGCGACGGCGCCCGCCGACTGCGCGCCGCCGGCATCGACGTGATCACGATGCCCCTCCATCGCGCCCGGGCGACTCTCCGCCTGCGCCCGCTGCTCGCCCTCGCGTGGCATCTTCCGCGCGAGGTCGAGGCGATCCGCCGCGTGATCCGCGAGCGGGCGATCGACGTCGTCCAGCTCGAAGGACTCGTGAACCCTCACGCCGCGATCGCGGCGACGCTCGAGCGGACCGCGGTCGTCTGGCAGCTGCTCGACACGCGGGCGCCGATGACCGTCCGCAGGCTGCTCATGCCGCTCGTCGTCCGCCTGGCCGACGTCGTCATGAGCACGGGCCGCGCCGTCGCCCGCGTCCATCCGGGCGCGGAGGCGCTCGGGCAGAGGCTGCAACCGTTCTTCCCGCCTGTCGACATCGACGTGTTCGAGCCCGGAAAGGTCGACGGCGGCGCGGCTCGCCGTTCGTACGGCTTCCGCGAGGAGGACGTCGTGCTCGTCAGCGTGGGGAACCTCAACCCGCAAAAGGGACACGAGTACCTCCTCCGCGCCGTCGGCCTGCTGCGCAGCGAGAATCATCGAGTGCGAGCGCTCGTCGTCGGCGCCTCGCACGACACGCACGTCGCGTACGAGCGTGAGCTCTACCGGCTCTGTGGACGGCTTGGGCTCGAAGTGGGCCGGGACGTCGTGTTCGCGGGCTCGCTGGACGACGTCCGGCCGGCGCTCGCGGCGGCCGACATCTTCGTGCTCTCGTCGGTCCCCCGCTCCGAGGGAGTCCCGACCGCGGCCGAGGAGGCGATGATGATGCACCTCCCCGTCGTCGCCACCGACGTCGGGGCGGTGTCGGAGCTCGTCGAGCACGGCGTGACCGGATACGTCGTCCGGCCGCTCGACGCTCGAGCGCTGGCCCAGGCGATCCTGCACGTCGCCGACCCGGCGACCTGCGCGGCGATGGGGGCTCGCGCCCACGAGCGCGCGGCGGCTCTCTGCTCCACGGAGCAGTGCGCGCAGCTTCACCTCCAGGCCTACGAGCTCGCGGTCCAGCACCGCGACGCCCGGCTGAACGCCGGCCGGCGGCGCGCTCGGACAGGCATGGTGAAGGGATGAGCGTCGCCGTCGTCACGGGTTCGAGCGGCCTGATCGGCTCGGAGGCGGCGATCTACTTCGGCGGCCTCGGCCTCGATGTCGTGGGGATCGACAACGACATGCGCCGGGTGTTCTTCGGGCCGGAGGCCTCGACGGCGTGGAACCGTCGCCGCGTCGAGCAGGCGCTCGGAAAGCGCTACGTCCACCACGACCTCGACGTTCGCGACCGCGACGAGGTTCTGCGGCTCTTCGCGCGGCACGGCCGCGCCGTCGAGCTCGTGATCCACGCGGCGGCGCAGCCGTCACACGACTGGGCCGCCAAGGAGCCGTTCGTCGACTTCGACATCAATGCCGTCGGGACGCTCAACGTGCTCGAGGCGACACGGTTGCACGCACCCGACGCGGCGTTCGTCTTCACGTCGACCAACAAGGTCTACGGCGATCGTCCGAACAGCCTTCCGCTCGTCGAGCTGGAGACGCGCTGGGAGATCGAGCGCGAGCACACGTACTGGAGCGGGATCCGCGAGGACATGCCGCTCGACGAGTGCCTGCACAGCCTCTTCGGGGCCTCGAAGGTAGCGGCGGACGTGCTCGTGCAGGAGTACGGACGCTATTTCGGCCTTCCGACCGCGTGCTTCCGCGGCGGAACGCTGACCGGGCCGAACCATTCGGCGGCCGAGCTGCACGGCTTCCTGGCGTACGTCATGCGCTGCGTCATGACGGGCCGGCCGTACACCGTCTTCGGCTACAAGGGCAAGCAGGTCCGCGACGCCATCCACAGCGAGGACCTGATCCGCGCCTTCCACGAGTTCTTCAAGGCGCCGCGGGTCGCCGAGGTCTACAACATCGGCGGCGGCCGGTTCAGCAACGCCTCGGTTCTCGAGGCGATCAAGCTTGCCGAGGAGATCGCCGGCGTGGAGCTCGACTGGAGCTACAGCGACCAGAACCGGATCGGCGACCACGTCTGGTGGATCGGCGACAACGGACGCTTCGAGGGGCACTACCCCGGCTGGAGCCCCGAGTACGACGTGCCACGGATCCTGCGCGAGATCCATGCGGCCAACCAAGACCGCTGGACGAGGCCGGAGCGGCGACGTACCGCCTGATCGTGAAGCGCTATCTCGCGGCGAGCGCCGGGACCGACTCCGGGCGGCTCCCGTTGAGAGCGACCTCGAAGAACGCGTCGTACTCGGCGAGCGCGATCGCCGCAACGAGCGTCCGCTCGGCGTAGCGTCTCGCGCTCGAGCCCAGGTGGGCGCCCACGCCGTTCCGCCTCACCTTGAGAATGGCGTCGCGCAGCGCTTGCGGGTCGTCGGGCGGCACGACGAATCCCGCGCCGGCGGCCTTCATCTCGCGCGCCGTCTCGCTGTCGGCGGACGCTGCGGCGACGACAGGCCGGCTCGCCGCGAAGTACGACGTGAGCTTCGACGGGAGCGACATGTCCGTCACCGACCGACGCTGGTTTACGAGCAGGAGGTTCGACGCCTCCATCACCGCTTCCCAGCGCCCGGGTCCCTGGAGCTCGATGAACTGCACGTTGTCGAGCCCGAGCTCGCGGGCCTTCTCCTCCAGCCGCGGGCGGTCGTTGCCGTCGCCCGAGAGGACGATCCGCACCCGTTCCCCGCGCAGCAGCGCCGCGGCGTCGAGCAGGTTGTCCAGGCCTTGCTTGCGGCCGAGGTTGCCGCCGTGGAGACAGATGAAGTCGTCTTCGTTCCAGCCGAGCCGCCGGCGCGTCTCGGGGACCGTCTCGCTCGGCTCGACGCGGCGCGTCCAGTTCCTCAGCCGATAGATCTTCTTCGGGTCGACCCCGCCCTCCTCGAGGTAGCCCCTGAAGCCCTCGGCGATGATCCCGACCGCGGTCGCCCCCTTGGCGACGGCAAGCTCGCCCTTCCGCACGGAGGACGCGACGAGAGGTCCGCCCGGCACCCCGCTCTGCTGGGCCGCCTGGCCCATCAGATCTTGGAACACGACCGCGTAGGGCACGCGGTAGAGCTTCGCCGCCGTTGCCGCCAGCGCGCCGCCGGCAAGCGACGGACACGTTCCGATGACCACGTCGGGCCGTGGGCGCTTGGCGAGAGCCGTGAGTCCGAAGGCGTAGAGCGACGCCTCGTAGAGCGCCCGGTGGGCCGCCGTCTGCTTGTGCGGCACGTAGTGCCAGCGCCGGCGCACCTCGACGTCTCCGTGCCGATCGGTCCGGGCGAGTCGCGCGTCCGCAGGGAGGCGCCACTCCGGGTAGTGCGGATAGCCCGTCGCGACCACGACGCGATGCCCCTGCTCCTGCAGGTGCTGCGCGAGGCCGGCGAGGTACGGCGCGCTACCGGCCTCCTCCGGCCAGTAGTACGTCGTCGTTACGAGCACGTTCAGTCCGCCCCCGTCCCCCTCCATAGCCGCAGTTCCCCCTCCTTCCCTCATGGCGGTCTGCGGACGCAGTCGAGCGGAACTGTGCCGCAGTAACTCGAATGTAGTAGCAATGCAGCGATATTTCAATGGCGATCGATCGTGAAACCCGGCTGTGCATCCTCTTCCACGAATCCGAAATCCTCGGTGCGGGAGTCTCGGTCGTGCGGGCACTGGGCGAGCTTCGCTCCCACGGTTGGAGGTTCAGCGGCTGGTTTCCCGGACCTGGTGCACTCGTAAACGAGGCCGGCTCCACGCTCGCGGCAACCGGGTTCCACGAGAAGCCGATTGCCTTCAGCCTAAGAGGCTGGCGGCGCGAGCCGGGGATCGCACAGCGGCTCTTGTCGACGCCAGCGTACCTGCGCGCGTTTGCCCGCTGGCTCGCGGCCGAGGCCCCGGACGTGGTCCACGCGAACTCGCTGCTGATGCTTCCCGAGGCGGCGATCGCCCGGGCGCGGGGCGTGCCGGTGGTCGTGCAGGTGCACGAGCTCCCGCCGGCGGGGCCGAAACGCGCCCTCAGCATCCGCTGGGCCGCCGCACTCGCCGACGTCCTCGTGGGCGTGTCCGCGCCCGTCAGCAGCATGTTGCGGGAACACGCGGGCCGGACGCCGGTGCTGACGATCCACAACGGGGTGCCTCTCGCGCCGCCTGCGGAGCCACCGTCCGACGGCTTCGTCGTGGGAACGATCGGCCACGTCGCCCGCACGAAGGGCACCGACGTCTTCCTCGAGGCGGCGCGACTCGCCCATGCGGCGCGGCCCGACCTTCGGTTCGAGCACGTCGGGCCTACCCGGCTCTGGGGCGACGAGGAGTACGACGACCGGGTGGAGGCGCTCGCCGCCTCACCGGAGCTGCGGGACTCGCTGCGGATGCTCGGTCACCGTCCGGCCGCTCCGGCGGCCGCCCGCTGGAGCGTCTTCGTGCTCGCGTCGCGCCAGGAGGCGTTCCCGCTCAGCACGCTCGAGGCAATGGCGGCCGGCGTCCCGGTGGTCGCGACCGCCGTGGGGGGCGTCCCCGAGCAGATCGAGCACCTGAAGAGCGGCGTCCTCGTGTCGCCCGAGAGCGCATCGGAGATCAGCGACTGGATCGTGCGGCTGCACGACGACCAGGAGCTGAGGTCACGACTTGCCGCAGCCGGGCGGGAGCGCGTCCGCGAGGCCTTTCCGCTCGAAGCCCAGGCCGAGGGGCTCGAGCGCGCCTACGAAGAAGCGATCTCGCGTGGCCGATCCGGCCGAAGGCGCCTACTCTGAGCGTGATGACGAAGCTCGACCGGACGACCCTCGAGCGCCACAACCGGGCGCAGCTCGAGTACTTCGAGCGAGCCGGGAGGCATGCGATGCGGCCGGCGGACTCGAGCTACGTCCGGCGCCAGGTCGACCGGCTCGTCGCCTTTGCCGGCCTCGGCGCCGGCGAACGGGTGCTCGACGTCGGCTGCGGGATGGGGCGGTACACGTTCGCCCTCGCCGACCGCGGGCTGGCCGTCGAGGGCCTCGACCTCTCCGCGGCGCTGCTCGAGCGTCTCCGGGAGTTCGATGCCGGGCGCTACCGCATCCCGCTCCACTGCGCAGACGTGCTCGATCCTCCGGCCGAGCTGCACGAGCGATTCGACGCCGTCGTCGGTTTCTTCACTCTGCACCACCTCCACGATCTCACCGGTTGCCTGCGCGCGATGCGGTCGCTCGTGAGGCCGGGAGGACGGGTCGTCTTCCTCGAGCCGAATCCTCTCAACCCGCTCTATTACATCCAGATGCTCGTCGTCCCCGGAATGAGCTGGAGCGGCGACCGGGGGATCCTGAGCATGCGCGGGCCGAACGTCTTCCACGCAATGGAGGCGGCCGGCCTCACGAGCCCCGCCGCGGAGCGGTTCGGCTTCTTCCCGCCCTTCGTCGTCAACCGCCGCTTCGGACCTCGGCTCGAGGATGCGCTCGAGCGCGTCCCTCTGTGGCGGCCCTTCTTGCCGTTCCAGCTCTTCCGCGCCCAGCGATGAGAAGCCCGCTCGTCTCGGTCGTGATCCCCATCCACGACGAGGAGGAGGGGATCGCTCGTCTGCGGGCACGGCTCGACGAAGCGCTTGCCGGCGTCGACGAGGGCTTCGAGGTCGTCTACGTCGACGACGGATCGTCGGATCGATCGGCCGAGCTGATCGAGGGTTGGGCGCTTCGGGACGAGCGGATCACCCTGGTGCAGCTCTCGCGCAACTTCGGCATGGAGATCGCGATGAGCGCCGGTCTCGACCATGCGCGGGGCAGCTTCGTCGTCCTCATGCACGCCGACCTCCAGGATCCGCCCGAGCTGATTCCCGAGATGCTCGCGCTGGCGCGCCGGGAGCAGGCCGACGTGGTGTACGCGAGACGGATCGGAAGCGACGAGAGCCGGATCAAGCATTCGCTCGCGGGCGTCTTCTACACCGTGATGGGCCATGTCGCCCGCACGCCCTACCAGGGGCAGGCGGGGGACTTCCGCCTCATGTCCCGCCGGGTCGTCGACGCCGTCCGGCGCATGCCGGAGCGGCGACGTTTCCTCCGCGGCATGGTCGCCTGGGTGGGCTTCAAGCAGGTTGCGATCGACTATCGGCGAGCCGGCAGGACGAGCGGGCGTGGCGCGTCCTATCCCGCGCTCTTCCGGCTGGCGCTCGAGGCGATCGCGTCGTTCTCGGACGTTCCGCTCCGGCTCGCGACGTACCTCGGGAGCCTGATCGCGCTCCTGAGCGGCGTGGCCGCCTTCGTGCTGCTCGGAGTGACGCTCGCGGGTGTGCTAGAGACGAGCATGGAGCTGTGGATCCTCGCGTCGGTGCTGTTCCTCGGCGGCGTGCAGCTGATCAGCGTCGGAATCCTCGGCCGCTATCTCGCGCGTGTTCACGAGCAGGCGCTGGAGCGACCGCTGTACCTCGTCTCGCGAGTCGTCCGGCGCGGTGAGCCCGATGCTGCCCCGGAGCCGCTCGACCGACTTCCCATGACCACGCACGAGGAAGCTCCCTTCACCGCCTCCTGATGCGGACGCGTTACGTCGACCCGCACGTCGCTCTCGGCGGCTCGGTGATCGTCGTGCTCCTCGCCGAGTACGCGGCGGTGAAGCAGGGCTCGGCGGCCTGGGTCATCGTCGCCGCCGCCGCCTCCTTCGCCGCCTTCTTCGTCGCCTGGCGCGCACAGGACCGGCTCAGGCTCGTGCCGATCCTCGTGCTGTCGCTCGCGTTCCAGCTCGCGTGGATTGCCCTCCATCTCCACCTCGGCGTCTCCAGCATCGACTCGGCCGTGCTCTACCGGCGGTGGGGCAACTTGCTTCTCCACGGCCACTATCCCGACGCTCAGTATCCGCCCGCGGCGGTGCTCCTCTTCGCCTTCGACGCGCTGCTCGGCGGCGGGCCGACCCGGACCTCGCACGCGTTCGTGATGATCCCGTTCGAACTCGTCACGGTGGCCGCGGTGTGGGCGCTTCGGACCCGGCGGAGCGCCTGGCTCGCGGCGCTCGTCGCGCTGTGGCCCTTGAACGCGTTCTCGTGGGAGTTTCGCTTCGACCTCCTGCCGACTGCGCTTCTCGCTCTCGGCCTGCTCTATGCCCTCCGCGAGCGCTGGGCGCTGTCGGGCGCGCTCCTCGGGCTCGGAGCCGCGGCGAAGTGGACGCCGGCGCTCGCGGTCGTCCTGCTCGCCGTGTGGCTCGTCGCGGGCGGGCGCCTGCGAGCGGCGCGGGCGCATGTGCTCGCCTTCGGGCTCGTGTTCCTCGGGCTCCACCTTCCCTTCCTCGTCTGGAGCCCGCACCACGCGCTCTACTCCTACCGGTACTTCAATGGGCAGGGGGTAACCGGGGAGTCGATCTGGTACCTCGTGCTCGCTCCGCTCGGCCGCGCGAGCGTTCCGTTGCACGCGTTCTATCTGCCTGCCGCGGTCCCGGACTGGGCGAAGCCGCTGACGGTGGCCGCCCAGGTAGTGGCCCTGCTGGCGCTTTGCTTCGTCGCGTGGCGGGTGCGCACGAGCCTGCGTGCCGGCGTCGCGGTGGCCGCGATGGCTCCTGTTCTGTTCCTGCTCCTGAACCGTGTCTTCAGCCCGCAGTACCTCGTGCTGATGCTCGTCGCCTGGGCGGTCGCCGGTGCGCTGCTCGTCGAGCGCCGCGTCGACCAGCTCGTGCTCGGCGTCGCGATCATGGCGGCGACGACGGCGAACGCCCTCGTCTACCCACACACGCTGTTCCAGGCCAATCTCTGGCGAGCGGCGTCGGCGGCGATGTTCCTCGTCAGCCTCGCCACGACGGCGTGGATCGTCGCCCGCGCGGTGCAGCTCGCGGTCGCGCGCGAATCCGCGCCGGCGGGCTCGCCCGTACCGACACGAGCTCGATGAACGCGGCCTCGTTCGAGGTCAGCGTCGTGGTGCCGTTCAGGAACGCCGCCCGGACCCTCGGGCACCAGCTCGAGGCGTTGGCGCGCCAAAACTTCGCCGGCCCGTGGGAGGTCGTCACGGTCGACAACCGCTCCGAGGACGGGTCGCGACAGATCGCCGAGAGCTTCTCCGACCGGCTCCAGCTTCGCGTCGTCGAGGCCGGAGAGCGACTCGGAGCGGGCTATGCCCGGAACGTGGGGGCGAGGCACGCGACGGCGCAGAAGCTTCTGTTCGTCGACGCAGACGACGAAGTCGCTCCGGGATACGTCGCGAGGATGGCCGCCGCGCTCGATCGCCACGACTTCGTCACCTCGGCCTTCGACCAGGAGACGCTCAATCCCGACTGGGTTCGGGCTGCGCACGGGCCCGCCTGGCGCAACGCCGACGAGCCGCTCCCGAACCAGTTCGGCGTCCTGCCGAACGCGGGCGGCAGCATCGGGATCAGCCGCGCGGCACTGGAGGCCGTAGGCGGCTTCCCCGAGGATCTTCCGCGCATGCAGGACATCGCGCTGTCGTGGGAGGTGCAGCTCGCCGGGATCCCGCTCCACTACGTTCCCGACGCCCTCTACCGCATCCGCTACCGTGACCGCCTGCCCGACCTGTTCCGGCAGGGCCTCGCCGGCTCGTCGTGCGCCCCGCTGCTCTACAAGCGCTACCGCAGCGCGGGGATGCAGCGGCGGACGGTCGCCGCGATGCTGAGATCGTGGGCGCGACTCGCGGTCGACCTCTCGAAGGCGCGGACGAGGGCGGAGCTCGCCCCGCTCGCGGTCCGGCTCGGGCGCGAGCTCGGACGCCTCTCCGGCAGCATTCGGCACCGGGTGTTCTTCCCGTGAATCCGGAGCCCGCGCCCGTCAGCGTCGTCTTGCCGACGATCGGCCGGCCGGAGCTCGTCCGATCCTGCCTCGACTCGCTCGCGCGCTGCGAGCCCGCCGCGGCCGAGATCCTCGTCGTCGACTCGAGCGACGACGACGCCGTCGCGGACGTCGTCGCCGGCTTCGCCGGCGTGGGTGCGCGCAGGATCGACTGCCGGACGCCCGGCCTCGGCAGTGCGTTCAACCTCGGCCTGGAGGAGGCGCACCACGAGATCGTCCTCCTGACGAACGACGACTGCACCGTCGAGCCGACGTGGGTCGGCCGGGGCCTGCGCCACGCCTCTCTGGACCCGAACACGATCGTGACCGGCCGCGTGCGGCCGCAGGGCGACCCTGCCGTCGTCCCGTCGACGAACGACGACCCGGTCGCGCGCGACTACTCCAGGCAGGTTGCGTTCGTCCTCTACACCCAGTCGATGGCGCTTCACCGCCGGGTGGTCCTCGAGTTCGGCGGTTTCGACGGCCGCATCCGGCCCGCCGCCGAGGACAACGACCTCTCCTACCGCTGGTTGCGGGCCGGGATGCGGATCCGCTACGAACCGGACTTCGTCGTCTGGCACCACGACTGGCGGACGCGTGAGCAGCTGGAGCGGCTCTACGTCGGCTACGGGATCGGCCAGGGGATGGTCTACGGCAAGCACCTGCGGCGCGGCGACGTGGTGGTCGCCTGGTACCTCGCCGGAGCAGTGGCCACCGGGCTTCGTGGTCTCCTTGCGCGAGTGATCCGCCGGCGTCGCCCGAACCACGCTGATCCACGTCTCGGGTTTCTGCGCGGGCTGCCGGTGGGCGTGGTTCGCGGCTGGCGCGTCGGTCGCGGAGGCTCCTGAGTGAAGCACTTCCTCCTCACGCGCTGGAATCTGCCCAGTTCCATCCACTACGCGAGCCTGGAGCTCGTCACCGACCCTCGGTGGCAGGCCCGGCGGCGCGAGCTGTTCGAGCGGTACTGCCTGCCGAGTGTCGCCCGGCAGACGGTGCGCGATTTCACGTGGCTCTTCTTCGTCTATCCGGCCGCCCTGTCCGCGGGTGATCTGGAGTGGTTTCGAGCCCGGGACGAGCGCCTTCACGTCGTCTCCGTCGAAGATCCGAAAAGCACCGGCGTACCGGAAGCGTGCGACGTCGTCACTCGGCTGGCCGCGGGCAACGAGTGGCTCATCACGACGCGGCTCGACAGCGACGACGTTCTCCACCCGGAGCACCTCCGCAAGGTTCGCGTCGGCTACGACGGCGAGCGAAGGGTGGTGGAGTTCGCGCAAGGCTTCTACTACGACGTGCTGCTGGACCAGATCCGGTACGTGCGGGAGACCCAGAACGCGTTCGTCTCTCTCCTCGAGCCGGTCGAGGGGGCCAGAACTGCCTGGGGATGGGAGCACCACAAGATCGGGCAGGAGAACGAGATCCTCTACCTCGACGAGCCGGGCTGGCTCGCGCTCGTCCACGACCAGAACACGACGACCTATCTGTGGGGAGACCCCGTCTCGGCGAGCCGCAAACGTGCGGTGTTACAAGAGTTCGGGGTGCAACGACCGCCGTATCTCCGCACGCGCATGCGACGGCTGGAGGCGCTTCCGGCGCGTTTCAGCCGCCGTGCGCGGCGGCTCGCGCAACGGCTACGGACGAGTCGAGGACTCGGCTAGTACCGCCTCGCCCGGGCATGCCGCTCGCACGTCCTTCGCGGACGCCGACGGATTGGCTTTCAGGTAGCTGAGGCACTCACCCGCCTGTATTCCCGTCAGGAGGAAGCGCTTGCCGCGGGTTGCGCGGTCGTGGATGACGATGCCTTTTCGCTCCTCCCGGCGGACGATCACGCCGCGCAGCGGCGCATCTCTCTGCGCATGGCCCGCCGGGAAGGACCTGCTGCTCCTGCCGCTGGAGCATCCCGTAAACGCGCCGCAGAGGACGACGGCAGCGAGGGTCGCTGCCGATGCTCTCACCCTAAGTGACCGTGACGAGAACCCCCGAGGATGTTTTCGAGTTTCCGGCGATGTCCTGGGCGATCGCCGTGAGCGTGTGCTGCGCCTTGGTCACCTTGTTCGTGTTCCAGGTGACGGAGTACGTCGGCCCCTTGGACGTGCCGATCAGGACGCCGTCGACGTAGAAGCTCACCTGCGCCACGCCGGACCCCACGTCGCCGGCCGAGGCCGTCACCTTGACGTTGCCGCGGACACTGGCGCCGTTTGCCGGACTGGTGATTGCAACGGTCGGCGCAACCGTGTCGACCTGGATCAGCTGCGAGTTCGTCGCCTCGACGTTCCCGGCGACGTCCCACGCGCGGTACCTCACGGTGGCCGTCGTCGAGAGGCTGAACGGCCCGCTGTAGGCGGGGCTGGAGGCCGTAGGAACCGAGCCGTCAGTGGTGTAGCGGATCACTGCGAGGCCCGAACCCGTGTCGGTCGCCGACAGGCTGACGCTGACCGAGGCCTTGTACCAACCGGAGGCGCAGGTGGTCCCGTTGCACCGGATCGACGAATGTGGCGTGGTCGTGTCGATCTGGATCAGCTGCGACTTCGCCGCCTCCGCGTTCCCGACGTTGTCCCAGGCCCGGTACTTCACGGTCGTCGTCGCGGTGACGCTGAACGGCCCGACGTAGGCGGAGCTCGAGGTCGTCGGGTCGGTGCCGTCGGTCGTGTAGCGGATCACCGCGACGCCGCTCTGGGCGTCGGCCGCGGAGAGCGCGACGCTGACGGACGCCGTGTACCAGCCGCTGGAGCAGCTCGAGCCGTTGCAGCCGATCGAGGAGCTCGGCGCCGTGGTGTCGATCTGGATCAGCTGCGAGTTCGTAGCCTCGACGTTGCCGGCGTTGTCCCATGCGCGGTACTTCACGGTCGTCGTGGCCGGAACGGTGAAGGGCGTCGTGTAGAGCGGGCTCGAGGTGGTCGGGTCGGCGCCGTCCGTCGTGTAGCGGATCGCGGCCACGCCCGAGCCGCCGTCGGCGGCGGAGAGCGAGACGCTGACCGCGGCGCCGTACCAGCCGGACGAGCAGACGTCGAGGTTGCAGGCGATCGAGGACGTAGGCGGATCGGTGTCGGGCGCCGGCTTCGTGATCGTGACGAGCTGCGAGTTCGTCGGCTCGACGTTGCCGGCGTTGTCCCACGCGCGGTACTTGACGGTCGTCGTCGCGGACACCGTGATCGGATCGCTGTACGCCGTGCTCGAGGTGGTGGGATCCGAGCCGTCGAGGGTGTAGCGGATGACGCCGACCCCGCTCTCGCCGTCGCCCGCCCCCAGCGTCACGGTCACGTCTGCGACGTATGCGGAGCTGGAGCAGGTCGAGCCGTCGCAGGCGATCGACGACGCCGGCGCCGTCGTGTCGACCTGAATCAGCTGCGATCTCGTCGCCTCGAGGTTGCCGACGTTGTCCCACGCGCGGAACTTCACCGTCATCGTGGAGGAGACGGTGAAGGGCGTTGTGTACGCCGGGCTTGAGGCGGTCGGATCGGTGCCGTCGGTGGTGTAGCGGATCGTCGCCACGCCGGACTCCGTGTCGCCGGCGGCGAGCGAGACGCTCACTGGGGCGCCGTACCAGCCGGAGCAGGGCGAGCCGTTGCAGGTGATCGACGAGACCGGCGCGGTGGTGTCGACCTCGATCACCTGGGCCTTCGTCGCCTCGGCGTTTCCCGCGTTGTCGAAGGCGCGGTACTTGACGGTCGTCGTGGCCGAGAGCATGAACGGCGCGAGGTAGACCGGGCTCGAGGACGTCGGATCGCTGCCGTCGGTGGTGTAGCGAATGGCCGCCACGCCGCTGTCGGCGTCGACGGCCGAAAGTGCGACGCCGACCGGCGCCGCATACCAGCCGTTCGAGCACGTCGTCTGGTTGCAGGCGATCGACGAGATCGGAGCGGTCGTGTCGACCTGGACGAGCTGCGAGTTCGTCGCCTCGGCGTTGCCGGCGTTGTCGAAGGCGCGGTACTTCACGGTCGTGGTGGCCGAGACGGTGAAGGGCGCCGTGTACACGGGACTCGCCGCGGTGGGGTCGGAGCCGTCCGTCGTGTAGCGGATGCCGGCGACGCCCGAGTCCGCGTCGGCGGCAGAGAGCGAGACGCTCACCGGCCCGCCGTACCAGCCGCTCGAGCAGGCGCCGCCGCCGCAGGCGATCGAGGAGGTCGGCAGCGTCGTGTCGATCTGGATCGCGCGGGACTTCGTCGCCTCGAGGTTGTTGGCGTTGTCCCAGGCTCGGAACTTCACCGTCGTCGTGGCGAAGACCGTGAACGGCCCCAGATAGAGAGGGCTCGCGGCGTTCGGCTCAGAGCCGTCGGTCGTGTAGCGGATCATCGCGACACCGGACGTGCCGATGTCGGCGGCCGAGAGCGACACGCTGACGGGGCCGGTGTACCAGCCGGTCGAGCACGTCGTGCCGCCGCAGGCGATGGAGGAGGTCGGCGCCTGGGTGTCGTTCTTGATCACCTGCGCGACCGTCTTCACGGTGACGCCGCTCGTCGGGAGCCAGTCGAGGAAGGCGTTGAACTCGGTCGGGCTGATCGCGGGCGCAGGGCTGTCGCCGCCACAGCTGTCGCAGATGCGATGGAAGAAGAAGATCACCCAGCCGGGATTCGGCGAGGCTTCGGCCTGCGCGTGCTGGACGTAGCTCTCGAGAGCTGCTGCGGTCGGTGTGGAGCCGCCGAAGGACGCGTAGTTGATGCAGCAGGGAACCGGGATCTTGTAGAGGTTCGGCGGCAGGATCGACGTGGCGTACGCCCGCGTGTCGTTCGTCGCGGTGATGTTGTGCAGTCCGAACGCGCCCCGGCCCGACGCGTACCCGCAGTTCTTGACGATCGACGACACGTCGAGGGTGCCGCCGCCGGTGTTTCCGTCGTAGGCGCCGAACGGGTAGGCGAAGTCGGGGACGACGAAGCCGTGCCCCTGGATGGCGGTCCGGTCGTCGCAGATCTCGTGCTGTGCCTGCGTCGAGGTCAGCGTCGTGAGGTCGGGATGGGTCAGCGTGTGCCCGGCGATCTCGTTCCCGGCCACGTTGAACGTCGTCAGCTGCGGCCAGGTCAGGTAGCCCGCCTGGCCGATGTTCGAGCTGTTGACGTAGAAGGTCCCCTTCAGCCCGTGTGCCGCCAGCATCGTGGCGGCGGTCTGCTGCGAGTCCCAGCCGTCGTCGAACGTCACCGAGACGGTCACCTGCGCCGCGAGCGCGGGGCCGGTGGCCACGAAGAGCGCGGCGAATACCGTGCAGAGAAGTAGGACGATGCGCCGCACCTTGCTTCTAGGGTAGTGCGTCCCTCTCCTTTCAACAAGAAGGTTAGGAGTCTCCCCGTCCCCCGCCCGCGACATACTCATGCTCGCCGCGTGCGCTCGGATCAGGAACGACTGGGGAGGCTCCTGGGATACGCCGTCCTCGCCTCGAGCGGGCTCGTGTTCGGCTCGTGGCTCCTGATTGCCGTCGCCCACGTCCGGGACAGGTTCAACGTCGGCCACGTCACCGGCACCTGGTTCGCGCTCGCTCGGTACACGAACGAGGGAACGCTGTATCCGCCGCTCTTCGACGGACACGCGTTCGGAGGCACTCGCTACATGCCGCTCCAGTTCGTGACGCACGCGGGGCTGGCTCGCGTGACTGGGGACTATCTCGTCTCCGGGAAGCTGCTCGCATATGCGAGCGCCGCCGCACTCTTCGCGCTGATGTTCATTGTCTGTCGCACGGTGGGCGGCTCCTCGGTGCTCGCTGCAGGCCTCGTCGCGGCTGCGCTCGGCACCGGTGCCGGCATGTTGGACTCGACGACCATCCGCGGCGATACGCTGCCGGTCGCCCTGCAGCTCGGCGCGCTCTACGTCGTCACGCGTCGGACGGGAGCCGGCACGGATCGGTCGAGCGTGGCCGCCGGCTTCCTCTGCGCGCTTGCGTTCTTCAGCAAGTTGACGGCGCTGTGGGGACCGATTGCGCTGGTCGCGTGGCTCGCCTTCCGCGACCGGCGCCGACTCGGCCTCTTCATAGCGTCGTTCGCTCTGTGTGGCGGCGCGCTCTTCGCCGCCTTCGAGATCGCCTCGGAGGGGAGGATGACGGAGAACGTCTTCGGGCTCGCGGGTGCCGGCGCACGGCTGTCCGCGACGCAGACTCTCTCGAAGTTCGTCGATCTCGGGCAAGGCTCCGCGAACGCGGTCTGGATCCTCGCTCCGTTCACGCTCGCGGCTGTCGCCGCGGGGCTAATCGGCCGCCGGCCGACGCCTTACCAGATCGCGCTGGTTTCCGCGGTTGCGATCCTTCTTCCCGTGCTCGCCGACGTCGGGACGGACCTGAACCAGCTGATCGACGTCGTGGTGCTGACGGCCGTCGTCGCAGCCGAAGCCGTCCGGGCTGCGGCGCCGGGCGCGACGGCGTTCGTGCGGCCGCTCGCGCTCGCCGCGATCCTGTGGGGAACCTTGAGCTCCTACCAGGCGAACGTCAGAGCCGACACCGTCACCGCCGTCCGATCGCTGCTCGGCCAGGACACCGGATACGCCGCGCCGCTCCCACGCTCGATCACGCCGAACGATCGCGTTCTGAGCGAGGATCCGTACGTCGCCGTCTCGCACGGTCAGGACCTTGCCATCTTGGATGGATTCATGGTGGTCAAGCTCGCACGCGATCATCCGGCCTGGCAGGCAGCGTTCATCCGGCGGATCCGGCGTCACGAGTTTACGAAGATCGTCCTCGGAGAGCGCCTCGCTCCCGAGAGCGAGTGGTTCCGGACGTTCAGCCTCGGCAGACCGATCGCACGTGCAATCGCGCAGAGCTACCGGCTCGTCAGGGTGCCCGACGATCGGCGGCCACGCGGGCGCTACTTCGTCTATGAGCCGCGATGAGCTCATCGAGCTCCTCGTCTGCCCCGCCTGCCGGGCCTCCCTGGTCCGAACGGCCGATGAGGCACACCTCGAGTGCACCTCGTGCGGGCGCGACTATCCGTTCCACCTGGAGATCCCGATCCTGCTCCCTTCCGACGGCTCATCCACGCACAAGGCGCAGCAGGTCGAGTTCTTCGACCAGGATCCGGTGGACGACTTCGGCGTCACGCGCCCACGTGGAGCCCCCGAGCTCTACGGGTGGCTGCTGCGCGAGAAGTTTCGCCGGAGCGTCATCGGCCTCGAGCATCTCCTTCCGGGCGCCACCGCGCTGACGATCTGCGGAGGCTCGGGAGTCGATGCCGAGTTCCTCGTGCGCGCGGGTGCGCGCGTCATCCTCTCGGACATCTCGCTCGGCGTCGTGCTCCAGGCGCGCGAGCGGGCGAGGCGCTACGGCCTGGACATCGCGCTCGTCGTCGCCGACGCCGAAGCGCTCCCGTTCCGCGACGCCTCGGTCGACGTCGTCTACGTCCACGACGGCTTGCACCATCTCGAGCGCCCGGCGCTCGGTCTTGCCGAGATGGCCCGCGTGGCCCGCTGCGCCGTCTCGGTGAGCGAGCCTGCCGAGGCCGCGGCCACCGCCGCCGCGGTTCGCCTGGGTCTGGCGGAGGACGAGGAGGAGGCGGGGAATCGCGTGCGCCGGCTGACCCTCGACGAGATCAGCCGTGAGCTCTCGAGCCGCGGGTTTCGCCCGATCCGGCCGCACCGCTACGCGATGTACTACCGGCACTGGCCGGGACGGACGATGCGAGTCCTCTCCACCCGCCCGCTGCTCCCTCTCGCGCAGGCCGGTTTGAACGTGCTCAATCGAGTCGCGGGACGGTTCGGCAACAAGCTCACGGTGCAGGCGGTTCGCGCCGGTACGCGTAGACGTCCTGATGGCCGTCGAGGCCGCGGGGCTTGAAGAGCAGCGGCCGCAGCTCCGCGCCGTGCAGCTCCGCCATCGTCCCCTCGACGAACTCCCGCGAGTGCCAGGTCATCCCATAGCCATCGGCCGCGAAGTCGTAGGGGACGTAGAAGATCCCGCGCTCGCGCACGGCGGCTTCGATCTCCTCGGCTCTCGCCTCGTATTCGGAGCCGTAGTGGCCGGGGTGAGCGAGCGACCATTCGCCGTGGGTCGTGAACAGCGCGATCCCGCCCGCGGCGAGCGAGTCCCCGACGAGCCGGAGGAAGTCGACCGAGTTTCGCTCGTCGAGGTGCGTGATCACCGAGATCGCGTAGACGAAGTCGAAGGAGCCGAGCTCCACCGACGCCAGCTCCGCTCGCGACCGGATCGCAGTCACGCCGAACTCCGAGCGGCAGAACTCGACTCCCTCGGCGATCACGTCGCTCGCGACCACCCGCTCGGGTGGGACCCGTTCGAGCAGAAAGCGGAGGACGCGCCCGTAGCCGCAGCCGAAGTCGAGCCAGCGCTCGACGTCCTCGATCTCCTTGCCCGCTGCGGCCAGGGTCTCCTCGATCAGCGCGACGACGTTCCGGCCTCGTTCGGCATACGAGGCGATCTCATCGGGGGAGCTGTCGATGAACATGAAGTCGTTGTAGTGGACCCGCCCCGGGATCCCGTCGAACCGCCGCGGCGGCACCAGGTGACCGAGCGCGAAGCGGGCACGTCGCGCGGCCCGGTGGAGCCGCCGGTGCCGCTTGATCACCTCGGTGATCACGCCCAGACGAGCTCGGGGTAGTACAGCGCCGCCGTCGCCTCCGTGACCGCCTTGATCCGGGCGATCTCGTCCTCGCCCAGCCGGTGCCGCCAGTTCTGGAGGTTGGCCTTGCTGTCGATCCGTGTCTCGTGCGGATGTTCGACGCTAGTCTCGGCCGGATTCTCGCTGCTGCTCGACGCCTCCACGGCCTTCGCGACGGTGTCGGTGAACGTCAGGCCGAGGGCCTCGTAGAGCTCGGCGTAGCCGCGAACGGGATCCCGCGAGAGATCCTCGTGGCGCACGAGCCGAACCCCCGGGAACCGTTCGTCGGCGACGACCGAGTAGATCAGGCGCCAGAGCAGGGCAACCCGGTCGACGAGATCGCTGGCAGGCGACAGCGCAGCGGTCATCTCGGCTTCGAAGGGGCCGAGCCAGTCCCGCATGAGAGCCGGCTGCTCCAGCAGGTTCGTGAAGTCGAAGCTCCACTCGAGGCGCTTCCAGCTGCTCACGACCGCGAGTGGCTCCCGGACCATGACGACGACGTCGCTTCCGAGCCGTTCCGCAAACCACCCGGCCGAGAAGACGGCGTGAGGCTCCTTGACGAGCGGGCGGCGGCCGCGGCTCCGGACGAAGTCTCGCCACCACTTCAGCGTGTGGAGAACGTCGGTGCGGCTGCGGCAGCGGCGCAGCTCGCGCACGAGCGGATACTCGAACTCGAGCACCCGTGTGAGCGCGGGCAGGTAGCGATCCTCGTTCTGCGCCGTCACGTACGCGTACCAGTGATCGGCTGGTACACGGAGGGTTCCCGGCGAGACGGCGAGGTTGAACGGCTCGTTGATGTGCCCGACCTCGCCGCTCGCGGTGAGGATGCGGGCAACCCAGGTCGTCCCCGACCGCGGCATCCCCGTCAGGAGGATCGGGCGGCGCACGGTCGTCACCTCTCGAGTGCGTAGACGAGCATCTCGTGACGGCGACCGTACTGGCCGCGCGTCCGCGATTTCACCGACCTGACGGAGACGCGGCCGACCAGGCGCGCATGGAGATAGCCGACCTGGCGGCGCCGGGCGTCGTCGCGGTCGAGGATCGCGACGTGCGTGATCCCGTACTTCGCGACGAACGCGCGTGTCGCCTTCGGGCCCGCGTCAGGCGGCAACAGGTCGCCCATCGTCCCGAACGTCGCGTACCGCATGCGGAGGTAGAAGAGCGCCCAGATGTCCGTCGCCACTCTGTCCTCCGGCCCGAGCCTCCGGTTTAGCCACTCGACGCCCTCGTAGTTCGAGACCTTCTCCCGCAGGAACTGCTGCTTCGGCTCGTTGCCGAGCACCACCGAGGCGAACTGCGCCGCGTACACCGTCGACGCACCCAGGCTCACGACGAGCGCGCCCGCCGTGACCGCGACGACGAGCAGCCGCCCGAGCCGCCCTTCGCGCGCCAGCGCGAGGATCCCGAGCGCGCCGAGCACCGCCAGCGCCGGCATCAACGGAACGAGGAAGCGCGCCTGCTGTGTCGTGACGAACCAGACGACGACGTACAGCAGCACCCCGGCCCAAGCGACGCGGACGGCTGTGCGTGCACGGAGGAAGAGCGCGACCGGCGCGAAGACGAGGAAGAGCGGAGAGAGGTACTGGCCTCCGTCGAAGGGCTTCGCGTCGGCGAGCAGCCGCGCGGGCAGGAGCACGAAGTCGAGCACGCTTTGGCCGTGCCCGAACGACTGCTTCGTGTAGGTGAGCTCACTGGATGCCGAGCTGTTGAGGCCGCCGAAGAGGTGCGGGTAGAAGGGGTTCCCGGTCAGCACCGCGTTCTTGACGTACCAGGGGAGCGCCACCGCGAGCGCCGGGAGGCCGAACGCGAGCGCGAGGCGCGGCGTCAGCCGCCGCGCGAGAACCGCCGCAACGACCGCCGCCAGCGTGAGCGCCGCGATCAGGCCGAGGTATTTCATCCCCGCCGCTCCGCCCGCGAACAGGCCGGCGAGGACGAGGGCGCTCCGTTCCGAGTAGCGCGCGAAGCGGAACAGGTTCCACGCCGCGAGCGCCACCGCCAGCGCGATGCCCGACTCGATGAAGACGGACGTCGCCTCCCAGACCATGAACGGCTGGGCGAAGAAGATCGCCCCCGCCAGCAGCGCGCCGGAGCGGCCGGCGACGCGGTGCGCGAAGCCGCTCACCGCGGCGAGCGCCACGAGCGCGAGCAGGAGCGGCGCGAACGCCCCCTGCACCGGGCTCCAGAGCAGGAAGCCGTCGAGCACCAGCATCTCGACCGAGAAGGGCTCGTACGACGAGGAGTTCCACGGCACTGCGTAGATCCGGTGAGCCTTCTCGAACAGCGCCGGGTCGGCGGCGTGGTAGAGGAGCGCGTCCGGAGACGAGATCGGCGCGCACACGGCCAGGACGTCGAGTCCGACGTAGGCGGCGAGCAGGCCGAGCAGGGCGAGCTGCCACGGCGCCCAGTCGCGGAGGTGCGGTCGAGGAACCGAGCGAACGAGCGAACGGCAGCACCAGGCGCCGGCGAGCGCAGCGCCCGTGAAGACCGGAAGGTAGACCGCCCGGTAGAGGAGGCCCGCCCAGCCGGCGGCGAACGTCAGGAGCGCGAAGGAAAGCGCCCCGACTCCGACGCGGTTCAGGAGGTCGAGGAGCGGATCGCCGACGCGCGGACCGCGCGCCAGGACGCCCGAGCCGAGTCCCAGCCAGGCCAGGAGCGTCAGCGCTGCCAGGCCGACGTGGGCAAGGAGGTCAGCCACGGCCGATCACGAGCCTCGCGACCTCGACCGCGTAGAGAACGGAGCCGACCACGACCCACACGAGTGCGAGCAGGTAGCCGAGGCGGGGGCGAGCCCCGACGCGGCTCTCGGGCGCGACGGCCTCGATCGGCTCGGGCTCCGTTCGCTTCGCCGGCGCGAGATCGCCGCTCATCACGTCTCCACGGGCGGATAATCAGCCGGATGAGACGGCTTGCTCGCCGCTACGAGGAACGAGCGCGTGGTGCTGGAGAACGAGATACCCCGCGACGATGAAGGGCACGACGTTCAGCCCATGCAGCACGAGCGCGTACGAGAGCGCCTGCGCGCGGCCGACGTCGAACGGGTGGAGCGCCGTCAGCACCGCCGCCTCGAAGACGCCGATTCCCGCCGGGCCGGAAGGGAGGATCATCGCCAGGTTGACCGCGACCACGACCAGAACGGCGGCCGAGAAGCCGAGCCGAAGATCGAAGCCGCGCAGGCAGATCCAGGATGCGAACGCGATGAGGAGCCACGACGCGGCCGTCAGGGCGAAGGCCGGGAGGGCGACGGCGGGCGACCGGAAGGCCGAGAGCCCGCGCATCAGGTTCGCCGCCGCCAGCTCGAGGCGGTCCCGCGACATCCTCGGCAGCAAGCCGAAGGGCCGGAGCACGAATCGCGCCGGCCGCTCGCCGTAGAACGCGAAGGCGATGAGCACCGCGGCGGTGACCACGAAGAAAACAGCGCCGAGCGCGAGCACGCGCGGCAGCCAGCCCGTGTCGGGGACGAAAGGAGCGGCGACGAAGAGGAGCACGAGCAACGTCAGGACGTCGATGGCGCGCTCGGCGATCACCGTCCCGAGCGCCACGAACTTCGGCGTCCCGGCCCGCTGTCTGAGGAAGACGACGCGGATCGCCTCGCCGGCGCGCGCCGGCAGGATGCTGTTGAACAGGTACCCGACGACGAGCGCGCCCGTGACCGCAGCCGTCGACGGCCTGTGCTCCGGCGAGATGAGGAGGCGCCACCGAATCGCCCGGAGGACCGTCGCGACTGCGAGGACGAGCAGGGCCGGAACGAGCAGCCAGTAGTTGCTCCGGCGAAGCGCCCCGCCGAGCGCGCCGAAGTCGGTCCCGCGAAAAGTGAGGTAAATGAAGAGGAGTGAGACGACAATCCCGCCCCACATGAGCAGCACACGCGCCGTCGGCCTCTTCATTGTCGGAGGGTATCCCCGAGGCGGGCGAACCGCGACCCTCTGCCGTGCCTAGGATCGTCATCACGCTTCCGGCGTACCGCGCCGAGCGAACGCTCGCCCAGACGGTCGCGGACATCCCGCCGGGCGTCGCCGACCGCCTCATCCTCGTCGACGACGCAAGCCCCGACAACACCGCTCAGCTCGCACGCGAGCTCGGGATCGACGTGCACGTCCATCGGAAGAACCTCGGTTACGGCGGCAACCAGAAGACGTGCTACACGGAGGCTCTCACGAGCGGCGCGGACATCGTCGTCCTCCTCCATCCGGACTACCAGTACGAGCCGAAGGCCGTGCCGCTGCTGATCGCGCCGATCCTCGCCGGCGACGCAGACATGACCTTCGGGTCGCGCTTTGCCGGCCTCGGAGACCCGATCGGAGGCGGGATGCCGATGTATCGCTACGTCGGCAACCGGCTCACGACGATCGCGGAGAACCTCATGCTCGGATCTCGCTTCACCGAGCTCCACAGCGGCCTCCGTGCCTACACGCGCCGATGCCTGCTTTCCCTTCCCTTCCTGCGCTACTCGGACGACTTCCTGTTCGACTCGCAGCTGCTGATCGACGCCGTCACCTCGGGCCAGCGCGTCGTGGAGGTCCCGATCCCGACCCGTTACACGCTGGAGTCGTCCTCGATCGCCATCGACCGCTCCCTGGCGTACATCGCGGGGACACTCACCTACTGTGCCCGTCTCGCCGGTGAGCGCGGCCGCCGCGGTCGCCGCTCGCCGGTCGTAACCGCGCCGACGAGTCAATCGGCTGATTGGTCGGCAGACGGTGACGATAGGTGCCCAGCCTGCGCGGGGAGGCTCGAGGCGCCTCGGGAGAGCGGCGAGCGCGCCAACGTCCTTCGATGCACGAGCTGCGGTCTCGTCGCATCCGCCGCGGGCGAGGAGCACGCTGCCCGCACGCCTGACGAGGCCGCTCCGATACCAGCCACCGCCATCCTCGAGGTGGCGGGCGGGTACTTCGCTCCAGGTGATCGTCTGCTCGCGCTCGGCGCAGGCAAGGAGCTCGTCGGCCGCCTTGCGCAAAAGCGAGGCTGGAAGACGGTCCGAGGCGACGGTACGGACGGGGCGGCGCTTCCGTCGAGGCCGGCGATGCGGTGGGCGAGCGACCACGACCGGATCGCCTGCATCGTGACGTTTCTTGACGGCGCGGGTTCGGTGGCCGGTGCCGTAGACGAGCTCCGCCGCGCGAAGGCGCTGCTCGATCGGGAGGGGTTGCTCGTAGTGGCCAGCGGGCGGGGCGTCGCTTCCCGCGCACGACGCGTGAGTGCCGCAGGCACGTACGCCCTGACACCGCAGGCGATCCACGCACTGCTGAGGCGTGCCGGCTTCGAGTTGGTCGAGTGGATCCCGGCCGAGCCGACCGCGCGGTTTGCTCGGCTGCGGTCGCGGCGCGATTCGCCGGGCGTCGACATGGCAGTCGCTCGGCTCGCGAAGGTCGCCGTGCCGTCGCTCGCTTGAGCCTCCACCGCCGAACAACCGAACCCAAGGCGGTTCGAAGCAAGCCGAACCTTGACGAGCGGGCCTTTTTCGTGTGAGCGTGCCCTGCTGGCTGAAGTCTCTTTCAGAAGCGGGGATTGGAGGGTGGCGATGCGCGTTGCGGCGGAGAGAGTGATCAGCTGCCCCAGGACGTTGCACCCGCTAGGCCGTTTTCGGGCCTCGGTGCAGTTATGGGGACTGTCAAGGGACCTGACGCAGACGATGCGTGGTGCGATCGCGTTATGGGCTATGGCGATTGCACGCACGAAATTTGGCGTGCGGAAGAAAGATTTCGTCAAGCAGAAGGTGCTTGTCTCTGCCTGGACGTGGTCAGTTTCGCGGCCGGTTGATGAGCAGATGCCGCCGTCGGCCCTCGAATCCGGTCATGCCGTTGCGGAAGCCGCCGTTGAATGACACGATCTGACGCATCGGCAGTAGAGGAGGGGGCCATGAAGGTAGTTCTCTGTCTAATCGCGATCTTCGGCGGACTACTGGTGAGGAAGTCGCGCGAGCTCGAGAAGGTCTGGCTCGAGGGGGCGTAGTCGCCTCCGTCCGCGCGCGCGAGCACGTCTTGTAGCAAGAGGAGATGGTGTCGCCTTGGAGGGCGCCCAGAATGGGGCGTCCCCGAGTTCGCGGCGACTCTCGGGTGAGTAGACGCTCGAGAACTCCTGCATCACCTTGACTCTGCTCGCCATCGCTGCAATAAAGGAGGCGAGGGACCCGAGCGGCACGGGAGGGAGAGGGGTGTCGACGCTACTCAGGAGCGTCCTCCGGACGCTTAGTACGACGTGTGCGGTTGTGTTGGTGTTGCTCTTCCCGGGATCGGGCGGGGCCTTAGGGCTGGGATCCGGTGCGCCGCCCAAACCTCCTTTCATGGCGGGGGAAGGGAAGTCGGGGCCGCAGGCGGCGGTCTCCCAGGCCGCCGCAACGCTGCCGACGGGCTTTACCGACACGGCGATCTTCAGTGGTCTCACGAATCCGACGGCGGTGCGGTTTGCATCGGACGGACGCGTGTTCGTGGCACAGAAGAATGGTGTCCTGAAGGTGTTCGACAGCCTTTCCGACTCGTCGCCTACCGTCGTCGCGGATCTGAGCACGGAGGTGGACGACTACTGGGACCGGGGGTTGCTGGGGCTCGCCCTCGATCCGAATTTCCCGACTTCGCCGTACGTGTACCTGCTCTACACCTACGACGCGCCGCCGAGGCAGACGGCGCCGGTATGGAACGACGGTTGTCCGACGCCGCCCGGGGGGACGACCGACGGCTGCGTGGTGTCAGGAAGACTGGTGCGGATCCAGCTGTCGGGCGACGTCATGACCGGGTCGCCGCAGGTGCTGTTGAAGGATCAGTGGTGCCAGCAGTTCCCGAGCCACTCGGTCGGAGATCTTCGCTTCGGGCCGGACGGCGCCCTGTATGTCTCCGGAGGTGAGGGAGCGAGCTTCGGCTACGTCGACTACGGCCAGTCCGGCGGCAGCCTCTCCGGGACGCCGACTCCAAGGAACCCCTGCGGTGATCCACCGGCGGGTGTCGGGGGCGCCGAGACGGCGCCGACGGCGGAGGGTGGCGCGTTGCGCAGTCAGAGCCTGCGCCGTGCGAGCGGCGAGCCGGTGCTGTTGAACGGCGCGGTGCTGCGGCTGGATCCGGCGACGGGAGCGGCGGCGAGTGGGAACCCGAACAGCGGCGCTTCCGACCCCAATGCCCAGCGGATCGTCGCCTACGGGCTGCGCAACCCGTTCCGCTTCACGTTCCGCCCGGGGACGAGCGAGCTGTGGATCGGCGACGTCGGCTGGAACAACTGGGAGGAGATCGACCGCGTCGTCTCGCCGACGGCCTCACCGGTCTCCAACTTCGGGTGGCCCTGCTATGAGGGAACCGGCGTCCAGAGCGGTTACCAGGCGGCCGGCTTGAGCCTCTGCAGCACCCTCTATTCGGCCGGTACTGCCTCTTCTCCGTACTACACCTATGCGCACGGGGCAGCGGTGGTGACGAACGACGGTTGCCCGACCGCGAACGGCTCCTCGATCACCGGCGACGCCTTCTACACCGGGGACAGTTACCCGGCCGGGTACAAAGGCGCTCTCGTCTTCGCCGACCACACGCGGAACTGCATCTGGGCGATGATGCCCGGCTCGAACGGCCTGCCCGACCCGACGAAGCGGCAGCTGCTCGTGGGCGCTGCCGCCAATCCGGTCGACATCGAGGCGGGCCCGGGCGGCGACATTTTCTACGCGGACCTCGAGGGCGGCTCGATCCACCGGATCACGTACTCGGCCTCGGACACCTGCGCTGCGAACACGTTCCGCGCGCAGTACTTCAACAACATGACGCTTTCGGGCACGGCGGTGATCGACCGGTGCGAGCCGGCCGTCAACTACAACTGGGGGGCCGGATCGCCCGCCCCAGGCGTCAACATCGACGGATTCTCGGTCTCCTGGGACGGCTCGTTCGACTTCGCCGCAGGGACGTATTCGTTTACGGCGGCCGCCGACGACGGGATCCGCGTGTTCGTCGACGGCGCGGCTGTCATCGATGCCTGGAAGGACCAGAACGTGACGACGTACACCGCCAGCGTCCCCCTCACCGCCGGCAGCCATCGCGTCCACGTCGAGTACTACGAGAAGACCGGCAACGCCGTGGCCCAGGTCGCCTGGCAGCTGCCGTCGTCGGGAGGTGCGTGCCCGGGACAGTTCGACGCACAGTACTTCAACAACATGACGCTCAGCGGCACACCCGTCCTCGAGAGGTGTGAGGCCGCCGTCAACTACGACTGGGGGACCGCGAGTCCGGCCCCCGGGGTGAACGCGGACGGCTTCTCGGCGCGCTGGACCGGCCAGTTCGACTTCGCGGCCGGCAACTACACGTTCACCGCCACGGCCGACGACGGCATCCGTGTCTACGTCGACGGTGCGCTCCTGATCGACAAGTGGATCGACCAGGCGGTGCACACCTTCACCGCCGCCGCCACGCTCAGCGCGGGGACGCACACGGTGAAGGTCGAGTACTACGAGCACACCGGCGCGGCCGTCGCAAAGGTGAGCTGGCAGCCGACGAGCACGAACAGCGCGCCGGCGGCGGTGATCGACACGCCGTCGTCGAGCCTCACCTATGCAGTCGGTGACCTCGTCTCGTTCTCCGGCCACGCCTCGGATACGCAGGACGGCACGATCCCTGCGTCCGGTCTGAGCTGGACGTTGATCATCCACCACTGCCCGACGCCGTCGAGCTGCCACACGCATGTGGTTCAGACGTGGCCAGGAGTGGCGAGCGGGTCGTTCAACGCGCCCGACCATCAGTACCCGTCGTATCTCGAGCTGCAGCTGACGGCCACCGACTCCGGAGGCCTCACGAACACCGCGAGCGTCCAATTGAATCCGAAGACGGTCGGCCTCACGTTCGCATCGAGTCCGTCCGGGTTGTCGCTCTCCGTCAACGGAACGTCCGTCACGACACCGTCCGTACAGACCGTCGTCGTCAACTCCGCCAACTCTTTGAGCGCACCTTCGCCGCAAACCCTCAACGGGACGACCTACGCGTTCTCGTCGTGGTCTGACGGCGGTGCAGCCTCACACAACATCGTCGCGCCCAGCACGGCGACGACCTACACGGCAACATTCTCCGCTCAGGCCGTCGCGCCGCCGACCAACACGGGGCTCCCGAGCATCAGCGGGCCGGTGCGCAGCGGTCGCACGATTACGTCCACGACCGGAACCTGGACAGGTGCGCAACCGATCACCTACGCCTACCAGTGGCTCAGGTGTGATTCGAACGGGAACGCCTGCGCGCCGATCAGCGGCGCGACTACGTCGTCGTACGTCATCGGCAGCGGCGACGTCGGCCACCGCCTTCGCTCGCAGGTGACGGCAACCAATGCCGGCGGGTCGACGGCGGCGACGTCGGCGGCCACCGCCGTCGTGAAGCGGTGAGCTCCGTCGCGCGGATCGACGAGCCGCGCGTTGGGAACTAAGCAACTGCCCAGGCGCCGACTCGACCTGCCCCCAGACCTATCCCCAAAGGTTCCGCCCCAGTCGTGACCGACCAACATCGCGGACTCGGCACCGAGTTCTCCGCGACACTTCTTCCCGGGCTGGCCGAACCGGACCCGAGCCTTCCGCGGAGGAGTCAGCCGAGGCGACGTACGGTTGGTCACTGGCTATGCCGCGCGCTGTTCGATCACCGGCGACGGCCCGCACCGCGTCGCAAGCGCGGTGATGGTGGTAGGAGTCGCTTGCCGGGTGAAGACGGCAGTCGCCGCCGCCCCTAGCCCCGCCACCAGTGCACCGGCGGCCGCGTCGACGAAGAAGTGGTTGCCGGTCGCGACCACCACGACGAGAACCGCCGGCGCATACAGCACCCCGAGCGCACGGAGGAGCAGATGCTGGCCGTAGCGCAGCAGGCTGGCCGCGACGACGAGCGCGTAGCCGATGTGCATGCTCGGGACCGCGGCGTACGGGTTGTAGAGGGAGCTGACGAGGCCGTGGTTGAGGCTGATGTGGCCGTTCGAGACGGTGTCGGCGATGCCGATGCCGGCCATCCGGGGCGGGGCGGTCGGATAGACGAGGTAGCCGACGAGCGCGAGGCCGCTCGCGAGCAGGAGCGTCGTGCGAACGAACGCGAAGGCGGCCGGCCGACGCTGATGGAGCCAGAGCAGCACCGCGGCCGTGACGGCGAGGTGAAGCGTCAAGTAGGCGGTGCCGAGCAACCCGATGAGACCCGGAAGCGCATGCGCGGCCCGCTGCACGTCCTCCTCGCGGAAGACGTGCAGCCACCGCTCGAGCGCGACGACCCGATGCGCGTGACGCTCCGCTTCGGCGGCATCGCCGACGACGAGCCCACGCGCGAGCTCGTAGACGGCGTACAGACCGAGCACGAGGAAGGCCTCGCTGCGGAGCGAGTGCCGCAGGGAGAGCCAGCTCCGGAGCTGACGGACGCGCCGTGCCACTTCGCCGATTCCTCCTTTCGATGAGACAGGCCGGTGGGGGGAGCCGCGAGGCGGCTCCCCCCACTCCTGGGTTAGGCCGCGAGGTCGAGCGCCGGCTCCTCCTCGACGGCTGGGGCGGTCTGCGTCTCGCGCGTGTTGCGCGAGAGAAGCGCGACCGCGCCGGCCGCGATCACGAGGAATGCCCCCGCCAGTAGCGCCCGCCCGTACCCGTGCGTCGCTGCCTGGGCGACTGTGTCATGGCCACCGTCGAGCAGCGAGTTGGTGCGTGCGGTGGCGAGCGCGGAGAGGATCGCCAGGCCGAGCGCGGCGCCGAGCTGCTGGCCGGTGTTCAGGAGCCCGGCCGCAAGGCCGGCCTGCTCCGCCTCGACGCCGGCGTTGGCCGCCGTGGTGACGCCCGTGAAGACGCCGCCCAGGCCGATCGAGGAGACCAGCAGGCCGGGCAGGAGGTCGGAGAGGTAGCTGCCGTCGGCGGCTATTCGGGAGAGCCAGTAGAGGCCGCCGGCAGCGACTACCGCTCCGACCAGGATGACCGGCTTGGTGCCGATACGCGCGAACAGCTGCGAGCAGATGCTGGCGGCGATGATGAAGCCGCCGGTCAGCGGCAGGTAGGCCAGGCCGGTCTGAATCGGCGAGTAGTGCAGGACCGTCTGCATGTAGAGCGTGAGGAAGAAGAACATCGGCAGGAAGCCGGCCACGGCGATCAGCTGCGTGGCATCGGCGACCGCGATTCCCTTGACGCGCAGGATCGACAGCGGCACGAGCGGGTTCTTGACGCGGAGCTCGTTGACGACGAAGCCGGCCAGCGTCAGGCCGGCGACGGCCAGCTCGGCGATCGTGCGGGTCGCGCCCCAGCCGACGTCCGGCGCCTTCACGAGCGCGTAGACGAGCAGCAGCATCCCGCCGGTGACGAGCAGGGCGCCGAGGGCGTCGAAGCTCGCCAGCCGGGCGGTCATCCGCTCCCGCTCGAGCAGGAGGAAGGCGCCCACCAGCGCGACCGCGCTGAAGGGGATGTTGACGAAGAGCACCCAGCGCCAGCCCGGCCCTTCGGTGAGCAACCCGCCGAAGAGCACGCCGGCTGCGCCCCCGATGCCGGAGACGGCAGCCCAGACCCCGAGGGCGGTGTTGCGGTCACGAGTGGAGCGGAAGGTGCTGGTCAGCGTCGACAGCGCGGCGGGCGAGAGCATCGCGGCGCCCATGCCCTGGGCGAACCGCGCCCCGACGAGCAGCGAGCTCGAGTGGGCGAGGCCGCCGGTCAGCGACGCTCCCGCGAACAGGACGAGCCCGCTGACGAGGACGAGACGGCGGCCGAGCAGGTCGGCCATCCGGCCGCCGAGCAGCAGGAAGCCGCCGTACGTGAGGATGTAGCCGTTCACCACCCACTGCAGTCCCTGCTGGCTGAAGCCGAGGTCGTCCTTGATCGACGGCAGGGCGATGTTGAGGATCGAAGCATCCAGGATGTCCATGAACTGGACGAGAGAGAGCAGCAGCAGGATCGCGACGCCGCGTCGAGTCGACAGCAACGACGCCTCCCGCGCTTTCTCGGGTGCGACTGCGTAGGCCTCTGCATTCATGAGATCGGTCCTTCCTTTCAAGTAAGAGCTGGCACCGCGTCCTGAATCGCGACTGAGAACGGGTGGTAGAAGGCCTCGATCGCCTCTCTTCCCGTCGCCGGATGGAGGACGAAGCGGGCTCCCTTGCGCCGGTCTACGACCTCGACCCGGAACTCGTCCTCGAGCAGTGCGCGGTTCCAGAAGAGGTCGACGACGATGCCGTCGTTCTCGCGGTGTCCGAACTGATCAGCGGTCGACATTGCTCACCTCCAGCTCGTTTGGGTCGTTTGCTCCCTTCGAGGCTGCCGGTGGCTGTCGATGCGGCGCGTACGGCGCTCAGGTTTTCGCAGGTGCGGATTCCCGCACCCGCGAAAGTCGGCTAGCTCGCGTCGCTTCAGGCCGCCGGGCAGGCAGCCTGGCTTCGTGATGAGGTCGAAAGATCAGGAGGCGAGATGAACCTCAACGTCGCCGCGCGTGCCGGGCGCTGGAGCGCCGGCCATTGGAAGACGGCCATCTCCGCCTGGCTCGCGTTCTGCGTTGTGGCGGTTGTGCTGGGCACGGTCGCCGGGACGAAGATGCTGAAGCAGGCCGACACCGCTGCCGGCGGCACGAAGAAGGCGGAGCAGATCCTGCGCGATGCGGGGTTCCAGAACCAAGCCGGCGAAAGCGTGCTGGTGCAGTCGCAGACGCGGACGCTTGCGGATCCCTCCTTCCGCGCGACCGTTGCAGACGTCACGCGCGCGGTCGCCGCCCTGCCGCAGGTGCAGCGTGTCCGGTCGCCGCTCGACCCGGCAAACGCCGGTCAGGTTGCGAAGAACCGCCGCTCGGCGCTCGTCCAGTTCGAGATCCGCGGCGATCCGGACAAGGCGGACAAGAAGATCCAGCCCGTGCTCGACGCCGTCGACGGCGTCCAGCAGCGGCACGCGGGCTTCGAGGTCGCCGAGTTCGGCTACGCGAGCGCCAACCACGAGCTGAACGACACGCTCAACAAGGACTTCCAGCGCGCGGAGTACTCCTCGCTCCCGGTAACGCTCGCGATCTTGCTCGTCGCGTTCGGCGCGGTCGTCGCGGCCGGGCTGCCGGTGCTGCTCGCCTTCTCCGGAGTGCTGGCCACGATCGGTCTCTCGGCCGTCGCGAGCCATGTCGTCGCCGCCGGCGACGCGACCAAGTCCGTGATCGTGCTGATCGGCATGGCCGTCGGAATCGACTACTCGCTCTTCTACCTGCGCCGAGAACGAGAGGAGCGGGCACGTGGGCTCTCGCCGGGCGAGGCGCTGCTGAAGACCGCGCGCACCTCCGGCCACGCCGTCTTCATCTCGGGGCTGACGGTGCTGATCGCGATGGCCGGGATGCTCTTCACCGGCAACGCGGTGTTCACGTCGATCGCGGTCGGCGCGATGCTGATGGTGGCGGTGGCGCTGATCGGCTCGCTCTCGATCCTCCCGGCGCTGCTCGGCAAGCTCGGGCACCGAGTCGACAAGGGGCGGATCCCGCTGCTCGGGCGATGGGGCGGCGGCGAGTCGCGGCTCTGGGGCTTCGTGCTCGACCGGGTGCTGCGCCGCCCGGCGCTCGCGGCGCTGCTGTCGGGAGGCGCGCTGCTCGCGCTTGCCGTGCCGACGCTCACGTTGCACACGCAGCTGCCGAGCTTCACCGATCTGCCGAAGTCGCTGGCGATCGTGCGCACGTACGACGCGATCCAGCGCGACTTCCCGGGTGCGCAGACGCCGGCCAAGGTGGTCGTCGCAGCAAACGACGTCACCGCGCCGCCCGTCCAGCAGGCGATCGCGGAACTGAAACGGCGCGCGCTTGCGAGCGGCCGGATGTTCCAGCCGATCTCGACCGAGATCAACCCGGACCGCACCGTCGAGACCGTCTCCCTCTCGCTCGCCGGGGACGGTTCGAACGGCACTTCCGTGGCGGCCCTGAAGACGCTCCGCGACCGCGTCATCCCCGCGAGCGTCGGCAGGATCCCCGGGGTCGAGGCCGCCGTCACCGGGCAGACCGCGGGAACCCATGACTTCAACCAGCAGATGAAGTCACATGCCCCGCTCGTGTTCGCGTTCGTGCTGGCGCTCTGCTTCGTGCTCCTGCTGGTGACCTTCCGCTCGATCGTGATCCCGCTCAAGGCGGTGCTCTTGAACCTGCTCTCGGTGGGGGCGGCCTACGGCCTGATGGTGCTCGTCTTCCAGCACCGCTGGGCGGAGGGGATCCTGGGCTTCCACTCCAACGGCGCGATCACGTCGTGGCTGCCGCTCTTCATGTTCGTGATCCTGTTCGGGCTCTCGATGGACTACCACGTCTTCATCCTCAGCCGGATCAAGGAGCTCGTCGACGGCGGGATGCCGACAGAGCAGGCGGTCGCGACGGGGATCAGGCGCACCGCGGGGACGGTGACGAGCGCCGCGGTCGTGATGGTGGCCGTGTTCGCCATCTTCGTCAGCCTCAGGACGCTCGACATCAAGCAGATGGGCTTCGGCCTCGCGGCGGCGATCCTGATCGACTCGACCCTCGTCCGGGCGGTGCTGCTGCCGGCGGTGATGAAGCTGCTCGGCGAGTGGAACTGGTACCTGCCGCGCTGGCTCGAGTGGCTTCCGAGGTTCGACTCGGAGCGGGACGATCACCGTTCACGGGACCGCAAGCCGCCCGTAGAGGCCGCGCCTGCATTGGAGTACGAGTAATCTCCGGGAGGGCTGGACGAATGAGGCCACAGCGCGCGGAGTTGCTCGAGGAAGTGCGGCCGGCGCGGCGGGTGCTGCTCGTCGACGACCATCCGAGCTTCCGGCGCTGCGCCGGTGCACTGCTCACTGCGGAGGGATTCGAGGTCGTCGCCGAGGCGGAAGACGGCGCGACCGCCGTGGCCCTCGCAGGCGAGCTCGCGTTGGACCTCGTCCTGCTCGACATCCAGCTTCCGGACATCGACGGCTTCGAGGTCGCGGCGCGCCTGCTGGAGCGCGAGCCCGGGCTGCCGATCGTGCTCGTGTCCAGCCGCGACCGCACGGCGTACGGTTCGCGCATCGAGGCGAGCGGAGCGCGCGGGTTCGTCGCCAAGGCGGACTTGTCGGGCGCGGCACTCGAGAGGTTGCTCGACTGACCGAGCACGCGTCGTCGGCGCTCACGGCCCCGCCGGCGGCGGGCCGCGCGAGGGATGGGACGTGGTCTCCGCTGCCGGCCTGGATGGCGTTTGCGCTCGCCGGCGGCGCGCTTGCGGCCACCGGCGGCGCCGTGTACGTGACGGCCGCGAGCCGGCATGCGCCGGACCCGGTCGGCCACGAGCTGCTGACGGTGGTCGTCTGTCTCTCGTATGTCGCTGCCGGGCTTGTGGCGCTGCGCCGCCCGCCGTATGTGCGCTTCGGTCTCCTCCTCGCGGCGGTCGGCTTCTCCTCGCTGCTGGGGGCGCTCCACGACGCCAACTGGGCCGTGCCCTACACCGTCGGCGTGCTCACCTCGAACCTGGTCTTCGCCGTGCTCGTCCACACGCTGCTCGCCTTCCCCGGCGGCCGCCTCCGCTCGCGAACAGACCGGCTCCTCGTCGTCTTCGCCTACATCGACGTGCTGGCCTTGCAGGCGCTCGCCATCGTCTTCGACCCGCTCACGCGCTGGCACAGCGACCATCCGCCGAACCGCGCGTTGATCGCCTCCCTCGCGTCGCTCGCCACCGGGCTCGAGGAGCTCGAAGCCGGGATCGCGATCGCGATCGCGGCGGCGGTGGCCGGCGCGCTCTTCCGCCGCACCCGGGCCAAGTCGCCGGTTGCGCGGCGGCAGCTCGCGCCGGTGCTCGCGGGCGGCACCCTCGGCCTGTTGCTCTTCGCGATCGGGCTGGCGCTCGCGCCGCTGTCGTCCCGCGCGGCGGTGTTCGGGATCGGCCTCGGGCTGCTCGCGTCGATCGCGTTGCCCGCGTCCTTCCTCGGCGTCCTCCTGCAAGGCCGGCTCTCCCGGGCGGCGGTCGGCGAGCTGCTCGTCGAGCTCCGGCAGGCGCCCGAGGCCCCGGGGCTCGAGGACGCGCTCCGGCGCGCCCTCGGCGATCCGTCGCTCGAGCTCGCTCGACGAGCGTCAGACGGCGGCTACCGCGACGGCGGCGGGCGCGAGATCCCGCTCCCGGCCCCCGGCGACGCACGCGTCGCGACGCCGATCGAGCACCAGGGCGAACCGGTCGGGATGCTCGTCCACGACCGGTCGCTGCGCCTGCGGCCCGAGCTGCTCGACGCCGTCAGCGCCGCGGCGGGCTTCGCGCTCGCCAACGAGCGCGCGCTCGAGAGCGTGCAGCGGATCGAGGAACGGAACCGCGCGCTGCTCGCCGCGATCCCCGACCCGATGTTCCGCGTCAGCCGCGACGGCACCTACCTGGACGTGGCCGTGGACGATCCGGCCGGGCTGCTCCGCCCGCCGGAGGATCTGATCGGCAGCAACGTGCGGGACGTCCTGCCGACCGTCGTAGCGGACACGTGGCTCGCCTGCCTCGAGCGCGCGCTCGAGACCGGCCGGATGAGCTCCGTCGAATATGAGTTCGAGATCGCCGGTGTTACCCGCTTTCTCGAGTCGCGGATCGTGCCGAGCGGCGCAGACGAGGTCGTGTCGATCGTCCGCGATTTCACCGAGAAGCGGCATGCCGAGGCGGAGCTGCGTCGCCTGGCCGAGGAGCAGGCGGCGCTGCGGAGAGTGGCGACGCTCGTTGCCGGCGATCCACCGCCGGAGCAGGTCTTCCAAGCGGTCACCGAGGAGGTCGCCCGCCTGCTCGGGATCCGCGAGGCGGTGCTCGAGCGCTTCGAGGAAGGTGACGAGGGTGTGATCGTCGGCCGCTACGGCGAGCTCGCGGAAGGCGCATTCGCGCTGGGAACCGTGATCCCTGTCGAAGAGGGGCTCGCAGCCTGGCACGTCCGCCGGACGGGGGCGCCGGCGCACGTGGACAGCTACGAACACCTCGATGGAGCGCTCGCCAAGCGAGTCCACGTGCTCGGCTTCCGCTCGACGGTCGCGGTGCCGATCACGGTCGCGGGCAGCATCTGGGGAGCGCTGATCGCCGCCTCGACGGCGGACGAGTCCCTGCCGGCGGATACGGAGCGACGACTGCAGGAGTTCGCGGAGCTCGTCGGGCTCGCAGTCGCAAGCGCGCAGGCGCGGGAAGAGGTCGCCGCCTCGCGCCAGCGCATGGTCGAGGCCGGTGACGCCGAGCGGCGCCGCCTCGAGCGCAACCTCCACGACGGCGCCCAGCAGCGGCTCGTGGCTCTGTCAGTCGGTCTGCGACTCGCCCAGGGAAAGGTCCGGAACGCTCCGGCAGAGGCCGAGGAGCTGCTCGGCATCCTGAGCGAGGAGCTGACCGAGACGCTGACGGAGCTGCGTGAGCTGGCCCAGGGGATCCACCCCGCCGTGCTGACCGAGCAGGGGCTCGAGGCGGCGCTGGAGGTGCTTTCGGCGCGCGCGCCGCTGCCGGTCGAGCTTGAGGTACGCCTGCCCGACCGACTGCCCGAACCCATAGAGGCGACGGCGTACTACGTCGTCTCCGAGGCGCTCGCGAATGTCGTCAAGCACGCGAACGCCGATTCGGCACGTGTGTGCGCGGAGCGCCTCGACGGCCACGCACTGGTCGAGGTCGCCGACGACGGCGTCGGCGGAGCAGATCAAACCGGCGGCTCTGGCCTCTGCGGTCTGCGCGACCGCGTCGAGGCGCTCGACGGCAGGCTCACGGTGGACAGTCCCCGGAAGCGCGGCACGGTCGTGCGTGCGGAGCTCCCGCTTCGCAGATGATGCTCACCTTCTTCTTCAGCGACGTCGAGGACTCCAGCGGCATGGCGGCCCGCCTCGGCGACGGCTATGCCGGCGTGCTCGCCGCCGCGCGCGAGCTCCAGCGGCGTGCCGTCGCCGAAGCAGGCGGCCGCGAGGTCGACTGTCGCGGCGACGAGCTCTTCGCCGTCTTCGAGCAGCCGACCGCGGCAGCGGCGGCGGCGCTCGAGGTCCAGGAGGCGTTCGCGGCGCATGCATGGCCTCAGGGGGAGCGCGTGCGCGTGCGGATAGGCCTCCATAGCGGCGAGGCCGAGAGCGCGGGCGACGGCTACGTGGGGATCGAGGTGCACCGCGCGTCGCGGATCTGCCAGGCAGGCCACGGCGGCCAGGTGCTCGTCTCGGCCGACACGGCGCGCGCGCTCCGAACGGGCGCGAGGGAGCTCGGCACGTTCGAGTTCAAGGGGCTGCGCGAGCCGGAGCGGATCTTCCAGCTCGAGAACGGGCTGGAGTCGGAGTTTCCGCCGCTGCGCGGGGTCCGCACGCACGATCAGGCCTTGCAGGCCGTGATCGCCGACGACTCCGCCCTCCTGCGGGAAGGTCTCGCGCGCCTCCTCGCCGAAGCCGACGTCGAGGTCGTCGGCCAGGCGAGGAACGCGGACGAGCTCCTGCTCAAGGTGCGCAGCTACCACCCGGACGTCGCCATCGTCGACATCCGCATGCCGCCGACGCAGACGAACGAAGGAATCAAGGCGGCGCGGGAGATCCGAGAGAAGTACCCGGAGACGGGTGTGCTCGTGCTCTCGCAGCACGTCGCCCACACGTACGCCGTCGAGCTGCTCGGGGAGAGCGCCGAGGGGCTCGGGTACCTACTCAAGGACCGCGTCTCCGACGTCGAGGAGTTCGTCGCCGCCGTCCGGCGTGTGGCCGAGGGCGGATCGGCCCTCGACCCGCTCGTGGTCGCGGAGCTCGTCGGCCGCAACCGCCGAGACGACCCCGTCCAGCGGCTCTCGGCGCGCGAGCGTGAGGTGCTCGAGCTCATGGCCGAAGGACGCTCGAACCACGCGATCGGTCAGCTGCTCTTCATCTCCCCGAGGGCGGTCGAGAAGCACGTGACCAACATCTTCAGCAAGCTCGGACTCCCCGCAGCGCCCGAGGACCACCGCCGCGTGCTCGCCGTCCTCACCTTTCTCCGCTCGTAAGGCGCCGACTCGGCGGCGCCGACCGTCAGGACGTGCGGGCTTTGCCCGCGCGTCCGTCTGAAACGACCCGTCGACACGCTCGAGTCCGATTCGAAACCTCGTCACCGAGTACGGGTAGCCGCACCCGAGAACACAGGTTGCCCTACGGCGCGGGCCGTTCGGCGGTCGCGACGATCGAGGGACCGAACAAACGGACGGAGGAGTCCTCCATGAACACCACCACACAGGAGTCCCGCCTCTCGATCGCGCAGCTTCGGGCCGAGCTTGCCGGGCCGGTCCTCGGTCCCGGCGAGCCCGGCTACGACGCGGCGCGGCGCGTCTTCCTGCCCTCGGTCGACCGGCGCCCCGCTGCGATCGTGCGGCCCGCCGACGCCGGCGAGGTCGCCCGCGTCGTCTCGCTCGCGCGGGAGACCGGCCTCGAGCTCGCCGTCCGCGGCGGCGGCCACAGTCAGGCAGGGCACGGCACGAGCGAGGGCGGGATCGTGCTCGACTTGGCCGCCCTCGCCACGCTCGAGATCGACGTCGACAGGCGGGTTGCGCGCGCGGCCGGCGGCCTCACCACCGGCGAGGTCACCGTCGGGGCTGCGCCGCACGGTCTCGCCGCCGCCTTCGGCGACACGGCCTCGGTCGGGATCGGCGGGATCACGCTCGGCGGCGGGATGGGCTACCTCGTGCGGAAGCACGGGCTGACGATCGACCACCTGCTCGGCGCCGAGGTCGTGACCGCCGACGGCAGCGTCCTCGAGGTCGACGCCGACAGCCACTCGGACCTCTTCTGGGCGATCCGAGGCGGCGGCGGCAACTTCGGCGTCGTCACCCGCTTCGACTACCGGCTGCACGCGGTCGACATGGTCACGGGCGGAATGCTCGCGCTTCCGGCGACGCCCGAGACTCTGGCCGGCCTCGTGGCGGAGGTGGAGGCGGCGCCGGAGGAGCTGTCGGTGATCGCCAACGTGCTCCTCGCGCCGCCGCTGCCGTTCGTTCCGCCGGAGCTCGTCGGCACGCCGCTGCTGCTTGCGTTGCTCGTGCACGCGGGGCCGCTCGACGACGGGGCAGGGGCGGTGGCGCCGCTGCGGGCGCTTGCGCCGCCGGTCGCCGATTTCGTACGGCCCATGCCCTTCGGCGAGATTTTCCCGGCAGAGGCGCAGCCTGTTCCGCCGCGCGCAGTCGTGCGCACGTTCTTCTCCGACGCGCTCGACGAGGCCGTGGCCGGCGAGCTTCTCGACCGGCTGCGCGCGTCCACGGCGCAGCTGGCGGCTGCGCAGATCCGCGTGCTCGGCGGCGCGGCGGCGCGCGTCCCGTCGGAGGCGACCGCGTTCGCCCACCGGAAGCGGCGGCTGATGCTCAACGTCGTCGCCGGCTATGCGTCCCCGGACGAGGACGCCGTCCACCGCGCGTGGGCGGAGGAAGCCGCGGCCGCCCTCCGGCAAGGCGACGACGGCGCGTACCTCAACTTCCTCGGCGACGAGGGCGCGGAGCGTGTCCGGGCGGCCTATCCCGGCTCGACGTGGAACCGGCTTGCCGAGGTGAAGCGCCGTTACGACCCGGACAACGTGTTCCGGCTCAACCAGAACGTGCCGCCGTCGTCAGTCGCGCGGAAGTTCGGCTAGCCGCACCCGCCAAAGCAAGCGCGCCGTAACCGGACGGCACGCGGCGGAAGGCAGCCTGAAAGAAACGGTCATCCAACAGGAGTGATTTCGATGTCGATCGACCCCGTCCAGTACGCCCGCCGGTGGAAGACGCTCGGCGTGCTCTCGCTGAGCCTGGTGATCATCGGGCTCGACAACACGATCTTGAACGTCGCCCTGCCCACATTCCAGGACCACTTCCACGCCTCCGCTTCGGGGCTCCAGTGGATGGTCGACGCCTACCTGCTCGTCTACGCCGGCCTGCTCCTCGTCTTCGGCACGCTCGGAGACCGCTTCGGACGCAAGCTCGCGCTGCAGGCAGGCGTTTCCATCTTCGGGCTCGCCAGCCTGGCCGCCCCGTTTGCCGGCTCGGCCGGCCAGGTGATCGCCGTGCGTGCGGGCATGGGCGTGGGCGCGGCGCTGATCATGCCCGCGACGCTCTCGATCATCGCCAACGTCTTCACCGGTGAGGAGCGCGGCAAGGCGATCGCGATCTGGGCAGCGCTCGCCGCCGTCGGGATCGGCCTCGGCCCCCTGGCGGGCGGGCTGCTGCTCGAGTGGTTCAGCTGGTGGTCGGTCTTCATGGTCAACGTCCCCTTCGCGGCGCTGGCGCTGCTGTTGGGGCTTCGCTTCGTGCCGGAGAGCCGCGACCCACGGCCCGGCTCGTTCGACCTGCTCGGCGCCGCCCTCTCGACGGCGGGATTCACCGTCCTCGTCTACGGGATCATCGAGGCGCCGTCGAAGGGGTGGAGCTCGAGCGTGGTGGTCGGATCGCTCACTGCGAGCGCCGTCCTGCTGGGAGCGTTCGTCCTCTGGGAGCGCCGCACGGCCGAGCCGATGCTCGATCTTTCCTTCTTCCGCAACGCCAGGTTCAGCGTCGCCACCGCGTCCGTCAGCATCGCTTTCTTCGCCCTGCTGGGCGGGAGCTTCGGCCTCACCCAGTACCTCCAGTTCGCCCACGGCTACAGCGCGATCCAGGCGGGCGCGATCATGAGCTCGATGGCGGTCGGCCTGATGCTCGGCGCTGGCTCGTCGAGCAAGGCCGTCGCCCGACTCGGAAGCTCCCGCGTCGTCGCAGCCGGGTTGGCCGGTCTGGCCGGGCTGCTGGCGCTGCCGCTGCTCTGGGATACGACCACCGGCGCGACATGGCTGGTGGCGTGGTTCTTCGGCTTGACGCTCGCGCTCGGCTTGGTGACGGCGCCGGCGACCGACGCGGTGATCGGCGCGGTGCCGGCGGCCAAGTCCGGCGTCGCCTCAGCCACGAACACGGTCGCGCGCATGGTCGCCGGAGCCCTTGGCGTCGCGGTCATCGGATCGCTCGTCAGCTCGCTGTACTCGAACGACGTCGGCGGCAAGCTCGACGCCCTCCCGGCCGGGGCGCAGGGGCAGGCCGAGAGCTCGGTCGGCGCGGCGAGCGCGATCGCGGCCCACCTTCCCTCCCACGTCGCGTCGCACGTTCTCGCAGTGAGCGGCGACGCCTTCACCCAGGCGATGGGCTACGGCCTCCTGGTCGGAGCCGGATGCGCGGCCGCGGCAGCGTTGCTCGTGCTCCGCTTCCTGCCGGCCCGCGAGGCCCACGCGGCGGAGCCCGAGGTGATCGAGCCGATCGTGTACGACCAGGCCGCCTAGGAGCACGCGATGGCACACGAGCAGACACGCTGGCTTCGGGCGCTGGCGATCCCCTTCTTCGCCGCGGCCGCACTGATGGCGGCGGCACTGGGCGGCGCGGGCGCCTGGCTCATCGGCCCCGCGCTCGTGTGCGGCGTCGGCCTCGGACTCGCCTCGCTCCTCTACCTCGTGCTGACCACCGACGCGACGGACGCGACCGGCCGCCACCGCGTGCTCGTCGTCGGGGGCGGCTTCGCGGGCGTGCAGGCCGTCCGCGGGCTTCGCCACGCGCCCGTCGAGGTGACCCTGATCGACCGCCAGAACTACACGCTCTTCCAGCCACTCGTCTACCAGGTCGCAACCGGCGCCCTCTCGCCGGCGGAGGTCGCGATGCCGCTGCGCACGATCTTCCGCCGGCAGCGGAATGCGCGTGTCCTCCTGGGCGAGGTGACTGGCTTCGACCTCGAGCGGCATGAGGTCGTCGTCGACGGCCTTCCGAACGGCGGGGGCGAAGCCAGGCTCGGCTACGACACGCTGATCGTCGCCGGCGGCTCCCGCTACTCGTACTTCGGCCACGACGAGTGGCAGTCGCACGCGCCGGAGCTGAAGTCACTGGCGGGCGCGCTCGACATCCGCAGCCGCATCCTGGCGGCGTTCGAGGCCGCCGAGGTCGAGCCCGACCCGGAGCGGCGCCGGGCCTGGCTGACGTTCGTCGTCGTCGGCGCCGGCCCGACCGGTGTCGAGATGGCCGGGCAGATCGCCGAGCTCGCCCACGACGCGGTGCGCCGCGACTTCCGGAGCGCCGACCCCGAGACCGCGCGCGTGCTGCTCGTCGAGGCCGGGAACCGCGTGCTGCAGGCCTTTCCCGAGTCGCTGTCACGCAAGGCAGCCCGCGCCCTCGAGCAGCTCGGCGTCACGCCGCTCGCCGCACACACCGTCGTCGGCGTCGACGCGGAGCGGGTCGCGATCAGAGGCCACGACGGCGAAGTCGAGCACGTCGACGCGCGCACGGTCGTCTGGGCCGCCGGGGTCACCGCCTCCGGCCTCGCCGCGAAGCTCGCCCGCGAGGCGGGCCTCGACGTCGACCGAGCCGGGCGCGTAACGGTCGCCCCGGATCTCAGCCTCCCCGGGCATCCGGAGGTCTTGGCGCTCGGGGACATGGTCAGGGTGCAGGCCGCCGACGGGACGATCGCGCCGCTCCCCGGCCTCGCCCCGGTCGCGATGCAAGAGGGCCGCTACGCCGCCCGCGCCGTGCGCGCGCGGCTCCGCAACCGCGAGCCTCGGCCGTTCCGCTACCGCGACAAGGGCAACCTGGCCACGATCGGGCGCTCGAAGGCTGTCGCCGACGTCAAAGGAATGCACCTGGCCGGCTTCCCGGCCTGGGCGCTCTGGCTCCTCGTCCACCTCTTCTACCTGATCGGCTTCCAGAACCGGCTGCTCGTCGTCGTGCGCTGGACGATCAGCTTCCTCACCCGCGGACGAGGAGCCCGCCTGATCGTCCAAAGCCGCGAACAAGACGAACGCGACGGATCGACAGAACGTCACCCGCACCCCGCGAAGCGGAGGAGGCGGGCCGCCCTGCCACCGTCAACGAGAGAAGGAGCACGAGCATGACCGACGCAACCGATGGCAAATCCGTCCTCCGCCGCTACGTCGCAGCCGTGGAGGCCGGCGACGAGCAGACAATCCGCGACCTCTTCGCCGAAGACGCCACCTGGACGCTCGCGGCAGGAGACCTGCCGATCTCCGGCACGTGGAAGGGGCGCGACATCATCCTCGACGAGTTCCTCGCCACCGCGCTCTCCTATTACGAGCCCGGCTCGGTGAGCCTTGATATCACCGGCATGCTCGCAGAGGGCGACCGGGTGGCACTCGAGTGGACGAGCCGAGCACGCACCCGCGACGGCCGCCCCTACGAGAACGAGTGCATCGGTGTGTTCACGGTCTACGGCGGGAGGATCCACGCGGTGCGCGAGTACATGGACACGCTCTACGCCCACGACACGGCCTTCGGCGCTGTGGAGCCGAGCGACGCATGACCCGACCGGCGCACGGCGGTGAGCGGCGAAGGCACGAGCTCACGCTCACGTTCGACGAGCTGGTGCTGATCTACAAGTCGCTCCAGGCGGCCAAGACGCTTGGTGCCCTACCACCCCAGGATGAGCTTCTCGACGACACGATCCAGCTCGTCGATCAGGCGCTGAACACCGCGATCCGATAGGCCGAGCGATCATCGACGGGCTGTTTCGAGAATCTGCTTCAAGGTCGCGAGGTTGGCATCGACGCCGTTCTTGACGAGCCTCCGAGCGATCAGCGGCAGGAGTACGGCGGAACCCGGAAGCTCAACCTCCGCGTCGAGGCTCACGATCGTCTCTCCCTCCTCCGTCGAGAAGCGATAGCGATAGAGGAATGGCGTGGGCCCCGCAATGGTGCGGATCGCGAACTTATGTGGCCGCCAGCTGGCCACGACCTCGAGCTGATTGACCGAGCGACCGGTCGGGAGCTCCCGCTCCATCGAGTACGTCGAGGCCACGCCGTTCGCGCCGGCTGAGGTCTTGCGTACGGCTTCCACGGCCGAGTTCCAGCGCGGAAAGTTGAGCGGATCGGAGACGTAGGAGAAGACCTCGTCGATTTGGCGCTTGATCCGGACGCTTGTCTCGAAGGTGATCACGCCGCCAACTCCTTCTCCCCGTGATGGAGAAGCTGCCGTTCGGCGAGCCGGTTTCCCGCGTCTGGGTCGTGCGCCACCAGGTAGACGGTAGGAGTAGCCGCGGCGAACGCGCGAATCCGCTCGTGTGTCAGCCGTTCCGCCTGCTCATCCGCCCCGACGCCGTCGACCTTCCCTCGCAGCATCAGCTCCTGCGTATACGAGCTGTCGCCGGCAAGGAATACGTTGTGGTCGCCCTCGTCGACGAGCACGCCGATCTGCCCTGGGGTATGGCCCGGCACGGGCACGAGCATGACGTCGCCAGCCTCCGTCAGGCGCAGGCTCTCCGGGAACGGGCCGAGCGGCTCCGGCTCGAGCTCGAGCACGCTTGGGTTGAACCAGGCCGGCCAGTGTTTGTTCGCGACGTAGCCACGCACGCGGCCCCGCAGGCCGGACGCGAACTCGAGCTCCGCGCGCGTGACGAGGATCTCGTTGGTGGGGAAGTGATGCAGGCCGCCGGCGTGATCGGTGTGCAGGTGGGTCATCACCACCCAGCGGACGTCGCCCGCTCGGATGCCGAGCCGCTCGAGCTGAGGACCGATCTCCTGCTCCGGCTCGACCCACTCGCGAAAGGCACGGACGCCCGGGTGCCAGCGCGCGAAGTAGCTCCGCTGAGAGGCGCGGGCGTCCTCGCCCGTGTCGACGACGATCACGCCCTCGGGGTGCTCGATCGCGAAGGCGTAAATCGGTAGCGGGTGCGTCCACTCGTGGTCGACGATCGCGTGCACGAGGCGGCGTCTGCCGTGGCCGACGCCCTCGCGCCACGCCCTTGTTACTGACACTGTTCCTGTCTGGATCGCGTGGATCTTCATGGTCGTTGCTCCTCTCGTTTCTCGATCCCTCTTGTGCCGCGGGACTCCTCCGGCGCGAAGCCGCGCAGGATCAGGTCCGCGACTCCCGCTGCGAGCTGCTCGTCGATCGGGCCCCGCCCGTGACGAGAAGCCGGTAGAAGAGCGGCCCGCCGAGCACATCGAGCGCGAGTTCGACGTCGAGGCTGGAGTGCAGGTCTCCGCGCTCGACGCCCCGCCGAAGCACCTCACCGAGCGCCGCCCTCCGGCTGGCCAGGAATCCGTCCCTGACCGCTTTCGCCAGCGCCGGTTTCTGCGCCATGGCGCCGATGAGGTTCGGCATCAGCCGGGCGGCCAGAGAACCGCGGTAGAGCTCGACCGCCTCCCGCATCAGGAGGAACAGGTCCTCGCGGGTCGAGCCTGTGTCCGGGACGACGATCTCCTCGCTCACAAGCGCTGCGATCGCAGCCGTGATCAGTTCGTCCTTCGAGCCGTAGCGGCGGTAGATCGCTCCCTTGCCGACGCCGGCGCGGGCGGCGACGTCCTCGGTTCTGAACTCGTAGACACCGAGGTCGGCGATGAGCGCAAGCGTCGCCGCCGGTACGCAGAAGTCTCATAACTCCATGGCGCCAGAGCGCCGCATCTCGATCGCGGCGCCGACCCGCTACTCCTCGCTACGCACCGACTCGGACATCGGGCAGCTCGAGCCTGGCCGCTCCGTCGGCATAGATCGTCCGGCCCTGCTCGCCTTCGAGCGTGGCCAGCCGCTTGCGCACGTTCTCGCGCCCGACGAAGCGCCCCATGCGCTCAGACTAGGTCTCCCCGCGGGGGTAGCCTCCGCTCGTGACCGAGGAGCGGAGCGAGTATCTGACGGAGTCGCAGCGCGCGAGGCTGGAGGCGGAGCTTGCCGAGCTCGAGGGGCCGCGACGGGCCAAGGTCGTGCGGGCGATCAGGACCGCCCGCGAGCACGGCGACCTGTCGGAGAACTTCGAGTACCACGCGGCGAAGAACGAGCAGGGGTTGCTCGAAGCGCGGATTCGGACGCTGCGCGCGCGGCTGCTCGACGCGGCCACGATCGACGAGTCGGAGATGGTGCAGGGCGCGATCGCGGCGGGCTCGATCGTCGAGCTCGAGCTCGAGGCAGGGGAGCGGATGGAGATCGAGATCTCGAGCGTCGCCGGTCCTCGGACAGTCTCACCGGAGTCGCCGCTCGGCCGTGCGCTCGCTGGACGCCGGGCGGGCGACGAGGTCGCCGTGCAGGCGCCGGGCGGCGCCTGGAGGGCGTGGATCCGCTCCGTCCGCCGCGACTAGCTCGCGCTGACTTCGCGCCGCCGGCACGGTCGATCGGCAGACTGGCAGGCGGAGCGTTGCCGACTGCGTCTGCTACGGTGGCCGCGGAACAGAGCGAGTTCGGTTTGCGTCTCGGCGCCTTCCTCACCCGTTCGTGACGTTGTGAGGGAGGTGTTTTTTATGGCAAACGGAACCGTCAAGTGGTTCAACGACAGCAAGGGATACGGCTTCATCACTCCTGATGAAGGTGCGAAGGACTTGTTCGTGCACCACAGCAACATCGCCGGCGAGGGCTTCAAATCGCTCGTCGAGGGCGCACGGGTCTCGTTCGAGCAGCGCGAGGGCTCGAAGGGTCCCGAGGCGACCGACGTGGCCCCGGTCGCGTAGCTCGTCTATGAGCGCCGCGGCCTCACGGCCGCGGCGCGTCACCTCCACGGAAGGGAGCGACGATGGGCGAGAGAGCAGCCTCGAGCGGAATGCGCGGCACGATGTTGTGGTTCAACGGCGCCAAGGACCTGGGGGCGCTGGAAACGGATGCCGGGGAGCGACTCGACGTCCCGGGGGCCGCTTTCGATGTCGGCGAGAAGCCGGCCGGGCGCTGCGCCGGAAGGCCGGTCGAGTTCCTCTGCGTCGCCGGCGGCGTCAGCGAGATCAGGTTCGTCCCCGAGGAAAGCGCGCGGCGCGCACGGTCGCGGAACCGCCGCTAGACGAGATCGCCGCCTCGTTCCCACTGTTGGTCGACGTCAGCGCGACCCCGAGAGAGAGGAAGGCCGATGAAGAGCAAGCGGCAGACGACGATTGCGAAGCGCGCACGGGAGCAACTCGTCCGGGAGCGACGTGCGCTGAAGCGGGAGAAGAAGCAGGCAGCCGCAGAGGCCGCGCGCACGGCCGAGACGGCGGACGAGGGCGGCGGCCCGGCCGAGCCGGCCGAGTAGCAGCGTGACGGTTTCCGGAAAGGGAGGCAAACGCCGATGGTGATCACGCTCGGTCGGCCGAGGGTGCGCGGGATCGTCCACGGCGATCTGCTCGAGGTCGAGCTGCCGCTCGAGGCCGACGGCCTCGCCTGGCCCGACGAGGAGTGGTTGTCGCTGTTTCGCGAGTACGACCAGTTTCCGGGCGATCTCGAGGAGCCGCGGCTCGAGCACGGGCGGCTGCGGTTCGAGGCGCGTGACGACGATCTGCGCCGCGCCTGGATCGCGATTCGAGAGCGCGTCGCAGCGACCAACCGCGCCTACGCGACGATGCTCGAACCTCGCGATCAAGCGGGTCAACGTGGGGAGGATGAACGACGCGACGACGTGGACGAGCGGATCCGGACGGCGCAGCGGCTGCTCGATTCGCTTCAAGACCCAGCCGACAACCCGCCATAGTGACCCAGACGGTTCGCGGCCGCTCATGATCTTCTAGACCGCGCCTGTCCAGGCTCGCGCTCGAAGCGACGGCGTTCTATGGTGGCGGAATGTCGTCTTCGCTCGTGACTTCCCCGGCGCTGGCGAAGCCGGTGTTGCGGGGCGTGCTGCATCAAGTCGCGTTCTCGCTCTCGCTCGTCGTTGGCACGCTTCTGATCGTGGGATCGGACGGCGCGCGTCGACAGGCGGCGGCTGCCGTGTTCGCGGGCTCCGTCGCCGCCTGCTTCGGCGCCAGTGCGCTCTACCATCGCGTCACCTGGACTCCACGTTTGCGGCTGTGGATGCGGCGTGTCGACCACGCGGGCGTCTACCTCTTGATCGCCGGTACCTATACGCCCGTCGGAATCCTGGTGCTCGACGGCACCTGGCGCTTGGTCGTACTGGCGACGGTCTACGTCGGCGCCGGCGTCGCTGTCGTGCTCAAGTTCGCCTGGGTCGAGGCGCCGAAGTGGCTTGCAACCCTGGTCGGCATTGCGCTCGGCTGGGTGGGAGTAATCGTCCTGCCACAGCTGGCGGTGCGGCTCGATCCTGCAGCGGTCGCACTGCTCGGCGCCGGCGGGATTGCCTACACCATTGGGGCGATCATCTACGCCCGCGAGCGACCAAACCTGTTTCCCGGCATGTTCGGCTACCACGAGCTGTTCCACGCGCTGACCGTCGTCCCGGTCGCCTGCCAGTACGTCGCGATCGCATTCTTCGTCATCCGCGCCGGCTGACTACCCACTGGCGCCGGCGCCGCGTGCGAGGCGTGTTTGTGCGAGGTCGAGGCCTGTGGCGTGGGCGGCGGGGTGTCCGGTGACGGCGGCGAGGAAGTCGTCGCGCTGGAGCGCGTAGAGGCGGGAGTCGACGGTGGCGGTGACGGTGGCGGTGCGGGGGACGTCGTGGAGGAGGGCGATCTCGCCGAAGTAGTCGTCTTTGTGCGCGGCGGCGTGGTGGCCGTGGGCGTCGATGTCGAGCTCGCCTGCGGCGACGATGTAGAAGCGGTCGCCGCGCTCGCCGGCGCGGATGACTCGTTCGCCGGCGGGGACGGAGAGGGGGGTGAGGGTGGCGGCGAGGCGTTCTTTGGCGGCGATCGAGAGGGGCGCGAGCATGGGCACGCGCTCGATCAGGTCGAGCTCGGCGGCCGGGGCGGCCTGGTCGATCTCGCGCAGCCGCCGGTAGGTGGCGAGGGTGAGCAGCGGGAGGATGGCGCCGACGGCGACGAAGGCGGGGCGGGGGCCGAGCGCTGCGACGAGCGCGGGGGCGGCGATCGAGCCGAGCGCGACGGCGCCCATGGCCAGGCCCCAGAGCACGCCGAGGACGCGGGTCAGGATCTCGTCCGGGACGGTGCGCTGGAGCAGGGTGATCGCGGCGACGTCTTCGACGCTGTTGGCGGCGCCGACGATCGCGAGCAGCACAAGGGCGAGGGCGAGCTCGGGCCGCGGGGCGATCAGCATGATCGGGAGCCCCCAGAAGACGAGCGCGAGCCCGAAGGGCGCAGCGAGCCGCCGCCCGCCGAGGGTCATCGCCCCCAACGCGCCCACGAGGCCGCCGACGCCGATCGCGGCGGTGAGGAAGCCGACCACGTCGGCGCTGCGGTGCAGGACGCGGAAGACGGCGACCACGATCAGGACGTTGAGGCAGCCGCGCACGAACGCCTGCGCAACCACAAGCGCGACCAGGAGCCGTGGCCTGGGTGCGCGTGCGATCGCCCGAAACCCGGCGCCGACCACCCGCGCGAGACCGTCGGCCTTGGCCGCCGCCGCGAGCTCGACTCGCCCCGCCACCCGCACCCGGGCGGCAAGCGCGGCGCCGGCCAGCAGCAGCGCCGCGCCGGCGAGGAAGACGACGCCGACATCGGCAAAGGCGACGAGCAGGCCCGCCAGCAGCGGCCCGGCCAGCGCTCCCAGGCTCTCCACCGTCGAGGTGGCGCCGTTGGAGGCGATCAGCTCCTGCGGCGTTCGGGCAAGCGACGGCAGCAGCGCCTGCAGCGCCGGCCTGATCAGCGTCGTGGCGACGCCGAAGAGGGCGGCGAAGAGGAACACTAAGACGCGATCGCCGGCGAGCGCGGCCGCTCCCGAGGCAGCGAGCGCGGCCGCGCCCGCCAGCGCGAGCGCGAGCAGAAAGCGCTCACGCCGGAAGCGGTCGCCGAACGAGGCCGCGAAGGGAGCAACCGCCGCGGCGGGCAGCAGCCGCACAAGACCGGCGACCCCCACCGCCGACGTTCCGCCCCGCTGGTACGCGAACACACCGAGAGCGACGAAATGCGCCCACTCGGCCGCGATCGCCGCGCCCCAGGCAAGCTCGACCCGGCGCAGGTTCTCGTTCCGGGCCGCCGCAGCGAGCGCCAAGACGGCCAGCCGTACACGGCCCATAGCCGAGATTGAAAACCTTCAGCAACCAGGGAACAAGCGAAGAAGACCCTCTCGAGGCTCAGAGCGAGAGGCTGAGCTCACTGCTCGGGAAGAGCGCTGCGTGCCGGCCCGATCCGCTCGACGCGGGGCTGCGACGTAGGTCTAGCGTGTTCGCCGGCGCGCTTTCCGGGGTGTGGCGCCGCCGGTAGTTCCACCGTGACGCGGAGCCCGCCGTCGGGCCGCGGCGCGAGGGTAAGGATTCCGTCGTGTGCCTGGGTGATGCTCTTGGCGATTGCCAGACCGAGGCCGGCACCTGCGTGGTCGGTGCGGACGCGTCTGGTGCCGCGCTGGAACGGCTCGGCAAGCGTGGCAACCAGTCGCGGGGCGAGCTTCTCGCCGGTGTTCTCGACGGTGAGCACTGCACGCTTGGCGTGAACGCCCGTGGTGACCCGCACGGTGCCCTGCTCGGGCAGGTTGTGGACGATCGCGTTGTGCAGGAGGTTCATCGTCAGCTGCAGCAGGAGCGCGCGTGAGCCGACCGCGTGGGTGACGTCGCCCGAGGTCTCGACGGCGATTCCGCGTCGCTCGGCGAGAGGGAGGAGCGTCTCGGTGGCTTCCTCCGCTACGAGCGACAGGTCGACCTGTTCTCGGGCGAAGGACCGCCGGTCGGCGCGGCTGAGCAGGAGCAGGGCTTCGGTGAGGTCGATCGCGCGGGTGTTGACGGCGTGGAGGCGGTCGACGAGCTCGCCGTTGCCGCGGTTCGGATCGTTGCGCGCCGTTTCGAGGAGTGTCTGCGTGATCGCCAGCGGGGTGCGCAGCTCGTGGGAGGCGTTGGCTGCGAACCGCTGCTGTTCGGCGACGTGTGCTTCGAGCCGGACGAGCATGGTGTCGAAGGCGTCGGCGAGCTCGCGGAACTCGTCCTGACGTCCTTCCAACTCGATCCGGTGGGAAAGCGATCCGTTCGCGGCCACACGTGTCGCGTCGGTGATGCGAGTGAGGGGAGCGAGCATGCGGCCGGCGAGAAGCCATCCTCCCAGCAGGCCGAATACCAGCAGGAAGGCCAGCACGACGGCCGCGGTCGGAGCGAACGCGCGCACGAGGTCGGCGTGGCTGCGCACCATGAAGATCACGCCGGGGTGCACACCACGCGAAAGGGAGAAGTAGCCGACGGCAAGCAGCACGGCCCCTGCGAGCATGAGGAAGGCGGCGTAGCTGAGCGTGAGCTTGAGGCGAGCGCTCAACCCGGGGGCTCTATCCACGCGCACCTCCCTCGCCCCCGCTTGGTTCCGCGTCGATGCGGTACCCGACGCCGGGCACGGTTGCGACGATCCAGGGCTCGCCGAGCCGTTTGCGCAGTCCAGAGACCGTGATGCGCACGGCGTTCGTGAACGGGTCGGCGTTCTCGTCCCATGCTCGCGCCAGGAGCTCTTCGGCGCTGACGACGCCGCCGTCGGCGGCGACGAGGACCTCGAGCACTGCGAACTGCTTCCTGGTCAGCCCCACGTAGCGGCCGTCGCGGTAGACCTCTCGACGGAACGGATCCAGCCGCAGGCCCGCGATCTCCCGCACGGGTGGCCTCGAGTGGGCGCGCCTGCGGTCGAGCGCTCTGAGACGGAGCACGAGCTCTCGGAGCTCGAACGGCTTCGTGAGGTAGTCGTCGGCGCCGAGCTCGAACCCCGTGGCCTTGTCGTCGAGACGGTCGGCAGCGGTGAGCATGAGGATCGGCATGCCGCTGCCGGAGGCGACGATGCGTTCGGCGATCTCGTCGCCGGTCGGCCCGGGAATGTCCCGGTCGAGGACGGCGATGTCGTAGGCGTTGAGGTCGAGCAGCTGGAGAGCAGTGTCGCCGTCACCGGCGATGTCTGCGGCGATCGCATCCAGGCGCAGGCCGTCGCGGATCGCGTCTGCCATGTACGGCTCGTCCTCGACGATCAACACCCGCATGCTCCGATGGTAGAGCCGGCACGTTTCGTCGGCGTATCGAAAACCGGATACGTGCCGGCAACACCACGCTGCCTTGAATCGCGGCATGACCTACCGCGAACCAGCACGAACGCCGACCCATCGGATTCGCATACGCAAGATTCGTGCCGCCGGCCTGCTCGTCGTCATCGCGGCGATCGCCGCAGCTTTCGGCTACCAGTCGCTCGCATCCTCGTCCTCGAGGCCCACACCCGTCGAAGCGCTGCCCGGCACGGTGTGGCCGGCACTTGGCCAAGCCGCGGTCCAGATAGGCCAGTCGCAGATCCAAGCGGGACCGAACCAGCACCGGGCCCCGATCGCCAGCGTCGCGAAGGTGATGACGGCCTATCTCGTGCTCCGTCACCACCCGCTACGGCCCGGCCAGGACGGCCCCACGATCACGCTCACCAACGCCGATGTCGCTGACACCGACCGTCGGCGCCGACAGGAGGAGTCGGTCGTGTCCATCACGGCCGGAGAGCAGCTGACCGAACGGCAGGCGCTACAGGCGCTGCTGCTCCCGTCGGCGAACAACATCGCCGCCGTGCTGGCCCGATGGGACGCCGGCTCCGCGGAGCGGTTCGTCGCGCGGATGAACGCGACGGCGCGGTTGCTGGGCATGACCCACACCCGCTACACCGACCCGAGCGGCTACGACGACGCAACCGTGTCGACTGCCGCCGACCAGGTGCGCATCGTCGGTCGTGCGATGCGCCTGGCGGTCTTTGCGAGCATCGTCGCCACACCGAGCGCGACGCTGCCGATCGCCGGCACCGTGCACAACACCAACACCTTGCTCGGGCACAACGGGTTCGTCGGCGTCAAGACCGGCTCGACCGCCGCGGCCGGCGGCTGCTTCGCCTTCCGGGCCATCCGCTGGATCGACGGCAAACCGACGACGATCACCGGGGTCGTATTGGGCCAGCCCGGCCACGACCAGATCCTGGCCGGTCTCGCGGCCGCCGACGCCCTAGTCGACCGCATCGCCAGTCCTGTCCGAGCACGGCACCAAGTACGGGCTATGCCAGATCTACAGCAACGAACCCTGGCACCACGACCTGGGCCCCGAAGCCATCGATCACGGCTGCCCGCCCACACGCAATCGCCATAGTTCGCGCGTAACTCGGCGGCGGTAGCCGGGAAGATCTTGGCGACGCAGAGTGACTCCATGCCGGCGTTCGGCGGGCATGGCGAGGCTCAGTCTCCGTCGCCGGCTTGGAGCGGCGAACTCGACCTAAATGGAGAGGTGCGGGTCTGGCGTTCGACGCGTGATTGGCAGGATTCATCTGATGCGGTGCGTGTTGCGGGAGGTGCGGGACGAGGATCTGGCGGTGCTGTCGAGCAGTGGGCGGATCCGGTTGCCGTCCGCATGGCTGAGTTCACGGCGCCCGATCACATGGACCGCGCCGCATTCGAGCGCCGCTGGTCGAGGCTACGAGCCGACGAGACCGTGATCGCCAGAGCGATCGTCGTCGGCGGCGACGTCGCTGGAACGATTGAACGACAACGTTGCGTCGCGCCGTGTCCTCGAGAAGTGCGGCTTTCGCGTCGTCGCAACCGAACGAGGCTTCGCTGAAGCGCGCTCCGCCGAAATCGAGGAGATGGTGCTGCGGCTCGAGGAGCCCGGTTACGCGGCTTGAGGTGACGCAGCGCCGCCGAAAAGCACGGGCCGCTCGTCGACGAAGCCCCCCGTCGCGCGCCTCCTCGACGTCGCGTCAGTCCTAGGGCCTTTGGGTTCGCAGGACTTCGCGTTTGCAGAGCGAGGAAATCGACCCCCTCCTCACAACGAGGCGACCTGCGTCGCGCTGCGCTCACCTTCCGAAGACAGGTGACCGCATTCAGCTGGACGGCCAGGCCGGCGACAATCGCCGCAGCAGGGGGTCAGGCGCCCGGTACGACCTCTGGCGGCCGGACCGTCTCGTGGACACGGGGCTTGACGGCTCGGCGACCGACGAGGTACCAGGCCTCGATCTCGCCTTTGCCCTTGATCGGGATCGTTCCCCTCGGCTCGCAGACGAACTCGTCCTCGAGCAGTTCTTTCGTCGCCCCGGTGATCTGGATCCGCCCCGAGGTCCCGTGCGATTCCATGCGGCTCGCCGTGTTCACGGCGTCGCCCCAGAGGTCGTACAGAAAGCGCTTCCTGCCGATCACGCCGGCCACGACCGGCCCTGAGTTGATCCCGACGCGCAGCTCGAGCCCCAGCTGCCCGACCTCGGCGTCGACCGAGCGCATCGCTGCCTGCATGTCCAGCGCCATCAGGGCGAGCGCGCGGGCATGGTCGGGCCGCGGGGAGGGGACTCCCGCGGCGACCATGTAACAGTCGCCGATCGTCTTGATCTTCTCGAGCCCGTAGTGCTCGGCGAGCTCGTCGAAGTGGCTAAACAGATGGTCGAGCAGGCCGACCACGTCTGCCGGCGGGAGGCGCTCCGAGAGCGGTGTGAAGTCCACGACGTCGGCGAACAGGATCGACGCCGAGCTGAACTGGTCGGCGATCGTCCGCGGCTCGGCCTTGAGCCTGTCGGCGATCGACTGCGGCAGGATGTTGAGCAGCAGGCTCTCCGCCTTCGCCTGTTCCACTCGCAGCGCCGCGAGCGCGTTCCGGCGCTGGTCGGCGAACAGCGCCAGGAGCGTGAACACGAGCAAACCGCCCACCGTCACGTTGAGCGCGAGCATCGTGCTCGTGAACCATTCGGGGACTGTCGGTGATACCCCACCCAGCACCTCGCCGGCGAACCCCGAGCCGAGAAACACGATTGCCCACGCCGCGAACCAGCGAGCCGCGGATCGGACGTCGCTGAAGACGAGCGCCCCGAACGGCGCGAAAATCCCCCACAGACCGACGCCGCCCGCATCGAGAAACCCTCCCAGCGGGATCATCGACAGCGTCGGCGCGAACAGGATGGCGACCTGGTTGACACGCAGGAGCCGACCAAAGTTCCGTGTGCGCGAGAAGACGGCGATCGCGGACAGCAGGACCGCGAAGTAGCCGAGCGGCACCCATCCCACCGGCGACCCGAACGCGAGATAGAGAACCGCCCAGAGCAGCGCGACCGGCAGGATCAGCACCGAGATCAGGACGAGGAGCGCCTTGCTGGAGCGCGTGTCGTCGTCGTCCTGCGGATCCGCCCCGACCCGCGCCAAAGGCACGAGCACCCGGTCGCCGACAACGCCCATCTCGCGCAGCGTAGTCCCCGCTAGGCTTCGCCGCCGTGGAGGTGCCGACAACGACCTTCGTCGACGCCCTCGCGCGTCTGAGCCTCTTCGCCGACCTGCCGCACCCGCAACTCGAGGCGCTCGCGCACTCGTTCGGCGAGGAGGTTTTCGCCGAGGGACAGCGCGTTCTCCGCCAGGACGTGGCTGGAGGCGGCTTCTACGTGATCCTCGACGGCCAGACGAAGGTCGTGATCGACGGCCAGGAGCGATCGCGGCTCACACGAGGCGACTTCTTCGGCGAGATCTCGATCCTGACCGAGGAGGCGCCGACCGCCGACGTGATCGCAACGTCGCTCTTGCGTTGCCTGGTCATCCCCGACAACGAGCTGAAGGCGTTTCTGCTCAAACAGCCGAGCGTGATGTATCGAATGCTCCAGGTCGAAGCGCGACGGTTGCGAGCCGCGAACGTTTGGAACGGGTAGACGAGCGTCCGTTCCCGCCGGGCGACTACGACGTCGTGGTGGTGGGAAGCGGGCCCGGGGGCCTGCAGAGCGCGTACAGCCTCGCGCGCACGGGGATTCCCCGTGTCGCTGCGATCTCGCGGGATCGGGCGCCGGGCGGCATGTTCCGGCGTTTCCCGGTCTACCAGCGCCTGATCAGCTGGACGAAGCCCGACGCGCCGTTCGAGCGGGGCACGCGAGAGTACGAGTGGTACGACCACAACAGCCTCGTCGGCGACGAGCGTGAGCATCAGGCGCTCGCGCCGGAGTTCATGGATCGGGTATTCGACGTCCCGGCCCGAGCCGAGATGGAGGCGGCGCTCGTCGAGTTCGCCAGGCGCGGGGGCGTTCGCGTCCGCTACGGGTGCGAGTGGCTGTCGACGCGGCACGACGGCGCGGACTTCGTCCTGGGGACGTCGGAGGGCGAATATCGCTGCCGCGTCTGCGTGTTCGCCATCGGCATGACGGAGCCGTGGGTGCCTCCGATCCCCGGGCTCGAAACGGCGCCGCACTACGTCGCGGCCAATGCGCCCGAGCATTACCAGGGCAGGAGCGTCTTCATCGTCGGCAAGCGGAACTCGGCGTTCGAGCTCGCACAGGGGCTCCTCCCGTGGGCGCGACGCATCGTGCTCGGATCCCCGCGCCCCGTCGACACTGCGGTGCTCGCGTTCTCGCCACTCAGCATTCGATACCTCTCGCCGTACACCGAACACATCCGCGGCGGCACCGGGAGCTACGTCGTCGACGCGGCGATCGAGCGCGTGGAGCGCAACGAGGACGGGTACCGCGTCCACGCGAGCGGGACGACGTGGGAGGGGGAGCTCGAGCTCGACAGCGACGAGGTCATCGCAGCGACAGGCTTCCGTGCGCCGGTACGCGACCTGCCGAGCCTGGGCGTGGCGATGGTCAACGACGACCGGGTGCCGGCGCAGACGCCCTATTGGGAGAGCATCTCTGTCCCTGGGATCTACTTCGCCGGGAATGTGAACCAGGCTTCACCAGGCTTGCGCAAGCACGGCGCGACGAGCAGCTCCGGATCCGTCAACGGGTACCGCTACAACGCGCGCGTCCTCGCGCAGCACATTGCGGAGAAGCATTTCGGGATCGGGCGCGCGCGGCCGTCGCTCGACGCCGACGAGCTCGTCCCGCATCTGCTCTGGGAGCTCGCGCATGCACCTGAGCTCTGGACGCAGAAGGGATATCTCGCGCGAGTGGTCGAGGTCGACGGGACGGACGGAATTCGCGACAGGGGGATCGTGCCGCTCGCGGATTTCGTGGACCGCGACGGCGGCGACGCGTGTGCGGTTGCGGTCGAATACGACGCCGATGGCACGATCATCCCCGTCGTGTACGTCCGGCGGGGCGGTCGACTCGAGGAGCATGCGTTGCCTCCGCATCCCATGCACACGTTCGATACCGACGAGCATCGCCGGCAGCTCGAGGCCTACCTGGCGCCGCTCCTCTCCCGAACGCCGAGCCCGACGTCGGTTTGACCGACAACGAGCAATTCTGGCGAGCGATCGTCACCGGGGACGCAGGCGTCATGCGACGCGAGCGGCGCCGGCATCGGCGCATCCCCGGCGCGCGTCGCTGCAAGACGTGCCTCGTCCCGCTCGGCGGACCGGCGGCGCCGATGGTCCGGCTCGTCCTCAAGCGCCGTCCATCCGCGAAGAACCCCAACTACTGCGACGTCTGCGAGACGTTCGTGCGCACACATCCCGGCGGCGCCGAGGTCGAGATCTCGATGCTGTTCGCCGACGTACGTGGTTCGACGACGCTGGCGGAGCAGATGCGGCCGGCCGAGTTCAGCAGCCTGATGAACCGCTTCTTCGACTGCGCGAACCGAGTCGTGATCGACAGCGACGGGGTCGTGGACAAGCTCGTCGGCGATGAGGTGGTTGCGCTCTACGTGCCCGCCATTGGTCCGGATCACGCGCGAAAGGCAGTCGAAGCCGCGGGCGATCTCCTGCGCGCGACGGCCGACTTTGTTCCGGTGGGGTGCGGCGTCCACACCGGCGTCGCGTACGTCGGCGCGGTCGGCTCTGGCTCGACCGTCGTCGACTTCACCGCGCTCGGCGACCCCGTCGACGTCACGGCCAGGCTCGCCTCGGTCGCGGGCGCGGGCGAGGCGCTGATCAGCGACGCGGCCTGCATCTCGGCGGGCGTCGATTTCGGCGGGCTGGAGCGGCGCGATCTCGAACTGAAGGGCCGCGGCGCACCGCTCTCGGTGAGGGTACTCCGGCTCTAGACGGTTTCGCGGGCCGCGGTTTGCAGAGCCCTCTTCGGACTTTTCGGACTCGCACCGGGGACCGCTCACGATCCAGACCCGGTCGAACGACCGCTCGCTCTAGCCATACCGGCGAGGTCGCTGGCGGGTCTCGTCGTCTTGTGGCTGTTCACCGGCAGGCGGCTCGGTTCACCTGCGGCGGAGCGCCGAGCGCAGCAGTTGGTCGCGATCTCCTTCTTCGTGCTCGCCGCTTACGTGGCGTCGAATCACTGCGCTCATTGATCGGCGGTCACGAGCCAGACGCCAGCTGGGTCGGGATCGGGCTCGCCTTACGACGCTCGGGCCGCGGCGGCTTCCGCTTCGCTGCCGTGAACGTCCAGGCCCGCGCGGGCGAGCTGCGTTCGGGACGTGAGCCCGAGCTTCACGAACACCTTGCGCAGGTGGTAGTCGATCGTGCGCGGCGACAGGAAGAGCTGGGCCGCGACCTCCTTGTTGGAGAGTCCCTCGGCGACGAAGCGGGCGACTTGCAGCTCCTGCGGCGTCAGCTGCGCGATTGTGCTCGGATCCCGCTTTCGCACCGTCTCGCCGGAGGCACGCAGCTCCGTGCGGGCGCGCTCCGCCCACGGCTCGGCACCGAGCCGCTCGAAGGCGTCGAGCGCCGACCGCAGCTGCATCCGCGCGTCGACCCGTCTCTGCTGGCGGCGTAGGAACTCACCGAACAGCAGCTGCGTCCGCGCAGTGTCGAACAGGCGGTTCGTCCGGGCGTGGAGCTCGAACGCCTCCTCGAAGGCCTCCTCGGCCTCGTCCTCGGCTGCGAGGAGAGCGCGGCAGCGAGCGGCGTATGCCTGCGCCCATGCCGAGGCGCCGCTCCTCGCGAAAGCGGCGAGGCCCTCGAACGCCTCCTCTGCCTGCTCGCTGCGGCCGGTGCGGACGCAGGCCTCGACGAGCTCCGGGGAGGACATGAGCACGAACAGCGGCTGCGCCAGCCCGACGGGGGCTTTGCTCAGCGCCGTCAGGCGGCTGATCGTCGCCTCCGGACGGCCGAGGCTGAGGTCGAGCATCGCGACGCCCCACTGCGCGAAGGAGTTCGCGTTCGCGATCCCGTTCGCCGCGGCCGCGCGCGCGACCTCCGCCGCGTAGTCGCGGGCTTCCTCCTCCCGGCCTTTCAGCGCCGCGATGAAGGCGAGCGCCCCGAGATGTGCAGTCAGAGCATTCGGCAGCCCTAACTCGCGTGCGAGCCTCAGGCCCTCGGTTGCCTCCGCCTCGGCTGCGTAGCGCCCGCCGCCGATGTCGGCGGCCACGATCGCCTCGAGGACGAGGACGACGGTATCGATCGCAGCGGAGGCGCGTGAGACCGCCTCCGCGCGCGAGACCAAGGCTGCCTCGGTGGCCTGGTCGTCGACGGTCGACGCTCCGATCAGCGCCCAGCTGAGGAGCCGCGGATCGTCCGAGTCCCGCGCGAGGCCGATCAACTCCTGGACTGCCCGCGCAGCCCTGCCGCTCCCGCCGATGACCTGGGACACGCCGCTGACCAGATCGGCCAGCAGCTCGTCGTCCGGGTCTCCGTCGCGCGGAAGAGCGGCGATCTTGATGCCGACCTCGATCATCTGCGCGATGTCGCCGGTCCGGCCGGCCACGGCTCCTGCGTCGACGAGCATCTCCAGCGCTTTCCTCGGGTCGACCGACGAGATCTCCTCGGCTCCCGCGAGGAGGACCACCGCGGCGTCGAGCAGCGAGCCGCGGCGCAGTCCGATGCCGCCGCGGATGTGGGCGAGCTCGGCTCTCACGAGCCGGTCGGTCACGATCGGGTCGGCCCGGTCGAGCAGGATCAAAGCGCGGTCCGGTTGGCCCGACTGCCAAGCCTCGGCGGCAGCGGCGGCGAGGCGACGGCCACGCGAGGCGTCGTCCGAGCTCAGCTCGCTCGCCCGTTCCAGTGCAGACGCCGCCGCCGCGTGGCCGCTCCGCAGCCGCGCCCGCTCCGCGGTCCGCTCGAGCTCGTCCGCGACCGCCTCGTCCGGACCAACGATCCCGGCGCCGCGATGCCATGCGCGGCGATCGGCTTGCACCTCCCCCTCCAACGCGTCGGCGAGCGCGAGGTGTGCCTCCCGTCGCTCGGCCGACGAGGCGCTGTGGTACACGGCGGAGCGAAGGAGCGGGTGCCGGACGTCGATGCGATCGCCGCGCACCACGACGAGGCCTTCCGCCTCCGCCGGGTTCAGCGCGTCGGCCGCGATGCCGAGCGCCGCTGCCGCGCGAAGGACCGGCGCGAGCAGACCGCTGTCGTCCGCCGCGACGAGGAGGAGCAGGCGCTGCGTCTCCGTCGGCAGCCGCCGTGTCCGCGCGAGAAACAGACGCTCTACGTTCGGCGTCAGGGGGATCGCGTCCGGCAAGGACTCGACGCCTGCGAGCTGGGCGTCCGATAACGTCGCCCTGAGCTCGACGAGCGCGAGCGGGTTGCCGCCGGCCCGCTGCAGAAGCATGTCCCGAACGGATGATGACACCTCCACGCCGCGGCCGCGGATCACTTCGCCGGCCGCCTCCGAGTCGAGCCCTGTCAGGACGAGTTCGCGCAGCCCCTGCCCGTCGAAGCGCCGCTCGTCTCCCTCGCGGGCGGCGAACAGCATCACGATCGCCTCGGCGTCCAGGCGCCTCGAGACGAAGAGCATGGCGTCGGCCGAGGGGGCGTCCAGCCATTGCGCGTCGTCGACGAGGCAGAGCACCGGGCGCCGAGCAGCCAGGTCCGCGAGCAGCGTGAGTACGGCGAGGGAGACGAGGAAGCGGACGTCTCCGGCAGTGTCGCTCAGGCCGAGCGCGGATCGAAGCGCGTCGGCCTGGGGCCCTGGCAGGTCGGCAATCCGGTCCAGCGCGGGCCGGAGCAACTGGTGGAGCGCCGCGAAGGGCAGCTCCGACTCGGCTTCTACGCCGCGCACCGAGAGCACGTGCATGTCGCTCGCGCGATCGCGCGTGTCCAGCAAGAGCGCGGTCTTCCCGATTCCGGCTTCCCCGCGGACGACCAGGACGCCACTCTGCGAGCCGCGCGCCGCGTTGAGAAGCGCGCCGATCTCGTCGCGCTCCACGTCCCGCCCGTAGAGCACGGCACGAGTTTATCCGCGTCAGGCGGCGCGTCGCCGTCGGCGCGCCTCGCGGACGCGACGCGCGCCTCAGGCCGCCAGGGGCTCCGACGCGGCCGCGTCGAGGGCGTAGAGCGCTGCGCCTACGAGGGCGGCGTCGGCGTTAAGCACGACGCGGACGGGAATCCGGCGGACGAACGGCTCGAGCCGGCCCTTCGCGAGGAAGGCCTGCACGAAACGGCCGTCGAGCAAGCGGGGAAGTCGCTTCGGCGCGATGCCTCCGCCGAGGTAGACGCCGCCGGTGGCGCCGTAAGAAAGCGCGACGTCTCCGGCGTGCGCTCCATAGATCGAGACGAAGAGGTCGACGGCGGCGCGGGCCACGGATCCTGGGTCGGTCTCCGCCGCGGCGGCGATGGCGGCGGGAGCAGGCGCGTCTCCTCCACCGGCGAGAAATCGGTAGATCTTGCGTAGGCCGGGTCCGGATAGGAGATGGCCCAGTTGACGCGGCCCTGCTCCGCGGCGAGGAACCGATGGAGTTCGACCTCGAGCTGCGACGACGGTCCGAAGGCGGCCGAGCCGCCCTCGGTGGCCGCCGGGTGGTGCCTCGTGCCGTCCCACCAGAGCGCCGCCTCTCCGAGCCCGGTCCCTGCCGAGACTACCGCGCGCGTTCCAATGGCATCGGCGGCGCCTTCGTGCAGGACTGCAAGGTCGCCGTCGCCGAGCACGAGGATGCTCCGCGCGCTCGCCTCGACGTCGTTCACGAGCGTCACCTCGCGCAGGCCGAGCTGCCGTTCCAGCTTCGCCGCGTCGACGTCCCAGGGAAGGTTGATCCGCGGTACGCCCCGCCCGACGACCACGCCCGCGACGCCGAACGAGGCGCGCTCCGGTCGCACGCCGGCCGTCGGAAGGAAGGACTCGAGGAGGTCGGCCAGGCGCTCGAACTCCGCGGTGACGTAGGTCGCAGTCGCCACCGGCGAGGCCCTCTCCTGCGTGAAGATCCCGAGGCGCGTCTTGGTGGCGCCGATGTCGCCGGCGAGGATCACCGGCCGTCTTCGACGAGTCTCTTGAGGCGCTTGTGGTAGCCGCGGAACTGGCGCGTGAGCACCGGCCGGGTGAGACGGAGCAGCCCGCGGATGTCGCCCTCGCCGACGAACCGGAGTCGCGTGCCCCCCCGGGTCGGCTCGAGCTCCCAGCGCCCGTCGAGCGGGACGGCGCCGGAGACGAGGTGCAGGGCGAACAGCCGCGGCGGGTCGTAGGCGACCACCTCGACGGTGGAAGTGAGCTCGCGCCCTAGCCCCTTGTGGACCTCCTCGAAGCGCTCGCCGACGCGGAGCGGCCCCTGCCGCTGCCGCCTCACGGCGACGGTCGTCGGCTGCCAGGCCAAGAGTCTGTCCGGGTCGGAGAGCACGGCGAAGACTTCCGCCGGCTCGCGACCGATGTGGATCTCGTGTTCGATTCGCATGTCGACCACCATGAGGCGCGGGGCCCGAGCTCGAATCGGTGAAGTCGCCGGATAATTCACGCGTGGAGCGCACGCAGACGATCCGGCCGCTCGCCCTCGCCGATGCCCGTGACCTCCTCGCGCTCCGGCTCGCGAACAGGGAGTTCATGGCCCCTTTCGATCCAGTCCGGCCGGACGCGTTCTTCACGCTCGAAGCCCAGACCGAGATCGCTCGTAACGCGGACGGGCTCACGTTCGCGATCCTGGACGAGGGCGAGTTGGCGGGTCTGATCTCGCTGTCGAACGTCGTCTATGAGGCCTTTCGCAGCGCCAATCTCGGCTACTGGGTCGATGCGAAGCGGCACGGGCGCGGGCTTGCGACGCGCGCGGTCAGCGCTCTCGTCGAGCATGCCTTCGGGCCGCTCGGCCTCCATCGTCTCGAGGCCGGCACGCTGGTCGACAACGTCGCGTCGCAGCGGGTGCTCGAGAAGAACCGCTTCGAGCGCATCGGCCTGGCGCGGAACTACCTCCACATCGGCGGCGTCTGGCGCGATCACCTGCTGTTCCAGCGCACCGCCGAACCGGACTAAGCCGGCGCGGCCACTACCGCAGGCGCTTCGTCTCCGAGCCGGACGTGAGCGAGTTGCGTCCGCGAGGTCAGGCCGAGCTTGGTGAAGACGTTCCGCAGGTGGTAGTCGATCGTGCGCGGCGAGAGGAAGAGCTGTGCCGCGATCTCCTTGTTCGACAACCCGGAGACGACCAGTTGGGCGATCTGGATCTCCTTCGCGGTGAGGTCGTTCACGGTGCTCGGGTCGCGCTTGCGGGCCGTCTCGCCGGTCGCGCGGAGCTCGGCCGCCGCCCGCTCCGACCACGGTGCCGCCCGCAGGGCGTCGAACGCGTCGAGCGCGGCGCGTAGCTGCACGCGCGCGTCTGAGCGACGGCGCTCGCGGCGCAGGTGCTCCCCGTACAGGAGATAGATGCGGGCGCGGTCGAACGGCCGCGCGTCCGCAATCAGCTCGACCGCGCGCTCAAAGTGCTGCGTCGCCTCGGCGCCGCCGGCGAGGAGCCCGCGGATGCTCGCCGCGCGAGGCGGCGCCCACCGTGCCGCCGGGGTGACTCGAGCCCACGTCTCGAAGTCGTCGAGGATTGTCTCGGCGTGCGCGGTCTGGCCGGCGCGGCCGGCTGCCTCGAGCCGGTCGGAGACGACGAGCGTGAAGACGAGCGGCTGCTCCGCGACCGCGGCGTCGAAGAAGCGAAGCGCCTCGGCCCAGTGCCCCTGACTCAGCTCGACGAGCCCAAGCGTCCATTGCCCTGCGCCGGCGCGCAGCGGGAGGCCGTGCGAACGCGCCTGCTCGAGCACGTGCCTGCCTCCCCGCGCCGCCGTGTCGAAGTCGCCGCGCACGGCCGCGATCACCGAGAGCACGTTGCGCGGGATCGCGGTGAAGTTCTCGGCGCCGAGCTCGCCCGCGAGCTGGAGCGCCTCTTCCGCGGCGATCGCCGTCTCGTCGTAGCGCTGCGCGGTGATCAGGAGCGCGGCCCGGAAGCTCAGCGCTTCGGAGAGCATCCCGATCTGCCCGCGCTCGCGCGCCATCGCGGCGGTGCGCGAGAGGAGCGCCTCGAAGCGGGGGAAGTCGCCGAACCAGGAAGCGGCCATCGCCGCCAGGAAGACGTCGTCCGGATCGTCCGACGCGGATCCCCACTCGAGACCCTCGGCGAGCAGCGCCGCGCCTCGCGCGACGTCTCCCTCGGCGGCGAGAAGGCTCCCCGTGAAGAGGTTGACGAGGAAGGCCGAGCGCTCGTCGTTCTCGGGCGGCACGAGCTCTCCGATGACCTGCCGGAGCTCGTGCACGACCTCGAGATTGCGCTCCTGGAGCACGTGCGCAGACGCGCGAGCCAGGAACCCGAGCGCCCTCGACGGGTCGGTCGGCGCTACGGCTCGCGCCGCTTCGACGAGCATGGGCGTCGCGGCCGGAGGCCGTCCGCGCCGCACCTCGGCGAGAGCCATCGCGTTCACGAGCTCCGCCCGCTGGGCGCCGTCCGCGGCGAGGGGCAGGACGCGCTTCGCGAGCGCGACCGCGCGCTCGTCCTGTCCGGCGATCGCAGCGGCGCGCGTGGCGGCGACCAGTCTCCGCGTGCGCGAGCTCTCCTCCGGCGACAGCTCTGCCGCCCGCTCGAAGGCCAGCGCGGCCGATGCGTACCCGCCTCGGGTCTCGGCGCGCTCGGCGACCTCCTCGACGAGCTGCGCGACGCCCTCGTCGTGCTCGAGCTCGGCGCTCGCGAGGTGCCAGGCGTGCCGGTCGGCGTCGTGATCGCCGAGGACCTCGGCGAGCGCGAGGTGCGCCTCCCGTCGCTCGGCTGCCGTCGCGGCGCCGTAGAGCGCGGAGCGCACGAGCGGATGGCGGAAGTCGAGCCGGGTGCCGTGCGCCGATACGAGCTTGGCCCGCTCGGCCGCGTTCAGGGCCTCGATGTCCGCGCCGAACCTCCGTGCAGCGGCGAGCACGAGCCCGAGGTCGCCGCTCTCGTCTGCGGCCGCGACGAGCAGCAGCTGCCGCGTCGCCTCGGGGAGGCGGTGAACACGCTCGAGGAAGACGCTCTCCATCTGGTCGGTGAGCGGCAGCGCCTCGGGGAGCGGATCGCCGCCGGCGAGTTGCTGCGGGCTCAGAGCCGTCGGGAGCTCCAGCAGCGCGAGCGCGTTTCCTCGGGTCTGTTCGACGAGGTGCTGGACGACGGCCGGCGACACGGCGCCGTCGACACCACGTGCGAGCAGCGCCGCCGACGCCTCGGCGTCGAGGCCCTCGAGGTAGAGCGACGGGACGTCGCGGGCCTCGAACGTGCGGACGTCGCCCTCACGGGCGCCGAAGAGCATCACCACGCCCTCCGCGTCGAGGCGGCGCGCGACGAACAGCAGCGCGTCGGCGGACGCCGTGTCGAGCCAGTGCGCGTCGTCGATCAGGCAGAGGACCGGCCGGCGCTCCGCGAGCTCCGACAGGAGCGAGAGCGAGGCCGCCGAGACGAGGAAGCGCTCCTGCGCTTGGCCGTCGCCAAGCCCGAGCGCGGCGTTCAGCGCCGCCGCCTGTGGAGGCGGAAGCCGCTCGGCGTAGCGGAGCGACGAGTGGAACAGCTGGTGCAGCGCGGCGAACGGAAGCTCCGACTCCGACTCGACGCCGCGCGCGGTGAGGACGTGCATGTCGGTCGCCCGGTCGCGGGTGTCCTGGAGGAGGGCCGTCTTCCCGACCCCAGGCTCGCCGCGGATCACGAGCGCGGCGCTCTGCGAGGAGCGAGCGTTCTCGAGCAGTACGCGCAGCTGCTCGCGCTCCCGGTCGCGCCCGCTCAGCATCCACCGATCGTACGCCGTCCCTTCACCTCGTGAGCGACTGGCGATCTCGCGGATGCGACCGGCGATGCCTCGTCGTACCTTCGTCCTCGTTGTCGATGAAAGGAGCCGGACGTGGCTAGCACGACTACAACCGATACAAGGCGTCGAGAGCTAGCGCACCGCGCTTCCAACGGCATCGAGGTCAGCCTGTTCTGGGGCCCCTCGAACGGCGAGATCGTCGTCGAGGTCCTGGACTGGAGCTCCGAGCAGTACTTCGAGCTGTCCGTTCCGAGCGAGTGCGCGCTGGACGCTTTCCACCACCCCTACGCCTACGCGGCGCAGCAGGGCGTGGAGTACGAGGCCTACCTGCCGCAGGCGGCGTAGTTGGGAGACCTCGTCAGCATCCTCGAAGGCGACACCTTTGTCGTCAGTGACCGGCGGGGCGACGTCGCGAGCTCACCCGACGAGCCCCACGGTCTCTTCAACCGGGACACGCGCTACCTCTCGCGGTGGCGCCTGACCGTCGACGGCCGCTCCCCGCGGCTTCTGTCGACGGACGACGTCGACTACTTCTCCGCGCAGTTCTTCCTCGTCCCGCCGGACGGGACGGTGTACGACGACTCCGCCTTCTCGATCGTGCGCAAGCGCGCCGTCGCCGACGGCTTCCGCGAGGAGGTCACGGTGATGAACCACACCGCGGAGCCGCTCGAGCTCGACCTCCGCATCGAGGCGGCGGCCGACTTCGCCGACCTCTTCGAGGTCAAGGATGCGCTCGCCAAGCGCGGTCGGCACTACCACCGCGTGGAGGACGGACGGCTCGTGCTCGGCTACCAGCGCGACGCCTACGTGCGCGAGACGTGGATCACGTCGAGCGCGCGCGACGGGGAGATCTCCGAGGACGGCTTCCGCTTCCGGTTGCGGCTCGACCCGCACGCGGAGTGGACGAGCGCCTTCGCGGTCGTCGTCGGCGTCCACGTCTTCGGCGAGAACGGCAACGGCGGCGAGCTCGCGCGGGGTGACGCGCGCCGTCGCCTCGACGGGTGGCTGGAGGCGGCGCCGACGCTCTCGTCCGACTGGCGCACGCTCGAGCTCGCCTACGAGCGCAGCCTCGTCGACCTCGCGGCTCTGCGCTTCTACCCGCCGCTCATGCCCGAGCTCGCGCTTCCGGCCGCGGGACTGCCCTGGTTCATGACCGTCTTCGGGCGGGACAGCATCATCACCGGCTACCAGGCGCTCCCGTTCACGACCGAGCTCGCGGAGACGACCCTGCGCGTCCTCGCCATCCGGCAGGGGACACGCGTCGACCACTTCCGCGACATGGAGCCGGGCAAGATCCTGCACGAGCTCCGCTTCGGCGAGCTGACCGCGTTCGAGGAGCGGCCCCACTCGCCGTACTACGGCACGGCCGACGCGACGCCGCTTTTCCTGATCCTCCTCGACGAGACGGTCCGCTGGACCGGCGATCCCGCGCTCGCGCTCGAGCTCGAGCAGCAGGCGCGTGCGGCGCTCATGTGGATCGACGAGCACGGCGACCGCGACGGTGACGGCTACGTCGAGTACGAGCGCCGTAACACCGAGACCGGCCTAGAGAACCAGTGCTGGAAGGACTCGCACAACTCGATCCTCTTCGCCGACGGGCGGAACTCGAGCCTGCCGCGCGCGACGTGCGAGATCCAGGGCTACGTCTACGACGCGAAGATGCGCGCCGCCCGGCTCGCGCGCGAGGTCTGGTGCGACGTCGCGCTCGCCGAGCGGCTCGAGCGCGAGGCCGCAGAGCTCAAGCAGCGCTTCAACGAGGACTTCTGGCTCGCAGAGCGCGAGTACTTCGCGCTCGCCCTCGACGGGGAGAAGCGGCAGGTCGACGCGCTCACGTCGAACATCGGCCACCTGCTCTGGAGCGGAATCGTCGAGGACGACAAGGCCGACGCCGTCGCGCGGCACCTGATGAGCGACCGGCTCTTCTCCGGCTGGGGCGTGCGGACGATGGCCGTCGGCGACGGCGGCTACAACCCGATCGGCTACCACAACGGCACCGTCTGGCCGCACGACAACTCGCTGATCGCGCACGGCCTGTACCGCTACGGCTACCGCGAGGAGGCCGGCCGGATCGCCTACGCGATCCTCGAAGCCGCGGCCTTCTTCGCGCACCGGCTGCCGGAGGTCTTCGCCGGCTACCCCCGCAAGGCGACGTCCTTCCCGGTCGAGTACCCGACCGCGTGCAGCCCGCAGGCGTGGGCGGCCGGCGCGCCGCTCCTCTTCGTGCGGACGATGCTCGGCCTCGAGCCGGGTTACGAGCAGCGGCCGCAGCTCCCGGACGGGATCGGCCGCATCGATCTCGACCGGCTCGGGAAGCTGCGCCCGGCCGACGAGCCGGTGCACGGCCGCGGTCGCGTCGACGCTGCGATCGAGCCGAGGCCGAGCAGGAACGGCCTGCGCGCCGCGGACATCTTCGACCGGCTCGAGGAGCTGCTCGACCCCGACAAGACGCGAGGCGACCGAGCTTCGTACCGCTTCGAGATCGTCGGCGCCGGCACCTGGGCATTCGCGGTCGACGACGGGAGGATCGTCCGGCGCGGCCCCGAGGAGCCCGCGGACTGCGTCATCCGGATGAACGAACAGACCTTCGTCGACATCAACACCGGCGAGGGGAACCCGATGACCGCCTTCATGCGCGGCGCGATGGGGTTCGAGGGCGACCTGCTCCTCGTCTCGAAGCTCGACAAGTACGCCAGGTAGGCGGACTGGCGATCTCACCGATGCGACCCCAGCCCGCTCGGCGTACCTTCGACGACATGAACACTCTTCAGGCATATCTCCAGGAGATCGGACGCCACCCGCTGCTGACCCGCGCCGAGGAAGTACGGCTTGCGAAGCGCGTCGAGGCCGGCGACGAGAGCGCCCGCAAGCGGATGACCGAGGCGAACCTCCGCCTCGTCGTCACGATCGCGAGGACCTACCACCGGCCCGGCGTCGACCTGCTCGACCTGATCCAGGAGGGCACGGTCGGCCTCATGAGCGCCGTCGACCGCTACGACTGGCGCCGCGACGTCAAGTTCTCGACCTACGCCGCCTGGTGGATCCGGCACGGGATCGCGCAGGCGGTGGCGGCGGCGCGCCCGTTCCGCGTCCCCGACTCGATCCTCGACCGCGCCGAGGAGGTCCGCGCCGCCGAGCGCGAGCTCACCGCCCGGTTCGGCCGCCAGCCCTCCACCTCCGAGGTCGCCGACCTGCTCGGCCTCACCACCCGCCAGGTGGACGAGGCACGGGCGGCCGTGCAGCCCTGCTCGTCGCTCGACGAGTCACTCGAGAGCGAGGACACGAGCCGCATCGACATGCTCGCCGACCCGAACGCGACCGATCCCGTCGACGCCGTCACCGAGGAGCCGCACGAGCAGCTCCTGCGCGACCGGCTCGCGACGCTGCCGGAGCGCGGCCGCACGGTGATCGAGCTTCGCTTCGGGCTCCGGGACGGCGTGGCGCAGACGGCTGACGCGGTCGCCGCCGAGCTCGGCGTCACCCGCGAGCGCGTTCGCCAGATCGAGCTGCACGCCCTCGGAAAGCTGGCGAAGGCGGCATGACCCCGGCGGGCCGCGACTACGACCTGCTGGTCATCGGCTCCGGCCCCGCCGGCCAGAAGGCTGCGATCCAGGCCGCGAAGCTCGGCCGGCGCGTCGCGCTGATCGAGCGCGAGGCGACGCTCGGCGGCGTGAGCGCGAACACCGGCACGATCCCCTCGAAGACGGCGCGCGCGGCGATCCTGGATCTAACCGGCTTCGCGCAGCGCTCCGTGTACGGCGACGCCTACCGCGTCGCGAGCACGGTGACCATTGACGACCTCCTTTGGCGGACGCAGCACGTGATCGAGCACGAGCGCGCCGTCATCCGCGACCAGCTCCGCCGCAACGGCGTCGAGGTGGTCGAGGGAACGGCCTCCTTCCTCGACCCGCACACCCTGGAGGTCGCCGGGCCGCACCCCCTCTCCCTCGGCGGCGACAAGATCGTCATCGCCGTCGGCACGCGGCCCGTGCGACCTTCCGGGGTCGACTTCGACGACCGCACCGTGATCGACTCCGACGGGCTCGCGAACCTCCGCAGGCTCCCGGCGACGATGACCGTCGTCGGCGCCGGCGTGATCGGCATCGAGTACGCGTCGATGGCGGCCACGCTCGGCGTCACCATCACGCTCGTGGACAAGCGCACCGAGCTGCTCGAGTTCGTCGACGACGAGCTGATCGACGCGCTGCGCTACCACCTGCGCGGGGTCGGGCTCACGCTCCGGCTCGGCGAGGAGGTCAGCGCGATCGAGCGCCGCCCCGACGGCTCGGCGGTCACGTGCCTCGCCAGCGGCAAGCGGATCCCCTCGGACGTCGTGCTGTACGCCGCGGGGCGCCAGGGCGCGACCGACGACCTGCGACTCGAGGCCGCCGGCCTCGAGGCCGACGCGCGCGGACGCATCTCGGTCGACGAGCGCTTCCGCACCGCGCAGCCGCACATCTTCGCCGCCGGCGACGTGATCGGCTTTCCCGCGCTCGCGGCGACGTCGATGGAGCAAGGCCGCCTCGCGGCCTGCGCCGCCTTCGGCGTCGCCGCATCCGACCTCACGGGCTCGCTCCCGTACGGCATCTACACGATCCCCGAGATCTCCTTCGTCGGCGCCACCGAGCGGCAGCTGACCGAGCGCCGCGTGCCGTACGTCGTCGGCATCGCGCGCTACCGGGAGCTCACGCGCGGCGAGATCGCCGGCGACAACGCGGGCCTCCTGAAGCTGCTCGTCAACGCCGACACGCGCGCCGTCGAGGGCGTCCACGTCTTCGGGACGGCCGCGACCGAGCTCGTGCACATCGGCCAGACCGCGATGGCCGGCGGGCTCGGGGTCGACTACTTCGTCGAGGCCGTCTTCAACTACCCGACCTTCTCCGACGCGTACAAGATCGCCGCCCTCGACGCCGTCAACCGGCTCAACGAGCTGGAGGACGAGCGGCCCTTTCCGCGGGCGGTAGGCGAATGACCACGAATGGAGGAACGATGGCGAAAGGCGGCACGCTCATCCTCGGCGGCGGGTTCGGCGGCGCGTCCGTGGCCCGGATGCTGGGCAAGCAGGGCGCGACCATCGTGAGCCCCGACAGCGCCATGCTCTACACGCCGCTGCTCCCGGAGGTCGCCGCCGGCGCGATCGAGGCGCGGCACGTCGTCGTCCCGCTGCGCGAGATGTGCCCACACGCAGAGGTCATCCGCGGACGCGCCGTCGCGCTCGACGAGGAGAGGCAGACCGTTCGCGTCGAGACCGAGGTCGGCGAGGTCGACGTCGAGTACGAGCGGCTCGTGGTCGCCCTCGGCGCCGTGCCGCGCGAGCTTCCAATTCCGGGGCTCGCCGAGCACACGCTCCAGTTCAAGGCGCTCGGCGACGCGATCCACCTGCGCAACCACGTGCTGCGCCAGATCGACCTGGCCGAGGCCGACTTCGAGAACGCGGAGCGGCACCTCACCTTCGTCTTCGTCGGCGCCGGCTACGCGGGCGTCGAGGCGCTCGCCGAGCTCACGGAGCTCGTGCAGGAAGCGATCGACCACTACCCGAAGCTCGCGGACGTCCCCGCCCGCTGGCTGCTCGTCGACGCCGGCCCGAAGATCCTCGCCGAGGTCCCGGACTCGCTCTCGCACTACACGGCGTCGCTGCTCGAGAAGCGCGGCGTCGACATCCGCCTCGAGACGACCGTGGAGTCCGTCGAGGCCGACGCGGTCACGCTCTCCGACGGCACCCGCATCGACACGAACACCGTCGTCTGGACGGCGGGCATCCGGCCGCATCCGGTGCTCGAGCAGCTCGGCCTGCCGCTCGACGAGCGGCACCGGGTGATCGTGGACGAGGAGCTGCGCGTCGAGGGCCGCACGAACGTGTGGGCACTCGGCGACTGCGCGCGCGTTCCGAACGCCGCGACGCCGGACCGCTTCGACCCGCCGACCTGCCAGCACGCGCTGCGCCAGGCCCGGTGCCTCGTGAAGGGGTTCGAGGGGCGGGCGAAGCCGTACCACTACCGCAGCCTGGGCGCCGGCGCGACGCTCGGCCGAGACAAGGGCATCGCGAACGTCTTCGGGATGCGCATGCGCGGCTTCGCGGGCTCGTTCGTCACGCGCTCGTACCACTTGTACCAGCTGCCGCTTCGCTCCCGGCGCGTGCGGGTGCTCGCGGACAACCTGATCGCGGGCTTCTTCAAGCGCGACATCGCGGAGATCGGCGCCGTCGAGCTGCGCCTCCAGCCGCGCCCCCTGCGCTGACGTAGGCTCGCTCGTGATGCTGCTTGCAGCGGCGGGCGCGTTCCCCCAGGTAGACCAGGACTACCTGTTCCAGGCGCGCCAGATGCAGGCGCTGTCGTTCGCGGCGCACATCCCGCTCGTCTGCTTCGGGATCGCGTTCCCGGCGATCGTGCTCTTCGTGGAATGGCTGGGCCACCGCACCGGCGACCTCGTCTACGCGACGCTGGCGCGGCGCTGGTCGAAGATCATGCTCGCGCTCTTCGCGGTCGGCGTCGTGACGGGGACGATCTTGAGCTTCGAGCTGGGTCTGCTGTGGCCGAACTTCATGGCCACGTTCGGGCCGGTGTTCGGGCTCGGCTTCGCGATCGAGGGGATCTCCTTCTTCCTCGAGGCGATCTTCATCGCGATCTACGTCTACGGCTGGGGAAGGCTGTCGCCGCGCGCGCACCTCCTCGCCGGCGTGCCGATCGTGATCACGGGCTTCACGGGCTCGCTGATGGTGATCGCCGTGAACGGATGGATGAACCACCCCGGCGGCTTCCGGCTCGAGAACGGCCGCGCGGTGGACGTGCATCCCTGGTCGGCGCTCTTCGGCAACTCGTACTTCTGGCACGAGCTCGTCCACATGTACCTCGCCGGGTTCATCGTTGCCGGCTTCGTCATGGCCGCGGTCTACGCGTTCGGCTGGCTGAAGGGACGGCGCGGGCGGTACGAGCGCACGGCGCTCGTCGTGCCGCTGACCGTCGCCGCGCTCGCCGCGCCGGTGCAGATCCTCGTCGGTGACTGGGCGGCGCGCGACGTCGCGAAGACGCAGCCGACGAAGCTCGCGGCGCTCGAGGGCCTCGGCCACACCGAGAAGGGCGCGCCGGTGCACGTCCTCGGCTGGTACGACGGCGAGGAGGTGAAGTACGGGATCGAGATCCCGAAGCTCCTCTCGTTCCTGTCCTACCACCACTGGAACGCGGAGGTGAAGGGGCTCGACACCGTGCCGCCGGACGAGCGGCCGCCCGTGAACACCGAGCGCTTCGCCTTCCAGACGATGGTCGGGATCGGGACCGCGCTCGCGCTGCTGAGCATGGTCTACGTCGGCGTGTGGCTCCGCTGGCGGCGCCTGCCCCGGTCTGTGTGGTTCTATCGCGCCCTCGTCGCCGCCGGCCCGCTTGCGCTCGTGGCGCTGATCGCCGGTTGGATCACGACCGAGGTGGGGCGCCAGCCGTGGATCGTGTACGGCGTCATGCGCACCGAGGACGCCGTCACCGGCGCCGGCGGCATCCCCGTCGGCTACGCGACGCTCGCCCTCGTCTATGCGGGGCTGGCCGCGGCGGTCGCGTGGATCCTGCGGCGGCTGAGCCGCGTCCCGCTCGAGCTCGAGGCTGCCCGTGTCGCTCGCTGAGACCCCGCTGATCCTGATGCTCGTCGGGCTCGCCGCCTACGTTGTCCTCGGCGGGGCGGACTTCGGCGCCGGCTTCTGGCAGCTCTGGGGCGGGGAGGGCGAGCGGGCGCGCTCGATTCGCGAGCACGCGCACCACTCGATGGGGCCGGTGTGGGAGACGAACCACGTCTGGCTGATCTTCGTGCTGGTCGTCTGCTGGACGGCGTACCCGACGGCGTTCGCGTCGATCACCTCGACGCTCGCCGTGCCGCTCTTCGTCGCCGGGGTGGGGATCATCATGCGCGGCACGGCGTACGCTTTGCGGTCGGGCACCGCCACCGCGCGCGAGCAGCGGCGGGTCGAGCTCGCATTCGCCGTCTCATCGATCCTGACGCCGTTCGCCCTCGGCGCCGTCGTCGGCGGCATCGCCTCGAGCCGCGTGCCGGTCGGGAACGCGGAGGGCGACTTCGCGACGAGCTGGCTCAACTGGACGTCGATCTTCGTCGGCGTGCTCGGGGTCGCCGCGGCCGCGTACCTCGCGGCTGTCTACCTCGCGGCCGACGCGGTGCGCGTCGGCCGCCCCGATCTCGCCGCCGCGTTTCGCCTGCGCGCGCTCGCGACCGGCGTCGTCGCGGGCGCGCTCGCGCTCGCCGGCCTCGTCGTCGTGCGGCACGACGCGCGTGAGCTTTGGGACGGACTCACCAGCGGCTGGGGCCTCGCCGCGGTGCTCGTCTCCGCCGCCGCCGGCTGCGCCACGCTCGCGCTCGTCTTCCGCTCGCGCTACGGCCCCGCGCGGGTGTCGGCGGGGCTCGCCGTCGCGGCGATCGTCGCCGGATGGGCGCTCGCGCAGCGCCCGCGCTTCCTGCCTGGGCTGACGATCGACGACGCGGCGGCGAGCCGCGGCACGCTCGTCGCCGTGCTGATCGGCGTCGGCATGGGCGCGGTCGTGCTCGTCCCCTCGCTGGCGCTGCTCTTCCGGCTCTTCCTTCGCGGACGCTTCGATCCGCACGTCGTGGAGGCGACCCCGGCGCCGGGCACGGCGCAGAAGGGGTCGCTCTACCGCCCGCAGCTCGGCGCTCTCGCGGCCGTCTCACTGGTCGTCGGCGGCACGTTGACGTTCTTCTTCGAGAGCGCCTGGGCGCACGCGATCGGCGTCCCCGCCCTCCTCGTCTTCGTGGGGACGGGGTTCGTGGCGTTGGGCTCGCTCGTCGCCGCCGGCGACGACTAAGCCGCTGGCGCTTCACCCCGGCCGGGGAGCAGCGCCGCGGCGACGACGCCGAACGCGCACGCGATCGCGCCCATCCAGAACGCGCGCGTGTAGCCCGCCTCGGCCGGAAACGGCCCGACGTGCCCGGCGCCGGTGATCAACGCGGCTGCACCGGCCGTCGCGATCGCGGACCCCGTCGTCCGCAGCACGCCATTCACGCCCGAGGCCACGCTCGTCTTGTCCCGATCGGCTCGGCGAATGACGACGCACGCGATGCCCGTCAGCGTGAAGCCGAAGGTGACGCCGACGCCCGTCGTGACGACGGCGAGCTCGGCGGCGCCGCCGTGGGCCAGCGCCGCCAGCACATAGGACGCGACGCCGACGCCCGATCCGACCGCCATGAGGAACCGCGGGCCGACGCGGTCGACGATCGCGCCCGCGGCCCAGGCGGAAGCCAAAGCCACGACGGCCATCGGGACGAGCAGCAGGCCTGTCCTCGTGGTCGAGTATCCGAAGCCGTAGCCGCTCAGCGTCGGCATGGCGGCGATCTGCGGCACGACGATCAGGACGACGAAGAACGAGTAGCCGGCGGCGAAGGCGCAGACGTTCGCGTTCGCGAAGGGCCGCTTCGCCACGAGCGCGAGGTCGACGAGCGGTTGTCGCACGCGTAGCTCGACGAGCACCAGCACGGCGAGCAGCACGGCGGCGGCGGCGAACAGGCCGAGGATCGACGCGGACGTCCAGCCCCAGTCGTTGCCTTTCGAGATCGCGAGCAGCAACGTCGCGAGCCCACCGGCAAGAAACGCGGCGCCGACCACATCGATGCGCACCGACGTCAGCGTCGGCGTCTCGGGCAGGAACGCGAGCGTGCCGAGCATGAGCGCGAGCGAGAGCCCGGCCAGGAACCAGAAGACCGACGGAGCCGAGACGTGGTCGACGAGGAGGCCGCTGAGGACGGAGCCGATCGCACCGCCGGCGCTGACGCCGCCGATGACGAGGCCGATCGAGCGCGTCAGGCGCTCACCGGGCATCGCCTCGCGCAGGATGCCGAGCATCAGCGCGCCGGTCGCCGAGCCGAAGCCCTGCAGGATCCGGCCGGCGATCACGAGGCCGATCGAGCTCGAGAGCGCGCAGACGAGCCCGCCGAGCGTGAACGCGCCGAGCGCGACGAGCAACAGGCGCCGCCGTCCGAACATGTCCCCGAGCCGCCCGAGCAGCGGCGCGGCGACGACGGTGCTCAGGAGGAAGCCGGTGACGATCCACGACGTTGCGATCAGCGACGACTCGTAGTGCCGGGCGAGGGCCGGCAGCGCCGGCAGGACGAGCGACTGCTCGAGGCCGATGTCGAGCGACCCCAGCGCGACGACGAGCAGGCCCGCATGCGAGATCGTCCTCACGCGGGACGGAGCGGCGGTATACGCGACCGACATGTCCCTCCTCCAACCCCCCGATTGGCGGCATCGGGCGCCTGCCCGGACAGCTCAAGTATTCCGCGTCCATGCGAGTCTGCACAAGGTCAGGTCACGGCGATCGCACGCTCGGACGCCTCGACGGCGCCCTCGACGCCGCTCCTGATCAGCTCCGCGCGCGACGAGATGCCGAGCTTCTGGAAGACCTTCCGCAGGTGGTACTCGACGGTCCTCGGACTGAGGAAGAGCTGCGTGGCGATCTCCTTGTTGCTGCCGCCCTCGCCGACGAGCGTCGCGATCTGGAGCTCCTGCGGCGTGAGCTCCGCGAGCGTGCTCGGATCGCGCTTGCGCGCCGTCTCGCCCGTTGCCCGAAGCTCGCTCGCGGCACGCTCGGCCCAGAACGTGGCGCTGAACTGCTCGAACGTCGTGAGCGCGGCTCGCAGATGCTCCCGTGCTGCGCTTCGCTGCTTCTCGCGGCGCAGCAGCTCGCCGAAGAGGAGCGCCGTGCGGGCGCGGTCGAAGGAGTTGTCGTCCGCGTGGAGCCGCAGCGCTTCCTCGAAGTGCGCGTGCGCGGCGCCGCCCGCTGCGAGCAGGCCGCGGCAACGCTCCAGCACCGGCCGCGCCCAGGACGTCTCCGCCGACGTCACCCATGTCTCGAACGCTGCGAACGCCTGCGTCGCGGACTCGGGCCTGCCCGCACGGACGGCGGCCTCGACGCGGTCGGGCGTCGAGATCAGGGCAAGGAGCGGATGGCTGAAGCCGCGCCGAACCTCGCCCACGGCCTCGAGGCCGCGGAGCGCGTCCTCCCACCGGCCGGCGCCGAGGTCGAGCTCCGCCAGCGCCCACGTCGCGGTCGCCGCCGCCAGGGCGAGGCCGCGTGCCGCGGCCAGCTTCAGGGCCTGGTCGGCGTAGCGGCGACACGTGTCCGCGTCACCTCGGAGTGCGGCGATCCATGCCAGCAGGGCTCGAGGCTGTGCGGCCGGGTTCTCGAGCCCGAGGTCGGAGGCAAGGCGCGCGGCTTCGTCGGCCTGCGCCGTCGCCTCGGGGAGCTTGCGCGCGAAGAAGGCCGAGCCGGCCTGGGAGGCGAGCGCGTTCACGAGCGTGCCGAGCGCGCCGCTCCGCCGAGCCTCGGCCGCGAGCCGTCCGTGGAGGGCCATCGCCTGCTCGTGGTCGCCCAGGAACGTCGCGGCGATGGCGCCCAGCATCACGAAGCGCGGATGGTCTGATTCCGACGCCCGTCGGAGGACGTCCCGGAGCACCGGCCCGCCGGCCGCGAGATTGCCCCGCTGGATCGCCGTCACGCCGCGGTTGATCACCGACATCAGAACCTGGTGCTCGTCCGTCGGGTCCGGCTCGATCGACGAGGCGAGCTCGAGTCCGCGGCCGACGCGCTCGCCGTCTCCGCAGAGTGCGGCAGCGCGGATCGACGCGCCGGAGAGCTCGAGGCCCCGCCGCGGATCCGTGGCCGCGATCGCCTTCGCTCCCGCGGCGAAGACGTCGCTCGCGTGCTCCGGCCGCCCCGCCAGGAGCTCGGCATCGCCCCGGACGTGGGCGAGGTCGGCGCGCTGCACGGCGTCCTCGACGAGGAGCTCCGCCCGGTCGGCGATCGCGATCGCGCGTGCCGTCCGGCCGGCGAGGCCCGCGGCGACGGCCGCGAGCACGAGCCTTCGGCCCTGCGCCGCGGGATCCTCGCTCAACTCGGCCGCGCGCTCGAGCGCCGCGGCCGCAGCGCTGTGGCCGCCGCGCCGCGCCGCCCTGTCCGCGGTCGCCTCGAGCTCGGCGGCGACCTCCGCGTCGCCTCCGACCGCAGCCGCCGCGCGGTGCCAGGCCCGGCGGTCGGCGTCTGCCTCGCCGTCCAACACCGCCGCAAGCGCGCGATGCGCGAGCTCGCGGTCGGTGAACCCGGCGGCGTTGTAGACGGCAGAGCGGACGAGCGGATGACGGAACTCGACCACGTGCGGTGCGACGCGGATCAGGCCCTCGGCTTCGGCGGGGGCGAGCGCCGCGGCGTCGAGGCCGAGCGCGGCCGCTGCGGCCACGATCGTCGCCCGCTCGCCGGTCTCCTCGGCGGCCGCGAGGACGAGCATCCGCCGCGAGCCGGAGGGCAGGCGGTTGACGCGCTCGACGAACGCCTGCTCGACCGACGTCGTCGGCGGCAGCGTGCCGGCAAGCGCGTCCCGGCCCTCGAGCTGGCGCGGCGTGAGCGCGTCGGGGAGCTCGATCAACGCGAGCGGATTTCCGTCGGCGTTGTCGATGAGCCACTCGACGACGCCTGCGGAGATCTCGGAGCCGAGCCGCCGGCCGAGAAGCGTCCTCGAATCCTGGGCGGTGAGCGACGCGAGCCGAAGCTCGGGCAGCCCACGGGCGTCGAACGGCCGCTCGTCGTCGTCACGTACGGCGAAGAGCAAGACGAGCGACTCGGCCTGGAGCCGCCGCGCGGCGAAGACGAGCGCGTCGGCCGAGCTGCGGTCGAGCCACTGGGAGTCGTCGACGAGACAGAGCAGCGGCGCGCTGTCGGCCGCCTCCGCCAGCAGCCCCAGCGTTCCGAGCGAGACGCGAAACCGATCGTGGACGTCTTCCGCCGACAAGGCGAACGCCCCGCGCAGGGCTGCGGCCTGCGGCTCGGGAAGGCGATCGAGCCGGTCGAGCACCGGCCGCAGGATCTGGTGGAGCGCGGCGTACGCGAGGTCCGACTCCGACTCGATGCCGATCCCGCGGAGAAGCGTGAAGCCGGACGCCTGCTCGCGCGCGTAGTCGAGCAGCGCCGACTTGCCGATGCCGGCCTCGCCGCGCAGGACGAGGACGCCGCTCTGCCCCCCGCGTGCGGCCGCGAGCAGACCGTCGATCGCGGCCGTCTCAGTCTCGCGACCGACCAGCATCCAGCGATCGTAGACCCCCGAGACGGTCGTGGAGAAGCTCCCGCAGGGCTCCGAGATCGACGTCCGTCACGACGGTCGCGTTCGGCGCCGCACCCGTCCGCCGGTCGACGTCGACGACGGTACGGCCCTGGCAGAGGCGCCCCTCGAGTTCGATCTCGACTGGGTGACGCGCGCCCGTGAAGAGCTCCGGCGCGAGCACCCAGGCGATGACGCACGGGTCGTAGAGCGGCATGCCGAAGACGCGGTAGCGCTCGGCGTCCTCGCCGGTTCCGTAGTCGCCGAGGAGCGCGGATGCGAGCTCCGCCGCGGTGGTGCTCCGGCGGGCCAGCTTCGAGACCCAGTCCGCGTGCACGACCGCCTGGTGACAGACCTCGAGCGCGAACATCGTGATGTTGGCGCCGGAGCCGAGCACGATCGCGGCGGCGTGCGGGTCGCTCCGCATGTTGAACTCGGCCGCCGGTGTGTCGTTGCCGAGGCCGATCGCGCCCCCGACGAGCGCGATCCCGGCGAGCAGCTGGGCGAGCTCCGGGTCCTTCGTGAGCGCGACGGCCACGTTTGTGAGCGGGCCGGTCGCGCACAGCGTCACGCTCTGCGGCGGCTGCGAGCGGACGGTCTCGACGATCGCGTCGACGGCGTGCCCGGGCGATACCTCGAGCAGCGGCGGCGGCAGCTCGACGCCTCGCAGGCGGCCGTGGTCGGCGAAGTAGGGAGCGTGTGGACGAAGAAGCGGCCGGACGCAGCCCGCATGCACCGGCACGTCACGGCGGTCGGCAGCCTCGACGATCTGCCGGGCGTTGTCGTTCGCAGCGTCCTGCGGCACGTTGCCCGCCACCGTCGTGACGGCCAGGACGTCGACGTCCTCCGGCGACGACAGGGCCAGGAGCAACGCGATCGCGTCGTCCTGGCCCGGGTCGCAGTCGATCAGGATCTTCTTCTTCATCGGGTTGCGTGCAGCCGGCGCGTCGTGTGCAACGAGACGGCGATGACGCCCCAGACGACGCAGAGCAGCCAGCTCTGGCGCGTCGAGTCCGCGCCGTCGAACATCTGCGAGCAGTACTCGCCAGAGACCGCGTTGTTGAGCGCGTGGAAGACCATCGCGACGAGGACGCTCCCGAGCGCGTTCTGGAACAGCCACGTCAGGACGACGGTCACCTCGACGACGAGCAGCAGGTCGGACCAGTGCTGGTCGCCGACGAGGAACACCGGGACGTGCCAGCCCGACCACAGGACGCCGAGGATCAGGCTCGAGACGACGGGGCCGCCGCGCTCCAGGAGACGCCGGAGTGCATAACCGCGCCAGCCCGGCTCCTCCCAGGCGCCGCCGAGCCCGGGGAAGAGCAGGATCACGAGCGCCGTCGGCACGACGTTCGTCCAGCGGCCGACGTCGTCGGCGGCCGGCGTCTCGGCGCCGAGGGCGAGGTTCAGCCCGGTCGCCGCGGCGGTGACGAGCACCGGAGCGGCGATCGCGACCGCCCACCAGCGGTAGCCGACCCGCCAGCGGAGCATCGACGCGAACAGCGCCCTCAGGCCGCTCCGGCCCTGTGTCGCCCCGAGGACGACCGCCGCGGCCAGGAAGGGCCCGCAGCTCAGGATCGCCGGCCCGCTCCGCGTGAGGAGGTAGACGAGCGAGAGCGACCACGAGAAGGCATACGCGAGCACGAAGAACGCGACGACCGGCTGCCTGCGGATGGAGCGCCGCAACGGCCCCGGCCGCTCCCGCTCCGAGATCTGGAGCGGGAGCGTGGTGATGTTCTCGGCCGTGCTCATCTACGCCGCGAGCCGCTCGTCGTCCGGCAGCTCCACGGGCCGTTCGGCGTGGTGCGCAGGGAGCCACAGCTTCACGGCCACGGCCGCAACGGCCGCGACCGCACCGGCGACGGTGAAGCCGATCGCCATCGCGTGCGTGAAGGCGACGGCCGCGTCGTGGGTGAGCGCGGCGGCCTGTGCGGCGGGCAGCGTCTCCGCGACGCCGTTCGCCTTGCCGATCGAGTCCTCGGCGGCGAGGCGGGCGCCCTTCGGCAGCGTCGAGACGGAGTCGCTGATCCGCGCCGCGTAGAGCGAGCCGATCAGCGACCCGATCACGGCCGTGCCGAGCGAGCCTCCGACCTGGCGCGTCACGTCGTTCATCGCAGAGGCGACGCCCGACTTGTCCTCCGGGACCGCGCCCATGACGGACTCGGTCGCGGGGCCCATGATCCAGCCCATGTTCATCGCCATGCCGAAGAACCAGAGGCCGAGCGGCCAGTAGGTCATGTCGTGCGCCCAGGTGAGGCTGAGCGCGAGCTGCGTCGCGAGGCCCATGAGTCCGGCCATGACGACCTTCGTCGTGCCGAGGCGCCCGACGAGCTTGATGCTGGACACCGAGCCGAGCACGAGCCCACCGGCGAGCGGGATCATCGCGGCGCCCGCCTGGAGCGCCGAGTAGCCGTGAGCGTCCTGCATCCACTGCGTCAGCGCGAAAATCGCGCCGAAGAGTGCGAAGAACGCGAGCCCGATCGCCCCCGACGCCACGCTGAAGCGCGGGCTGCGGAAGAACGACAGGTTCAGCATCGGCTCCTTCACGTGGAGCTCCCAGCGGACGAACGCCGTCGAGAGCAGCGCCGCGAGGCCGAAGCAGCCGAGGATCTTCGGGTTCGTCCAGCCCTCGTCCTGCGCCTCGATGATCGGGTAGACGAGCGCGACGAGCGCGGCGACCGACAGCCCTGCGCCGACGAGGTCGAAGGCGCCCGGCTTCGGGTCACGGCTGTTCGGGACGAGGTGGATGCCGGCGAGCAGCGCGATCGCCGCGACCGGGACGTTCACGAGGAAGACCGACGTCCAGCTGAACCACTCGAGCAGGAGGCCGCCCATGAGCGGCCCGAGGCCGATGCCCATCGAGGCCATGCCGGCCCAAATCCCGATCGCCTTGCCGCGCTCCTCGCGCGGGAAGATGTTCGAGATGATCGAGAGGGTGGCGGGCATGATCATCGCGCCGCCGATCCCCATCACGCCGCGGACGACGATCAGCTGGCTCGCGCTCCCGACGAACAGCACGCAGAGGCTGGCGCCGCCGAAGAGGAGCAGGCCGGCCTGGAGCGCCCACTTGCGTCCGAAGCGGTCGCCGAGCGTGCCCATCGTGAGCAGGAGGCCGGCGAAGACGAGCAGGTACGCGTCGACGATCCACTGGAGCGTCTTGCTGGAGGCGTCGAACTCGTCCTGGAGGCTCGGCAGCGCGACGTTCAGGATCGTGTTGTCGAGCCCGATGATCAGCAGGGCGAGCGAGAGGACGGCGAGGGTCTTCCAGCGCCGAGCGTAGACCTTCGGCGAGATCGGAAGCACCTCGCCGCCCGCGAGGTGGGTGTGCATGGGAGGCTCCTTGAGGTCGGAGGACATGCTCCGAACCTAGGAGCCGAGGGACACGCTCGAATCCGGCGTGTCCCTGGTGTGTGCCTAGTGGTGGAGCTTCTTGCCGACGCGCTCGCGCACTCGGCGGCCGACGCCGTTCTCGCGGTCGTGCATGTGCGTGTCGACCACCTGGACCGCGACTCGCGACAGGAACGCGAGCAGGATCCCGACGCCGACGAGCACGTAGACGACCGTGAAGAGCTTGCCGGCCGTCGTCTGCGGCGAGAAGTCGCCGTAGCCCACCGTCGTCAGCGTCGTGACGCTGAAGTAGAGGGCGTCGACGGGGCTCAGGTGCTCGACGAGCGAGTAGAAGACGACGCCGCTCGTGATCGCGATCGCGGTCAGCCGCGCGAGCGAGCGGAACTGCGACTCGCTCCACAGCGTGCGGATCGCGCGGATGGTGTTGATGATCAGGATCTCCACGGCGTCGACTCCGTTACACAGCCCGCGGCGCCGGATCGGTGGTTGGGATCTCGCGGTGCCGGGCCGGCAGCCAGCGCCGTACGGCGAAGGCGCCAAGGATCGCGACGACGGCCGCGGCCGTGAAGCCGATGCCGAGCGCGGTCGTGAAGGCATCCGCCGCGGCGCTCGTCAGGCTCGTGCCCTGGTCGTGCGGCAGGCTCGTCGCGACTGCGTTCGCCTGTCCGATCGAGTCCTCGGCGGCTGAGCGCGCGGGCTCCGGCAGCGACGCGACGTCGTCGCCGATCCGTGATGCGTAGAACGAGCTGATCAGCGAGCCGATGATCGCGGTGCCGAGCGCGCCGCCGACCTGCCGCGTCACGTCGTTCATCGCCGAGGCGACCCCGGACTTCTCCGGCGGCACGGCGCCCATGACGGAATCGGTCGACGGGGCCATGACCCAGCCCATCGAGATCGCGAGGCCCCAGAACCAGAAGCCGAGCGGCCAGTACGGCATGTCGGCGGACCAGGCGAGGCTCAGCGACAGCAGCAAACCCATGAGGGAGAGGCCGGCGGTGACGACAGGCGTCGTGCCGAGCCGCGGGACGATCTTCGTGCTGCTACCGGCGCCCATGACGAGCCCGAGCGCGAGCGGCGTCATCGCGGCGCCGGCCTGGAGCGCCGAATAGCCGTGCGCGTCCTGGAGGAACTGCGTCATGCCGAAGATCCCGCCGAAGAGCGAGAACGACGCGATCCCGATCCCGCCGGAGGCGACGCTGAAGCGCGGGTTGCGGAAGAAGTCGAGGTTCAGCATCGGCGACGGCGTCCGCAGCTCCCAGCGCACGAACGCCGCGGCGAGCAAAGCCGACACGGCGAAGCAGCCGAGGATCCAGCGGTCGGTCCAGCCCTTGCTGGGCGCCTCGATGATCGCGTAGACGAGCGTGCCGAGCGCGCCGACCGAGAGCGCGACACCGGGGAAGTCGAACGCGCCCGGCTTCGGATCGCGGCTGTTCGGGACGAGCACGAAGCCCGCCGCGAGCGCGATCGCGGAGACCGGGACGTTGAGCAGGAAGACGGACTGCCAGTCGAAGAACTCGAGCAGGAGGCCGCCGAAGAGCGGGCCGAGGCCGATGCCGATCGCGGCGAACGCGGCCCAGATCCCGATCGCCTTCGAGCGCTCCTCGCGTGGGAAGACGTTCGAGATGATCGACAGGGTCGCCGGCATGATCAGCGCACCGCCGATCCCCATCGCCGAGCGGACGGCGATCAGCTGGCCGGCGCTGTCGACGAGCAGCACGCACAGGCTCGCGCCGCCGAAGAGGACGAGTCCGCCCTGGAGCGCGCGCTTGCGCCCGAAACGGTCGCCGAGCGTGCCCATCGTCAGGAGCAGGACGGCGAACACGAGTAGGTACGAGTCGACGATCCACTGGAGCGTCGAGCTCGAGCAGCCGAAGTGCTCCTGGAGGCTCGGGAGCGCGACGTTGAGGATCGTGTTGTCGAGCCCGATGATGAGGAGCGAGAGCGAGAGGACGGCGAGCGTCTTCCAGCGCCTCGCGTACACCTTGGAATCCATCTGCGTCTCCTTCACGTGGGTATCACGCATAACCATGGGAAGGAGCACCTGCGATCGGATCAGCCAAATCGCCGGTCACGCGGCTTCCGGAACCAGGTAGGACGACAGAGCCCGGCGTACGTGGGCACGGGCGCGGTGCAGCAGGACGCGCTGGTGGCCACGGGAGATGCCGAGGCGCCCCGAGACGTCCTCCGCGGTCCACCCATGGAGGTCGCGCAGCGTGATCACGTCGCGCTGCGTCGGCGACAGCCGCCCGATCGCGGCGTGCACGTGCTCGACCGTCTCCTTCAGCACGACGTGCTCCTCCGGCGCGAGCGCGGCGCGACGGTTGCGCGCCTGGTCGAGATCGACGACCGCGTCGGGCTCGAGCGGGACGTTCCTCCTCTCGCGCTCCGCGTGCGCGTTGGCGGCGTTGACCAGGATGCGGAAGATCCAGGTCTTCAGCGAGGAGCGGCCCTCGAAGGCGTGGACGTTCCGCAGGACCGACGTCCATGTCTCCTGCACGACCTCCTGCGCGACGGCGCGCGAGCAGCCGTGCGCGACGGCGAGGGCGAGGAGGCGCGCGTCGTAGAGGCCGACCAGCGTCTCGAAGGCCTCGTCGTCGCCGGCGCGCAGCGCGCGCACCAGGCGCCGTTCTTCGAAGGAGACGGTTATGCCGCCCATCGCCGATACGCGTCGACCATGCGGGAGTAGTTGTGCGCAATGCCGCGTGCGGCGGTCTCGCGGTCGATCTCGTCGGCGACGTAGGCCGCGAGCTCGTTCCACCAGAGTGTCCGCCCGACGGCGAAGCCGACGAAGCCCGATACCGGAGCCGCCTGCTCGAGCCAGTGCTCGACCTTCGCGTCGTCCGCGCCGCGGCCGAGGACGATGCAGGCGACCTCGTCGCGGCCGGCGCTCCGCGCCTGCTCCGCCACGCGCTCGCAGTCCTCGCGCCGGTCGAGCCCCTCGATCTTCCAGACGTGCGGCTCGACGCCGTAGTCCTGGAGCTCGCGGACAGCATCCACGACGAGGCCCGGGCGCAGCTCGAGGTCGTAGCGCTCGCCGCTGCCGCCGACGCGCTCGAGCTGGGCCGGCTCGGCGGGCACGACGAGCTCGAACAGGAGCTTGCGCCCGCGGCGCCGGAGCCACGCCGACAGCTCGCGCAGGCGCTGCGCCTGGCGGCGGTTCAGCTCGGCGTCGCCCTCGGGGTTGTAGCGGACGAGCACCTTCGCGTAGGTGGGGTCGAAGGCCTCGATGTGGGTCCAGAAGTGGTCGCCGAACTCGAACTCGAACTCCGCCTGCCCGCTCTTCTCGACCGGCATCGCGAGGACGACGCCCTCGCCGCGGGCTCTCCGCGCGATCGCGGCGCCGTACTGCTCGTCCACGAGCAGGCCGGCCGAGGCGTGCGGTACGCCGTCGGCGAGCGCGAGCCGGAAGCCTTCGTAGACGACCGCCTTGACGACGGCGACGCGCCGCGCCTCGAACGGCGTCGGCGTCCCGGCGATGCCGAGCAGGTCGCGGCTGAACGAGCTGCGGTGGTCGAAGGCGAGCATGTACAGCGGGGTCATAGGGGGAGCTCCTCCTCGAGTGACGTGAGCACGTGGTCGGCGCCGGCAATCTGGAGCTGCTCGGCGCTGAAGTGGCCGCTCGCGACGGCGAGCGCGATCGCGCCCGCGCCGTGCGCCGCCGCGACGTCGAGCGGCGTGTCGCCGACCACGACGCAGCGCGATGGAGCGACCGACCGCCCATACAGAACCGCGGCCCGCGCGATGGCGCGCTTCGTCAGCTCGGTGCGGTCGGTGGAGTCGGAGCCGTAGCCGCCGAAGGCGAAGTACCGGTTCAGGCGCCCGCGCGCGAGCTTGAAGCGCGCGGCGGCCTCGACGCCGCCGGTCGTGAGCCCGAGCAGGTAGCCGTCGCCGGCGAGGCGCGGCAGGAGCGCCTCGACGCCGGCGAGCACGCGGTAGCCCACGGAGGCGGCGACCGCGTCCGGCAGGTACTCGAGCCGCACGGCCATCAGGCGCGCGAGCTCGCGCGGGCTCGGCTCGTGCCCGATCACGTTCGCGAACGTGAGCCGCGCGACCTCGGGGTCGGTCATACCCGCGTCGCTGAACTTGCCGATGTCGGCCGGGATCCCGTAGAGCTCCTCGAAGGCGAGGCGCCAGGCCACCGCGCCGGCGCCGCCGGTCGTGATGAGCGTCCCGTCGATGTCGAAGAGAACGGCGAGCGGTCTCATGCCGCCTCCGGGAGGTGCCAGCCGCGCGGCACAAGGTCGTCGGCCGCCGGCGGGCCCCACGAGCCGGGGAAGTACGGGTGGACGCGGGGCGGGCTTTCCAGCACCGGCGCGCAGACCTCCCACAGCCGCTCGATGCCGTCCGCCCGCGTGAAGAGCGTGCGGTCGCCCATGAGGGCGTCGTGGATCAGGCGCTCGTACGCCTCGAGCTGGTGGGCGCTCTGGAACGACTGCTCGTAGTCGAACGTGAACCGCGCGGTGCCGAGCTCCATCGTCGGCCCGGGCACCTTCGCGAGGAACGTGGTCGAGATGCTGCCCGGGTCGCCGAGGTCGAAGACGAGCTCGTTCGGCCGGAAGCCGTTCGACGAGTCGAACATGCGCCGCGGCGGGTCGCGGAAGGCGATCGTGACGACGCGCCGGGTCGCGGCCATCCGCTTGCCCGTGCGTAGGTAGAACGGGACGCCGGCCCAGCGCCAGTTGTCGACGTGCACGCGGGCGGCGACGAAGGTCTCGGTCTCCGACTCCGGGTCGACCCCGTCCTCGCCGCGGTAGCCGGCGTACTGGCCGAAGACGACATCGGCCGGCTCGATCGGGCGCATAGCCTCCGCGACCTTCACGGTCTCGTTCAGGAGCGCCTTGGCAGAGAACGACGTCGGCGGCTCCATCGCGACGAAGCCGAGCACCTGGAGCAGGTGCGTCACGATCATGTCGCGGAAGGCGCCGGTCTCCTCGTAGAAGGCGGCGCGCGTCCCGATCGACAGCGTCTCCGGCACGTCGATCTGGACGTGGTCGATGTGGTCGCGGTTCCAGATCGGCTCGAAGATGCCGTTCGCGAACCGGAGCGCGAGGATGTTCTGCACGGTCTCCTTGCCGAGGAAGTGGTCGATGCGGAAGATCCGCTTCTCCTCGAAGGCGCCGTGGACGGTCGCGTTCAGGTCGCGTGCCGACTCGAGGTCGGTCCCGAAGGGCTTCTCCAGGATCACGCGGGCGCGCTCTGAGAGGCCGGTCGTGCCGAGCATCTCGACGATGCCGCCGAAGGCGACGGGGGGCACGGAGAGGTAGAAGAGGCGCCGGCATCCGTCGCCGATCTCGGCCTCTGCCCGGGCGACCGCGTCGACGAGCGCGTCCTGCGCCGAGAACGAGGCGTTCGCGGCGAAGCTCGCCCAGGCGTCCTCGGCCGGCGGCCCATCGAACTCCGTCACGGCCTCGTGCGCGAAGGCGCGAAAGCCGTCGTCGGAGAGCTCGGTGCGCGAGGTCGCGACGATCCGGTAGCGGGGGGGCAGGAGGCCGGCCTGCGCCAGGCGGAAGAGGCCGGGCAGCAGCTTGCGCCGCGCGAGGTCGCCGGTGGCGCCGAAGAGGACGACGACGTGGTTTTCGGGGATGAGATCGGCCGGGAGCGGGTCTGTGACGGCAGCGGCAAGCGATGTGGTCATGGACACCTCAGTGGGTCGGGAGGGAGCGGGCGCGCTCGGCCGCGATGCGCGCGGCGCCGAGCAGTGCCGTGTGGTCATTCAGCACCACGTGCACGGGAATGCGGCAGAGGAGCGGCGCGAAGCGGCCCTTGTCGACGAACGCGCGCATGAAGCCGCCGTCGCGCAGCTGCTCGACGATCTTGGGCGCGATGCCGCCGCCCAGGAAGACCCCGCCGGTGGCCATGAACGAAAGCGCGACGTTTCCGGCGCGCGCGCCGTAGATCGAGGCGAACAGGTCAAGGGCGCGGCGGCCGCGGGAGGTCGGATCGGCCGCGGCCTCGGCGGAGACCGCGGCCGGCTCGACGGCGTCGCCGCCGAGAAAGCGGTAGATGTTGGCGAGGCCCAGGCCCGAGCAGACGCGCTCGTAGCTGACGTGGCCGTAGTCGCGGGCGAGGAAGCGGTAGAGCGCAACCTCGGTTTCGTTGCGAGGCGCGAAGTCGGTGTGGCCGCCCTCGGTAGCGACCGCGCGGTAGCGGTCGCCTTCCCGGACGAGTGCCGCCTCGCCGAGCCCCGTGCCGGCTGAGACGACGGCGCAGTTGCCCTCGGCGTCGCGCTCGCCCGGGTTGAGGACGGCGAGATCCTCGGGGCCGAGCAGCTCGATCCCGCGCGCGTTCGCCTCGAGGTCGTTGACGACCGCGACGAGGGGGAGCTCGAGCACCTCGACGAGCTCGTGTGCGTAGATCGGCCAGGGCAGGTTCACCGTCGAGACGGCGCCGTTCGCGACCGGCGCGGCGACGCCGAAGGCGGCCGACACGACGTCTGCCGTCGACCCGTTCAGGAAGCGGCCGACGATCTCGACGAGGCTGCCGTGCTCGGCGGTCGCGTACGTCTCCAGGCGGAGCGGGGCCGGCCCGCCGTCGAAGAGCGCGAGGCGCGTCTTCGTCCCGCCGACGTCTCCCGCGAGGATGGTCATGCGGCCAGCCCCATCTCAGGCTGAAGGGGCTGGGGCGCCGGCTTGGGCAGCGGCGTGACGTTGCCGATCGCGGCGAGGATGTCGACGCGCTCCAGCACACGCTGCTCGAGCAGACGCTCCGTCAGGCGGTCGAGCTGCTCGCGGTGCCCCTCGAGCGTGGCCATCGCGTCCGCGTAGGCGGCGGCGACCATGCGCTCGATCTCGCTGTCCACGTCGGCCTGCGTCCGCTCGGAGAGGGACGAGCGGCCGACGGCCACGTGGCCGAATCGAGGCGAGAAGCCGAGTTCCTCGACCGCGCGGCGGGCGAGGTCGGTCGCCTTCTGGAGGTCGTTGACCGCGCCGGAGGAGACGCGCTTGAACACGATCTGCTCTGCCGCGCGTCCGCCGAGGACGGCGACGAGCGCCTCGTGCAGGTAATCGGGGTCGTGGAGCGCGCGGTCGCTCTGGCCGTAGACCGCGAGGCCCATCGCCTGGCCGCGCGGCTCGATCGTGACCTGCCGGGCCTTCTCGTGGCGCTCGCCGTACTCGGCGCAGAGCACGTGCCCGGCCTCGTGCGCGGCGATGACTTCCAGCTCGCCCTCGGCGATCGGCGCGCTCCGGCGCTTCGGCCCGGCCAGCACGCGCAGGTAGCCCTCGCGGAAGTGGTCGGTGCGGATGGCGTGGTCGTGCGAGCGCGCGGCCATGACGGCGGCCTCGTTCACGACCTCGGCGAGCTGGGCGCCGGAGAGGCCGCCCATCGTGCGGGCGAGCTCGTGCAGGTCGACGTCCTCGCCGAGCGGGCGGGAGGCGGAGTGGACGGCGAGAATCGCGGCACGCCCTTCCTCGGAGGGGAGCGGCACGGCGATGTGGCGGCCGAAGCGGCCGGGGCGAAGGAGGGCCGGGTCGAGGACGTCGAGCCGATTCGTGGCGGCGATGCAGATGACGCGGTCGGTCGTCGAGAAGCCGTCGAGCTCGACGAGGATCTGATTCAACGTCTGCTCACGCTCGCCGTTGGCGTCACCGGAGCCGCGGGCGCGCCCGACGGCGTCGATCTCGTCGATGAAGACGACAGCGCCTTCCTCGTGCCGGCGCGCCTTCGCGAAGAGCTCGCGGACGCGGCTCGCGCCGACGCCGACGAACTTCTCGACGAAGTCGCTGCCGCTCGTCGCGTAGAAGGGGAGACCGGCCTCGCCGGCCAGCGCCTTGGCGAGCAGCGTCTTGCCGGTGCCCGGGTCGCCGTGGAGCATGATCCCGGAGGGGAGCCGTGCGCCGAGCAGGTCGAAGCGCTTGCGGTCGCGGTAGAACTGGACGATCTCCGCCAGCTCCTCGACCGCCTCGTCGCAGCCGGCGATGTCGCGGAAGCGCTCGCCCGGCACGGTCGTCAGCTCGGCCGAGGCGCGCAGCGCCATGTTCGGGCCCATCATCCCGCCGCCGTTCTGGGCAGCCCGGCGGCGCATGAAGACGATCACGCCGAGGATCAGGGCGAAGAGCACGAGCGTCGGCAGGAGCGCGGAGAGGAGCGACTGCGGCTGGTCGCCGGGCCGGCCCTTGATCTCCACCTGCGTCCCCGTTTGGGCGAGCTGCGAGAGCAGGGCGGCGTTGTCCGGCGGGAGGGTGACGTTCGCTTCGCGCGCGTCCTCGTAGACGACGTCGGCCTTGTTCGTCCGCGCGTCGAGCTCGAGCGCCGCGACGTCGCCCTTGCGCGCCGCGGCCAGCAGGTCGGTGTAGGTGTCCTCGGCCTTCTTCGACGCCTGCGCGCCGCGCACGTACGGGCTCTGCGTCGCCGTGTCCGTCCGGCCCGACGTCAGCGCGAGCGCCGTCATGAGCGTGACGATCGCCGCGACCATGAGCGCGAGGACGACGAGCTGGCTCTTCCGCGAGTGGCCGCGCATCAGCCGAGGTTCCTGTCGAGGCTGAAGGCGGCGCTGATCAGCGCCAGGTGCGTGAACGCCTGCGGGAAGTTCCCGAGCTGCTCGCCGCTCGGCCCGATCTCCTCGGAGTAGAGGCCGAGGTGGTTCGCGAAGGTGAGCATCTTCTCGAACGCCATCCGCGCCTCGTGGACGCGGCCGGCACGCGAGAGCGCCTCGACGTACCAGAAGCTACAGATCGAAAACGTCCCCTCGTCGCCGTCGAGGCCGTCCGGCGATGCCTCGGGGTCATAGCGGTAGACGAGACTGTCGGAGACGAGCTCGCGGCCGATGGCGTCGAGCGTCGAGAGCCAGCGCGGGTCGTTCGGCGCGATGAAGTGCACGAACGGCATCACGAGCACCGACGCGTCGAGGACGTCGGTGTCCTCGTGCTGGACGAAGGCCTGCTTCTCCTCGTTCCAGCCGCTGTTCATGATCCGGAAGAAGATCTCGTCGCGGACCCGCATCCAGCGGACGATGTCCGCGGGCAGGGAGCGCTCGCGCGCGATGCGCACGGCGCGGTCGAGCGCGACCCACGACATGAGGCGCGAGTACGTGAAGTGCTTCCGGCCGCCGCGCGTCTCCCAGACGCCCTCGTCCGGCTGATCCCAGTTCTCGCACAGCCACTCGACTGCGGCGCTCACGGCGACCCACGCGTCGTAGGGAATGCGCGTGCCGCGGCGGTCGATCAGGTAGACGGCGTCGATGATCTCGCCGTAGATGTCGAGCTGGAGCTGGTGCGCGGCGCCGTTCCCGATGCGGACGGGGCCGGAGCCCTCGTAGCCCTCGAGATGGTCGAGCTCCTCCTCGGGCAGGTGGGTGCGCCCGTCGATCCCGTACATGACCTGGAGCGGGCCGGAGCCGTTCGAGTTCGAGTTGCGCACGCACTCGAGGACGAACTGCGCGAACGCGCCGGCCTCTTCGGCGAAGCCGAGCCGCATCAGCGCGTACAGGCTGAAGGCGGAGTCGCGGATCCAGGTGTAGCGGTAGTCCCAGTTGCGCGAGCCGCCGAGCTGCTCGGGAAGGCTCGTCGTCGCGGCGGCGACGATCGCGCCGGTCGGCGCGTAGGTCAGGAGCTTCAGGGCGAGCGCCGAGCGGTTGACCGTCTCGCGCCAGCGTCCGGTGTAGGTCGACTGCGCAATCCAGTCCAGCCAGTACTGGACGGTGCGCTCGTACTCGGACTGCGCCTCGGCCTCGGTCAGCGTGCAGGAGATGCCGTCGGCGGGCTCGAGGACGAAGGTCGCGCTCTCGCCGGCCGCGAGCGTGAACGTCGCGCTGACGCCGGTGCCGGACGAGGTGAGCGGGATGGGGGCGCCCAGCGCCAAGGAGAGCTCGGGTGAGCGAAACAGCGCCCCCGCCTCCGCTACGACCACCTCGTGGCGGTCACGTCCGTAGTTGAACCGCGGCTCGCACTCGAGCCGAAACTCCATCTCGCCGCGCACGCAGAGGACGCGGCGGATGAGCCGCTGCGGGCCGTCGCCGACCGGCATGAAGTCGTGCACCTCGCCGACGCCCGCGGGACAGAGGAAGCGCGTGATGAGCACGTTCGTGTCCGGGACGTAGAGCTGCCTCGTCGCGCAGTCCTCGACGGCCGTGACGGCGTAGTGGCCGCCCTGGTCGGCGTCGAGGATGGCGCCGAAGACGCTCGGGGAGTCGAACCGCGGCGTGCAGTACCAGTCGATCGTCCCGTCCGTGCCGACGAGGGCGACGGAGCGGAGATCGCCGATCACGCCGTGGTTCGCGATCGGGAGGTACCTCTGTTCTGGCGTACGAATCATGCGCCCAACCTAGGCGGCGAGTCGCCGGCTCGAATCTGCGGCATCGCCAGTCCGGCACCGGCGCTTCGCCGAGGGGAACGGGATCACCTGGCCGCCGGGCGGTTCCGAGCGCCGGTCGCGCAGGCGGCGCGCTCCGGCGAGGAGCACGACTGCGGCGAGGGCGGCCGTCGCGCCGGCGATCGCGTCGACGAAGTAGTGGTTGCCGGTGGCGGTGACCGTGACGACCATTAGGAAGGGGTGTGCGGCGAAGAACGCCTTCAGCCCGCGCGAGCGCGCTGCGCGGAACCCGAAGATCCCGATCAAGACGCTCCAGCCGACGTGCATGCTCGGCATGGCCGCGTATGGGTTGAAGCGGATGCCCGCGACCGAGCCGGTGTCGTGCGACGACATGCCGACCGTGTCGGCGAGCCCCAGTCCCGACACCATCCGCGGCGGCGCAGTCGGATAGCCGACGTAGCCGATCACCGCGAGGCCGAGCGAGACGAAGAGGAGCGTGCGGAGGTCGCGGTAGAGCCCGCGGTGGCGGATCCCGAGCCAGATCAGCACGTTGGCGATGAGCGGCCCGAACCCGACCATGTAGTACGTCGAGAAGAAGGCCGAGACCGGGTGGACGATCCGCTGGAGGTCGGCCTCGTGCAGCAGGCCGGCGGCGCGCTCGAGGTCGACGAGGCTGGTCGCGTCGCGCATCGCCTTGTGGCTGTCGCCGATGGTGGTGCCGCGGATCGCGAGGTACGCGGGATAGAGCGACGCCCAGATCGCGAGCTCGAGGGAGGCGAAGCGGCGAATCGTCATGCCGCGAACCTACGAGCGGCCTCGCCGGGTCGAATCGGTGGACTTGCCGGGTCCTCGCCGGTCGAGCAACCGGTGAGTACGATCTTTCGCATGCTGGTAGGCAGGTCGGCCGAGCAAGCCACGCTCGACCGGCTACTCGAGGGGGGTCGGGACGGCCGGAGCGCAGCGCTCGTTCTCCGGGGCGAGCCCGGCGTGGGCAAGACGACGCTGCTCGCCTACGCGGCGGAGCAGGCGGACGGGATGCGCGTGCTCCGCGCGACCGGCATCGAGACCGAGTCGGAGCTCGCGTTCGCCGCGCTTCACCAGCTGCTCGCGCGCGACCTCGACCGCTTCGACGCGCTGCCCGCCCCACAGGCTGCGGCGTTGCGCGGCGCCTTCGGGCTCGAGCCGGCGCAGGGCGCCGACCCGTTCCTGATCTCGCTCGCCCTGCTCAGCGTGCTGGCCGACCTGGCCGAGGTCTCGCCGGTCCTGTGCCTGGTCGACGACGCGCAGTGGCTCGACGAGCCGTCCGCGTCGGCGCTCCTCTTCGCCGCGCGGCGGATCGAGGCGGAGGGGATCGTCATCGTCTTCGGCGTTCGCGAGGGAGAGGAGCGGACGTTCGAGGCGCCGGGCTTGCCGTCATTTCGCGTGGAGGGCCTCGCGGAGGACGCCGCGCGCGAGCTGCTCGACACCCGGCTCGGCGACGGCGTCGCGCCGGCCGTCCGCGAGCGTCTGATCACGGAGAGCGCGGGCAACCCGCTTGCGCTGGTCGAGCTGCCGTCGGCGCTCGACGCCGAGCAGCTCAGCGGGCAGGCGCCACTCGTCGATCCCCTGCCGATCGGCACGGGCCTCGAGGCCGCGTACCTGTCACGCGTCCGGCGCCTTCCCGGCGCGACGCAGTCGCTCCTCCTCTTCGCCGCCGCGGAGGACAGCGGGGAGCTCGCCGGGGTCCTCCGCGCCGCCGCCTCGAGCGACGTCGAGCGCGACGCTCTCGCGCCGGCGGAGCGGGATGGCCTCGTCAGCGTGACCGACGGCCGGCTCGTCTTCCGGCATCCCCTCGTGCGCTCGGCGATCTACCAGGGGGCGACGTTCGGCGAGCGGCAACGCGCGCATCGCGCGCTCGCCGAGGCCGTCGACGGACCCGATCGGCAAGCCTGGCATCGCGCCGCGGCTGCCGAAGGGCCGGACGAGGAGATCGCGCGCGACCTCGAAGCCTCGGCCGAGCGCGCGGCGCTACGCGGCGGCCATGCGGCGGCCGCGACCGCACTCGAGAAGGCCGCCGCGCTGACCGCCGGAGATCGCGAGCGCACGCTCCGGCTCCTGGCGGCGTCCGACGCGGCGTGGCTCGCCGGCAAGAGCGCGCGGGCGCGAGCGCTCGTCGCCGACGCCGGCCGCTCCGCGCCCGAGGACCTGCGGGTGGAGGTGGTCAAGCGGCAGGGCCGCATCGAGGTGCGGAGCGGCGTCTTCGACGACGCCTCCGCCGCGCTGCTCGCAGCCGCTCAGGGGCTCGCGCAGAGCGATCCGGCCACGGCGATCCGTCTGCTCGCCGAGGCCGAGGAGGCGACGTTCTGGACGGGCAATCTCGGTCTGATCGGCGAGATCGGCGCGATCGCCGAGTCGATCGCCGCCGACTTGGATTCCGCGGATCGGTTCCTCGTGCTGCTGCTTACCGGTCTTCGGCGCGCCTTCACCGAGGGAACCCCGGCGGCGGCTCCACTGTTTCGGGAGGCGTTGGAGCTCGCGAAGCTCTCGACGGACGTCGACCTGCTGCTCGCCGCGGGCCGCATCGGGTCGATGCTCGGCGACGACGTGACCGGCGCGATGATCATGCCCCGGGCCGTCCGCCTGGCGCGCGAGAGCGGCGCCGTCGGCCTGCTTCCGCGTGTGCTCGCGGCCATCTCGTGGGGCGAGTTCCGGCACGGGCGCTATCCGACGGCGCGCATGCACGCCAGCGAGGGGCTGCGGCTCGCGCGCGAGACGGGCCAGGAGCCGGGCCTCGCGCTGAGCGTGCTCGCGCTCGTCGCGGCCGCGCAGGGACGAGACGACGAGTGCCGCGCGCACGCGCGCGAGGCGATGGAGCGGGCGCACGAGCGCGGCGCCGGCCTTCTCCAGTCGCAGGCCAGCTGGGCGCTCGGGCTGCTCGAGCTGACGCACGGCCGCTTCGAGGAGTCGGCGAGAGTGCTGGAGTCCGGTCTCGCGCGGGACGGAGCGTTCGGGCATCCCGGGCTCGCGCGCCACATGATCCCGGACTACGTCGAGGCCGCGGTCCGGGCGGGACGAGACGGCCTCGAAGAAACCGTCGCGGAGTACGAGGTCTTCGCTCACAGCTCGAACCAGCCGTGGACGCTCGGGCTGCTCGCCGCCTGCCGCGCGCTCACCTCCGACGAAGTGGATGCGGAGACCGGCTTCCGCAAGGCGCTCGAGCTGCTCCCTTCCGCGACGCGCCCGTTCGAGCATGCGCGCGTCGAGCTCCTCCTCGGCGAGTTCCTGCGGCGGAACCGGAAGCGGCGCGAAGCGCGCGACCATCTCCGGGCGGCGATGGCGACCTTCGAGCAGCTCGGCGCCGCCCCGTGGGAGGAGCGCGCGCGCAACGAGCTGCGCGCGACCGGGGAGACCGCCCGCAAGCGCGACGCGAGCACCCTCGGGGATCTGACGCCGCAGGAACTCCAGATCGCGCGGCTCGTCGCGGGCGGCGCGCGCAATCGCGAAATCGCAACGCAGCTCTTCCTCAGCCCGCGGACGATCGACTACCACCTGCGCAAGGTGTTCATGAAGCTCGGCATCGCCTCGCGCGGCGAGCTCGCGCAGCTGGACCTCGCGTCGGTCGCGTAGGAGGCCTTGTTAGAGACGGATACGCCCAGGGCCTGCGCGGCAGGCCCTGGGCGTGGGGGAGGGGAAGAGCGGTGGTGCTAGCTCGAGGTCGACGAGCAGCCGGAGCCGTCGAAGGTCTCGTGGAACGCCTGCGGGAAGGCGCTCAGCTCGTCGCTCAGAGCGGAGAGATCCTGGGCGGCGGTGTAGTCGTCGGGCAGGTCCTGCGCCGCCCAGTACAGGTTGTCGTACGCCTCGGCGAGCGGGTTGTCGTACGCGTTCGCCCAATCCTCGGCGGCCTCGACGACCTGGTCGTACGCGCCGGTGATGTCGTCGTAAGCGTTGTCGAGCTCCTCGTTCGTCGCCGTCGCAGGGTTGAGGCCCTGGTAGCTCATGACGGTGCTCGAGAGGTTGCGGAGGCTGTCGCAGTAGTCGGCCTTTGCCTGCGCCGAGCTCGGGCCGCGCCAGGCGACGGCGAGAGCGACGACGAGGGCGGCGAGTGCGATACCGCCGGCGACGGCGGCGACCTTCTTGATGCTGAAGTACTTCATGCGGATCCTTTCGGTCGGGTTTCTCGAACGTAGGGAGGGGGAGCCGGTGTCGCGTCTGCGAGCTCACCGGTCGAATCGCCGGTGAGCTCGCAGCGCGGGGAAGCCGAAACGGCTACGCCGCCTTCGGCAGGTCGATCTCCTCGTCGTCGTCTGCGGTCTCCGGCGGCTCGATCGTGAGCTGCGGGAGCGCGCGGTCGAGCCAGCGCGGCATGTACCACGCCTTGTCGCCGAGCAGGTGCATGACGGCGGGGACGAGCACCATGCGGACGACGAACGCGTCGACGAGGATCGCCACGCCGAGGCCGACGCCGAACTCCTTCACGGTGCGGTCGTCGCCGAGGACGAACGACAAGAAGACGGCGACCATGATCGTGCCGGCCGCAAAGATGACGCGGCCGATGTTGCCCACGCCCTCGGTGATGGCGCCGCGGGCGCTCGCGCCCTTGGTCAACGCCTCGCGGATGCGGCTGACGAGGAAGACCTCGTAGTCCATCGAGAGGCCGAAGAGGATCGCGAACAGGATGAGCGGCATGTAGGACTCGATCGGACCGGTGCGATCCAGGCCGACGAGGCTCGACATCCAGCCCCACTGGAAGATCGCGACGATCGCGCCGAGCGCCGCCATTCCCGAGAGGAGGGTCGTGATGGCCGCCTTCAGCGCGACGACGACCGAGCGGAACGCCATCGCGAGGATCAGGAAGATGATCCCGCCGACGAGCGCGAGGAAGAAGATCATGCGCTGGCCGATCCGGGTGGCGATGTCCTTGTACGCCGCGGTCTGGCCGCCGACGTACGCGTGCGCGGAGCTGCCCTGGAGGGCCGCGGGCACGACGTCGTCGCGGAGCCGGTCGACGAGGTCGCTCGTCTCCGTGGACTGGGGCCGCGTTGTCGGGAACACCTGGAGCACGGCCGCGTCGCCGGTGTCGTTCACGACCGGCGGGGCGACCTGCGCCACGCCGGGGGTCTTCGCGACCGCGGACGCGACCTTCTCGGCGGCCTTCGGATCGCCCTTCTGGTCGACGGCGATCTTCAGCGACCCGTTCAGGCCAGGCCCAAAGCCCTTGGACAGCAGGTCGTACGCCTTCCGCGTCGTCGTTTCCCTCGCGTGCGTGCCGGCGTCGCTCGACCCGAGGGTCAGCGCGGTCGCGGGCGTCGCGAATGCGAGCAGCACGGCGAGCGCGGCGAGCGCGGAGCGCTTCGGATGACGCGTCACCGCGTTGCCCCACCGCTCGATGAACGTGGGCTTGCCGCTCCGGGTCTTGCCGTCACGCGCGACGAAGGTCGGCACACGCAGCTTGTTCACGCGATGACCGAGCTTCGCGAGCACCGCCGGCAGGAGCGAGATCGCGGCGAGGACCGAGATCACGACCGTGCTGGCGGCGCCGAGCCCGAGCTTCGTCACGAAGCTGAGGCCGATGATCGCGAGCCCGGAGATCGAGATCGCGACCGTGGTGCCGGCGAACACGACGGCGCGACCCGCGGTGGCGACGGCCGTCGTGGCCGCGTCGACCGGGCTCTCGCCGTCGGCGAGGGACTGCCGGAAGCGGGTGACGATGAAGAGCGCGTAGTCGATGCCGACCCCGAGGCCGAGCATGACCGCGAGGATCGGCGTAACGGTGTTCAGGCTCGTGAAGTTGGCGATGATCCCGAGCGCCGAGATCCCGATGCCGACCGAGCAGAGCGCCAGGACGATCGGGAGCGACATCGCGACCGACGTGCCGAGCACGAGCAGCAGCACGATGATCGCGGCTCCGAGGCCGATGACCTCGCTCGAGCCGGACTCGGGCGCCTTGGCGTTCGGGACGTCGCCGCCGTACTCGACCTCGAGGCCGGAGGAGGCGACCGCCGAGTCGATGCGGGTCTCCATGTCCTCGACGTCGGTCTGGTCGACCTTCGAGGCCTGCGTGTCGAAGCGAACCTCGAAGAAGCCGATCGTCGCGTCGTTCGAGATCGCGCCGGCCTTGCCCGAGTAGGGCTCGCCGACGCTGACGACGTGCGGCGTCTTCGCGGCCTCGGCGCGGGCGGCGGCGACGGCCTCCTTCGCCTCGGCGGTGCCCAGGCCGTGGTCGCCCTGGAAGACGATCTGCGCGGCGTCGCCAGCGTTGGCCGGGAACCGCGCCTTGAGTAGGTCGGTCGCCTGCTGCGTCTCCGAGCCCGGAATGGTGAACTCGTTGACGAGCTTGCCGCCGAACGTCGCATTCGCGCCGAAGGCGACGACGAGCAGGGCGACCCAGACGGCGATCGTCCGCTTCGGACGCATCGCGCAGGCGCGCGCCAGACGGGCGAGCGCGCCGTTCGTGTGGGTGTGCATGCGTTCTCCTTGAGTGGATTGCAAGTTCCCCGCACAGTGCGGCGGCGCCGGCCGAATCGCGTCGGCGGTTTCGCCAGTCGCTAGCCGGTGGCCCGCCGATGCGTAACGCCCGTCCGTCTCGGCCCTCTATGGCTGGAAACGCTCAACGACCGAGAGGAACGAATGCAGTCCGAGACCGACCAGCTCGCGATCAACACCATCCGCACGCTCGCGATCGACGCGGTGCAGGCGGCGAACTCGGGCCATCCCGGGACGCCGATGGCAATGGCACCGGTGGCCTACACGCTCTGGCAGGAGTTCCTGCGCTTCGACCCCGACGACCCGATCTGGCCGAACCGCGACCGGTTCGTGCTCAGCGCCGGCCACGCGTCGACGCTGCTCTACAGCCTGCTGCACCTCGCGCAGGTCAAGGCCGTCAACCCCGCGTACGAGACGCTCGGCGAGCTGAGCGTCCCGCTCGACGACCTGAAGCGGTTCCGCCAGCTCGACTCGCGCGCGCCCGGCCACCCGGAGTACCGCTGGACGTCCGGCGTCGAGACGACGACGGGGCCGCTCGGGAACGGCTTCGCGACGTCCGTCGGCATGGCGATCGCGAGCAAGTGGCAGGCCGCGCACTTCAACCGCGACGGCTTCGACCTCTTCGACTTCGACGTCTACGCGCTCGGCGGCGACGGCTGCATGATGGAGGGTATTTCCGGCGAGGCCGCCTCGCTCGCCGGGCACCTCCGGCTCTCCGACCTCTGCTGGATCTACGACAACAACCACATCTCGATCGAGGGGAACACCGCCCTCGCCTTCTCGGACGACGTGGCCTCGCGGTTCGTCGCCTACGGCTGGAACGTCACGCGCGTCGGCGACGCGAACGACGGCGAGCTTCTCGCGCGCGCGTTCGAGACCTTCCGCGCCGAGCAGGCGCGCCCGACCCTGATCGTCGTCGACAGCCACATCGGCTACGGCGCGCCCCACAAGCAGGACACGAGCGGCGCGCACGGCGAGCCGCTGGGCGAGGACGAGGTAAAGGCGACGAAGCGCGCGTACGGCTGGCCCGAGGACGCGCAGTTCCTCGTCCCCGACGGCGTCTACGAGCGCTTCGCCGAGGGCGTCGGCACGCGCGGCCGCCGGACGCGCGATGCGTGGATGGAGCTCTTCGAGGCCTACCGCGCGAAGCACCCAGAGCTCGCGGACCAGCTGCTGAAGATGCAGCGGCGCGAGCTGCCGGAGGGTTGGGACGCGGATCTCCCCCAGTTCCCGCCGGACGCCAAGGGAATGGGCGGCCGCGAGTCGTCGGGCAAGGTCCTGAACGCGCTCGCCGCGAACGTGCCCTGGCTGCTCGGCGGCTCGGCCGATCTCGGGCCCTCCACGAAGACTCGGCTCGTGTTCGAGGAGGCCGGCGACTTCGGCGCCGACGACTACAGCGGCCGCAACCTCCACTTCGGCGTCCGCGAGCACGCGATGCACGCGATCGTCAACGGCCTCTCGCTCTCGAAGGTGCGCGCGTTCGGCTCGCAGTTCCTGATCTTCTCGGACTATGCGCGGACGCCGATCCGGCTCTCCGCGATCATGGAGCTGCCGGCGATCCACATCTTCACGCATGACTCGATCGGTGTCGGCGAGGACGGCCCGACGCACCAGCCGATCGAGCAGCTGGCCGGCTTCCGCGCCACACCGGGCCTGGTGGACATGCGGCCCGGCGACGCGAACGAGGTCGTCGAGGCGTGGCGGTGGATCATGCAGTCGCAGCACGACCCGGTCGCGTTGATCCTCTCGCGCCAGAACCTGCCGACGCTCGACCGCTCCAGGTACGCGTCGGCCGAGGGCGTGGCGCGCGGCGCCTACGTCCTCGCCGACCCGACCGAGGGCGAGCTCGACGTGATCCTGATCGCGACCGGCAGCGAGATCGCGCTCGCCGTCGAGGCCTACGAGCAGCTCGGCGCCGAGGGTGTCGCCGCGCGCGTCGTCTCGATGCCCTCGTGGGAGCTCTTCGAGCGGCAGTCGAAGGAGTACCGCGACTCGGTGCTTCCGCCGGCCGTCGCCGCGCGCGTCGCGATCGAGCAGGCCTCGACGTTCGGCTGGGAGCGCTACGTCGGCGCGTCCGGCGCGATCGTCGGCATGAGCACCTTCGGCGCCTCGGCGCCGCTCAAGGAGCTCCAGTCGAAGTTCGGCTTCACGCCCGAGCGGATCGTCGAGGCCGCGCACGACCAGATCCGATCCCTAGCCATCGCCTGACTCAGGAGACGACATGAAGCCCACGCAGAAGCTGCACCACGACGGCCAAAGCCTCTGGCTCGACAACATCACGCGCGACCTGCTCGAGAGCGGGACGCTCCGGAGCTACGTCGACGAGCTCGACATTACCGGGCTGACGTCGAACCCGACCATCTTCGACAACGCGTTCCAGTCCACGACCGCGTACGACGCCGGCATCGCCGAGGCCGCCTTCCGCGGGCTCGACGAGGAGGAGATCTTCTTCGAGCTCGCGCTCGAGGACCTGCGCGTCGCCGCCGACCTCTTTTGGCCGATCTGGGAGCGGACGCACGGCGTCGACGGCTGGGTCTCGCTCGAGGTCTCGCCGCGGATCGCCTACGACCCGGAGAGCACGATCCGGGCCGCGGTCGACCTGCACGAGCAGGCCGACCGCCCCAACCTGTTCATCAAGATCCCCGCCACCGCCGAGGGCATCCCGGCGATCGAGGAGGCGATCTTCGCCGGCGTGCCGGTGAACGTCACGCTCCTCTTCTCGCGCGAACAGTACCTCGCCGCGGCGGACGCCTACCTGCGCGGCATCGAGCGGCGCGTCGACGCGGGCCTCGACCCGTTCGTCGGCTCCGTCGCCTCGGTCTTCGTCAGCCGCTGGGACACCGCGCACGAGTCCACCGAGCGGCCGGACGAGCTGCACAACCAGCTCGGGATCGCGATGGCGAAGCGAACGTACCGGGCCTATCGCGCGATGCTCGACTCCGACCGCTGGCGCCGGCTCGCCAACGAGGGCGCACGGCCGCAGCGGCTGCTCTGGGCCTCGACCGGCACGAAGGATCCTTCGGCCCCGGACGTTCTGTACGTGCGTGCGCTCGCCGCGCCGTTCACGGTGAACACACTGCCCGAGAAGACGCTGCTCGCCTTCGGCGACCACGGCGTCGTCGGCGACTTCCTGCCCACCGACGGCGGCAACGCCGAGGACGTGATCGCGCGCTTCACGGCGGCCGGCGTCGACGTCGACGCGCTCGCCGCGCGCCTCCAGCAGGAAGGCGCCGACGCGTTCGTCGCCTCCTGGGACGAGCTGATCGAGAACATCGGCCACAAGACCCGCGCCTTGACGGCCGCCTGACAAAGGAGAAGCCTTGGTAATCACGACTCAGACCTCCTCCCTCCGAGACACCGCTGCCTGGCGGGCGCTCGAGGCGCACGCGGAGGAGATCCGCGACCTGCACCTGCGCGAGTTCTTCGCCAGCGATCCGAGGCGCGGCGAGCGCCTGACACTCGAGGCCGAGGGGATCTTCCTCGACTACTCGAAGAACCGGATCACCGACGAAACGCTGCGGCTTCTGCTCGACCTCGCCGCCGAGCGCGGCGTCGCCGAGCGGCGCGACGCGATGCTCGCCGGCGAGCACATCAACGTCACCGAGGACCGCGCGGTGCTGCACGTCGCCCTGCGCGCACCGGAGGGCTCGCCGTACGCGCGGCCGGAGGTGTCCGAGGTGCTCGACCGGATGAGCTCGTTCGCGGATCGCGTCCGCAGCGGCGAGTGGAAGGGCCACACCGGCCGGCGGATCCGCAACGTCGTGAACATCGGCATCGGCGGCTCCGACCTCGGCCCAGTCATGGCCTACGAGGCGCTGCGCCACTATTCGCAGCGCGACCTGACGTTCCGCTTCGTCTCCAACGTCGACGGGACGGACATCGCCGAGGCGACGCGCGACCTCGACCCCGAGGAGACGCTGTTCATCGTCTCCTCGAAGACGTTCACGACCCTTGAGACGCTCACGAACGCGACCACCGCGCGCGAGTGGCTCCTCGCGGCCCTAAACGACGAGGCCGCGGTGGCGAAGCACTTCGTCGCCGTGTCGACGAACGCCGAGGAGGTCTCGAAGTTCGGCATCGACACCGAGAACATGTTCGGCTTCTGGGACTGGGTCGGCGGCCGCTACTCGATGGACTCCGCGATCGGCCTCTCGACGATGATCGCGATCGGCCCCGACGGCTTCCGCCGCATGCTGGCCGGCTTCCACGCCATGGACGAGCACTTCCGCACGGCGCCGTTCGAGCACAACCTGCCCGTCCTGCTCGGCCTGCTGACCGTCTGGTACACGGACTTCTTCGGCGCCGAGACGGTCGCCGTGCTGCCGTACGACCAGTACCTGAAGCGCTTTCCCGCCTACCTCCAGCAGCTGACGATGGAGTCGAACGGCAAGTCCGTCACGCTCGACGGCACACGCGTCGACTACGAGACCAGCCCGATCTACTGGGGCGAGCCCGGCACGAACGGCCAGCACTCCTTCTACCAGCTCATCCACCAGGGGACGCGGCTGATCCCGGCCGACTTCATCGGCTTCCTGCACACGCTCAACCCGGTCGGGAACCACCACGACCTGCTGATCGCGAACGTCTTCGCCCAGACGGAGGCGCTCGCGTTCGGCAAGGACGCCGAGGAGCCCTACCGCGTCTTCGACGGCAACCGTCCCTCGAACACGATCCTCGCCGAGCGGCTCGACCCGGAGACGCTCGGGAAGCTCGTCGCGCTCTACGAGCACAGCGTCTTCGTGCAGGGCGCGATCTGGAACGTCAACTCGTTCGACCAGTGGGGCGTCGAGCTCGGCAAGGTGCTCGCGAAGCGCATCGCCCCCGAGCTCGAAGCGGCCGAAGAGCCCGACCTGACGCACGACTCGTCCACCAACGCGCTGATCAGGCGCTATCGAGACAGCAAACGGAGGTAGCGAGATGCAGCTTGGAATGATCGGACTGGGGCGGATGGGCGCGAACATCGTGCGCCGCGTGATGCACGACGGCCACGAGTGCGTCGTCTACGACGTCGGCCCCGAGGCGGTCGCGGAGCTCGAAGGCGAAGGCGCGATCGGCGCCGCGTCGATCGAGGAGTTCCTCGCGAAGCTCGACCGGCCCCGCGTGGCGTGGGTGATGATCCCCGCCGGCATCACGGGCCGCGTCGTCGACGACCTCGCCGCGCACATGGAGCCCGGCGACATCATCATCGACGGCGGGAACAGTTACTACCGCGACGACGTCGACCGGGCGAAGAAGCTCGCCGAGCACGGCATCCACTACGTCGACGTCGGCACGAGCGGCGGCGTCTTCGGCCTGACCCGCGGCTACTGCCTGATGATCGGCGGCGAGGACGAGGTCGTCACGCACCTCGACCCGCTCTTCAAGTCGATCGCCCCCGGCCGCGACGGCGCGCCGCCGACCCCGACCCGCAACGGCGCTTCGTCGTCCACGGCCGACCAGGGCTACCTGCACTGCGGCCCGAGCGGCGCCGGCCACTTCGTGAAGATGGTGCACAACGGCATCGAGTACGGCCTGATGGCCGCGTACGCCGAGGGCCTGAACGTCATGCATCGGGCCAACGTCGGCAAGGCCGAGACCGAGGTCGACGCCGAGACTGCGCCGCTCCAGGATCCCGAGTACTACCAGTACGACCTCGACGTGCCGGAGATCGCCGAGCTCTGGCGGCGCGGCAGCGTCGTCTCGTCGTGGCTCCTCGACCTGACGGCCGCGGCGCTCGCCGAGTCGCCCGAGCTCGAGGGCTTCGGAGGCCGCGTCTCCGACTCCGGCGAGGGCCGCTGGACGGTGCGCGCCGCGATCGACGAGGGCGTGCCGGTGCCGGTGCTCTCCGCGTCGCTCTACGAGCGGTTCACCTCACGGGGCGAGGCCATGTACGCCGACCGGCTGCTCTCGGCGATGCGCAAGCAGTTCGGCGGTCATGCCGAGAAGGTCGCGGCAGCGAGCGGTTCCTAGGAAGGCTGGGCATGCCCGTCGTCACGGTGCAGCAATCGCCTCGCGACCTGCCGCTGAAGCGCCGGCTCGTCGGCCGGATCACCGAGGCATTCGTCGAGGTGTACGGCGTGCGGCCGGAGAGCGTCCAGATCTTCATCGACGAGGTCGACGACGAGAGCTGGGCGAAGGCCGGCACGCTGGCCGTGGACGAGGGGACTCGCTGATGCGCGTCGCGGTCGCCTTCGACCACCGCGGGATCGAGCTCCGCGAGCGCTTGCTCGCGGAGCTCGAGACGCTCGGCCATGAGATCGTCGACCTCGGCACGGACGCACCCTCGCCGCGGGTCGACTATCCCGACAAGGCGCGGGAGCTCGCCCACGCCTTGACGTCGGGCGCGGCCGAGCGCGGCATCCTCGTCTGCAGCTCCGGAGTCGGAGCCGCGATCGCGGCATGCAAGTTCGCCGGGATCCGCGCGTGCGTCTGCCACGACGTCTATACGGCGCACCAGGGCGTCGAGCACGACGACATGAACGTCCTCTGCCTCGGCTCCGAGATCGTAGGGAAGGAGCTTGCCGCCGAGCTCGCCCGCACGTTCCTCGCCGCCTCGTTCGACGGCGGCGAGCGCTATCGCCGCCGGCTGGACAAGATCGGCGAGATCGAGCGCGGAGGCCGCGTACACGACGTCTCGGTGCCGATCCGGCCCGACATGCACGTCTACCGCGGCAACCCCGGCGTGCGCCTCGAGCGGCACGAGTCGATCGCCGACGGCGCCCATGCGAACATCAGCCGGCTGGAGCTGGGCGTGCATAGCGGGACCCACGTCGACGGCGCGCTGCACTTCATCGACGGCGCGTCGGGCACCGAGGAGCTGCCGCTCGACGCGCTGCTCGGCCGAGCGGAGGTCGTGGACGCGAGCAACATCGACGGCCACCTCGACGAGGCGGCGCTCGCCTCGCTCGCTCTGCCGGTCGCGGAGCGCCTGCTGCTCAAGACGAAGAACTCGGCGCTCTGGGAGCTGCCCGAGTTCAGCCACGATTTCATCCGGCTGACCGGAAGCGGCGCGCGCTATCTGATCGAGCGCGGCACGCGACTGGTCGGGATCGACTACCTCTCGATCGGCGACGAAGAGGCGCACAAGGAGCTGCTCGGAAGCGGCGTCGTCGCGGTGGAAGGACTGGATCTTCGCGGTGTCGAACCGGGGTCGTACGAGCTGATCTGCCTACCGCTGCGGCTCGAAGGGTCGGACGGAGCACCGGCCCGGACGATCCTCGTCCGCTGATGGCGACCACGAAGGAGCGGATGCTCCGCGGCGAGCTCTTTCTCGCGCCGCGCAGGCTCAGCTCATCGCAGAGCGGGCGCGCGTCCCGTCCCGGCCCAGTGGCGGCCGCTTCTCGGCCGCACCGTTGGGGCCTGCAACTGAAAGCTCCATGAACGGCTTCATACCCACCGCACGTTGGAATTAGTGCAAGTGGAGCCGAACGAGAAAGGCGACCGCAGCGCTTTTGCAGAGCCCTCTGACGGACCCGAACCGTCGACCCGCTCCTTACCATCGTGAGGAGGGGGTCGATTCATGCGGGATTCGGCTCAGCCGGCCCGCTTTTCGCCGCCTCGCGCTTCGCCGCGTACCGCCGCCTTTTGCACAGTCGTGCGACCTTGATGCGACCCCGGGCCCGACGACTTTCGAGGCCGGATGAAAGGACGCTCGCCCAGCGGACGCTCCTCATGTCAGCGCTGCGAGACGTCGAAAGAGTGCGAGGTCGCCAGGCCTCAGGCCGATCCTCATAGCCCCCGGCCGAGATACGGCACGGCCGCGGCGTCAATTCATGGCGCCAAGCTGTTGGAGCAACTCGAGTTGATCGAAGTACAGGTGCTCCGAGACAAGTCGGTCGCCCTCGAATCGCTTGACCGCCGCATAGCGAAGGCTCACCGGGTTTCCAGTGGGGGGAATCCCGCCCTGCGGGGTCTGGAAAGTGCCGCTATGCGTGCCGGCGATCGTTCCCTCCGCGACGACCACGTTGCCGACAGCCACCACATCGACCGCGGTGATCTTGGCGTCCGGTAGAGCGTCCCAGAATGCCCGCACGACCTGCATGACCTGCTCGTGGCCGCGGAGCGTCATTCCACCAGGCATGACGAAGTCAATGTCAGGCGCCTCAATGGCCGCGCGCCCATCAGCGTCCTGGGAGTTGAACGCGTCGTCGTGCCGTCGAGCGACTTCGATGAGATCAGCCATGCATCCCTCCTTGCCGCTCTCGCGGCCGGACAGTAGCGGAGGATAAACGCGCAGGCCTCCCCGAGGGATCTGCGCGACGTCTGGCGCGTGCAATCGGAGTGCATTCGCGCACGCTGGCGCAGGCGAGGATCGGCTGTCAGGCCTCAGCCGAAGCGATGACTTCGCCGACGCTGCGCTCCGTATCGCCGGCGAGGAGCGGTCTGATGTTTTCTCGCATCCAGGGTCCGCCCACCTCGCGCGCGATCCGATCCGCGTCTTCGGCTGTCGAGAACTCGAGGATCAAGATCAGATGCTTGTGATCGACCTTCGCGACACGAGCCGCGACCGCGCCTGCGTCGACGACAAGCTGCATCCCCTTCGCGGCCGCCTCCACGGTCGTATCGGGCACCGGTTCGCGCAGGCGGAGGTGGTTGATGACGACGTGCAAGAACTCGAGGCTATCGCCTGCAGCAGGTACCTGCTCAGGCGTCGTTCCGGGGCATGGGCCAGTCGAGCGCGTAGAGCCCGGGGCTACCTTCTACGAGCTGAAGTGGACGACCGTATCCCCCTCGGTGATCGCGGGTGGGTTGGCCGTCGCGCCGACATTCTCCTCGACCCATTCGGCCGCACGCCGGGAGGACTCGTCCGTGCCGGTCTTGTCCTGGCAGACAGTGACAGTGAGGCCTCCCTCGCCGCTCCGAAAAGCTGTGTGGCTGACGAAGTGTGCCGCCTCTGACCTGAAGGCTCCACAAAGGGCTCCAGACCTGCCTCACATTCTATAAGTTGCAAACTGATCCGAAAGAAAAACCGCCAGGAGCGGCGCTTTTGCAGAGCCCTCTGACGGACTCGAACCGTCGACCCCCCTCCTTACCATGGAGGATTCGCGATGCGAGTGGCGTGTCCCGAAATCGCGCCCGCGAAGCCGTTCGCCCTCAGGATCCCCGCGCCTGTCCCCAAAACCCGTCCCCACGGGCGGCTCGAGCAAGTCGCTGGCCCCGCGCGTCGCGGAAGGTGCGACGCAAGGTCCCGGCGCGCTGAAGTCTTCCAGAGCCGGGCGCTAAGTACCGCGGTGAAGTCGACCATTGAGCTCGGCAACAGGCGCATACGAGCGAATGATCGGTTACCACTGGGCCGCCGTTGCGGATCCTCGTCGCGAGCTTCGCCAGACATCCACTTCAGTTTGCCGGGCGGAGCAGATAGCTGTGGGCTCGTCACCGCAATCAACTTCTGCCGGTTCGGTGTGCGTGTGTTCGGTACTCGGGACTTCACAGTCCCCCGAGCGCGCCTCGGATTCGCAACTTCGGCAAGATCCGGGCATGCGTGTGGCTTATCACTGGGAGGGAGGCTTCCGGCGGTGGGCGAGCTGACGGACAAGCTGCGATCCTTCCTCGGCGAGCGGCGGTACGCAGTGCTCGCGACGCACGATCCGGACGGCGGCATCCGCCTCACGCCGATCTGGTTCCTGTTCGAGGGCGACCGCTTCCACTTCGCGTCGTCATCGCGTAGCCGGAAGGTGAAGAACCTCGAGCGGGACGCGGCGGCGTCGGTCGTGGTCGACGCACGCGAGCCGGGGCGGGAGCGATGGGTCTCGGCCTCGGGCCCGGTTGAGATCCTGCGTGGCGGCGAGGCCCAGTCGATCAACTCCCGCATCAGGCGCCGGTACCTCGCGCCGCAAGCGTTCGACGGCCCGATCGAAGCCGCGCTGGCCGCGTCGGACGACGTCACACTAAGGCTGGCGCCGACGGGGTGGCGGTCGTGGACGGCGCCGATCGTGGAGTCGCCCGAGCGGTGGTTCGTGGCGGTCGACCCCTAGGATCGAGCGTCTCGTTGAGGCGGAGGAACCGGCGCGCACGATCGTCCTCGACCTCGATGCGGAAGGAAGGCGCATCCGGATCGAGTTTCTGGGCGCTCCCCGCAAAGCTCGTCGGCGAGGTGGAGAGCTACGGAAACGTCTTTCGGTTCTGCTATGTGCGCGGCCCGGAGGGCAACATCGTCGAGCTCGCGGAGAGGCTTGGCTGACGGCGCAGGCCTACCTTGAGGGAGCTCCATCGCCCTCGCTTGCCGCGTATGTCCTGTGCTGGTCCATGCACCGGATCGACGCGCGATCCCGTTCCTATCTCCATCGCTCCGCGCCGAACGGAAGCGTCGAGCTCGTGTGCGAGGTGGGTGGGAAGCCGGTGCTCGTCGGGCCGCAGACGGCGCCGCTCGTGTGGACGCTTTCGCCCGGCGCGACCATCGTCTCGCTCCGCCTCCGTCCGGAAAGCGCCGCAGCGGTACTCGGCACGCCTGCGTATGAACTCGCCGATCAGCTTGTCACCCTGGAGGATGTGCTGCCCGCGACTCGCTTCCTGGGCGAGCGGATTGCAACGGAGCCCGCGCGGGCCGTCGCGGCACTCGAGGGTGCAGTCAGCGCGCGACTCGCGAGAGGCGCTGCTAGCGATCGCATGGTCGCGTTGTGCGTTGAACGGCTGACGGCTCGCCCGATCCGAGTTTCCTCGGTCGCCGCCTTGCTGTTCGTGTCCGAGCGCCAGCTGCGGCGGCGCGTCAAGGCAGCTGTCGGTCTTTCGCCGAAGGCGCTCGTGCGCGTGCTGCGGTTCCAGCGCTTTCTGGCGCTCGTTCACTCCGGTGGTTGGAGCAGGCTCGGCCTTGCCCGAACCGCTGCCGCCCTGGGCTACGCCGACCAGGCTCACCTGACGCGTGAATGTGTGCACCTGTCGGGTTTGCCGCCTGCTGAGCTGATCCGCCAGTCTGATCTCCATTGCCGCGGCCGGCACGATCATTCGCCGTCGTTCCGCGCGCTGCTCGGCACCGGATAGCGGCTCCGCCTCTGTCGTGGCGGACGACGAGCGTGTCCGTTTTCTTCAATGCCGCGGCCCTCGGGAGCGTGATCCTCTCGTTGCGATGAGTGCCGCGCCTCGGTGCGGTCTTAGCGAGAGACGACCACGCGAGAGGGGGACGAGCGATGAGGCTGACGACTATGACGCAGGTCACCGTCGATGGCGTGATGCAGGGAAACGGGGGCACGTCGGAGGAGGACCGCCGGAGCGGATTCGAGCGCGGCGGCTGGGCCATGGGAGTGTTCGACGACGACACCTTGGCGTTCATCGGCCAGACCTACGAGAGCGCGGACGCGTTTCTGTTCGGGCGGCGGACGTACGAGCTCTTCGCCAGCTACTGGGGCGCATTCGACGATCCGGAGAACATGATCAGGCATGCCTTGAACACGAAGCCCAAGTACCTCGCCTCGACCACGCTCACCGACCCGCAGTGGGCGGTTACGACCCTTCTCTCCGGTGACCTCGCGGCGGCGGTCCGCGAGCTGAAGGCAAAGCCGGGAGGCGAGCTACAGGTGCACGGCAGCGGCGCCCTGATCCGGTGGCTGCTCGCCAACGGGCTCGTCGACGCGATGACCCTGCTCGTCGTTCCCGTCGTCCTCGGGCAGGGCACGCGGCTGTTCCCCGATGCCGGTCCGGACATCGCGCTCGACCTCGTCGACTCGCGAGCCGACACCAAGGGCGTCACGATCCAGGTCTACCGGCCCGCCGGTCGTCCGATGTACATATCGCACTCGCTTCATCGCGTCTAATTCGCCCCCGTCAGCTTGGAGATCGCTCCCGCCCGCAGCGGCTCCGCGTTACGGTGCAACTACCCGCAGCGCCTCGCACACCGGCCCACGGGAGCGGGGCAAGCGAGGAAGTCACCGCGTGCGAGCTGGTGCGACCTTTGTCGCCAGCACGAGCAACGGTCGCGAGCACAAGACGCCGCTTTTGCAGCGCCTTCGCGAAGCCCTCTGACGGACTCGAACCGTCCACCCCCTCCCTTACCATGAACGTGAGGAGGGGGTCGATTCATGCGGGTTTGCGAGTAGCGGTGCGGGCTCGGGCGTGTCGCCCGTAGTCGCGCGTCGCCGCGTTTGCCACGCCCGTGCGACCTTGGTGCGACCCGGACTTGGCTGAGCACCGCAGATCTCAAGTGAGAGGAGATTCGCCCAGGCGACGCCTCCGAGCCGGAGGGTGGTAGATGGCAAGATCTTCTGAGGAACGAAGTCCAACAGGGCGGGGGAGCGGTGTGCTGGCGGTGCGGCTGCACGATGACGGCTTGAGGGTTGAGGAGATCGAGACGCCGTCGCCGGATCCGGGCGAGGTGCTGGTGCGCGTCCATGCCGCCGCGATTACGCGTGACGAGCTGGAGTGGCCGGTCGATCGATTGCCGGCGATTCCCTCTTACGAGCTTTCGGGCGTTGTCGTCGGCAGCGGTGACGGGGTATATGCGCTCACCCCTTTCGATCGCGACGGCGTGGCTGCCGAGTACGCCGTCGTCCCGGCGGAGGTGCTTGCACCGAAGCCGTTGCGGCTGAGCCACGTCGAGGCGGCAGCTCTGCCGATGGGCGGTCTGACCGCCTGGCAAGCACTGTTTGTGCATGGGCGGCTCGCCCGAGGCGAGCGGGTGCTGGTCACGGGCGCCTCGGGCGGGGTCGGGCACATCGCCGTCCAGCTTGCGCGACACGCCGGCGCAACGGTCGTGGAGAGCGGGCCGGTCGATCTGGTCTTCGACACTCGTGGCGGCGAGGTCCCCGCTGCCGAGCGCGTGGTCACGATCGCAGAAGAGACACCGGGCGCGATCTACTTCGTCGTCGACCCCGATCACGAGCAACTGCTGGAGTTGAGAACGCTCGTGGACGCAGGCGAGCTTCGCGCGGAGGTCGACTCGGTCTTTCCGCTCACGGAGGCCCAGGCGGCGTTCGAGCGAGTCGCGGGCCGCGGGAAGCGCGGAAAGGTCGTGCTCGAGGTCGGCACTGACTAGCCGGCAGGGTGCGGCCGTGACTTCTGGGGTGGATGCATCGAGCTTCGAGCGTCCACTGTGACCCCGCAAGGCGCACGTGCGTCGAACAGGATGCGAGTGGCCGGGATCGCAGCACTCGGCGAGTCCGTCGAGATCTTCGAGGTCGATGAGCCGGCGATGCGTGCCGTAGACGACGTCCTCATCGACATCGTCACCGCCGGCATCGGCAACTGGGACGAGCTTGTCAGGATTGGCAGCTGGCAGATCGGCGGCCCGGCTCCGATGGCGCTCGGGACGGAGGCGGCCGGGACGGTCGCAGCGGCCGGCTCCGGCGTGGCCGAGTTGAGCGAGGGCGATGCGGTGATGACACATCCGCTACCACGGCGACTGGCCTGCGCTCGTTCGCGAGATCAGGGACGTAATCAGTCTTTTGCATTTGCTCAAGCAACGATTTTATCCCTCGCTCAACCTGGTGCCACGTCGGCCTGCTGGCTTCCCTCACTAGACGTGCGAACAGGTAGATTGTGATCCCGCTTGCCAGGACTGAAATCAAGGTGATCAGAAGATTGAGGACAGTCATAGGCCGCGTGCTTGACTGAACGTAACATGCTGGGCGCCCGACAGTTCGACTCCACCCCTGAGGCCGGGGCATGCGCCCTTCCAGCACCTCGGTCGCTCGAGCAGGCGCGCCACCCGCCGGATCGAGTTCGTCGCCTGCACCGCCAACCCAGACACCGCCTGGATGCTGCAGCAGGCCCGGAACGTGCTTATGGCGCTCAACGACCGCGAGCGGCGCCTACGCTTCCTGTTTCAGGATCGCGACAAGAAGATCCCCCGCGCCTTCGACGCCGTCTTCGCGAGCGAAGGGATTCGCGTGCTCCGCACCCCCTTCCAGGCGCCGACCGCGAACGCTCACCTCGAGCGTTGGGTCGGCTTCGTCCGGGCGAGTGCCTCGACCGGATCCTGATCCTCGGGCGCAGGCAGCTCGTCCACGTCCTGCGCGTCTACGTCCGTCACTACAACCAGCATCGCCCGCACCGCGCGCTTTCCCTGCGACCGCCGGACCCACTCGGCACACCGTCGGCGAGCAGCGACCCGATCCGGGTAGCGAGGTCCGTGCAACGACACGACGTGCTCGGCGGGCTCCTTCACGAGTACGACGCCGCGGCATGAGATCGAATAAGTGCACCCGACAGGCTGACGAGGACCGCGAAGGCCGGTGCGCCATCGGCCGGCTGGCGGGCATGGATGCAGCAGTTCGCCCTCGTTGTCAGCGAGGCGGCCTCGTTCAGAGTCGGGCACGTCCCCCGAGCCGGAGCGCCGCAATCGGCCGCCACCACCTCTGTGCTGGTCTAGGCGGCTGCCGGACTCTTGCCGAATCCGTACCGGTCCTTGAGCCCGAGTGCGGCGGCCAGCGCCGTGAGGAGGCCGACCCCGAGCGTGACCCAGGCGGCGGTGGCCTTGTTTTTCCACCATGGGGGCGAGCTCGACTCGCACTTCACGCCAGGGATGGCTGCCGGGGGCGCTTCGCCGCCCCCGAGACTGGTGAGACAGCGTGCGACGTCGGCCCGGCGCCGCTCCACCTCGCGGCGCGCTGCCGCGATCTCACTGCCTGACGAGTGGGCGTCGAGCCGCTCCACCGGGGAGACGGCCCACTCCAATGCCGTCTGTCCTCGGTCGGCGACCGTTGCCGCTTGAGTCGCGCTCGCGCCCGCTAGGGCGAAGTAGAGCCCGGCGCCTGCCGCGACGAGGCCGGCCAGCGTCGTGATGAGGAGCAGGAAGCCCTGACGCGACCGCACCTTGCCCCACCAATCGCCGAGGCTGTAGAGGCGCAAGGTGGGTCTGCGCGAGTCCACAAGCGCCATCTCGTCGGTCTCGTTGAGATAGGTTCCGGGGGCGGTGACTTCGGCGCCGATGGTCGACCTGGTTATCAGCTCGAGCGATCCCTTCGTTGTTTCGAGCACGACTTTGTCGCCGTCGCGGAGGCCGGGGGCGAGGGCGACAACGCGCGGGTCCTCCTCGGCGACATAGACCGATCCGCTTGACAGGGCGCCGGCAGGCGCCACGGATACGGCAGGAACGTATGTGGGCTTCCTTGTGATCTTGATCATGCGACGTGATAGGCGGTCGCAACCAGCCACATCACCGGGTCGAGCAACACCGGATGGGTGATCTCCCAGGGTGGCCGTATCTGGATCTGTGGGGCCGGCACTTGTGCCTCGTGCGGCTCCACCGCCGCTGGGTGGTCGGCAACTGTCATCGCGAGTAGGAGGGCGCCGGTGACGATGACCTCGCCCTGCGGCGGGATGCGCAGGCTTTGCGGCATGAACGTCTCCCGCACAGCGGCAGCAACCGCGTCGATCGAGACGCCGCCGAGCTCGGGACCGGTCTCCCGCTCGAAGTCGGGGCGATATTGCACCTCAGGAAGGAAATCCGCCTCCACCCCGACCTGCCGGACGACCTGTCCGAGATTCAGGATCAGGTTCGGCTCTGCTCCCACGGCGGCAAGTGATTCGGGCGGGGCGGTAGTTGCACGCTCGTGGTCGTCCCTTATTCGCGCCAACGCCGCTGCAACTCGGGCGCGCTGGTTGGGAGTGGCAGCGTCGCCGACATGAAGGGCATCTGCCGCTGCGGGGCCTGGGCCGCCGCGGGGTGGACCGGCGCCCGCGACGATCGTGCGCTGCGTCGCAACCGCGGGGCTGCACATGGCGCATTCGAACCGCCCGTATCGCGTCGCGTGCGCTGAGCAGGCTGCAACCGCGCAGCGCCAACATGTGCCTAGCGGGTCCGTCGCGACAGCAGGGCTACCGGCCGGAAGTGGCTGCGGAGTGCGCGGTACCTGAGTCTTCTGATAGGCGCAGAGGTAGCAGCCCACGCTTGTTCCTCTTCCTCTTTACGGACAACGGCAGACCCAGACGCACTGCCATTCGCCATGGACCATCCGGCACTTCGGCACGCAGCCGTCCGAGCCGTCGGGACAGAGAGGCGCATCACGTGCTCCGGATCGCCGACTGTGCGATGCACCTCGATCGGGCCGTCGGGGATCTCGCTTATGCCCTGCTCCTCGAGATACGCCCTCGCGTCCGGCAGTTCGACCTCGGCGCCTTGAGCCTCGAGATGGTCAAGCGCCGCCGCAGCGTAGCGGTCAAGCGCGGCGCTGACGGCGGGGTCGGCGAAAAACTCCGCGCATGTGACGCTCATCGATCCGAACCGCACTGCATCAGCACATCCCGACGCAGTGCATGTGGCCGCGGTCGTCGCAGTAGCAGGTCCGGCAGCCGTTGGGGTCGTAGTAGCAGACGTCCATCGCCCGCTCTGCCGCCCGCGCCAGGACGTGCTCGGGCACGTCATCAAGCTTGCTGTGCGGCGGAACATCGGCCGTGAAAACGAGCTCGTCTCGATCGGCCGGCCATTCGCCGAGCATGTCGACGATGTGGCCCTCCTCGACGACGAACTCGACGACGTGCCCGCTCTCGCTCTCGACGCGGTGGTTCACGCTCGCACTCCGATCCCTGGCTTTGGCAACCCTACTCCTCTGGCTGGCAATGTCCAGTCCGACGCTTGGTGCTGCCGACCGTTTCGGCTGAGATCGGGGTCTGCTTTCTCGCGCCGCGCTCGGTGCTGGGCCGCCACGGGCGGGTGTCGAGGACGGACGTCTGGCGTCACTCCTCGCCGCGGGTCGTTCCCGTCAGCTGCGCGGCGGGCAGAGCCTGAGCGGCTCATCTGTGATCGTGTCCGTTCGGAAGCTCCGCGCGGTTGCCGGGCGCGACGCGTGAAGGGGAGCAACCCACCGGCCGGGAGGTCTCGGCGGTTCCGGAACTCGACTGCATATTCCTGGATGAAGTAGAGGTCGTCCTCGCCATCAACCGGAGGCCGAGAGCGCCAGCCTCAAAGGGGAAGTTTGGCGATTACGCCGAAGACCCAGCGGCGGTAGCTCGGGTATAGACGTAGGAGGACATAGACGGTGTCGCGCTCGACCGACGGTAAAGCAGGATGGCCGCCTTCGTTGCGGGATGCGCGGATAACGCTCGCGACGCCGCCGAAGGTCGTATCGAGGTTCTCGTTCAGCGCTCGCGGCAACCGTGAGCGCTTCGCCTCTAGGTAGCGCTGTATCTCACGAAGAAGCTGAAGAGCTGGGCGATCGATCGCTTTCGCAACCTTCGTTGCGCTGGGGTCGGCTTTCTGGACTGCGGCGCCCAGCTGGAGCAGCAGATGCTCGGATGCCGCGCCAAGCATGACCGCCGCGACGTCGGGCAAGTCCGCTCGGAAGGCGGCGGACGCTTGCGAGAGGTATCGCCGCTCGATCTCGTCAAGTGGCGCGTCACGTTCGAGGGCGGCGAGGTAGCCGTCTGGGTCATAAGCATCAGGCTCGCCGCCCTGAACGTATTCCTCGCCCCATTCCGTGAGGCTGAGCCACGGCCAGCCGGCGTTGTTTGCATCGAGCGCTTGGAAGAGGATGCCCTGATTGATGAACTGGAAGAGGATTTCGAGGAACCGCCGCTGGTCCTCCCGTCGAATCGTTGGCTGGAGGCCACCCTGAACGGCGAAGCCCCGCTCCGCGAGCACGGCAGCCACCTGATGCTGGAAGTTGACGAACTGCTGCGGAGGCTGACGGCGAAGTGACTCCAGCATCGCGGTTCTCATCAACTCCCGTCCGAGCGCCATACACGGACGCTACCGCGGCGGCGGGCGACTGCGCTCGCCACACATCCCGCTCTAGGGAGGTGGGCTACCGACGCCTCGCGCCCTGGCGAAGGGCCATCCGCACGCTTTCGTGACGGGGGCGAGGCCGGGGCGAGCGTCACGGATGATCGTGCGTAACCCATGTCTGCGGGCGCGGAGGAAGGCGACGCCGGCGGCCCTCCCGCGGGTTGAGGCAATCGCGATCATCGCCTCCTTGATCGGGAACGGCTGCGAGGAGCGAAGCGCAGCTCTCAGCAGCAGGCGTGGCGTATCTGTCACGCCGTGATGATCAAGGCGCCTGGCGTCTCCGCGTCTCTTGCGTCCTCTGCGAGCGTTCCGGTCGCGCGACGTGTCGAAGAGTTAGTGCCTCGAAGTAGCTTTCTGCGAGAACCGGCGCTCGGGTGTGCTCAGTTGTCTGCTGCCTGGGTGGGGCGGAGGGTGATCGTTGCGAGTTCTTTGCCTGTGCCGTCCTCTGCGATGAATTTTGTCGCTTCGTGTCCGGGGGTGAGTTGCGTGGGCGGGATCTCGGCGACTACCAGTCTCTGGATGGGGTGGACGAGCTGCTGGTTTCCGTCTGCGTAGCGGACGCGTACGGTGGCTACGGCGGCGCTTGTTTCGCCGATGAGCAGTGTGGTCGCGCCGGTGCTCGAGAGGCCGGCCGTCATCACGTCGTTCGATGGGGGTGGGCAGCCTGCCGCGATGGGGTTGGCGCCGATCTCGATCCAGTAGCAGCGTCCGCTGCCGGTTTTGGCGGGGGCGATCCATGTGGAGACGGTGGCGCCGGAGCGGGTGTCGAATCGGCTAACGAGTTGCTTCTCTGCAGTGACGGCCGCGTCGGGTATCCCCGAGAACGAGGGAACAGGTGGGATGCACGTCCGGCAGGTGTAGGCGGGGTGGCCGGTGCGGTCGAGGGCTACGACTGCGGCCGTCGGCGCGGCTGTCGGCGCTTGGCGGAGGTAGACGTTGTCTTCGACGGCGGTTCGGTCGTGCACAGTCCCGTCGAGGGAGGCAAGTGCGACCGCGGCGATACCGTCGGCGGCGAAGCCGACGAGCCGCCCGATGTGCTGGCCGGTGCCTGGCTGGGTTTGCCAGGTGGACAGGTCGAGGATCGGTTTTGCCCGGGAGGGGAAGGTTGGGCCGGGGCAGGAGACTTGCCCAAAGAGCCTGTTCGATGATGCGAGGCCGAGGGCGTAGCAGCGGGTGCCGTCTGTGCGGTCGATGACGTAGAAGCGGAGGCCGTCGCGTTGCGCGATCAGCTTGATTGCGTCGACGCCGACGCCGCGCAGGCTGTGCAGGCCGAGGCTCGCTGGCTGGCCGCGGTTCGAGGCGCTCAAGACGCGCCAGTCTCCCGGGGAGAGTTGTTTCTGGGAAACGGGGGTTCCCGAGAACATGTCCCAGATTCGGGTGGCGAGACTGACCGGTGGTGCGGCAAGGACCGTGACCAGTGCGAGCAGGCCGACGACCGCGATCGCAGTGAGAAGCCGGGTCGGTCGGCGGCGTCGGCCGAAGAGCAGCCCGTGTGCCGCGGGCGGCTGCCTTGACGCTGGCCGCGCGTGGGCGCGGGCGAGCACGGCCTCCCAGTCTGAGTCGTCGACGGGGTTCGCCAGGCGTCGGAAGCGCTCGGCGAGCTTCGCGTTCTCGGTCATGTTCCGGTTCTCGCCCCCTCCAGTTCGATCATGAGTGTCGCGTGCGCTTGCGCGAGCGAGGCGGCGACCGTGCCTCTGCTGATTCCGCAGACGGCCGCGATGTCCGATTGCGGGAGATCCGCGAAGTAGCGGAGAAAGACGATCGTCCGCTTTCGCGGGGGGAGTCGTCGCAGCGCGTTCGCGAGTGCCGGGTCGCGCTCGGGTTCGGGTAGTGCTGGCTCGAACCAGTCCTCGAGTGGCGCCTCGAGTGCGTTCGGCCGGTACTCGCAGGCGGTGCGCAGCGCGATCCGCCAGACCCAGGCTTCAAGTGAGCCCTCGCCGCGAAAGGTCGCCTCTGCGCGCAGGGCGCGTGCGAAGCTTTCCTGGACGACGTCGCGGGCGGCGTCATAGCTGTGTGTCAGCGTCGCCAGCCCGTTGCGGAAGTGGGTGTATCGCCGCCGGTAGAGCTCCTCGAGCGCCTGGGTGACCTCGCTCATGCGTGTAGAAGTAGAGGTCGGGGACCGATCAAATGTTTATGGAGATTCTCCTCGAGCGTGCGCTGCCCGCCTCGGCCGATCGCTCTAGAAGTCGGAAGCCTCGGCAGCGTGGACTGCCGAGGCTTCCTCCGTCGTGGCGCTAGCTTAGCGCCAGGAATGTCTCCCGGCTCGGTACGGCCTTCTGGAACAGCGCCGCTCCCGTGGCATCGAGGGCCACGATCCGCGTGACCACGATCGCGCTGAGATCGCTCTGCGGGATCGAGTACACGTTGCGGCTCACGGCCGTGCTTGCGACGGCGTTGCCGTCCGCGCCGTAGGCCACCACCTTCTTGACCCGATTCGTCGCGAAGCCTTCGACCTGCGCGAAGCGCACGACCTGGGAGGACTTGTCGTACGTCCAGATGCTGGCGTCTTTGACCGCTTCTCCTTGCCAGCCGAACCCGCCGTCACAGGTCATCAGGCCGATCGTGGCCGCGTCCGCTTCGCCGTGGCCGAGCGCGAAGCACTCGCCGCGGCCGGACCCGGCGATCCGGTAGAACGAGAGGCCGTCTCGCTGCGCGAGCAGCAGGACCTGCACGCCCTTCGTGCCGGTGCGTGCCAGGGTGGCCTGCACTGCCCCCGAGGGTGAGATCGGCTGGCCGGCGTTGGCCATCTGATCGCCCATGCTTGGTGGCGCACCGGCGCGAGCTCCGCCTCCCAGGCTCGCCAAGAGCAGAGCGAACGCGGCGAGGCAAGCGAGAATGATCAGTCTGCGACCGTTGAAGTAGCTTCTCATTGTCTTCTCCTCGCTCGCCTAGCCGGTGCCGACGACGCTGTAGTGGTAGTACGAAAGGCCTCCCGAATAGAGGTCGCCGCGCAGGTAGCCACCAAAGCCGCCGTACATCGTCTTGTCGATGTAGGTGTACCCGGCGGAATCGCCGACGCCCCAGATCCTGTCGCTTCGTTCCAGGTAGACGGCGCTGTAGCAGTAGCAGTTCTTGGAGTCCGAGTTGAAGTACCAGTAGTTCCACCCGCTGTACCGCCAGACGCCTGCCGGGAGGGTGCCATTGACGTACACCCCTGCCCAGGCCGCCGACGCCAGGCTCAGGGCCGCGACGACCGCCGCGAGCACGGCGGCGATTCTTGCGAAGGATCTACGCATCACGCACCTCCACCCGACGGCCGGCGCGACAAACGGCGAAACGGTCATCTGTTCGCAACGTGATCACCAACTTTCAGGTCTGCACTACGGAAATTGCCCATGAACGAGCATGGGCGATGCGATCTCCATCACCCCCTTCGCGGCGTGTGTCCCGCCGGCTGACCTCGGAGGGCACGAGAGTCCCCCAGGTGCAGCGTGCCTTTCAGACGGCGGTCTCGACGCTACGCCCCGCGCATCAGATGCACAAGATGGCTCTTACAGACACGCCTTTTTCTCACGTGTCGAAGTTCGTGGTGAATGGTGCGAGAGAAGCGCTCTGCGCTCGATCGGAGAGCGCTCTGGCGGGTCTACCGTAACCCTACTCGCCGCGGGGCGATTCACTCTCGGCGAGCAGATCGACGCCACTCAGGCGACGATAGAGCGCCGGCAGCTCGCGACAGCGCCTCGCACCGAACTTCAGGCGGAGCGCGTCGAGGTGCGCGCGCACTGTCCGAGTCGAAATCGCGAGTTCACTCCCGATCTCGGCCGCAGTCCATCCACGCGCGAGCAAGGTCAGGACCTCTCGCTGGCGGCGAGTGATGGATGCAGCTGGAGCCATCGCCGTTCGTGCCCGCCTCGACCGCTACGCCCGCATCAAGCGGCGTTGCGAATGGTGGCGCCCACCTCTATTGAGGCCGAAGCGGCAGCACGCCAGGATCACCCCCTTCGTTTCCTAGCGGCTCAAAGCCCAAGACAACCGTAGCTCCATCGCCTGTCTTCGTCTACGTACAGATGGGCAGCGTCCGTCGACTCGGCGGTCCCTGGCGTGACCTCACCGCCGACGCTCGAAGTTGGAGCATGCGACAGCCGGCGCACGAGCTGTTCGGCCACACCAAGTCTGCAACGGCTCCGGTGTCGGTTCCAGCGTCCGATGTAGCCACGGTATCTCCGCGCTTCGTCCGCACGAGCTTGTGGCTGCGGCGATCCCGTCGTGGCCAGATCGTGGCCGACGCTCACGTCGATGACGACGTGGTGAAGCAAATTGCGCGGGTAGGAAAGCAGCAAGCGCGGCGAGGGCGGCGTCCGAAGGAGTCGCAATGAGACGAAAGCCTGCTACAGCCTGAGAGGCGTTACCGAGCCTCCTCAACCGGCGCCGCGGCAGAGGTCCCGAGCTCGGAAGTCGAGCTGCCCGACCATTCGCGCGCGGTATAGAGGGCGGCGCGGCTGAAGGCATCCAGGGCTAGCTCGGGTCGGTGTGCTTGTCGTAGGGCGTTGCCCCAGTCGTGCGCGACTGCCGCTGCTTGCCGCCATTGCTGGTGCTGTTCGTAGGCTTGGCTGGCGCGGAGGAAGGATCGGTCGGCGCTGTCGATGTCGCCGGCGGCGGCCTGGGCGAGGGCGAGCGCGTGCTCGGCGGCAGGGGCGATGCGCTGATCAGCAGCGAGGAGTTGCGCCGCTTCGGTGGCGCGTGCGAGCGCCTCGTCGCTGAGGCCGAGCCCGCCACTGGCGCACGCCATCCGAATCGAAAGGCCGCAACAACAACCAGCTCCAGCTGCCGCTTGACTCCGGGTAGGCGCGCCGCCAGCCGCCGCACCGAGCTGGGGAGGATCAATCCGTCCAGAGCTCATCGGCGTGCGCAGCAGCACGCCTATGCTGAGTCGACTAGCACTTCGGTCGCGCCATCGGGGTACCGCACGACGCAGCGGTCGAGGCCTATTACGTCGATCACGACTAGCCACTCCGGCTGCCCGTCTGCGGCCCCGACCGCCAGCGGTGCAAGAAGGGACCCAGTTAGGCTGCCTTCGTCGCGACGTCTCTCCACGAGCGCGACCATAGCTCGACGCGTTCGCGCCCGCATCCGCGGCAGCCGCCGCCCACGCAGCTCCATAAACGGTCGGGGCGGTGCGCTGGTTCGCCAATGGCGCCGAGACAACGTGGCCGGGCGAGGCGCTGACCAGCGCGATGACGCGCGGACGCGGCGCCGCGGAGGCGACTTCGAGATCTGAAAGCTCCATAACCGGCTCCATACCTACCGCAAACTGGAGCTCGTGCAAGTTCATTCGACAGGAAAAGCCGCGATTTGCGCGGCTTTTGCAGAGCCCTCTGACGGACTCGAACCGTCGACCCCCTCCTTACCATGGAACGCTTCCGGCAACAGGTCGCAACCCGCCGCAACGGTTTTCGCATGATTTCGCGGATTCCGCGACGATCCGATTTGCCACCGATTGCCACCGGTTGCAACCACGGGGCTCCATAAAGGCTCCATCTCTAGTAATCCGTCGAGGCAACAGCGCCTTCGCCACCAAAATCGTGCTGATCCTCTGCTGTTTTCGTGCTCTCCGGATGAGCCTGGGGCCGATCGGTGGCGAGCGTCGAGGCTGGAAGGTCGGGCGGTCGCATGTCATCGAGCCGTCTGCGTGTCCTGGCCGAAGAAGGCCGACACGGCCTCCGCGACCTTCTTCGGCTTCTTCTCCGGGCCGAAGTGGTCGAGCGCGCGAAATGTCGTGAGCGTTGCCTTCGGTAGAACGGGTAGCAGGCTCTGGCTTGCTCGGCCTGCGCCGGTCTTGGTGGCGTCTTTGCCTGCGATCAGGAGCACTTCGGCGCTCACGTCCTGATAGTGGGGGTGGGTGTTGTCGAGGCGTGAGGCCTCGGCGTGCTCTCGGATCGCCGCCGGCAAAAGCCGGTACTTCTGCTTGCGCTCGCGCTTCCTGATTGCTATCGGGAGGATGAGCCTCAGCAGCCAGCGCGGAGCCTTCCCCGTCGTCTCTGGGTTGATCCCTTGCGCGAAGGTGATGAAGGCGGCGAAATGCTGGCCGCGGGCAAGCTGCGCCTGGCAAGCGGGGGCCCAGCTCGTGTCGATCGAGCCGTCGATTGAAACGCCCGGCTCATAAACGGCGACCTTGGCGAACGTCTTGTTGGCGCGGGCGGCTTCCAGTGCGACGAGGCCTCCGAAGCTGTGTCCGAAGAGGAAGGTGGCACCTGTGCCTGCCTGCAGTGCTGCCAGGTCCTCGCACTCGCGTTCGATGCTGTAGTCGTCTCCCTGCGGGCCGCTTTCACCTCGCCCTCTGCGCTCGATCGTGTGCACTGTGAAACGGTGCGCGAGTTCCTGCGCGAAGGCGTCGAAGTCTGTAGCGACTGCAAGCGCGCCCGGGACGACGAGCACTGCGGGCCCGTTCCCGACGCTCCGATAGGCGATGGTGGTGCCGTCCGCGGAGACGACAACGTCGGTTCGATTTGGCAGCGGTCTATCGCTGGCGCCGTTCATGACCCATAACGCTCCCGCTTGAAGACTGCGCTAGCTGCCGGTTGAACGAGCCATCCTGGATGAAGCGCACCAGTTCGATCTCGTTCTTGGTTAAGTCTGGAGCACCTTCTGTGTCCTCGACCTGCGACCGCAGATGCTCCTTGACGGCCGATGCTGTGAAATCCCGCAGGAAGTGCCTGATGCCCTTCATCTTCTCCTCCTTTCGTGGTCACCATTCCTCGGCTCCTTCCACCTCTCGCTCGACGAGATACGCGTGTCTTCAGCTACGGACCGTCACGCGCAACGACAATGATCGTCCGTCGGTGGGAGCTTGAAATGACCTCCTGTTGAGTGAGAGGTCACGCTCTTGCCCAGTAAGACAACGGGTGGCCGGCGTCGCTGGGTCGCTGCAACGGCAAGGCCGTCTGACTACTTCGGGGACGCTGTACAGAGACGCTCATCGCGAGACGCGCCGCCCGTTGCTCCGGCGATTGCGCTTCATCACCACAAAGGCGATCCGCCAGACGACAAGGATGATGATCGCGATCCAGCCCAGATGTAGCATGCCGCCTCCTTTCAGACGGTCGTCGTCGCGGGTGTCCAGGTGAAGCGCCACAGTGCGATTGCCAGTCCGGCCGCGGCCCAGAGGGCGAGAACGGCGAGGTCGCTCCAGACGACGCCGCCCTGTCCGGGGATGTAGGCGTGATGGAGCCCATCCGCGAGGTGCTGGACGGGGAAGAGCTCCGCCAGGTGGCGCAGCCAGCCGGGGAGGTTGACGTTCGGGATGAAGATGCCCGACACGAGGTAGAGGGGGAGCACGATCGCCTGCACCATCGGTTGGGCGGCGTCGGCAGCGTGGATCTGTGTCGAGAGCGCGTATGCGAGGGCGCAGAAGCTGGCCGAGCCAACGATCGCGGTTAGCGCGACGGCGGGGATGGAGGAGGCAGGCAGATCGACGCCGTACGCGAAGCGGCCGACAGCTAGCAAGACCGTCAAGGTCGCGAGGGAGACGATCATGGCGGTGAGGCTGCGGCCGGCGATCAAGACCCAGGCGGGTACGGGGGCGGCTCTACGGCGCTTGAGGACGCCGCCTTCGCGCTGGGCCGTGAGCGAGATGACGAGGTTGGTGAACGTGGCGGCGATCACCGCGAGGGCGGAGAGCCCGGGGACGTAGTAGGTGGAGGCCTTGACGTGGTCGGGGCCGATCCTGTTGTTGCCGAAGAGGCCGACGAACAGAACGAGCAGGACCAGGGGCAGGATCAGCGTGAAATAGCGGCCCTGCTTGTTGCGCATAAAAGCGCGTAGGTCGAACCGCGTCTGATGGAGCACCAGCGCAAGCAGTCCCCGGCTCGCGGCGGATGCCGATGCAGGACTCGACGATTGCGGCACGACGCTCGTCGGCACTGCGTTCGCCTCTCGTGCCCGCCGGTAGCGGCGGTACAGCCAGCGGACTAGCAAGATCACGGCTAGCGCTCCTTTCGGTGGTCGGTGAGGGTGAGGTAGACGTCCTCGAGCGTGGGTCGATGGACGTCGAGGTCGGGCAGGTCGAGGCCGCGAGCGAGTGCCCAGTCGGCAAGCATGCGGACGTGGAGGAGCGGCGCCTCGCTTTGCAGCGTGACCTCGCCGCGCCCGTTCTCCTCGGCGAGCGGCCGGAGGGACTGCGGCAGCTCGCTCAGGCCGACATCGGGGGGGAGGGTGAACCGGATTGCGGTATGCATGCGGTTGCGGTTGCCGAGGGTGCGTGGGGTGCCCTCGGCGACGATCTCGCCGCCGGCGATGACGGCGATGCGGTCGGCAAGCCGCTCGGCTTCGTCCATGTAGTGGGTGGTCAGGAAGATCGTCTTGCCAAGCGCGCGAAGGCCGTCGATGACCGCCCAGGCGCTGCGGCGGGCGGAGGGATCGAAGCCGGTCGTGGGCTCGTCGAGGAAGATCAGCTCGGGGTCGCCGATCAGGGCGAGCGCGACGTCAAGTCGTCGTTGTTGGCCGCCCGACAGGTGCTCGCCGAGCGTGTCCGCCTTCTCCTCGAGCCCGACGAGCGCGATGGTCTTCTCGATCTCACGCGGGCGCTCGTAGTAGCCGGCATAGAGCTGGAGGCACTCGCGGACGGTCAGCCCGGGCTCGGGCTGTGACTCCTGCAAGACGATCCCGACCCGGTCGCGCCAGGTCGCGTCTGCATGCTGCGGGTCGACCCCGAGCACCCTGACCTCGCCGGCGCTGCGGTCGCGGAAGCCGGCCAGGACCTCGACGACGGTGGTCTTGCCGGCGCCGTTCGGACCCAGGAAGGCGAAGATCTCGCCCGGGCGCACCTCGAGGTCGACGTCGTGGACGGCCAAGACGTCGCCGTAGTGCTTCTCGAGGCCGCGCACGGCGATTGCGGAGTGGATCCCATGCGGCTCGCTCTCTCGCTCGGTGTTCTTGGCCTCGAGCCTTGACTGTTCGATCGTGTTCATGCCGTTTCCTCGCTTGATCGGTTCTGTCTGGAAGCTAGATCCGGACGGCGCGGGTGTCTTCGGGCGGCGGGTTGAAACTGCGACTCGGTCTCGTTCGCATCCCGGGTTGAGGCGCCTCCACCCGTGGGTGGAGCCCCACGCGTGGGCGCGCTCTACCGGGCGGCCGATGCCGAGGCGCGCTGTCGCCCCTACCCTTGGTGTCGTGAGTCTGGAGACGACGCCGAGCCTTGCCTCGCTTGCGGAGGCGCGAGCGCGTCAGCAGGCGACCCTACGGATCCTGCGCCCGCTCGCCTTCGGCGTTGTCCTGCTCGTAGGCGTCGCCGGATCGCGAACCGCACCGCGGCCGGGGCTGAGCGGCGATCGGCTCGGCGTGCTGTTGGGGCTGGTCGGGTTCGGCGTAGGCGTCGCCGGGGTGGTTCTCGCGCGCGACAGCAGTGCGAAGATCCAGGCGCCGTTCTTCTTCCTCCTCGTCGTGAGTGCAGCGACGCTCGTCTGGTTGCAGCCGAACGGCCCCGGATACATCGGAGTGTTCGTCGCCGTCGGAGCGGCGACCCTGGGCGCCACGGGCTGGTTAGGCCCCGCTATAACCGCAGCGGCGCTGGGTGCAATTGCGCTGGCGCACGGATTCGGAGCGGAGCGCTCTTTGACGGAGATCCTGTTGAGCGAGTTCGGAGTGCTCGCCTTCTTCACGATCGCCCTGCTCTCGCGCCGCCTGCGGGAGGGGCAGGAACGTGCGGAACGGCTCCTGCTCGAGCTCGAGCAGGGTCGGGAGGCGCAGGAACGCGCGGTCGTGCTGGGAGAGCGCCAACGGCTGGCGCGCGAGATGCACGATGTCCTCGCCCACTCGCTCTCCGGACTCGTGCTTCAGCTCGAAGGTGCCCGCCTGCTCGTGAGCAAGGACGGCGCTTCGGCGGAGGTCACAGGCGCAGTCGAGCGGGCCCACCACCTCGCGAAGGCGGGGCTTGAGGAGGCTCGGCGCGCGATTGGGGCGCTGCGCGACGACGAACTGCCCGGCCCGGAGCGTCTGCCGGCGCTTGCCAGTGAATTCGAGCGCGACACCGGCGTCTCGTGCGAAGTCGAAGTCTCGGGAGCGAGGCTCGCGCTCGGCTCAGAGGCGGGGTTAACGGTGTACCGGGTCGCACAGGAGGCGCTCACGAACGTGCGCAAGCACGCCCATCCGAAACGGGTGGTGCTCAAGCTGAGCTACGAGGCGGCCGGCGCGCGGTTGACCGTCGAGGACTTCGGGAGCAACGGCACGAACGCGATCGGCGCGGGCGGCGGCTACGGCCTAACAGGCATGCGAGAGCGGGCGGACCTGCTGGGAGCAATTTTCACCGCCGCGCCAACCGACTCGGGTTTCCGCGTAGAGCTCTGGGTTCCGCATGAGCGAAGCGAAGACGCGCGTTCTCCTCGCTGACGACCAACGCGTGGTTCGCGAAGGTCTTGCGACCCTGCTCGGGCTGCTGCCCGACGTAGACGTGGTCGGCACCGCCTCAGACGGCGAGGAGGCGCTCGCGCTTGCCGCCGAGCTCAGTCCCGAGGTGGTGCTGATGGATCTACGCATGCCGCGCTGCGATGGCGTCGAAGCCACGCGACGTTTGCGCGAGCTTGACCCCGAGAGCAAGGTGATCGTGCTCACGACCTACGCCGACGACCGATCCGTCGTCGATGCCCTCCGCGCTGGCGCGCGTGGCTACCTCACCAAGGACGCCAGCGCGGAAGAGATCCAGCAGGCGATCGCGGCCGTCGCCCGAGGCGAGGCCGCGATCGACCCGGCCGTCCAGCACCACGTCGTGCAAGCCGTCGCGGCCGGGGGACCGCCCGACGAGTCCCGTGCCGCGCCGTCGCTGCCGGACGGACTAACGCCACGGGAGGCCGAGGTGCTTGCCCTGATCGCCGAGGGATTCACCAACACGGAGATCGCCGCACGCCTGGTGGTCAGCGAAGCCACGGTCAAGAGCCACATCAATCATCTCTTCACCAAGACCGGTGTCCGAGACCGCGCGCAGGCTGTCACCTACGCCTATCGGCACGGACTCGCATCCACGGCATGACGCCGTTCCGCAGGTTGCTCGCGCGGCAGGCGCTGGCGTAGCGGCTCCACCGGGGCTCTTGTGACCACCGTGCTTACGGCGCGTTAGAGGCCCCGGCGATCCTCCTGCTTCGAGAGAAGCGTGCCCTGCGGTCGTTCGCGCTACGGCGTTGTGAGCCATCAGACGAGACGAGCCTCGGCCGCTTCGGTGTCGCGGGCGCCGATTCGGGCGAGCGCTCGCCACGCGTAGAAGTGAGGCTGAGGCGATTAGGAACGGAGTTCGATCGCTCGGCTATGGCAGCCAGTCGATCGGGTCGCCCGCTCCGTACAGGTGGGGGAGCGAGCGGAGGTCGCTGCCGTCGGGCTTGATCAGGTACCAGTGTGGGAGCGGTTCGTCCCCGCGGAAGTGGGAGAAGACGATCCGGCCGTCGGGCAGCCACGCTTGAGCACCGTCGCCGCCGCGGAAGTACGTGAGCCGATGCTGGTTCGAGCCGTCGGCGTTCATAGAGAAGAGCTCCCGGTCGCCGTGGGCCTCGGAGGAGTAGACGACCTGTTCGCCGTCGGGCGACCACGCGCCGGGATAGTCGCCGTGCCCGCCGGCCGGCGGGATGAGGCTTGGATGCGTGAGCTGGCGGCGGTTCCTGCCGTCGGCGTCCATGACCCAGACCGCCCAGTTGCCGTCGCCGGGATGCGAGCAATACATGAGCTTGGTGGTGTCCGGGGACCAGGTGGCGCACTCGCCGGGCGCACCGAGGTCGACGACGTCACTGCCGTCCGGGTTCATCAGCTGGATCGTGTCGAGGGTGCTGCCCGCGCGCGGGAGGCCGCTGAAGGCGATCTTGCGGCCGTCGGGTGACCAGGCCGGGAAGAGGCCGCCGGTGCGCGGTTGTATCTGCCGTTCGCGTCGCGTGCGGATGTTCACGGTGAAGATGCCCTCAAGGCCGATGCCGTGGACGTCCGGCGCGTATCGCCCGCGTGAGGTGCGAAAAACGATGCGACGCTCGTCGGGCGAGAGGCTGGGGTCGAAGTCGATCCCGCGCCCTGAGCGGGTGATGCGGCGGCGACCGCTGCCGTTGGCGTTCATGACCCAGATGTCGCCGCCGCGTGTGCTGTAGGCGATCTTGCCGTGCAGGCTCGCTCGCGGAGCGGGCGGGATCGCGCTGCGCGTCGTCGGCCGGCTTGCATCGGTCGCGCAAGCCGAGGCGAGCGCAAGTGCTGCTGCTGCCGTGAGGACGCGGGCGGTCACGCGCGACTGTCTCGCTGGAGCCGGCGCGAACAGGCGTCGAGTTGCCCCCTCCGCGCGCGTGGCCAGGAGGCGCCGGCGACTGCCGCGGGCAGCCAGATCAGGTGCCACGCATAGCCGTGAACGGCAGCGAGCGCCCAGACCGCGAGCGCGACGGTCGTGGCAAGCAAAGGGGAAGCCACCGGTTTGCGAGCACGCGCTCCACCCATCTCGTCGCGAGTGCCGTTTGCGTGCTGGGCCCGAGCTTCACGGTCTCGGCTCCTTCGATTGCAAGACCGGGGCGTGGTCTGCGCGGCCGCGTGCGAGCCAACCAAGCGCGAACGCCAGGGCAAGCTCGAGCGGACCAACGAACAGCGGCAAGAGCGGCGGAAAGATCGGAAGCATTCGGATCTCCTTCTTATTGGGGGGCGGCCGGGATCGATGTCGGGTGAGGCGAGGGGGCGGTGCCTTCGGTTCGCGGCTGGCCGAGCACGACGGCGGCTGCGCCGATCACGACCCCGGCTGGGATCCAGAGCGGCATCGCCGTGACGAGGCCGGCGAGGGCGGCGGCGACGAGGACGGCGCGTGCGGCCGGATGCCCGGTGGCGGCGAGGGCGGCGCCTGCGAAGGCGAGGGCGAGCACGGCGATCGTGAGCACTCCGCCCACGCCCGCGATGATCTGCAGCGCTCGCGGCGAGTCGCCTGCGTCGATGTTGAACACGTTCATGAGCCCCGCGAAGTCGAGTTGCGCGAGCGGGATCGGAATCGCGCTGGCGGCGCCGAGTGCTGCGAGCGCGGCTGCTGCGAGACGGTTGCCGTTCATCGGTGTTTCCTCCATTCGTAAGTCGTGATGGGAGGAGTCTCCGCGCCGCGCCGGGCCGATAGAAGCTGGCTGGCGGGAGTCTTGCTACCGGCTAGCCGTAGTTCGGTACGGCCTGGCTGCCCGGCTGGCGTGGTCGCTGGCGGCGTGCGACGCTCCCTTTGTGCGGGACGTCGTCGCGACCGAGCAGCCGCCGCTAAAGGCGCGCCGAAACTGGCCGTCGGGCCCGTTGCGGATGCGAGAAGCGCTGGTCACTGCATTCGCTTTCGCGGCGGGCGTTGGCGCGGCCGTGCTTGTGGTCGGCAGCGATCGCGAGCCTTCCCCGGCGTGGGCGTCGGCAGCGGTCGCGCTTCTCGTCGGGTGGGCGTACATCGGCAGCGGCCTCGTCGCCTGGCGGCACCGGCCAGAGGTCCTCGTCGGCCCGGTGATGGTCTTTATCGGCTTCACCTGGTTCGTGACGTTTCTCGCCGACAGCGACAACGGGGTGCTGTTCACGCTGGGGACGGCGCTCGAGAACGTCTACCTGCTCGGTTTCGTCTACCTCGTGCTCTCGTTCCCGAGCGGTCGGCTGCGCGGCCGCGTCGAGAGCGTCCTGTTCCTGGTGGCGACGCTGCTTACCGCCGTGGTCGAGGTTTCCTACCTGCTTGTTGGCGACTCGACGGTCTTCTGCGACCGCTGTCCGGTCAATGAGCTCCAGGTCGCCGATCGCAACGGGCTCGCGGAAGGCATCTTGCAAAGCCAGCGGGGCGCCGGCCTTCTCTTTTCGCTCTTCACTGCTGTGTTGCTCGTCAACCGCTGGCGGCGAGCGAGCGCGCCGCACCGGCGCGCGGTCTCGCCGCTGTTGTGGACGGGTGGCGCGATGTTCGGTGCGCTCGCCCTGTCGATTGGGAATGACATCGTGGGCGAGCCGCTCAGCCCGCTGCCGACCTGGACGCGCGCGTTCGTCTTTGCCGCCATCCCGGTTGCTGTGCTCGCCGTCATGCTGCAGCGGCGGCTGGCGCGCGGCGCTGTCGCCGGACTGGTGGTCGAGCTCCAGTCCGCGGCGACTGCGGTCGACCTCCGCGACGCGCTCGGCCGCGCGCTCGGCGATGCGACGCTTGAGCTTGCGTACTGGTTGCCGAGCCAGGGCCGCTACGTGGATTCCGATGGGCTGCCGGTCGAGTTGCCGAAGGGGGAGGGAGCACGCGTCGCGACAGTGGTTGAGCGCGACGGCCAACCGGTCGCGGCTCTTCTCCACGATGTCGCGCTGCGCGAGAATGCGGAGCTCGTCGACTCCGTCTGCGCCGCGGCTGCTCTGACGCTCGAGAACGAACGGCTGCGGGCGGAGCTGCTCGCGAAGCTTGCGGAGTTGCAGGCATCGCGAGCACGGCTGGTGGAGGCGACCGACACGGAGCGACGGCGGATCGAGCGTGACCTGCACGACGGCACCCAGCAGCGGCTCGTCTCGATCGCGATGACGCTTGGCCTCGCCGAGTCGAAGCTCGCCACGGATCGGCCGGCGGTCGGGCCGGTGCTGCGCGAGGCGCGGGACGCGCTGGCGTTCGCGCTGGAGGAGCTGCGCGACCTCACTCAGGGCATTCGCCCCGCGATTCTGGTCGAGCGCGGCCTGGCGGCGGCGCTCGACGACCTGAGCAGACGCGCCGCCTTACCCGTTCGACTTGAGCTCGCTGTCGCTGGTCGCCTTCCCGAGCCGGTCGAGTCCGCGGCGTATTTCGTGGCGAGCGAGGCCCTTGCCAACGCCGCCAAGCACTCGCATGCGAGCGAAGTGAGGCTTGCGGCTTCGTCTGACGGGAGCACGCTGGTGATCGACATCGCGGACGACGGCATCGGCGGTGCGGGTGTGGGCGCCGGCTCTGGCTTGCGCGGCCTCGCCGACCGGGTGGAAGCGATCGGCGGCCGGTTGACGGTGTCGAGCCCGCCGGGGCGGGGGACGACCGTGCGGGCGGAGTTCCGGTGCGCGTAGCCGTCGCCGACGACGCGGTGATCCTGCGCGAGGGCCTGGCTCGTCTCCTGGAGGAGGCGGGATTCGAGGTCGTCGGCCTTGCCTCCGACGCCGAGGAGCTGTACGCGCTCGTGGAGCGCTCGCGTCCGGACGTCGCGATCGTCGACATTCGCATGCCGCCGACGCACACCGACGAGGGTCTCCAAGCGGCGAAGCGGATCCGCGCGCGCTGGCCCGAGACCGGCATCCTCGTGCTCTCGCAGTTCGTGCAGGCGCGCTACGCGGTCGAGCTGCTCGCGAACGGCACGGAACGCGTTGGCTACCTGCTCAAGGATCGGGTTTCGGATCTCGACGAGCTGGCGACGAGTGTGCGGCGTATCGGTGAGGGCGGCTCGGTGCTCGACCCGTCGGTTGTTGCCCAGCTCGTCGGCCAGCGCCGCAAGGGCGACGACCCGCTCGAGCAGCTGACCGAGCGTGAGCTCGAGGTGCTGGCGTTGATGGCCGAGGGCCGCTCGAACAAGGCAGTCGGCCAGCGCCTGTTCATCAGCGAACACACGGTCGAGAAGCACGTGAAGAGCATCTTCGGCTCGCTGCGGCTGCCGCCGTCGCCCGATGACCATCGGCGCGTGCTCGCGGTCGTGAAGTTCCTCGACGCTCAGTAGTACCGGCTGCCAGTACCCGCACAAGCACGGGAGGCCGCCGTCCAAGACGGCGGCTCCCCGGCTACTGCTCGAACGCCTTCGGCGTGACGCTCGAAGCGATCACACAGCACCGAAGGAGGCAGGAGATGAACACCGTTCGACCCTCGAACAACATCGCCGCGCAAGCAGCGCGCTGGAGCGCGCGCCACTGGAAGACGGCCACGTTTGGCTGGCTCGCGCTGGTCGCGCTCCTCACCGTCCTCGGCATCGCCGCCGGGACGAAGGAACTCAGTGACGCCGGCGGGATGAACGGCGAGTCCGCACGCGCGCAGCGGATGATCGACAACGCCGGGTTCCGCGACACCTCGATGGAGGTCGTGCTCGTCCAGAGCGCGACGAAGACGGCTCCCACCCCCGCCTTCAAGTCGGCGGTCGAGGACGTGGTCGCGGCGCTGTCGCGGACGCGTGGCGTGACGGAGGTGCAATCTCCGTACGCTCGCGGCAACGAGGACCAGATCTCGGGGGACGGCCACTCGGCCGTGATCGGGGTCGAGCTGCGCGGCGACACCGGCGAGGACTACGACGGCGTCGAGCGGACGCAGCGCGCGGTCACCGCAGTCCAGCGGGCGCATCCCGGCTTCCGCATCGACGAAACCGGGGGCCCCAGCATCGAGAAGGCCGTCAGGGACACCGTCGGAGAGGACTTCAAGCGGGCCGAGCTCTCCTCCGTCCCGCTCACGCTCGGCATCCTCTTGGTCGCCTTCGGCGCCCTGCTGGCGGCGTTCGTGCCGGTCCTGCTCGCGCTGACCGCGTTCGCCGCCGCGACAGGACTGCTCGCCGTCGTAAGCCAGCTGCTCCCGGTCGACATCGCCGCCCAGTCGGTGATGCTCTTGATCGGGCTCGCCGTCGGCGTCGACTACTCGCTCTTCTACCTCAAGCGCGAACGCGAAGAGCGCGCCGCCGGCCGAAGCCGCGAAGCCGCCCTCGAGGCCGCCGCAGCAACCTCGGGTCGATCGGTGCTGATCTCCGGGCTGACGGTGATCGTCGCGATGGCCGGCATGTTCCTCGCCGGCAACGGCACCTTTCTCGGCATCGGCCTCGGCGCGATCATCGTCGTCGCCGTCGCCATGCTTGGCTCGCTGACGGTGCTGCCGGCGCTGCTCGCGCGGCTCGGCGACAAGGTCGAACGCGGCCGGATTCCCGGCCTTCGACGCGAGCGCCGCGGCGGCGAATCACGGATCTGGGCCGCCATCGTCGAGCGCGTGTTGAGGCGACCGCTCGTCGCCGCGCTCGTCGCGGGCGGCGCACTCCTCGCGCTCGCCGCGCCCGCGGCTGCACTCCACACTGCGAGCGCCGATGCCAGCGATCTGCCACAGCGCCTCGCCGCGGTCGAAACGCTGAACCGAATCGAAGCGGCATTCCCTGGCGCGCCTGCTCCCGCCGAGGTTGTGATCAAGGCGGGTGACGTGACGGCCCCTGACGTCAAGGCGGCGATCGAGCGCCTCAAGGCGCGGGCGCTCGCCTCTGGCGCGGGACGGGAGCCGATCGAGGTTCACCTCAACCCGGCGAAGACCGTCGCCGTTGTCTCGATCGCGCTCGCCGGCAGCGGAGCGGGCGACGCGACGTCCGAGCGCGCCCTGGCGACGCTCCGCAAGATCTCGCACGAGACGTTTGACAGTGCCGGCGCTCAGGCCGCGGTCGGCGGCGAGGTCGCGGGCTCCCGCGACTTCAACCAGGCGCTCAAGTCGCACATGCCGCTCGTGTTCGCCTTCGTGCTCGGCCTCGCCTTCCTGCTCCTGCTCGTCAGCTTCCGCTCGCTCGTGATCGCCATCACCGCGGTCATGCTCAACCTGCTCTCGGTGGCCGCGGCTTACGGACTGCTCGTGCTCGTCTTCCAGCACGGCTTCGGCGAATCCCTGCTCGACTTCCAAGCGACCGGCTCGATCGTCGCCTGGCTGCCGCTCTTCCTCTTCGTCGTCCTCTTCGGCCTATCGATGGACTACCACGTCTTCATCCTCAGCCGGATCCGCGAGGCGCACGACCGCGGCCTCGCCACCGACGACGCAATCGCCCACGGAATCAAGTCGACGGCGGGCGTTGTCACTGCGGCCGCGACCGTGATGGTGTTCGTGTTCGCGATCTTCGCGACGCTCTCTCAGCTCTCGATGAAACAGCTCGGCGTCGGCCTCGCCGCAGCCGTCCTGATCGACGCGACGCTGATCAGGGGCGTGCTCCTGCCGGCGACGATGAAGCTGCTCGGCGAAGCCAACTGGTACCTGCCGCGCCGACTGAACTGGCTCCCCAAGCTCTCGCACGAGCCGACCCACCGGCACGAGCCGCTCCAGCCCTCGCTCGACACAACCACCTAAACAGAAGGGAGAACAACGATGAACTCGAGGACCGCCCTCAGCTTTCGCCGAGCAGCCAGCTCGCCCTGGAAGCGCCGGCGCAGGCGGTCGGCCTGCTCGTCCACGATCGCGAGGTAGTGGCGCTTCTCGGCGTCGGTGAGCGAGTTCCAGTGCTCGACGAGTCGTTTTCGCGAACCCGCTGATCGACGTGAGCGGCGTTCGGAGCTCGTGCGAGGCGATCGCGACGAACTCGCTCTTCATCTCGACCGCACGGGCGAGCTCGGCGCGGGCGTGTTCGAGTGCGCGTTCGGCCCGCTTCCGGTCGCGGATGTCGCGCACGATCATCGAGATTTCGACGACCTCGGCGGCGTCGTCGCGGATCGGCGACATTGTCAGCGATACGTCGAGCAGGCGTCCGTCCTTCGCCACTCGCACGGTCTCGAAGTCGCGCACCGGCTCGCCCCGCAGGACGGTCGCCAGCAGCTCCTGCACCTCTTCGGCGCGATCATCAGGGAGCAGCCGGTCGAGCGTCCGGCCGAGCATCTCCTCGGCCGTGTACCCGAACAAGGCCTCCGCGGCCGGGTTCCAGGCTGTCACGCGGCCGTGCCGCGTTCGGGCGACGATCGCGTCTGCCGAGTGCTCGACGATCGTCGCCAGCCGGGCCTGAAACTCGTTCGCGCGGTAGCGATCGGTGATGTCGTGGACGAAGGCGTGGAAACGCCAGCCGGGGCCGTGGCGGCGCGCCGGATCGTCAGTTCAACGGGGAACTCATGTCCGTTGCGGTGCAGAGCCGTGATCTCGATTCGCTTGTCGATCAACGGCCCCGAGCCAATCTCGCGGAAGCGGCGCAGACCCTGGTCGTGTGAGGCGCGGTAGCGGAGCGGGATGATCAGGTCGCGGAGCAGCGATCCGACCGCGACCTGGCGCGCCCACCCAAACGTTCGCTCGGCCTCTCGGTTCCAGGCCGTGATCGCGCCCTGCTCATTGATCGCGGTTTCGGCGAGCGAGGCGGTCTCCTCAAAAGGACGCGCCGAAGCGGTGCTCGCCGTGAGCCCTCGCAGGGCCAAAATCTGCCGGCCGGCACCCGCTAACTGAGCCCGTCTCGCGGGGCCTCCGTCAAGCGTTTTTTCGAGCCTTCTTGCGCTGTTCGCTTCCGCTGACAACGCCAGTGGGTTCGATCAGGCGACCAAGCACGCTCAGCCCCGCGCGTGCCGGCGCCGTCAGCACGGCCAACGCGTCCGTGAACACGTCAGGAGCCGCGGCTACCGCCGCGTTCGCGACCTCCTGCTTCGCGAGCACCGGCAGCGCCTTCACCTGATGCTCCGCGGCCTCGTCCAAAAGCGCCTGCACGACTGCGGCAGACGTCTGCCGCACCTGCTGATCGGCCTCGTCCCGCGCCTGCTCCCGCGACGACTGCAGCGCGTCGAGCCGCTGCTTCCTCGACATCAACTGCAGCAACCCAACCAGCTCCTCGCGCTCGCGCGGTTGCGCGCGCGGGCGCAGAAGCGTCAGCGCAACCGCGGCTGCGATCAGCGCCCAGGCTGCCCCGACGAGGAGCGCCGCCGACCAGGTCGAGAGCGCCGCCGCGACCACAAGCCCGGCGGCCACCGTCAGCGCGGCGAGGACAAAGAGCATGGCGAGGGCGACGGCGGCGATCGCAGCAAAGTCAAGAAGGGCTCGGCGGAGCACCGACAGCCGCTCAACCGCGGCAACCTCGATGTCGCGCCGCACGAGCGCCGACAGGTCGTGAGCGAGCTCACCGAGAAGCTCCGCTGAATCTCGCCGGCCCGCCTGCCGCCGATCCTCCATCGCCTCTACCTGCCCCAACGCGCAGCCGAGCAACCCCGATGGCCTCGTGCAACGGCTGTAGACGTGGCCGCCTCTCTCGCCGAAGCACTTCGGCGAGCCCGGGGCTCTTCGTGCCCGGGGCTCTCATTCACGCGCGCGCGCGGGGCCGAGGTGCTCGCGCCGCCCGCACGCTTGGGCGCAGCGGGGCGCGCGCACCGTGCTGCTGCCGCCCGCAGGGACGTTTGTGTTCGCTCGCGATCGGGTTGTACCTCGCCCCGCTCTGGGTTACGACCGGCTCCTGATGCCGACCCGCTTCTGGTCGGAAAGCCCGCCCGTCCGGCGCAACCGCCCATGTTGGCTTGTCCGGCGTCCGCCAAGCTCGGCGAACTACGCCTCTACGAGAAATCCCCGACCCGGGCCGCGGCGCGCGCCGGCTCCTGACGAGCGCGTAATCGCCGCGTTACCGCGCGAAACGGTCGCGTAACCGCGAGCGGTCACTGTTCGGGCTGTCAAGCGTTCCGGGCGACGAACCGCCCGGGAAAGGAGTGCACAATGTCTGCACGCACAGCAGCTCGAGCAGGACGGCTTGCGGCCGCAGCCGTGGCATGTGCGGCGGCCTTCGTCGCCTCGCCGCCGGCCAACGCGCAGCCCGTCACCACTACCTACCACGACTCGGGAACCCTGACCTACGAGACGGACTACCCGTGTCTCCCGCCGGGCGGCGAGCTGACGCTCGACTACGACCTGCTCGAGCATGTGACGGACTTCGGCACGGGCGTCTTCCACTACGTTGAGGCAGAGCACGGCACGGCGACCTTCGTCACGTCCGACGGACGCCTCTATTCGGGGCCCTACGCCGGGCACATCGACATCGAGAGCAACGTGCAACCGACGAGTTTCGCAGTCTCGGTGGCGGTCCACTTCACGCTGACGGCGGCCGACGGGTCGCGGCTCACATTCACGGGGGTCGAGCACATTGTCGGGACAGGCAGCGGACGGATCCGCGAATTCGAGATCAACGCCTGTTGAGGTTGCGGCGTATGCGGGACGTGGACGCTCGGCGTACGCTCCTGTCCGTGGCGCGCCGGGCGTCCGCAATCCTCGTCGCCGTCGCTGTGCTGGCCGCCGTGCTGGCCGGCTGCGGCCGTGGCGCGGCGAGGGAGCCGGCGGCAACGGGGCCGCGGGTCGTGGCCAAGATTCGGACTGGTCAGGACACCGGTGTGGTCGCCGCGTTCGGGAGTGTCTGGACGGCCGACCACCGCGAAGGGACGGTCAGCCGCATCGACGTTGCGAAGAACCGGGTGACGGCGCGGATCCCGATCGGCGAGCTGCCTTACGACGTGACCGCCGGGGGCGGCGCGGTGTGGGCACCGGCGCTGGTCTCGAAGCGGCTCGTCCGGATCGATCCGCGGACGAACCAGGTCACGGCGTCGGTTTCAGGAAGCTTCGAACGCGTTGCGTTCGGTGCCGGCGCGGTGTGGGCGATCGAGTGGCCAAACGCGCCGGATCCGCCGGATCCCTGGCGCGGTCGCTATGTGACCCGCATCGAGCCAAGCTCGGCGAGGGTCGTCATGCGGATCGAGCTGCCCGGCCCTTCCGAGAGCGTCGCGGTCGGCGAGGGCGCCGTCTGGTCGGCGACGGGCAGGTGGCTCGTCCGGATCGACCCCGGGACGAACAGGATCGTCCACAAGATCAAGCTGCCCGTTGCGGGCGCGAGCATCACGGTGGGTGAGGGCGCCGTCTGGGTGGCGCTGACCGACGGCCGCGTCGCGCGCGTCGACCCCGACTCCGACCGCATCACCGCGACGGTGCGCACAGGAACCGGGGACGAGATCTACCTCGACGCCGGAGAGGGCGCCGTGTGGGCGGGCAACGTCAACAACATTGCGGACAGCACGCTGGCGCGCATCGATCCCGAGACCGCACAGGTGACGAACACCATTCCCGTCGGCGACGGGCCGCAGGGATTGGCCGTCGGCTACGGCAGCGTCTGGGTGACGTCCTTCGAGGAGGGCCGCGTCTGGCAGATTCGGCCTTAGCTCGCCCCGGTCACCACCCACAGCGCGTTCGCGTCGAGTGCGAGCGCTGAGGGGGAGGCCGTGAGGCGCACCGTCCGCACGACGCGGCCCGAACGCGGATCTATCCGGCTGAGGCTCTTGCTCACGCGCGACGCGGCCCAGAGACCGCGCCCCTCGGCCACGAGAGCGTCGGGCGCGTCCCCGACATCCAGCGACGCGCTGATCGCCATTGGCTTGGGATCGAGCTGCACGACGCGGTCCTCCTCCGGTATCGCCAGCCAGACGCTCCCGCCGCCGACGGCGGCGTCGGCGACGACATGGCGAAAGGGCAGCCGCCGCGATGCGCCGCCGGCGAGCGGCACTCGCGCGATGCCCTTCGGAAAGAACGTCGGGACCCAAACGGCGCCGAGCCCGACCGCGATCCCTCCTCCGCTCGGGCGGACGGGGAAACGGCGCACAAAACGGCCGCTGCGGAGCGAGACCCGTTCGAGGCTCGCGAGGTTGCGCGCGACCCAGATGCCGCCGCCGCCGAGCGCCAGACGGGCCCGACCGCCGCCCTCGACGCCGATCGGGATCTGCACGTCGATGCTCGAGAGGCGCGGGTCGATGCGGATCAGCCTCAGCGGCTCCGTCATAGAGACCCAGACATCGCGTCCGCTGACGACAACATCGGTCGGGGCTCCACCGACGCCGAACGTGTCCGTGACCGTCCGCCGCACCGGATCGATCCTCGAGATGGTGCGGTCGTGGGCGTCGACGACCCACACGCCGGAGGCGCCGACTGCGACGGCCGACGGTGCTTTGCCGACGCGCACCGATGACAGCCGCAGCCCCGACCGGGGATCGAGCGCCACGAGCGCCGCCTTCGGCACCGCGACGAGCGGCGGGCCGCTGCCCGCGCCGCTCCTCCACGGCCGCGTCAGCGCCAGGACGAGCAATGCCGCGACGACGAGACCGGCGGCCGCGACGAGCGAAGCGCGGAGTCGGCGACGGCGGCGCTGCGGAGCTGTGGCCGGCGGGGCCGGCCGCGCCGGCGCCACATCAGGCGCCTGACGAAGGATCGCCTCGTGCAGCTTCTGCAGCTCCGGCCCGGGCTCGATGCCGAGCTCCTCGTCGAGCAACCGGCGCGTGTCCCGATAGTGCTCGAGCGCCTCCGCCTGCCGACCGGAGCGGTAGAGAGCGAGCATGAGCTGGCCGTGCAGGCGCTCGCGGAACGGGTGCGAGGCCGTCAAGGCCGCGAGCTCGCTCACGAGCGCCGCGTCCTCCCCGGAGGCGAGATCGGCGTCGATCCGGTCCTCGAGCGCAACCAGCCGCCGCTCCTCCAAGCGCCGCACCTGAGCCTGGGCGAACTCGGCGCCCGCCAGCTCCCCGAGCGCCGGCCCGCGCCAGAGCGCGAGCGCCTCCCGCAGCAGCCGGCGCGCGTCGGCCAGCTCGGCCCGTTCCAGCGCCTGCCTGCCCTCCTGGTGCATGCCCTCGAAGCGGTGCGCGTCCACCGCCTCCGGAGCGACCGCCAACGCGTACCCGGCCGTGTCGCGCCGCAGGATGTCGCCGGAGTCGCCGAGCGCCTGGCGCACCCGCGCCACGAGCACGTTCAGCCCCCTCTCGACCGTGCTCGGCGGCCGCTCACCCCAAAGCGCGTCGATCAGCTCGTCGCGCCGGACCGGCTCGCCTGCGCGCAAGGCCAGGACCGCGACGAGCGCGCGCTGCTTGTACGCCGTCAGCGCGACCGGACGCCCAGCGAGCCGCAACTCGAACGGGCCCAGGAGCAACACCTCCACCCGTTCCACGGACGAAGTCTAGGAGCGCTACTGCTCCGTCGGAAGCGACTGCGCGAGGGTGCGCCTTCCCGGGCCCGGAGGGCGGCGACTGTGTCTGCGTAGCGGCGAGGAACAATGGTGGGTGAGCATTTATGGAGGCCAGCTGTGAGGCGGTGAGAACGCGCTTCCAGCCTCCAGATCCTCGAACCCAGGATTCGTCGCCGGCGATGAGTCTCCGCCTTCTCTCTCGCGCGAACTCCTCGAGCTCTGCCGAGCGCTTGATAGCGACCATCGCTTGTGCCGGACGCCTCCCTCACCCTTCCTTGCGGAGGATTGGCGCCAGCGCCTTGCCGAGGGCCCCTCCGCCCACTACGCAGCATGGCTGTTTGCGTCTCCGCCAGGAGGACGGAGGCGTGCGTCAGCTGGACGTCGACCACGAGCTCGCCTGCACGCCGACCTCCTGGCCGTTCTCCTCGTCGTAGACCTCGAGCACGGTGACGCCGCGGCCATCGGGCAGGTGGACCGTCTCGCCCTCCCGCACCCTCGGCACGGCGTACGGAACGATCGCGAGCTCTGAGCCCGCCGTGTCAACTAGGCCGTAGCGGAAGCCGGCCATCCCGCCCGAAGGGTGCCAGAAGCAGCGAGTTGGTTTAGGCGGTGGTGGCGGTGCGCTGCCGCTGCCCGACGGCGAGTGCCTCGAAGTTCTCGAACATCTGCGGGACGCTCTGCTCGCGTGCGCGAGTGGCAGCTGGGGCGAGCCGCTCCCAGACTCCCGCCACCCACAGCCAGTCGTAAACGAGATCGCGGTCGAGCAGACCGTTCTTCGCGAGCGTGCCGACAGTCTCAAAGAAGATCAGCGACGTCTGCACCTCAGGGTCTGTCGCCTCGGCAGCGTCCGGATCGAACTCATGGGCCCAAATCTTCCGCGAGGCCTCGCCGAAATCGATCATCGCGCCCCACTTCGCCAGCTCAACGATCAACGTGGCATCCTCACGAGTGCCGGCCAGCACGAGGACGCGGCCCGGCCCGCGCATCCGTAACGCTCGTGGCGTAAAGGCGTCAGCGCTCCGCTGCGCCAGTGTGCGGGAATGTTCCCTGGCGCTGTCGTGGCGGCCAGGTGGAGTCGAATCCGCCATGGCGCCTCCAGCCGCAGGCCCGCGGCTGGTTAGGTGGCGTCGACCTCACGCATGAGCTCGTAAATCCGCCGAGTTGTGCTGGGGCTGCGTACGGTCATGCCTTGGTAGATGCTCATCTTGTTCAGCTTGAGCATCGTGCTTCTCGTCAGGTAGCGTCGTTTGGCCGCCCAGAGCAGCGCTCCCGGCCGGTAGTGGACTGCCTCAATCGCGGGCTTGGGCTGGAGCCCGTCGAGGACCTGCTTCCGGTCGATCTCAGGCGCCAAGAAGATGACGTTCTGGCGCTCGTTTGGCTCGGGTTTCCACAGCTCGTCGATCGCCTCCAGGAGTGCCTTCATCTGCTCGAGATTTCGTACGAGCACGCGGACGGGCGTGGAGAACGTGTGCGCTATCGCTGCTTCGATCTCCGTCTCCAGCGTCCGGGCATCTGTGGGCGCAGTGGAGAAGATCGCGTTGCCGGTGGTGAGGTATGTCCTGACGTTGCGGTATCCGAGTGCCCCCAAGCCTGCTTCGAGGTCGGTCATCTTGATGGGGTTATTGCCCCCGACATTGATGCCGCGGAGCAGCGCCACGTAAGTCGTCACTCGCGCAACTCCACGCCTCGAGCATCGAAGGCGGCGATCGCGCTCACGTCGACGAGGAAGGCCGGGTTCGCGGGCGCGGACACGAAGGCGACGGAGAGGGCGGGCGGGCTAAGCGCGTGCCCCACACGCTCTGGAAGGCGGCGAACGCCGCCGCGAGCAGCTGGCCCGCGACGATCTGAAACGTCCAGAACACGATGTCCTCGAGACGGGCGCCGCTCTCGGCGACCACGAGCCGGGCGTTCTCGAGCGCGCGGGTCGTCTGCGCGGCGAGCTCGTCGGCTACGACGGCACCGTCGGCACCGATGCCGTTCTGGCCGCCAATGTAGATGGTTCGGTCCGCGCCTATGACGCTCACCGCTTCTGAGAAGGCTGGGTTGCGCGGCAGCCCAGTGGGGTTTATGGACGCAATCTCGAACATGCGGGCGCCATCGGCGGACGTGCGACCCCGATGCTGACGCCGGCTGCTACCGCGGTCGCGCCAAGGAGGCGAACGAGCGTAAGTGACGTTTCACCGATTGCGGCGGAGCTGAGGAGGGCGCTGACGGGCACGATGCCGGCGAACAGGCCCGCTCGCTCGACCCCGAGCCGCCTGACGCCGGCGTACCAGAGCACGAACGCGAGCGCGGTCACGATGACGGCCATGTAGGTCAGGGCGCCCGCTTCTTTGAGCGATGGGAGCGGGATGGCGCCGGGACCGTCGACTGCGAGGCCGACGGCTAGGAGAATCGGAACGGCGAAGAGGCAGGCATATGCGGACGTGCTTCGTGGCCCAAGCGAGGCGATGAGCGGGATTGCGAGCAACGTGAAGGCGGCCTCGCAGGCGAGTGCACCGAGTGAGAGGACGAAGCCTGCGAGCGACATCGATTCGCCTGCACCTTGCACGGCTGCCGCTCCCAGGCTGACCACGACAGCCGCGAGGACGACTCGAGCTCGCACCGGACGCCGTTCGAGCAGGGGCCCCGAGAGTGCCAAGACGATCGGCACGCAGCCAACGATGACCCCGACGCTGCCGGCGTCGGCATGGCGGATGGCGGCGATCAGAAAGGCGTTGAAGCCTGCGAGCCCGCTGGCGGCCAGGGCGGCCAGGCGTGCCGCCTGGGCGCGCGTCAGGCAGGGCAGCCTGCCGCGAGTGAGCGCGAAGAGGAGCGCACCCGCAGCCGCGTAGCGGAGGGCTTGGCCGCCCGCGATTGGGTAGGCAACGAGTGCCGCCGCGGCCGCGACAGAGGATCCGACAGCGACCATTGCTCCGGTCGCCTCGGCCGAGCCGATGAACTCAGGGCCCCGTGACACGGATCTCGCTCTCCTTGGATCGGGCAGGCTCAGGCGACTGCGAGCCCGTGGTTGTTGCGATGCATGCTGGCTTGTGCCGATCACCCCCCATCGCGCGGATAAGGTCGACGGCTTGCCCAGACTCGAGGCTCGCGAGTGCGCCGCCCGTGAAACGGACGTCGTCGGACATCTCGACGGCGAACCACGGCGGCAGCTCGATCGGCTGATCCACCTCGTCGCTCGTGTCGAAGCCGACTTCGGCGAGGACGAGGCCCGGACAGCTCGCCTTCGAACACCTTGATGCTGAAGACGTGCTCGTCTTCCTCGATGTGATGGCGCCGCTGTTGCAGCTCGATGGCGTCGAGCCGAGCCAGGACACGGTATTCAGCTGCGGACAGATAGATGTCGTCATGCGCGATGAAATCGGGCGGGCCGTTGTGTGCTTCTGGCCTAGCTTGAAGATGGCCCGCGCTCGTCGAGAGGGTCCTTTCGTCGCAGTCTGAGGCGCTTGTGGGTGGATGTAGCGGTCGATGATGTGCCAGCCTCGACCTTCGACGAGCGCGTCGGGTGAGCGGGCGACGAAAACCATCGTTCGAACTCGAACCGGGCGAATCCATCGCTCACGGCGGTGCTGCCGACGCGCCTCACGCCGAGAATTCGAGCGTTTCCGCGTGCGCGATCACCTGTTCCGGTGCGGGCGGGGTGAGCAGCGTCGCCACCATCGGCTCGGCAAGTGGATCGCCGCTTGCGCGGTAGCGTCGGACGGTCTCTTCGAGGTCGTACTGTGTGCAGCGCAGCTCGACGTCAGGCCCGAGGAGAGCCCAGTAGGCGCCGGGCTTTCCTTGGTATGGCAAGCCGACGCTCCCGGGGTTGATGGAGCGAATACCGGCGACGTGCCGGTCGAATTGGATGTGGGTGTGCGCGGTGACGAGCACCGGTTCGTCGACGTTCCCGCTGAGCGCACGCATCCGCGCTTCCGGGGTGGCCGGCGTGATCAACTCCTCGTCGCTCCGCGGGGAGCCGTGGCAGAAGCGAACTGGGCCGAGCTTCTCGACCTCGACGACAACCGATTCGACGAAGCTATCGATCGCGGCCAGGGTCGTCGCGGAATGTGCATCGAGCATCCATTGCTCTCGTGGGCCGAGCGGCTCCTCGTGACCCTCCGCTCCGCGAGTAGCGACCTCGACGAGGTATCTGTCTGCGTTTCCTCGGAGCCAGATTGCGGGGAGCGGCGCATCCGGCTCCTGCAGGTGTCGGACGGCCGACCACGTCTCCTCGGGCAGCGGCCCCCACGTCAGGTCTCCGGCGAAGACGATGAGATCGGGGCGCTCGGCCATGACGTCCCTAAGGACCTTGGTCAGCGCAACAGCGTTGCCGTGCGCGTCGGCGAGCACCGCGACCCGTCTTGCCCTGCAGCGACCGGCGTCCCCGGCGCGAGTCATAGCTTCAGGTTCGCAGCCTCGTCTGCGACTCGCCATGTATTCGCGCCCTGCCGAACGATCGCTGACTGATGGAGCCTCGAGCGTTGACATGCCTCGGCGCGATGTCGCGGGTGTTTGGTGCTCATCGTGGTTCGGCACCGGCGAGCAGGGCCTCGCCCAGCGCCGTGCGTGAGTAGATGACGTGTCGTCCTAGCCGTGCTCGTGCGACCAGCCCGCAATCCAGCAAGACTCGGAGGTGGTCTGCGATGTTCCCCGGCGAGCGATTGAGCTGTCGGGCGAGTGCGGAGGTATGCGTGGGTTCCCCGATGGCCTCCAGGATTTCTGTGCGGGTCGAGCCGATCAGCTTCGTGATCGCCGCGTCTCGGCCACCGGGATCCCAGAACAGTGAGGCGACACCGCGGGAGGGATATGTCAGCGTCGGTGGGCGCTCGTGCAGCATCGCGGCGGCGTAGGGCCAGGTGAATGCGGATGGCATCAGACACACTCCGCTGCCATCGAGCGTGACGTTGGCTTTCGTGCTCAGGTCGACGCGCAGGCGGCGGTCCTCGAGGGTGATTAGCGGCGCAAGATCGGCGAAGAGAGACGCGAGACCGCCGCGCGCGAGCAAGCCCGATCGGTAGAGGACATCACGCTCGAGCAGATCGCGAAGTCGCGACCACGAGGGCGCGACCAGGACTTCCCAGAACGCAGCGAGGAGATCGGCAAGCCGTTCACCAGCGTCGGGCGAACGAAGCTGCCGCTCGACGTCGCTCTCGATCTGCGTCACGTTTCGCAGGCAGAAGGCGATCTCGGCCGACACCTCCGACCGATGTGCCGCGCGGATCGCGCCTAGCTCCGCGTCGATGTCGCCCACCGGCCCGGGGGGCGTCGGCGTAAAGAAGTCGGGGTAGTAGTCGCTTCGGGCGGAAAGTAGGAACAGCAGCGGGCGCACATCGTGCTCGCGCTGCAAGCGCTCCACAGCATGCCGCCGCTCCTTCAACCAGGCGGTGTGGGCGCCTTGCGCGAACACGTCTGGGTTTGCGAGCGCGCGCAGGAGCCGCACGACTTCCCCGATTGGCGAGATCGTGAACCGGAAGCGAAGGATGTCGGCGAGTGAGAGGACGAATTCGATCATTCGGCCCGTGGACGCCTCTTCGGCCCCCGTGCCTTCGCGCCTGCCATGGCTCTAGGTGCCGAGGGCGTCAATCACGAGCTTCGCCACCTCGCCCCCCGAGTACTGCTGCTGCCCCGTGATCAGCCCTCCGTCGCGAACGGCGAAGGGCTTGAAGCGACCGCCCTGGATGTAGTTCGCGCCGCGTTCCTTCGCAGCGTCCTCGATGCGCCAGGGCATGACCGGTCGGCCGACGTACTCGTCCGCGAACTGCTCCTCGACGTTGGCGAAGCCGGTCATCGTCTTTCCAGCGATCAGATAGGAGCCGTCGGAGAGCGTGACGTCGATCAGCGCCGCCGTTCCGTGACAGAGCGCGCTCGTCACCTTGTGGGCCTCGTAGAACACCCGTAGCGCGTTCGTGAGCTCGGCATGCTCGCGGAAGGTGAACATCGGCGACTGACCGCCGACGACGACGAGCGCGTCGTACTCGTCGTAGTCGAGATCGCTCAGGGCCGGCGTGTGCTCGATCAACCGCAAGTACTCGGGCGTGTTCAGGAAGCCCATCGTGATCAGGTCGCCGAACGAGTACTTGCTCTCGTCTCGTGGATCGCTCCAGGCGTCGAGCTCGCAGCGGCCGCCGTCGGGACTGGCGACCGTGACCTCGTAGCCCGCTTCCTTGAACGCGTACCAGGCATGCGTCAGCTCCGCGCCCCAGAAGCCAACCTGGATGCCCAGGGTGGTCGAGGTGGCCGGATTGGCGATGACCATTAGGATCTTCTTCGGATCGTCCGGGTTGGTCAAATTGTGCTCCGCGCCCAACTTAGGCCTCCTCGAGGGACTCGATCTGGACGAAGCTCGCCAGCGCCTCCTTCTCGACGGTCGGGACGCCCTGGCCGCGTCGCAGCCTGCGGACCTTGCCGAGCGCGTCCAGCGTCAAGGCAGCGAGATCGGCGAGATGGTGCAGGTTGCGCTCGTCGCTCTCGCCGAAGTCGCCGTCGTCGGCCTTGTCGGACACCTGGAGGAGCCCGTAGTTGCGGCCGTCCTCTCCGACCAGCGGCACGGCCAAGAGCCCGCGCAGCGGCGGGTGTGCGTCGCGCGCCTCGGCATAGTCGCGCCAGGCGGGATGACTCTCGACCTCGGCCTGCGTCAGCCGAAGCGCCTTGTTCTCCGCGACGACAAGGGCGTGCAGGCCGATCCCGCGCGCCGGCATCCTGAAGTCGCGGAAGGCCGCGTAGTCCCCAGAGAGCGAGAAGTACTTGCGCGCGTGGGGCCAGTCGCCGCCGACGATCAAGCTCATGGCTGCCTGGTGCGAGCTGGTCAGCAGGCGGGCGAGCTCGCAGCTCAGCTGCAGCGTTGCGTCGACGTGTGTCTCGAACTCGCGTCGGGTCGGATCCTGAGCCACGAGCGACTCAGGCCTGGCTCGCCAGCGTCACCTGGTAGTGACGCATCTCTTCGATCTCGCCGACGAACGGACGGACGGCCGCGAAGAAGCTCTGGAACTCGGGGCTTTTCCGAAAGCCGGACAGATGCCCCTCTTCGGAGACCCACTCAATCCGCACGACGTGCTGGCTCGGATCCTCACTGCAGCGAGCCACTTCGTAGCGCTGGCAGTACACCGAGGCCTCGAGGGCCTCGGCAGCCCGTCGATAGGCGTCTTCGAACGCGCCCGCGCGCCCCTCGTCGATCGTGTAGCGAATGTACTCGACAACCATCGGCCGCCTCCCGGATCAACAGCAACGTGTGCCGCCCAGGCTTGCCGTCACGGCGGAATGCGCGCAACAGATTCGGTCCTCCACGAACTCGGCTGTGCAGGCATCCGAACCGGACGTTTCGCACGCACACGAATCCTTGGCCGAGACCGGCCGCATCGCTCAGCATCGGCGAGATCGCGCGATCCCTAGCCAGAGGAGGCCAATGAGCCACGGAACTTGGGTTGCCTTGCACGTCCTCGGCGTAGTCGTCTTCCTCGGCAACCTGATCGTGACGGCCGTCTGGAAGACCTTCGCCGATCAGACGCGCTCTCCGAGCGTCGTCGCATACGCACAGCGGCTGGTGACGATCACCGATTTCGCCTTCACCGCGACCGGCGCGGCGCTCATCACCGTCTCCGGCTTTGTGCTCGCCGACGACTGGGGCGGCATAGGTGGCCCCAGCTGGCTCACCGTCGGCTTCAGTCTGTTCGCCGCCGCCGGTGTCGTCTGGATCGTCGTTCTCGTTCCGACGCAAATGCAACAGGCGCGCCTCGCGCGCGACTTCGCGACCGCCGAAGCGATCCCGGAGCGCTACTGGCAGCTGGCGCGACGCTGGTACGTCTTCGGCTCGGTCGCGACCCTCTTGCCGCTCGCAACCATCTTCGTGATGGCCCTGAAGCCCTGAGCGGGGCCTTATGGACGCAGCACGCGTCCCATCATTCGCCGAAGCGCCGCGCGTGGCGCAAAGCGACCGGCTGCCGTCAGGAACACGTACACCGGTCCGATGACCTTGACGACGCGGCCGCGCTCATGGGCGCGAAGCGCCGACTTGACCACCTGTTCGGGCCGCAGGTGCGGGAACCGGCGCTGGGCCGCGTGGCTGCCGGCGACGATGGCGAACTCGGTGCGGGCGAAACCCGGTGCGACCGCTGTGACGCGCACACCGGTTCCACGGAGCTCCTCGGCGAGCGCTTCGGAGAAGCTGAGGACGAAGGCTTTGCTCGCCGCGTAGGCGGCAAAGTACGGCATCGGCTGAAAAGCCATCTGCGAGGCAACGTTGATGATGCCGCCCCGGCGCCGCTCGAGCATCGCGGGCAGCAGCCGCCGCGTCAACAGCACGACGGCTTCGACGTTCAGCCGGACGAGGTCTCGCTGGCGCTCGGCTGGCTCCGAGGAGAAGCGCGCGTAGCTTGCGAGGCCGGCGTTGTTGATCAGGAGGTCGACGTCGCGGCTGGTGGCCGCCGCGGCAACCGCCTCGACGCCGTCCTCGCGCGACAAGTCGGCGACCAGTGGCTCGAGGCGGCCGCCCGCAAGCTCGACCTCTTCGGCCAGTCGATGCAGACGATCCGCTCGCCGAGCGACCGCCAGCACGGCGTAACCGCGCCGGGCGAGCGCCAATGCGAACTCGCGCCCGAACCCCGACGATGCGCCCGTGACGATCACCCAGGCGCCGCCGGCTAGATCTCCGTCTCTGTTCGCGGCTGCGGCCGTTGCTACTCCGCCCGCTGGTAGACCAAGGTCGTCACGCCTGTCGCTGTCGTCTGGGTGTCGACGAGCGACAGCCCCACGCGCGCGCTTTCGTCCTCGAAGAGGCGCTTACCCCGACCGAGGACGATGGGATGCACCATCAGCCTGTACTCGTCGATCAGCTGCTCTCGCGCGAGCGCATCGAAGAGCTGGCCGCTGCCGTAGATCAGCAGGTCGCGGCCGGGCTCATCTCTCAGCGTGCGGACGGCCTCGACCGCGTCGCCTTCCAGCAGCTTGGCATTCCAGTCCAGCGGCTCGCTCAGCGTTCGTGACGCGACGTACTTCGGCAGGCTGTTCATCCTCTCGGCGAAGCCCTGCTCGTCCGTGAACGTCGGCCAAGTGGCGGCGAACATCTCGTAGGTCACGCGGCCGAGCAGCAGCGCGTCGCTGGCGAACAGCTGCTCCCGTTGCATCTCCGCCAGTTCGTCGTTCCAGTACGCGGACGTCCAGCCGCCGCGTTCCTCGTCGCGACCCTCGGGGTCCTCCATCTGCATCCGTCCGTCGATCGACACGTATTCCGCGGCAACAATTCTCACGTCGCCCTCCTATCGCTTCGTTTTCGGCGGCGCGATGATCAGACAGCCGGTCGCAGAGCGCTAGGGATTCGGATAGGACCGAATGGTCGCCCCCGCTCCCTTCGGAGGTGAGCGAATCTCTAGCTCCCGTCCGGCTCCCGGGGGATGCTCGGGCGCGATGCTCCCACGGCTCGCGCAGCTGATCGACCGCCGCCCTTGGCTGCTCCTCACGGTCGCGCTCGCCTGCGTCGCCGCCTGCACGCCGTTCGGTATCCACGTCCGCGATCACCTGAATCCTCGCGGCTTCGACATCGCTGGGTCGGGAAGCGCGAGGGCACGCGCGCTCGTGGCCGAGGCGTCGGGCGTCGATCCGGCCAACACTGTCCTCGCGCTCCTCCGGCTCCCAGCTCGTTACGGCCGGCCGCCCGCGCAGCAGGCGGTCGCACGGGTCGAGGAAACGCTCCGACGCGATCCGGCCGTCGTCTCTGTACTCGATGCGGACAGTGCCCAGAACCCGTCGATGATCGGCCGCAGCGGGCGCGTCACCTATCTGATCGCACAGCTGCGGCTGCTCGACGACAAGCAGCAAGAAGAGGCCGGGAAACGACTGCTCGCCGCCTTCGCCGACGACCATCGCGTCACGCTCGGCGGAAACCCGGTCGCCAACCACGAGATCTCGAGCACGATCGAAGCCGACCTGCGCCGGGCCGAGCTCTTGGCCCTGCCGCTCATCGTCGTCCTCTCCTTCTTCCTCTTCCGCGGTCTCGTGGCGAGCCTTCTCGCCCCGCTCGCGGGCGGCGTCACCGTCCTCGTCAGCTTCTTCCTCCTCCGCGAGCTTGCCTCGCTGACCTCACTCTCGATCTACGCGCTGAACCTCGTCACCGGGCTCTCGATCGGCCTCTCGATCGACTGGAGCCTGCTTCTGCTGTCGCGCTACCGGGAGGAGCGCGCCCGGCAACCAGACCTCCGCCTCGCGCTGCAGCAGGCGCTCCTGCACGCAGGACACACCATCCTTTTCAGCGCCCTCATCGTCGCCACGTCGATGGCGACGCTCCTGATCTTCCCGCTGCGATTCCTCCGCTCGATGGGCTACGGCGGCCTGATCGCCTCGACCGTCGCCGCCGTCAGCGCCATCGTCGTACTGCCCATCGTCCTGCGGCTGCTCGGACACCGGATCGACGCACTCGCCCTGCCCGCCTGGCGCGACCCGCAGCGCCTCGCCGCTGCCCCTCGCCACTGGCGCGCGCTCGGAGCGCTCGCGACCAAACAGCCGCTTATGGTCGCGGCAGGAACGCTCGCGCTCCTCCTCGCCCTCGCCACGCCGATCTTCCGGATCCAGTGGACGACCGTCGATGCCAGCAGCCTTCCAGCCTCGGCAGAGGCGAACAGAGCAGACCGCACGATTAATCGCTCGCGCGAGTTCATCCGGAACGGCGGCATCCCGTTCTACCTCGCGCTGCGAACACCAACGTCGAACCGGGAGCGCGCAGCCGTGGAGTTGGCTCAACGCGTCCGTCAACTGCCGGGCGTTCGAGCAGTCGCGCCGCCGCGGCGGCTGGGCACGAGCACCTGGGAGATCGACCTCGTCCCTACCCAGGGACCGTACGCCGGAGCAACACAAGAGCTCGTCGAGCGGCTCGAGACGCTCGACGGAAAGCCTCGATTCTTCGTCGGCGGTGACGCCGCAGCCTTCCGCGACGAACGCGGCGCGATCAGCCGCCGCCTTCCCCTCGCCGTTGCACTCTTATCTGCGCTCACATTCCTGATCCTGGTCGCGCTCTGCCGCGCGCTCGTCGCTCCCCTGCTCGCACTGGCGATGAACGCAATCACGCTCGGCGCCGCCTTCGGCGCGCTGATCCTCATCTTCCAGGACGGGCGCTTCGAATCGCTGCTCCACTACACGAGCGCCGAAGCTCTCGACCTCACGATCCCTCTCGTCCTCGCCGCCCTCGTGTTCGCCGTCTCGACCGACTACGGCGTCTTCCTGCTCAGCCGCGCCCGCGAGGCCCGGCGGCGGGGCATCGCAGACAGAGCCGCTATCGGCGAGAGCGTCGCCACCGCCGGCCGGATCGTGACCTCGGCCGCGCTCCTGTTCGCCGTCTCGATCGGCGTGTTCGGGACGTCGAACATCATCGTCCTCAAGATCCTCGGCATCGGCACCGCGCTCGCCGTGCTCCTCGACGCGGCGCTCGTGCGCTGCCTGCTCCTGCCGGCCGGCCTGACGATGCTCGGGCGGCACGCGTGGCGGTTCCCGAGGTGGCTCGGGCCGCGAGTCGACGATACCCAGACGCGTCCGACGTCTCGACGCGTGCGTGAGCCATGACCCCATGGGTGTTCGCAGCGTGCGCACTTCGCACACGTGTGTCGTATCGTCGAAGCCCGGTGACCGAAAGGTTGGCGGGCTTCGGCATTTCTGGCCGCGTACCACGGGTCGATGCCGAGCGTGCGGAGGTTGGACGATCGCGGCGCGCACATGATGCGCGATGGGCTCACGACCGGAGAGCGGAGCGCGGGTCAGTCCGGAAGGAGCGGCATCGTCAGGCGCGGACGGTGGCCGAGGAGGACGGCTCGCGTGACCGCGGTCGATCCGAAGCGGCGGCGGATCTCGTCGAGGGCGGCGTCGAGGAGAATGCTGTCGTCTCGCTCGAGCGGAAGGCAGAGTTGGATCGGGAGGTCGTCCTCGAGATTCGCGACGGCGATGCCGATCAGCGTCAGGCCGCGCCGTTCGATCAGCGGCGTCGCGGCCGCCAGCAGGGCGCGCGCGGCGTCGAGAACCGTCGCTGTCCGGGCAGTCGGGTGCGGGAGCGTGTGCGAGCGGGTCGCGCGCGAGTAGTCGTCGAAGCGGAGCCGGAGCACGACCGTGCGGCCGACGCGCCTCGCCTCGCGCAGGCGGCGCGTGACCCGGTCGACGAGCGCGATCAGCTCGGCGTCCAGCTCCTGCAGCGAGCGCCGCGACCTCCCGAGAGCGTGCTGGGAGCCGATCGAGCGGCGCCGGCGGCGCGGCTTGACCGGACGGGGGTCGCGGTCGTGCGCGAGCGCGTGCAGGTGCCGGCCGGTCGCGCGGCCGAGCATCGCCTCGAGCGCGAGCTCCGGCACGCGGGCGAGCTCGCCGACCGTCGCGATCCGGCGGCTGCGCAGCTTGGCGGCGGTCGCCGGCCCGATCCCCCAGATCCGCTCGATCGGGAGCGGGTGGAGGAACGCGCGCTCTCGCTCCGGCGGGACGACGAGCAGACCATCGGGCTTCGCGGCGGCGCTCGCCACCTTGGCCAGGTGCTTCGTCCGGGCGACTCCGACCGAGACGGGCAGCCCGAGGCGCTCGCGGGCGGCGCGGCGGAGACGCACGGCCATCTCCGTCGGCGTTCCCGCGATCCGCTCCATCCCGCGCACGTCGAGAAATGCTTCGTCGATCGAGAGTCCCTCGACGAGTGGCGTCGTCTCCTCGAACAGGGCGTACAGCGCCTTGCTCGCCTCCGCGTAGGCGGCCATCCGCGGCGGGAGGACGACCGCGTCCGGACAGAGCCGTCGCGCCTGCCGGCCGCCCATCGCCGTCCGCACCCCGTACGCCTTCGCCTCGTAGCTCGCCGCGAGCACGACGCCGCCGCCGACGATCACCGGCCGGCCACGCAGCCGGGAATCGTCGCGCTGCTCGACCGACGCGAAGAACGAGTCCGCGTCCGCATGCAGGATCGTCGTCGGTCTGTACACGAACACATGTTCGCACACCCACGGCCGGGCTACAGACGGCGCCGCTCCTTTTCACAGAGTGAGATCCTGCCGGGCGTCAGGCTCCTGCCAGCGCCGGGACACACGGCCGGACATCAGGTCGTCGTCGTGGAGACCGAGGAAGGCCCGGTCGTCCTCGGCGGCGACGTCCTCCGGCGTTGCGAACAGGTGCATCGTCTCCTCAGCTGAAGCACTGAGTCCTGTGTCGCAGCCTGCCCGATCCGGATCGAAACGCCCGCATGGAGCGGTCGTGAGCTTCGCGTCCACCGTCGCAGCTTGGCTGTCGCTACTGGCATACGCACTTGGCGGACCATGGTCACCGCTCGTGCCGCTGTACCTGCTTCTCGGCAGCACGGGAACGGTGGTTGGTCTTGCGTCCGTACTGATCGAGCGGACGTGGATCTCGATTGCCGCTCTCGTCGTCGGATCGATCGCACCAATCACGGCCGTTGTCGTGTGGGTAGCGACGGGCCCACACGAGATCTGAGGCTCACCGGAACCGACAAGGCTTGGCACCAGCCCGTCGTAAGCACGTCCCAGAAAACGGCTCGCCCGGCGGCGGCCGGTTGGGAACCGCGCTTAGTCGCTGATGGAAACGAGCTCAAGGCACGAACGCCTGCTGCCGGCGGGCTGCCGCTGTTGTGTTGCGCGGCCGTGCGACCGGCTGCGGCCCGGTGCGGCCGAGGGCGCGCCCGCGTTCGCCGCTGAGCGGCCATGACCAACGAAGGACGCCAACGTCGGAAGGGGCTGGCGGGAAGCACCGGATTCGTCGGTGGCCGAATGCCTAGCGCGTGCCCGTCACGTGTTCCCATGATCGAACCTTGAGCCGGAAGGGAAAAAGGAGCTTGTGATTGAGGATAGTTGCCGGCGAATACGTCTCTGCCGACGGTCGCATGCAGATGGAGGATCCGGATGGCCAAGACGAGCAGCGGGGCGGCTGGACCAGCGGCTAGTAGTTCAGGCGAAGGCAGAAGCGACGCGCGTTCTCGACGGTCAAGGTCTCACGCTGCAACCTTCTGCCTTTATCTGGCCGTTTGCCGGCACCATGGTCTGTCCGGAAGAACTCGAGCTGCCGAGCCACACGCTCGCGCTGGGACGACGGTTCGCGCGTTCCCCCGGCAATATCGCCGACCATCTCAAGATCCTGCTCCGAACTGGCCTTGTGACACGTGCGCGCACAGGCCGACAGGTGACCTACAGTCGAACACCTCTGGGAGACGCGCTCGTCCGTGCGGGGGCGGCCGGCCCGCCGCGCAAGGCCCTTCACGTGGCTGTCGCTGACACGCCGTAGACTCGCGGGAGATGCAGCAGGAGCGAAAGCTCGTGACGGTTCTCTTCTGCGATCTCGTCGGCTTCACGTCGCGCGCCGAGGCGATGGATCCCGAGGACGTCGCCGCGCTGCTTGCCCCCTACCAGGCGGCTCTTCGGCACGAGCTTGAGCGGTTCGGTGGGACGGTCGAGAAGTTCATCGGCGACGCTGTCATGGCGCTGTTCGGCGCTCCGACGGCGCACGAGGACGACCCCGAACGGGCAGTCCGGGCGGCACTTGCCATCCGCGACTTCGCCGAGGCGGATCGGCTCGAGATTCGGATCGGCGTCATGACAGGCGAGGTGCTGGTCTCGGTCGACGCGCGTCCAGAATTGGGAGAGACGATGGCCGCCGGCGACGTCATCAATACCGCGGCGCGCCTCGAGACGGCTGCTCCAGTGAACGGGATTCTTGTGGGCGAGTCGACCTACCGAGCGACGGAGCGCATGATCGAGTACGAGCCGGCCGCCGTCGTCGAGGCTAAAGGCAAGGCGGAGCCGTTTCGCGCCTGGCTCGCAGTTGCTCCTCGGGCGCGCTTCGGAGTCGACGTTCCGCAGGTAGGGCAGACCCCGCTCATCGGGCGGGAACGCGAGCGTGAGCTGCTCAAGTCGGCTTTTGCGCGTGCGCGGGAGGAACGCCAGCCGCAGCTCGTCACGCTGGTCGGCGTGCCAGGGGTCGGAAAGAGCCGGCTCGTCCAGGAGCTCTACCGGATCGTCGACGACGATCCCGAGCTGATCGTCTGGCGCCAGGGCCGCTCGCTTCCCTACGGGCAGGGAGTTGCTTTCTGGGCGCTCGGCGAGATCGTGAAGGCCCAGGCGGGAATCCTCGAATCGGAGAGCGCCGACCAAGCAGCGAACAAGCTCCAGGCGATGGTTAGAGACCTCGTCGCGGACGCGGACGCCCAGTGGGTCGAGCAGAATCTGCGCCCGCTCGTCGGGCTTAGTGCGGCAGGCGAGCAAGGACAGGAGCGCCAGGCGATGACCTCGGCCGCGTGGCGGCGCTTTTTCGACGCGCTCGCGGAGCAAAGCCCGACGGTCATCGTCTTCGAGGATTTGCAGTGGGCCGATGAAGGCCTCCTGGACTTCGTCGATGAGCTCGTCGACCGAGTCACGAGCGTGCCGCTGCTCGTCCTATGCAGCGCCAGGTCGGAGCTGCTCGAGCGGCGGCCAGGCTGGGGAGGAGGCAAGCGCAACGCCCTCACCATCTCCCTTGCCCCACTCTCGGACGAGGACACCGCTCGGCTCGTCGCCGTGCTCCTCAATCGCTCGGTTTTGCCGGCGGAGGAGCAGGTGCTCCTGCTGCAGCGGGCAGGTGGAAACCCGCTATTCGCGGCGGAGTACGCGCGCATGCTTGCCGGGGGAGCGCCGGCCGGGAATGCGATCCCGGAGACGCTACAGGGCATCGTCGCAGCTCGTATCGATTCGTTGCCGCCGGACGAAAAACAGCTGCTCCAGCAGGCGGCCGTGTTCGAAAAGGTCTTCTGGAGCGACGCGCTCGCCGCGCTGAGCGATCGCGACGAGCGAGCGCTGGAAGAGGCGCTGTACGCGCTCGAGCGGAAGGAGTTCGTACGGCGCGAGGCGCGATCGGCAATCGGGGGCGCAAGACAGTATGCGTTCGTCCACGTCCTCGTTCGCGACGGTGCCTACGGCCAGCTCCCTCGCGCAGCGCGATCTGGCGCTCACCGCCGCGTCGCCGACTGGATCGACTCGCTTCCTGCCGATCGCGCGGAGGATCGAGCAGAGATGCTGGCCCACCACCTTGTACAGGCCGTCGAATACGGGCGTGTCGCCGGCCTCGACGTCGAGGCACTCACTTTGAGGGCCTCGGCGGCGCTTCGCGACGCGGGCGACCGAGCCTGGTCGCTCGGCGCGCTCGGAGCCGCGCTCGAGCTCTACGAGCAGTCGCGCGCAATCGCGCCCACCGAGACCGATGACCCGTACCTCCTCTTGCGCATCGGCCGCGCACTCGCCAACGTTCGCGCCCAAGGGCACGAAGAGCTCGCGCAGGCTTTCGAAGCGCTGCGGGAGAGCGATCGGGCCGCGGCTGCGGAGGCCGAGCTTCTACGCGGGGAGGCCATCTGGCAGCGCGGCGACCAGGTTGGATCATTCGCGCATTTCGAGCGCGCCGCCGACATGGCGGCGGATTTACCTCCTTCGCGGCAGAAGCTGCTCGTGGTCTCGCAGGTCGCGCGCTTCCTGACGCTTGCGGGGCGCGTGCGCGAAGGGTTCGGAATCGTGGAGGAGGCGATCGTCATGGCTGAGGAGCTAGGCGACTCGGAGCTCCTCGCGGACTCGCTCAATACCCGCGGCGTCGCACGCGTGATGGCGGAGGACGGACGCTGGCGCGCAGACCTGGAACGAAGCCTTGCTCTCGCGCTCGAAGAGAAATCGTGGCGCGCCGCACGCGCATACATCAACCTCGCCCAAACGATCTTTCAAGACACCGGCGAACTCGCACGAGCGGAGGAACTCATGCGGGAAGGGCTTGCCTTCGCGGAGAAACTCGGAATCGGCCTCGCTGCTAGATGGTCGCGCAGCACCCTCGCGGAAATCATCTTCCACCAGGGGAACTGGAACGAGGCGCTGGCGCTTGCCGACGAGGAAATCGGAAACCCCGAGCCCCACTACATGCAGACGACGTGCAGGAGATATCGCGCGCTGATTCGCCTCGCGCGCGGAAATGAGGCTGATGCTGTGGAGGATATCGAGGCAGGTACCGCGCAGTCCCAAGCGATCCGCGACCCGCAAGACCTCGTGCCCGCGCTCGCATTTCGGGTCTTCTGCCTCACGCGCACCCGCGACCTGGAAGGCGCGAGCGCGTCGCTCCACGAGCTGACCGAGCTCCTCGCCGGCCTCGAGCAGGCGGAGAGATACGGCCCCCCTGCCGTGCTCATCGCCGATGCCCTGGTTGAGTTGAACCGCGAATCGGACCTTGATGCTCTGCGCCTCGCTCCAAAGAGCCCATGGCAGCGGGCGGCGATAGCGCTCATCGAGGGCGAGGTCGGTCGCGCGGCAAACGAGCTCGCGGCGATCGGGGCAAGGGCGTTTGAAGCGCTGGCGCGCCTTCGCGCAGCTCGAATGCTGCGTGAGCAGAGGCGCAACGCGGAGGCGGAAGCGCAGCTCAGGCAGGCGCTCGCCTTCTATCGCTCTGTCGACGCGACCGCCGCCGTTCGCGAGGGAGAAGCGCTCCTCACGGCGGCAAGCTGACTCCGACTTGCCACCCTTGGGATCCGCCTCTCCGTCAATGGTGGTGACGGAGGGTGGTCATCCCGTGCTTCGAGCTAGTCTGGCGGACAAGCTCAGAGCGGCGAAGACGCTGAACGGCAAGAACGTCCGCATCCGCCTGTCCGGCTCGAACGTCTTCGTCAGCAAGGCGAAGGTGACGAGGCCGGACGTGATGGCGTCGAACGGCGTCATCCACGTCGTCAACCGCGTCCTCATCCCGCCGGCGCGGTAGCCGGCACTGCTGACGTTCCATCGAGGCTCCCGCTGCTGCGCGCCCGCGCGGCGGCGTGGGCCTCTCGCCGCTGCAGTGCTCGACGGCACCGAGCACGGCGAAGCGGACTTGACGGGCGCAGTCGTGGCGTGCGAGATTGCTTCTGCCAAGTCCCTGCGGGCCCTCGGGTTCGTAGGGACTCGGCACTTGAGGAGCCACCCGCGCAACCGGCCTCACGCTCCCCACAGAGTCTTTAGGCGCTCGAACCTTCGGGCCGCTCCCTCGCCGAGAAGGACTCGTCGCTCGAGGACCTCGGCCTTGCGGTGGGCGCCTTGGCCGACCTTCGGAACGGGAACGGTGCGGCGAGGCATGTTCGTGCTGAAGCGGGTTTATCCATTTTGGGGGTACTCTGCCGCGGCTATCGGTAGAAAGGGGTCGAAATGAGCAGGCTTTTGGTTGCGTTCGCGTGCGCATGCGCGGCGCTTTTGATCAGCGGTCGGGCGGAGGCGGCGACGTGCGCGTACGACCCGGCGACCCGGACGGTGACTGATGCGCTGTCGGCGTATGACTCGGACTCGCTCTATGTCGGCGCCGGCGGGACGATCCAGTCGGCGTGGTCGGGAGCCTGCGGAACGGCGACGACCGCGAACACCGATCGGATCGTCGTCACGGGATCGCCGACGGGAGCGGAGTCGCTGTCCATCTCCGAGCACAACGGAGCGTTCGCGAAGAGCAGGGGGCCGAAGAAGGCGCGCGACATCCCGATCAGCGTCGATCTGGGCGGGTGGGATCCGAACTTCTTTTCCGTCGACACTCTGGCCATCGAGGGGTCGCCGGCGAACGACGCGATCGCGATCGGAACGGCTGGCGTGGCGCTGAACACGAACGGGAGCCTCGACGTCGCTGTGACCAATGACCCTCAGCTCACCGTTGACGGTCAGCTGGGCAACGACACGATCACGGCTCAGGGCGGTTACGGATCCGGAGCGCAATACGCGAGCCTGCAGCAGCTGCGGATCTTCGGTGTCAGCGAGCGTGACTCCGGCGGCATCGGTGAGACGAACAAGCTCACCGGCCGCAACGGGCGCGACTACCTCGTCGGCGGCGGCACCGGGCTGCAAACGCTGGTCGGGCTCGCGGGCGACGACGCGCTCGTCGCCGAGAACGGCTACTTCGCCGGCGGCCCGGCGACAATGGACGGCGGCGACGGGAACGACACGCTCGGCGGCGCCGACTTCGACGACACGCTCAGCGGCGGCGCGGGCGATGACAACCTCAACGGTGGGGGCGGCGACGACGTCCTGAACGGCGGAGACGGCGCCGACACACTCGACGGCTCGTCCGGCCGCGACACCGTCAACGGGGGCGCCGGGAACGACTACATCACCGCGACCGACAGCGAGGCCGACACGATCGACGGCGGCGCCGATCTCGACCGCGCCTACTACGACGCGAGCTTTGACTCGGTACTGAACGTCGAGGAGCAGTTCCCGCAATAAACGACCACAAGGGGCGGCGGCTGCGGAAAGCTCGCCGCCCCTTTATAAGCCGTCCCACTTCACGTCGTAGCTCCAGTCGCTGCGCGGCAGCCGGGCGCATCGCCTCAAGGAGCCGAGCCGTCCACCGCTCGCCGTGCGCTAGGGCGGCCCGAGGTGTAACGGTCGGGCGCGAGGGGATTGCAGAGGAAGTGGAGGGGACTGGCGCTCCCCCCGACGCAAGCGTCGCCCCCTCCTGACGGGCCGTGCCCCCCACAGCCCGTCTCGGGATTTCACCGATTGACTCGTCAATCAAACGCTGCGGCAAAGCCGCTTGAACCCGACACTGCCCGCAGCTCGACCTATGCAGCAGCCTTCAACTCAGCCTGAGCGTTAACCCGCCCAGGCGATGGTGGCGTAGATGGAGAAGTCTCCGCCGGCGAGGCTTATGCCGATCCAGCTCGCAGTAGCGACTGAACCGCCAACGAGCGCACGCAGTAGCGCTAGTACGCTTTTGCAGCTCGTTCGGGCGAGCGCGGCAGCCCGCAGATCGCGAGGGCGATGGCCGCGCTCATGCTCCGGGCGCCGCGGCCATGGTCCTCATCGTCAGCGGCGCCGGGCGAGGTAGACGCCAAGGATGCAGAGCGCGCCCCCGGCGAGGGCGAGCATGGGCGGCGTCTCGCCGAGCAGCGCCCAGCCGAACACGATCGCGACGACCGGGATCAGGTATGACAGCGACGCCAGTCGTCCAGCTGTCATGCGTCGAAGGGCGTAGGCGTGGGTGGCGAAGCCGAGGGCGGTGGGGCCGAGTCCGAGGTAGACGATCCAGCCCGTGCCGGCAGCGCCAGCGTCTTCGAGTTCGCGCAGCAGCTGGGGCGCGAACGGGAGGCAGGCGAGTGTCCCGGCAGCGCAGCCGAGCCAGGTGACCTGGAGCGGCGTGACGCGCGCTAGGACGGACTTCTGGATCACGACGGCGGTCGCATAGGCTGCGGCGGCGACGATCAGCAATGCGAAGCCGAGGCCGCTGCGCGAGCTGTCGGATTTCGCGAGCCCGATCAAGACGACGCCCGCGAAAGCGACGGCGCAGCCGGCAAAGAGCCAGCGCGGGAAGCCTTCGCGCAGGAAGACTCCGGCGAGGACGGCGATCAGGATCGGCCCGGTGTTGATGATCATCGCCGCGGTGCCGGCGTCGACACGCCGCTCGGCGGCGTTGAGGGTGAAGCTATAGACGCCGAGCCACAAGACACCGAACACGGCGAGACGCAGCAGATCGCCGCGCGCCGGCAGCGGTTCACGCCAGATGTAGGCCGCCGTGCCGAGGACGACGATGCTGACGAGCAGCCGGCCGAGAGCGAGCGCGCCGGGAGAGAGCGTCTCGCCGGCGGCGCGGATGGCGACGAACGCGGATCCCCATAGGGTCACGGTCACTAGCGCGGCGGCGAGTGCGGGCATGTCGGTCCGGGCCGCCGGCTGCTCGACTGCGATGCGCGTGCTCATCGCACTCCTGTCGCCGGGGCCGGCGGCGTTTCGGCGATGGCCAGCGTCGGCGCTGCCGCGGCGCGGTTCGGGCTCGGCGTCAGCCGGAGAGCTGCCGGGATCTGGCGCTCGAGCGCGAGCGCGCCGACGGCGGCAGCGGCGGCGACGGCTGCCGAGGCCAGCATCGCCGTCGGCGGCGACACGCTTAGCAGCTGCGCCGCGAGCGTCGGTGCCAGCGCCAATCCGAGCCACCAGGACAAGCCGATGACTGCCATGTAGCGGCCGCGCAGCGCGGCCGGGGCGAGGTCGGCGACGAGTGGCATCAGCACCGTCGTGTGCAGGCACTCGCCGAGTGCGACGACGATCGCCGAGGCGAGCAGCGCGGCTGCGGCGATGCGAACGTCGACGAAGCCGGCGGCGACGACGATCAGCGAGGCGGCGACGAAGGCGATTGCGCCGAGCGCCATCGTGACAGCGCGTCGTCGTCCTTCGGCGAGTCGTGCGGCCGGGATCTGTGCCAGGACGACCGTGATGGCGTTCGCGAGCACCATGAAGCCGATCAGCCTCGTGCTGATGCCGATCTCGCCTCGCGCGTAGGCGGGGACGATCCACGAGAACACGCCCCAGCCGACTGCAATGACGCCGACGTTGATCGCCGCAAGCCGGACGAACGGCCGATCGCGGAGAACGACGCGGTAGCCACCGGGTAGCGGCTCCGGCCGGGCGTCCTCGCGCACGCCGACGGCGAGGATCAGCGCGTACATCACATACGTCAGCGCATTGATCAGGAAGAGGACGACGAATCCGTTCAACCCGCGAGTTGCGACGAGGCCGCCGAGCACACCGCCGAGGCCGATGCCAAGGTTCGAGGCGACGCGCGAGACGGCCGCGGCGCGATGCCGCCGCTCCGGGCCGACCAGCGACGCGACCAGTGCCGATTGGCTCGGCTGCAGGCCGCCGTTACCGAGTCCGGCCGCAGTCGCCGCGATGAACGCTTTCAGCGGTGTGTCGGCGAATGCCAGGCCGGCGAAGCCGGCGCCGAGGGCGAGAAGGGAAGCGGCGGCTATGGCGCGTGCTCCGACGTGGTCGATCAGCGGTCCCGCGATGGGCGCGCCGACGACTGCCAGTCCGGTGACGACGCCGACGACGAGACCGGCGACGGCGAGGCTGAAGCCGCGGCCGTCGTGCAAGTAGATGACCTCGAATGGCATCACGCCGCCCCAGCCGAAGTAGTTCAAGAAGACGCCGAGCTGGACGAGCCACAGGCTGCGCGGGAGCCCGAGACCCAGCCTGGCCGTACGGTCTCGGAGCGTCGGCGCGCTAACGCCATGGGCGCGAGCCATCAAGCCTGCCTTTCGCTGTGGTGGGCTACCGGCCGGCCGCGTGGACGACCGACCGACTCACTTCCGAGACGATGGAGCCTCCCGCAACCGGAGAGTCAAGGCCGGGGCCGCATACGTCCTCGCCCGCGTTCTGTAGCGGCTTCCACGCCGCGTCACGCCACCCACGATGTGTGGAAGACGGGCCAGCCGATCTCGACGCGGTGCTGCTCTTCGTCTGTGGTGTCGAACGAGCTGACGACGTAATCCTCCCGGATCGGCCCCTTCACGCCGATCGCGCGCTCGGCGACGACGGCGCCGAGAGCGGCATACGTGCGGTCGGCGTCTTCGACCGAGCCGACGTGGACGGCGATCGCGTACTCGACGCGTGGCAGCCGCAGCCGCTCGGTGCGGCCGCCCGGGTCCGTCGCCGACTCGACTGGAACCACGGCGACGATCTCGCCGAACTCCTCCTCGAGCAGCTCGCTCGAGAACAGCGCCGCATCGGCACCCGCCCGCCGCGCATCCGTCTCGTGCACGGCGGAGCGCAGCTCAGCAAATGTGCGCTGGAGCCAGTCGAACACCTCCGCGTGCGCGACTTCGTCACGGATCGCGAGCGTCTCGGTCGGGCCGCTCACGCGATAGTCGACGGCGATCGCCGGCGGACGCTCCTCATCGAGTAGCAGGCGCAGCGACTTCACCGTTTCGCGCGTGTGCTCCAGCTCACCCTCCATCCGGCGCAGGTGGGCGCTGATCGCGGCATTGCGGGCGCCCACGTCGGGAGCCTCGATCACCGCTCGCACCTCGTCGAGAGGCATGCCGAGCTCGCGCAGACGCCGGATCACCTGTGCCGTCGGCACTTGCGTCAACTCGTAGCGGCGGTACCCAGTCGCGGAATCGATCTCGGCCGGCGGCAAGAGACCGACCTCGTGGTAGTGACGCAGCGCCTTGACGCTCAAGAACGTCATCCGCGAGAAGTCACCGATCGTGACGAGCGTGCGCACCGGGCAAGCATGAAGCCTCCGGTTACGGGAGAGTCAAAGTGGGCGAGATGACGTCGCTCAGAGTTGGGTCTGCGCGTGGGATGCAGGCTGAACGCCCAAGACGGCCGCAGACGGGCACCGCGACAAGGCAGGGCGCCGCGGCGCTGGTGGCTACGGCGGCGCCGCTACTCGGCAGCAGTTTTCGGGGCGCCTCCTTAGTTGGCGTCAGACCAGGCCGGCTGCAATGTGGCGATGGGCGCCGGTCCTGTGTGGGAGCGGCATTTGCGGGATTCGACATCGAGTAGGACGATTCGCCCGATGAACGCGGTGTCGATCGTGATCGGGCGCGATGTAGAGCTAGCCGCTTTGCGTGAGTGCGGGAATCGGCAAGACCAAGTTGTGGCACGCGGGCGTCGAACTCGCTCGTCGCACCAGGTTCTCGCGGCGCGGGCCGCCTCGTCTGAGGCGGAGTTTCCATTTGCCTCGCTCTCCGACCTGCTCGGCGAGCGGGCGGCGCGGGTCCTGCCGAAGCTGCCACTGCCTCAGCGGCGCGCACTCGAGGTTGCACTCCTCCTCGCAGAGCCAGGTGAGCACGCCCCGCCCCCGCGCGCGATCGCGACAGTGTTTCTCAACGCGGTGCGATTTGCTCGCTGCGGAGGCTCCCGCGCGTAGGGCGGCAAGCAGCTCTGCGCACCTGTTCGCCCCTACTGCGTTTCGCCCTCGCGCGCCTCGCCCCGCCAGGCGCCTGGTTCTTCGGCGCGGTTCTCGATCAGCTGCTTGAACCGCTCGAGATCGCCGCGTACCTGACGCTTGACGAACGCCAAGGAGATCCGCCCGCGAGGTTCTCCGCGGTTGACTCACCTTCGACATCCATCTGGACGCTGACGCGCGTCTGACCGTCGGCGACCGGCTCGATGTGACGACGGCGTCGTTCTTGACCGCGCCCTCGTTCGTGCCCCTCTTCGCTCAGCGCGGGATTCGCGATGCAACTCCGCGCCGCTGACGCGCCGATCTGGTCTTAACTTGACTAGTTAGTAAATAACTAGTAGTGTGCTTGCTATGGGCACTGATGACGCCACACCAGCCACGCCGGCTTGGCGGAGCGCGTCCCGCTCCTCGCTCGGCCTGATCATGCTGTGGCAGCTGTTCGACGGCCCGAAGCACGTCTACGGGATCCAGAAGCTGCTCGCGCAGCAGGGCAAGGACCGGGTCGTCAACGTGCGCTCGCGCGCAAGTCTGTACCAGGCGCTGGAGCGGCTGACGCGGCTCGGACTCGTGGAGGTGCACGAGACGGTGCGCCGCGAGGGGTATCCCGACCGCGTCGTCTACGCGATCACCGAGTCCGGTCGCGCGGCCGCCCGGGAGTGGTTGCGCGAGATGCTGCGATCCGCGGGGAACGAGTACCCGGAGTTCATCGCCGCAGTCTCGATCCTGTTCGGGCTCGTGCCCGAAGACGCGCGCGCGCAGCTCGAGCAGCGGGCCCAGGCGCGCGCCGTCGAGCTCGCCGAGACAGAGACGCAGCTGACGGCCTACCCGGACCTGCCGCGCCTGTTCCTGCTCGAAGAGGAGTACCGGCGGGTGATGCTCGCCGCCGAGCTCGCGTGGCTGCGCGGCGTGATCGCCGACCTCGAGGAGGGCCGACTGACCTGGAGCGAGGAATGGCTGCAAGAGATTGCCGCCGCCTTCGCGCAACAAGACGAGACGAAGGAGGAACCAGATGACGGTGGTGATTGAGGCGCGAAGGCTCGAGAAGCGATTCCGTAAGACCCAGGCGCTCGCCGGGCTCGACCTGATCGCCGAGGAAGGCGGGGTCGTGGCAGTTCTCGGCCCGAACGGGGCCGGTAAGACAACGTTCGTCCGCGCCCTTGCCACGCTGCTCAGGCTCGACGCCGGGACGCTGCATGTGCTCGGGCACGACGTACGCCGGGAGTCGGGGCGGGTGCGTCGGCTGATCGGCCTGGCGGGACAGTTCGCTGCGGTCGAGCCGGCGATGAGCGGCCGGGAGAACCTGGAGATGGTCGCCCGGCTCTACGGCCAGAACAGGCGCACCGCGCGCGCGAGTGCATGCCGCGTCCTCCAACAGCTCAACCTCGAGGAGCCCGCCGACCGGCTCGTGCGCACCTACTCGGGCGGCATGCGCCGGCGGCTCGACCTCGGCGCGAGCCTGGTTGGACAGCCGCGCCTGCTGCTCCTGGACGAGCCGACGACCGGACTCGACCCGCGCAGCCGCATCGAGCTCTGGGACGCGATTCGGAACCTCGTCCGGGTTGGCACGGACGTCCTGCTCACCACGCAGTACCTGGAAGAGGCCGACCAGCTCGCAGGGCGCATCGTGATCGTCGACCACGGCCGGACGATCGCCGACGGCACGCCCGCCGAGCTGAAGCAGCGAATCGGCGGCAAGGTGGTCGAGCTGCACGCACGTGAATCCGCGCAGCTCTTCACGATCGCGGACGCGCTCGGCTGGCTCGGCCCGGGCGAGGTGCTGATCGACGAGGGGACGCGGCGAGTTACCGTCGGGATCGACGGCGTGGTCGATGGACTCACAGCCGCCCTTCGAGCCGTCGAGGACGCGGGAGTCGAGGTCGATGACATCGCCCTGCGCCAGCCGACCCTCGACGAGGTGTTCCTCGCCCTCACCGGTCACGACGCAAACGACACCGACCGCCGGGCCGTCGCGGCCTGAGCAGAGAAAGGATGACGTCAGATGACGACGATCGCGCACAGCCTCGACCGCCAGCTCGAACGCGGAACGACGGGGCTCTTGTCGAGCACGCTCACGATCACCCGCCGCGCCGCTCTGCGTTACGTGCGAACGCCGCAGCTCATCGTGATGGCAACCGTGCAGATGTCCCTCTTCTTCCTGATCTACCGGTACATGTTCGGGGGCGCGATCCGCTCGGGCGCGATCCCCTACGTTGACTACCTCGTACCCGGCTTCGTCGCCACCGGCGTGCTCTTCTCCGGCATCGGCGCCGCGGTCGCGACCGCCGAGGATCTCGACCAGGGATTCGTCGACCGGCTGCGCTCGCTGCCGATCCCACGCAGCTCCGTGCTCGTCGCTCGCGCTCTCGCGGACACCGCGATCCTCACGCTTGCTTCGGCCGTCACCGTTGCGATCGCCTTCGCGGTCGGCTTCCGCCCGCGCGGCAGCGTTCTCGAGGCGCTTGCCGCCTTCGGGTTTGTCGTCGCGTTCGGCTTCGCGTTCGAGTGGCTGTTCGTGACGATGGGGCTCCTTGCCGGCAACGCGCAGGCCGCGCAGGGAATGGGGATGATCGTGTTCCCGCTCGCCTTCATCTCGAGCGCGTACGTTCCCGTCGCCTCGATGCCGGGCTGGCTGCAGGCCTTCGCCGAGCACCAGCCGCTCACCCCCATGGTCGACGCGGTCCGGGCGCTGACGCTCGGCCCACGGGCCCAGCTCGAGCTCGGCCATCCCTCCTCCTACTACGTCGCCCGCGCGCTTATCTGGGCGGCCGCGATCTTGGCCGTCTCGGCACCCCTAGCGGTCGCCAAGTACCGCCGCGGCTAGCGCACTCGATCCCTCACAGACGAAAGGAGCCTCACTGTGACTGCCACGGAAACGGACAGCGTCCAGATCCGCGCCCAGAACCGTTCGGCGAAGTACCTCGGGGACTGGACGACCGCGCGCCGGTTCGACGTACGCGCCTCGCGCGGCCTACTCGTTCTCGACCTGCTCTTGCCGCGGATCGAGCCGGGCGAGATCAAAATCATGTTCGACATCGACCACGCGGCCGTCAAGCTGTTAGTTCCCAAGGACGCGAGCGTCGACCACGCCGACCTGCGCCGGGTCGGCGGCGGCCGCGTCAAGGATTGGACCGGCAGTAGCTCTTCCGGCGGCCGCCGGATTAAACTGGTCGGCGAGATGCGCGACTCCGAGGTGCGGGTGCACCGAGGAGGCGTTGCGATCCTCTCGTTGCTCGGCTCGCGCCGACAACGCGCGCACGTCTGCAAGGCTTACCGCAACGGCCGCCTCGGCCAAGTTGTCTGACGCCACGCCGGTGCAGCCGCCCTCGTTACCGAGCGTCGCCGCCCGAGCCGATGAAGAGCCGGCCGACCGTGCGGTCCGGGTCTCGACGCTCGAGCTCTTCTTCGACCTCGTTTTCGTCTTCACGCTGACACAGTTCACTCGGCTGCTCGCCGAACAGCCGGACGCGATCGGCCTGGTCAAGGTCGTGCTGCTCTTCTCGGTTGTCTGGTACGCCTACGACTCCTTCGCCTGGCTCACCAACGCGCTCGCCCTCGACGTCGTCGCCTACCGGTTGCTCCTGCTCGAGGGGATGGCGGGTTTCCTCGTTATGGCACTGGCCATCCCGTCGACGTTCGCCGGCGGCGGCGTCGCCTTCGGCGTCGCCTACCTGGTCGTCATCGCTCTGCACAGCGGCCTCTACATTCGAGCCACCTCGGCAGCCGAGGCGCGGGCGATGCGCGCCATCGCACCGTACAACCTGCTCGTTGCGCTGCTCGTGCTCGTCGGGGCTCTCGTTGGCGGTCAAGCCCAATGGGTGCTGATGATCCTGGCGGCGGCAGCTCTGTGGTCGTCGATCTTGTTCATCTCGCTCGAGGGCTTCCAGGTCGCAGCCGCGCACTTCGTCGAGCGACACGGCCTACTCGTGATCGTCGCGCTCGGTGAGTCGGTCGTCGTGCTCGGAGCCGGCGCCAACCACGCCCACGTCGGCCTCGACCTCGTCCTCATCGCGGTCCTCGGACTTGCCCTCAGCGCCACCCTCTGGTGGATGTATTTCGGCGATGAACAGCGGATCGAGCACGCGATGCTCTCGGCACCCGCCCCGCAGCGACCGCGACTCGCGCTCATCGTCTACGGGTACCTGCATTACTTCCTGCTACTCGGGATCGTCTTGCTCGCCGCCGGACTCAAGAAGGCAATTCCGGATCCGCTCGGCCCCCTCAGCTTCTCGAGCGCCGCGCTGGTCGCGGGCGGCATCGCTGTATTCGCGGCGGCCGATGCCGCGCTGCTCCAAGTACTCGGCATCGCCCGCAGCTGCTCGCGAGTCGCCGCGAGCACAGCAGCGCTCGCTACGATCCCGCTCGGACCCACGCTCTGCGCAGCCGCACAAATCGCTGCCTTGGTTGCGATCGTCGCGGGCGCAATCGCCTGGAGCGCCCGTCGCGTTCTCGTCGGCGGGATCCGGCCAGCTACGGGTCGCTCGTGACGCCGCCGTATGAGCAGCCGGGCGCTGAGATCGCCTTCTGGGCGCTGTTCGGCCTCTTCGCGGTCGGTGAATGTGCGCTGCGCGTCCGAAGCCGCTTCAACGAAGGCGGAACACCGGTAGAGCGGTGGAGCCTGGCGGTCGTCGTCGCTGCGGCCGTCGGCGGGATGGCGGGCGGAATCGAGGTGGCGAGCTGGAGCCGAGCAGCGATCGGCTCCGGCCGCTGGGGACTGTTCATCGTCGGACTCGTGTTGATGGCCGCCGGCATCTTCGTACGGCAGTGGGCGATCTTCACGCTCGGCCGCTTCTTCACGGTCGACGTTCGGGTACAGGCGGATCAGACGGTCGTCGCGCGCGGCCCCTACCGCTGGGCCCGGCATCCGTCCTACAGCGGGCTCTTGATCTTCTTCGTCGGCGTCGGGCTCGCCCTCAGCAACTGGGTGTCGCTCATCGTCCTCGCGCTCGTCCCGACGGTCGGACTTCTCGTACGCATCCGCTCCGAGGAGCGAGCGCTGCTGCGCGCGTTCGGCGACGACTATCGCGAGTATGCCGCCACGCGCCGGCGCCTCTTTCCGGGGGTCTGGTAAGGCATCGAACTGGACCGTCGCCCTACGCTTACCGGCGCGGATCGGCTTGCAGCAGTCGTTAGTCACCTCGGGCGGACGCGTATCAGCATGGCGGCGCCATCGCCGCCGATCTCGGCCCCGACCTCTTCCGATGAGCGTCTTTGGCAGACCGTGAGCAGGACGTGATGCGAGACCTCGGCTCGACCCGCCGGCTCGTAGGTGATCGTCCGTTCCGAATCCGTTCTCGCGCCTCGACTAGCTCCGGCGGCTTCGTCCTCGGTTGCTCCGAGCGGGATTGCGCGTACGGAGCTGTCATCGCAGGAGCTCGCGCAGGTGGCGTCGCGTGCCGCGCGGTGTTCGGCAGATCGACGTCGAGGTCGGCCCCTCCGCGTCAGAGACGGAGCCTCCGCGACCGATGTTGTGGGTCAAGGAACAACTCTGGATGCGTGCGGACGTTTACCGTACGCGCGTGGGGTTCCGCGTCGTCGGTCCTGATGAGCTGGAGTGGACGACGCGGCCGCACGGTCCGGGCGAGCCCGCGCGGCACGTCGCCGAGCTGAGCGAGCTTGCGGGGTTCGCGCATACGCGCGGAAATCTCTGGCGTTACGAGCCGGGGGCGAAGGGGCGTCGCCACCGGCATCCGCTTCAGGAGGAGACGTTCGTGGTTTTGGCTGGCGCGCTCTCGATGTACCTCGGCGATCCGCCGCAGCGGGTGGATGTGCCGGCGGGCGCGTTGATCCACGTTGAGCCGGGGACGGCGCTTCAAACGGTGAACCACGGCGACGAGGATCTCATCGTCTACGCGTATGGGACACCGCCCGAGCGAGAGCAGGCGGAGATCCTCGACTCGGCCGTGTAGCGAATCAGCCGCGACGCTCGCACGATCGCGAGCGGCTGGGCTTCAGCGGCGGCTTCGGCTGCGGGGCGAGGCGGTCGATGAACAGGTCGAGCAGGAACTCGAGGACCCCGCTTGCGGGTCGGACACGAGCTCGAACTCGGGGGAGCTCGGCTCCAGCTACACGCCGACCCTACGATGCTCGCGCGGCTCAGGCAGGCGCTCGCCCGAGCGCGACTCGTCCTGCTCGCGCCTTAAAGCCCGCACGCCGCCGTCGCAAGAGCCCTCTGCGCCAGCGTGGCGTCATTGCGTACTCATACGAGCCACGCGGGACGAACGGTCAAAGAAGAGCAGCCGCGTAGAGAACCTCCACCGGAAGAGCCAACTCGGCGAACCCGTCAACCAATCTGACAATTCTCGCCCTCAATCCGTACGTCGGCCGGGCCGCCTTCCACGTCACCTGCGGGCCGCCCGGCCGTGACGTCGACAATCCGGCGCGAGCGTGTGCCGCTCTTGCCGTGCACCCGCGGCTCCTCACGAATCCGACGCCTTTCACCTGCCCGCACCTCGGTGAGCGGTAGCCGCGCCATATAGGCGAAGACTTGACTGGCGCGTCGCGGCGTGCGAGATTGCTCTCGCCAAGTCCCTGCGGGCCCTCGGGTTCGTAGGGACTAGGCATTTGAGGGGCGAGAAAGCCGCGGCGGTCGTTCAGGCGTTCGGGGTTCGGGCTCCGGCAGGTCGGCGCGCAGCGGCACCTCCTGCGGCGGCCGGCCGATCGTTTCCGACCAGTCGGTAAACGCCTCGCCGTCACGGCCGACGTGCTCGACTGCTCCGCCGATTGCAAGCAGGATGCAGGGTTTGTCGCCATGGTTGAGTAGCTCGCGCCGCGTCGCCGGTGGCACCCGGATCAGCTGACCTTCGGCGAGCTCGAGCTCGTCGTCCTCGAATGCGACCGTCAGCGACCCGCGCAAGACGAAGTACACCTCCTCCTGCTCCCGGTGGCGATGGATCCGGCTTCGCTGGCGGGGCTGCAGCGTGATCTTGTTCAAGTCGAAGCCTATGACTCCGAGCGGGCGCCGCAGCAAGACGAAGCGCTCGCAAGCGTCCCACTCGATGGCCGTGACGTTCACGTCCGCGGGCATGGCTTGTGGCAATAAGGGAGGCCTCGTTCTGCGGTTCGCGCTGCTCGCGAAGGCCTAACGGAGTAGTGGGTACGAGGGCGCGGGCGCGCCCTAGTGCTCCCCAAACCTGTTCCCCAAGTTCGCCGCGTCACGGGCGCGATCGGATACATGCCCTATTTGCAGCGAGTTTCGACTGTCCCGGCCACGGCCGCCTCTCCGAGACCCTCCTTTCCAGGGTGGTGTTCTATGTGCTCGGGTGAGACAACAAAAACCGCCGCTGTGCGGCGGTTTTAAGCCCTCTCCCGGGCTCTAACCGGGGACCGCCTCCGTACCGTGGAGGCTTCGCGTTGCGACTGGTGCCGCCGGAATCGCGCTCGCGAAGCCGTTTCCCCTGCATTCTCTGCGGTGCAGGCGCTACGCATCACCCGCCACGGAGACCCCTGAGTCGCCCTTGGAATCCTCGGACCTTCCCCAGAACGCATCCCCAACGGCGGCTCGGCTACGTCGCTGGTCATGCGCGTCGCCGAGCGCGTACTCCATGGTCCCTGCGCGCTCAACTCTTCCAGAGGTGGGAGGCTCAGTACCGTGAAGATGCGGTGCAGTCGATCATCGAGGTCGACAACGGGCTCAAAACACGCGGCCGATGATCGGGTGGGGCCTCGGCCTCCGACTCCTCCAGCCGAGCTTTTTCAGGCATGTGCATCAGTTGCCGTGCGGACCAGAGAGCTGTCGCCTCGTCACCGCATTGGACTTCTGCTCGCAGATGGTGGTGGCGAGGCGGAATGGGAACGACCCCATCCTTGTGAGCCAGGCAAGGCTGCGGCGCATCCCGCAGAGCGCTGATCCGAGGGGAAGGGACGAGCTGGAGTCGACGCGCCGGGGGCCTCCGCTAGCGGAGGCGACCTCGCAGACGCCGTCCTTTCCATGCGCTCCGAGCGGCGAGTAGGTTGCACGCCGCCAGAGACGCGACTCGGCCGCTGCTCACGTCTTGATCACTCAAGCTGCTCGGCGAAGAGAACGACCCCGAGCGCTGTCGCGGCGGCGCCGATCCACACCGTCAGGGCCACCGCGACGCGGGACGGCGTGGCCGGGAGCGCGGAGAGCACGATGCCGTGCAGGAAGACCGGGATCTTCGTCAGCGCGGTCGCGAGCGCGAGCAGGCCGAGCGCGCCGGCCGCGATCACACGTGCGTCGCGCGAGCCGCGCGCGATCACGGCGAGGCCGACGAGCGCGAAGACGGCCTCGTTTCCGGCCTCCACCCACCGGCCCTCGGAGGCGTTCGAGGCAAACGCGAACGACGCGGCCGTCGTGCACGTGCCTGTGCCTGCGAGGACGCCGAGGACGATCGCCGAACGCTCGAGCGCCGCGCGCCGGAGGAGGACGAGCGCCGTCGTGGCGGCGAACGGGAGGCCGAGCGCGAGCCACGGCCAGACCGGCGGCGCGTGAGCACGGAGGAGCTCGCCGGCGAGTCGAGCCTGCCGCCCGTCGACGAGGAGCGGGATCGTCCACCGCCCACGGTCGAGCCCGGGCGGGAGGCCGCGGACGCGGGCGTCGTGCCAGACGAACGAGCGGCCGCTCTTGTGCCGCGGCGTAAGACGAAGCGCCGCAGCCGTCGGCGAGTTGAGGATCGTCACGCCCGCGTCGTCGATGCGCAGGAACGGCTCGTCGCCGTAGCCGAGCACGGTCACCGAGTGGCCCTGCTGCACCGAGAGACGAACGGCGCGGTCGCCGAGGTAGACGTGCGCGGTCAGCGGCAGGCGCGTCGGGAACACGCGGACGCGGTAGTCGACAGCGACGGAGCCCGTGCGGACATGCGCGCTCGCAGGCGCGGGCGCGCCGAGCGCGACGAGCGCAGTGAGAAGCGGAAGGGCTTTCTGGAGCGATGCGGCCCGCGGCGACGAACGCGGCATGCGCACGGGCAGCTTTTACTGCACGGACGGCCCGGCTGCGGCCGTCAGTGTGCGTGGGCGTGCGCGTCTGCGAGCTGGCGGTCGCGGAGGTGGAGGGCGAGCGCCGCGGCGAGGGCGGTGGTGATCGGCATCGAGGCGATCAGGCCGATCGAGCCGACGAGGGTGGCGACGACCTCTTCGGCGACGGATTCGCTGTTGATGGCGTCGGTGAAGGTGCTGCCGCCGATCGAGAAGATGAGCAGCACGGGCAGCGAGGCGCCCGCGTAGGCGAAGACGAGCGTGTTCACGGTCGCGGCGATGTGGTCGTGGCCGACGGCGAGCGCGCCGGTGAAGAGCCGCTTGAAGCCAAGCGCAGGGTTGGCGCGCCGGAGCGCGATCACGGTCGAGGCCTGGCTGACGGTGAGGTCGACGAGGACGCCGAGCGCGCCGATCACCATCCCGGCCAGGAGCAGGCCCTGGAGCGAGACGCGGGTCGCGGCGCTGAGGTAGAGGGCCTCCTCGGAGGAGGTGCCGGCGAGGTGCGCGAGATGGGTGAAGGCCTCGGCGAGGCCGACGGCGAGGAGCAGGGAGAGACCGGTGCCGAGCCAGGCGGCGATCGCCTTGGCGCCGAAGCCGTAGCAGAGCGGCATCGTGACGAGCATGACGGCGAAGGAGCCGAGGACGGCGACGCCGACGGCGGAGTGCCCGTGCAGGATCGCCGGGATCAGGAACTCGACCACGATCAGGAGGCTGGCGATCAGCCCGATCAGCGCGCGCAGGCCGTGCAGGCGGCCGGTGGCGACGAGCAGCACGGCGAAGCCAAGGGCGAGCCAGAGCATCGGCAGGCGGCGGTCGAAGTCGGCGAACGAGTAGGGCGCTGTCCGGCCCGCCGCGACGCCGGGGGGCGGCGGGGGCGTCTTGAAGACGCGGATCCGGTCGCCCGCGGCGAGGCCGGCGAACCCGGTCGTGCCGGCGATCAGGAGCGCCATGGTCTTCCCGCGGTCGGCACCCTCGGTGAGGGTCGCGCGCACCGTGCGGCAGCCGGCGGCGCCGGCGATCGCGCAGGGCGTGCGGACGACGGAGACGACCTTCGCGGCGAGCGTCTTCTGCGTTGTGATCGAGCGCGGGCGGGGGACGCTTCCGTGCGGCCAAAGAGCCACGAGTCCGGTGATCGTCGCCAGGACCGCGACCACGGAGGCGAGCACCATCAGGTTGACGGTCAACGACCGGCTCAACCCGGAGAGGCTGACAGCCGCCACGGACGGATCGAGCTGGCCAGGCGCGGGTGAGGGAGAATGTGTCGGCGCCGAAAGTCGGTGGCCTAGAGGTCGGGCGACATCAACGTCTCGGCGCTACCCCAACGGATGCCGCCTCGCGGGGCAGCCGGTAAGAATTGCCGGGGCGGCCCTCTTTTCCTCCCCTGGGAGAGGGCGCCGCCCCAATCTGCATGCCAGGACGCGCGGCTTCCCTAGGTCACCCGCGCGCCCACGGGTACGCGCCGCGGTAGTCGAGCTCCGAGGCGACGCTGCCGCGGATCGCAAACACGCGCACGGAGTGGTCCTGCCCCTCCGCGGGCAGCAGCGTGCGAGGTAGCTCGAAGCGGAAGCGGCTCTTGTCGAGGCTTCCCTTGTCGAGGAAGCGAAGCGGCCGGAGGTCGTTCGCTGCCCCGGCGAAGATTGCCTTGCCGTCCGTAAAGACGACCAGCGAGTCGACGAGCCGGTGGCCCTTCCGCGTGGACGCGAGGCCCTTGAACGCGTATCCGCCTGCGGTCTTCGCGGCCTGCACCGTCCCGGCGATCGCCGACGGATCGATCCGGATCCGCTTTCCCTCCGTCGATTCGATGTCGGTGTCGCGCAGGACGAGGTTGAGGTCGCCGCCGCGCAGCTCCTCCAGGCTGGAGCCGCGCACCGCGAAGACGTCGACCGCGTTCGAGCCTGGCCGCAGCGAGCTCTCGGGGACGAAGGTCGCGAGGCGGATCTGGCCCTGGTCGAGGTGCGTCCGCGTGACCGAGGCGATCGTCCCGTTCACGGCGATCGCGAGGTCGAGCTGCGCGCCGTGCGTTCCGGTGACCGAGCCGGAGACGTGCGTCGGTACGAAATCAGTGGAGGGATCGACCGCCGCGTAGTACGAGCGGCCGTCGATCCGGACCGTCGCCTTCGGGCTCGGCCGCACCGACAGGATCGACACCTTCCGGCCCACGAGCTGCGGGTGGGGGCCGAGCCGGAAGAGCCGGTCGAACGTCCCGCTGCCGAAGGTCGAGAGCTGCTGCACCAGCGTGCGGCGGCGGCGCGCACGCAGCTCGGACAAAGGCCGCGTGATGAAGCCCCGCTCGCGCGCGACCGAGACCGGCCCGTCCGCCGGCAGCTTGCGCCCGACCAGCGACTTGCCGTCGATCCGCCACGAAATCGGCACGTGCAGCACGTGCGCGATCGTCGGGAGGATGTCGACCGAGGGCGCGAGCGAGTCGACGACGCGTGCCTTCCTTTGCCCCGGGTAGTGCACGAAGAGCGGCACGAAGGCGATGTCGTCCGTGTTCGTCGCCGTCGCGCGGCGGCGCTGGTCGTCGCCGCGGAAGCTCTCGCCCTCGTCGCCTGTGACGATGACGAGCGAGCGGTCGTAGAGCCCGGCCTGGCGGAGTTTGCGCAGGATGAGGCCGAGCGCGCGGTCGGTGTAGCCGAGCTGGAGGAGGTAGCGCTGCTCGCCCTCGAGCGCCGCCCAGCTCGTCAGCCAGTGGCCTTCCTTGTAGCCGTCGAGCGGGCGGTCGTCGAGTGCCCAGCGCCGGCCGGTGGGCAGGTAGACGAACGGCCAGTGCGGCAGCACCGTGTGGAGGAAGTAGAGCGTCGGCTTCGGGTTGGCCGAGATCATGTCCGTGAACTGGCACACCCGGCGGCCGCAGGCCTCGATCTGGCCCGAGGCCGTCCGGCGCACCGGCTCCTCGCGCTCCTGGTGCGAGCCGAAGTTGCCCCAGCTGTCGGAGATCGGCGGCAGGTGCGTCGCGTACGGCTGCGGGACGAGCAGGTGCAGGTAGACGATCCCCGCGTCCGAGGCGAGCGAGCCGGTCGTGTCCTGGACGTCCTGCCCGTTCGCCTGCGGCACGTCGGTGCAGAGGCTCTTCGGGCACAGGTGCGTGATCGCCTCGAGCACGCGCAGCCGGTAGCTCTTGCCGAGCAGCGTGAACAGGTTGTGCGGGTACTCAGAGAAGATCGGCAGCTTGTTCCGGACCGGCTTCCGGCCCGTGAGGATCGCGGGCACGTTCCCCTCCGTGAGCCAGTCGGCCGTGGTCGCGCTCCGGTACCACGTCGAGGTTGCGGCGAGCGAGGCGAAGTTCGGGTAGCGGCCCGCGTCGACGCGTTCGTTGCGGTCCATCAGTGAGACCGTCGTCAGCTCGTCGAACACGACCAGAACAACCGGGGTCTTCGAGCGGACCGTCGTCGCCGCCTCCACCTTCGGCGTGTCCGCGAAGACGAGCTTCGAGACCGGCGAATCGAGCAGGAAGAGCGCGACGAAGACGAGCGGCGTCGGGGCGAGCACGCTCAGGAAGGAGCGGAACGGCCGCGCGCGCAGGTAGACCGCCGCCGCCGCAACACCCGCTCCCGCCGCCGCCACGAGTGCCGTCACCCCCGAGAGCGAGTCCGACTTCGTCAACACGTGCAGCACGACGACCGCGGAGAGGCCGGCGACGAAGACGAGGTGCAGGACACGGGCGGCCGGACGGTTGACGAGGGCGACCACGAGCTCCAGGGCAAGGAACGCGGCCGGCGGCAGGAGCGTAACCGCGAGCGCAAAGAGCACGATCTCACGCGTCGTCGAGCCGCGGATGGCGAAGAACGCCGCGTTCTTACCGAGGATGTCGAGCAGCGGCTGCGCAAGCGCGAAAGCCGACAGCACGGTGAGGTGCGCGCCATTCCGCGCCGCGAGCCGAAGGCGTGAGTCAGGAGCGATGACGCGCAAGGTTGGAAAGGCACATCCTTCCAGGGCTTGAGCAGGAGCGGGTAGAGGAAGAGCATGGAGAACTGCCGGTAGCCCGCCCCCGAGTACGGCCGTCAGTGCGCGTGGGCGTGCGCGTCTGTGAGCTGGCGGCCGCGGAGGTGGAGGGCGAGGGCCGCGGCGAGGGCGGTGGTGATCGGCATCGAGGCGATGAGACCGATCGAGCCGATGAGGGTGGCGACGAACCACGACCGCCGAGGCGAGCACCATCAGGTTGACGGTCAGCGACCGGCCCAACCCGGAGAGGCTGAGAGCCGCCACGGACGGACCGAGCTGGAGTTCGTCAACTCGCTCAGGATGCCGACGACGCGCACCACCTCCTGAGCCACGACGGTTCCGTCCGAACTGCTCGGGGCCGTCCCCACGACCTGTCCCCAAGATTCGCGGGCGCAGACAGCGCGATCTCGCATGTCCCCTTTTCCAGCGTCTTTCGCTACTCCAGACCACGCCCGCCACGTGGAGCTCCTCCGTTTTAAGGGAGGTGCTCTGTTGTATCGGACATGACCCGCGATTTGCAGGGAGTTTTCGCTCTCGCCGGGATCGACCTGCGATCCGAGTTGCGAGCCCCTCTTGATCAGAGGGAGTCGGTCATCATCAAAGAGGTCGATTTGCAGGTACTTAAGCCCTCTGACGGACTCGAACCGTCGACCCCCTCCTTTACTATGCGCTCCAAGCGGCAAGCGGCGCAACGCACGGCAACGGTTTTCGCGTGTTCCGGCCGTTTTCGGCCTCTTCGGATTTGCGACCGGTTGCCAGCCTTTGCCACCACGGGGCTCCATAAAGGCTCCATCCTTCGTTGTCAGACAAGAAGACAATCGCCCGGCGACAAGGAGCGGCGACGCCCGCCCCGAGTGAGAGGACGTTCGCCCAGGTGACGAATTCGCTTGCCCGGCTCACTTGAGCCAACGTTCTACGATCGGTCGCGTGGGCGAGTTCGTTCCGCGCGACTTCGACGTCCCTCGGGGTTCGAGACGCCGCAGTTCGTGCTCGAGCCACTCGGTCTTGAGCACAACGACCAGGACTACGACGCGTGGACCTCGTCGGTGGAGCACATCCACGCGACGCCGGGGTGGGAGGACAGCAGCTGGCCGCGGGAGATGACGCCGGACGAGAACCGGGTAGACCTGCAGCGCCATGCCGACGACTTCCGCAGCCGGACGGGGTTCACGTACACGGTGCTCGATCCGGCGAGCCGCGAGGTAATCGGGTGCGTCTACATCTACCCGCGGCCCGACAGCGACTACGACGCCCGTGCGCTCTCGTGGGTGCGGGCGAGCCACGGGCAGCTGGATACCCCGCTCTGGCGCGCCGTGAGTGAGTGGCTCGCGGCCGACTGGTCTTTCGGCAGCGCCGCGCCCCGCCCCTGGGCGCCCCCAAGCAGCCGTGCAGCTCGATTCGGTCGGGACCTTCCTGAACGCTCGCGCAGAACGCGCATCTGCTCGTCGATCCAGGGATCGGCGCACTGGGAGCGCCGCTGATCGGGCTGCCAAGGTGACGAAGATGTTCAGCGGGCGAGCGCCTCAGCGAGCCGCTCGAGGCCGGCCGTCCGGGAGCCCTTCAGGAGGACGACGTCGCCGGAGCGCAGGAGCGAGCGCAGCGGATCGATCGCCCGTTCGCGATCGGGAAACCAGAGGCAGGCGGTGCGGCCGGTGGCGCCGTCGAGGTAGCCGCGGGCGCCGGGGCCGACGGCGACGAGCAGGTCGAGGCCGAGCCTGGCCGCTTGGCGACCCGCGAAGACGTGCCAGCGCCGGGAGTCCGCTCCGAGCTCTGCCATCGGGCCGAGCACGGCGATCGTGCGGCCGCCGTCGCGCCGCGCCACGAGCGCCTCCAGCGCGGCCCGCATCGAGAGCGGGTTGGCGTTGTAGGCGTCGTTGATCAGCACGGCGCCGCGGCGCAGCCGCTGCTCCTGGCCGCGCCACGGAGAGAGCGGGATCGCCGCGGCTCCCTCGGCGATTCGCTCGAGCGGCAGGCCGAGCGCCGCGTAGACCGCGGCCGCGGCGGCGAGGCTGAGCCGGTGGTGGGGAAGACATAGGTTGGTGGTGAGCTCGACCCGCTGACCGCGGATGGCGAGGGCGACGGTCGTGCCGGTGGAGCTCGGGCGCCATGTGAGGGGATGCACGTCGGCCTCGGGGTCGAGACCGAAGCGCCACTCGTCGAGATCGGTCCGGCGGTACGGCTCGAGCAGCGGCTCCCCGAAGGGAACGACCGCCGGCGCTCCGAACGGCAGTGCCGCGAGCAGCGCCGCTTCCTCGGCGGCCACGCGCTCGACGCTGCCGAAAAACTCGAGATGCTCGGGGCCGATCGCGCTCAGCACGCCGATGTTCGGGTGCGCCATGGCGCAGAGGGCGGCGAGCTCGCCCGGCGCTCCCGTGCCGAGCTCGCAGACGCAGACGGCGGTCTCCGGTTCGAGCAGCGCGAGCGTGAGCGGCACGCCTAGCTCGTTGTTGTGACTCGCCCGGCTGGCGACGGTCGAGAGGTGGGGCGCGAGCAACGCCTGCAGGACGTCCTTCAGCGTCGTCTTGCCGACCGACCCGGCGACGCCGACGACACGTGCCCGCGCCCGTGCGCGGACGAGGCCGCCGATCTCGCCCAGGGTCGCGAGCGGGTCGGCGCTCTCGAGCGCCGCGAGTGATCCGGCTCGCGGCGCCCGCCCGGGTGCGCACAAAACCGCGGCGGTGCCGCGGCGAGTCGCATCGGCGACGAAGTCGTGTCCGTCGACCCGCGAGCCCGGCAAGCAGGCGAAGAGCACGCCCCGGCGGGCGAGCCGCGAGTCGGCGACGACGCCGGTGAGCTCGAGTTGCGCGCTGCCGTGGACGAGCCTCGCGGAGCGGATCTCACCGAGCCGCAGCGGGATCACGAGCCGGCCTCGCGGACGGCGGCCGCGAGCGCCTCCGCGACGCGCTCGACCTTGAGCCGGTGCTCCGTGCCGGCCGCGATGCGGACGAACGGCTCTCCGTACTCGGCGCCCTCGGCGGTCAGGTAGATGCGCGTCGTGTCGAAGCCGAAGCTGGAGCCGCCAAGCAGCGCGACCCGCCCCTTTGCCGCCTCCGCCACCGCCCTTTCGACGAGTGCGCGCTCGCGCCGCAACCCTGCGGCCGGCTCCCGGAAGACGATCGAGAGGCACCCGCCGCGCGGACACACGACCTCGACCAACCTTCCTGCTTCCCCCCGGAGGTGCTCAGCAAGCAGAAATGCGTTTCGCTGGAGGCGCGCGAGCCGCCGGGCGAGCACGCGTCGGTCGGGCTGCGGGAGCGCGTGCACGGCGATGTCGGCGACGTTCGTGCCCAGGTGCTCGCGGTAGTGCGACAGGCGCTCGGCGTCGCAGCCGCGCGCGACGACGATGCCGGCGTTGACCCGGTCGAGCCCGAGCTGGGCGTATTTGAGCAGGCTCTCGAAGACGATCAGCCGGACCGACTCGTCGGCAAGCGCGAACGGCTGACACGCGATCGAGAGGCTGGTGTTGTCGAGGACGAGGTACGTCCGCGTGCCGGCCAGGCGCGCGAACAGGGGCGGAAGGTCCGGCATGGGCATCCACTTCGTGTTCGAGAGCGAGTCGAGGAAGACGGCGCTCGGGCGAAGCTCGTCGACGGCTCGAAGGAGCGCGGCCGTATCGGCCTCGTCGACGAGGTGGACGCGGCCCGGCAGCGCCCGCTCGACGAGCAGGCGGCTCTCGTGGTACAGCCCCGCGCCGGCCAGGACGGGGCCGTCGAGCTCGCCCTCGAGCTGCAGGAACGAGAGGACGGTGGTGAACGCGGCCATGCCGCAGCTCGTGAGCAGCGCCCGCAGGTCGCGCGGCCCGTCGACGACCGCTCGCACGTGGCGGCGCTCGTACCGCTCGGCGTCGAGGTGGCGGTCGCGCTTGTAGTCGTTCCAGTGGGCTCGGATCAGCCCTTCGTGGCGACCGGCGGTCGGGGCGACCGAGTGCAGGAACGAGGGCGACTGCCAGTCGGCCGCGCCGGCGAGCGCCGCGCTCAGCGCCTGCTCGACCCGGAGCAGGTCGGCAAGCGACGCCTTCTCGGCCGCGAGCTCCTCGACCAGCGACCGCGACGGGCTCTTGGCCGCTTGCCCGCGGAGTGCGAGCAGACGCTCGTCGATCGCCCGGTACCGGAGGCGTGCGGCATCGTGCTGCCGGTTCAGCAGCTCGCGAGTCCCCGCCTGCAAGGTGGCGCGGGCGAGGTCGTCGGCCGCCTCGGCCAGACCGGCCTCAGCGCTTCGAACGAGGAAGAGCAGCTCGTCGAAGTCGGCGGCCAGGTCGGCGACGGCTTCGTCTGCAAGGGTCGCCGTCGCGGCAGCGCTCACGATTCCAGTACGCCAGGACCCCTGGCCGCGGTCCAGACGTAGCTCCGAGGGTGCGGCTCGGCGACTTGATCGATGCGGTCCCGGCGACGCACGGCGACGTCTGGATCGAGCGGGTCGTCGCCGACTCGCGGCTTGCAGGGCCGGGCGCGCTCTTCGTCGCGCGAAAGGGGACCGCCGTCGACGGACACTCGTTCGTCGGCGACGCTGTGCGGGCCGGCTGTGCAGCCGTCGTCGGCGGTGGCGAGCTCGACCACCTTCGCGTCCCCTACGTGCGCGTCGACGATCCCGTCCGGGCGGTCGGAGAGCTCGCCGCGCGCATCAACGGCGATCCGTCCCGCGGCCTGACGGTCGTTGGCGTCACCGGCACGAACGGCAAGACGACGGTCGCGACGCTGCTCTACCGGCTCTTCACGGCTCTCGGCCGGCCGAGCGGGCTGATCGCGACCACGGGCATCCGCGTCGGCGGTTCACGCCGCCCGAACGCACACACGACTCCTGATCCCGTCGAGCTCCAGCGTCTCCTGGCGACGATGGTCGCCGCCGGCTGCGGCTATTGCTTTATGGAGGTCACCTCGCACGGGATCGACCAGCAGCGGATCGCCGGCATCCACTTCGACGGCGGCATCTTCACGAGCCTCGACCGCGACCATCTCGACTACCACGGCACGATCGCGGCCTACGCGGCGGTCAAGCAGCGGTTCCTCGGCAGCCTCCCCGCCTCGGCCTTCGCGCTGGCGAACGCCGACGACCGGCGCGGGCGCTTCATGGTCGCCACCACGGCTGCACGGGTCGCCTTCTACGGGCGCGGGGCAGAGGCGCTGCTGCCCTGGTCGCTCGACCGTCTGGACGAGCATGGCAGCGTCGTCCGCATCGCCGGCCGGCGCGTGCGCACCATGCTTCTCGGAGAGCACAACGCGGGCAACCTCGCCGCGGTCGTCACCGCCGCAACGTTGCTCGGCGAGGACCTCGAGCGCGTCCTGCGCGTCGTCCCGCGACTGACCGGCCCGCGCGGTCGCATGGAACGAGTCGCGGCCGGGCCCGTGCTCGCGCTCGTCGACTATGCGCACACACCGGAGAGCCTCGGCCGCGTGCTGGCCGACGCGCGGCAGATGCGTCCCGGCGGCAAGCTGCTCGTCGTCGGCGGCTGCGGCGGCGACCGCGACACGGGCAAGCGAGCAGCGATGGGCGCCGCGCTCGCGACGGCCGACGTGGCGATCTTCACGGCCGACAATCCCCGCTCGGAAGATCCCCACGCGATCGTCGGCTCGATGCTCGGCGGCGTCGACCCCGGCGGGCTGCGACGTGTGCGCGTCGAGCTCGACCGGCGACGCGCGATCCACGAGGCGGTCCGGCTCGCGGAGCCGGGCGACGTCGTCCTCCTCGCCGGAAAAGGCCACGAGCGGAGCCAGGAGATCGCCGGGACGAAGCACGCCTGGGACGACGCAGCGGAGCTTCGGCGTGCGCTCGGTCGTGAGCGAAGCCGGGTCGGCGGCGTATCGTCGTCGTGATGTCTCGCCTGCTCGTCGGTCTCCTCGTCGCCGTGACGCTCGTCGGCTGCGGGAGCCGCTCGGTGAAGCCGTCGACCGACCTGACGTTCCTCGCCGTCAATCCGTCCGTGGGTCGCGCCGCCTTCCACCTCACGTGCGCGCCGCCCGGCGGTGACCTCGGCAACCCGGCGCGAGCATGTGCCGCCGTCGCCGCGCACCCGCGGCTCGTCACGAGCCCGAAGCCCTTCACCTGCATGGGCGGCACGTTTTCCTGGTGGGACGTCACGATCACCGGACGGCTGCACGGCCGGGAGGTCCACACCCATGCCTCGACCTGCTGGACGCCGCAGATGGCGATGATCGGCCGGCTGGGGATCGGCTGGGAGTCGCTGCGCGCCCACCTGCTGCCGCGCCGGCGCGAGGCGGTCCTGCCCAGCATCCCGAAGACCTTCCCGAGCGGAGCCCTGCGGCCCGGCGACCTCGTCACCTGCACCATCCTCGGGCACAAGCTCGAGGATGGGGTCCCGATCGAGCACCTGACGTCGAGCAACGGCTACGGCGGCACGGGCGTCACCTCGGTCACGCTGAGCGTCACCTACAACCGCGACGGCTCCGTCACCGCAAGCTGTCACACCGGCGACGCGTAAGCTCGCGTTACTTCCGGCTCCTTCGCGCGAGAAGCAGGCAGTGGAGCGCGATGTCGAGCGAGCCTTCCGCCGTCACTACTCCGAGATCTACCGCTTCCTCCGCCGCCGGTCCGGCAGCGCCGGCGAGGCCGAGGAGCTGGCGCAAGCCGTCTTCGCCGACGCCGTCTCCGGCCTCGAGCGGCTCAGGCCGGACGGGCCGCCGGTGCTCGCTTGGCTCTACACCGTCGCCCGCCGTCGCGCGATCGACCACGCTCGCCGCAACGAACGAGCCGCACGCACGCTCGCCCAGCTCGAGACGACGCGCGCCGTCGCCGTCGAGCCCGGCTACGGCCCCTCGGTCGCCGAGGCTCTGCGCGCCGCGCTGGCGAGCCTTCCGAAGCTGCAACGACAGGTCGTCGCGATGAAGCTGCTCGAGGACCGCTCGTTCGCCGAGATCGCCGCCCGCGTCGGCGCCAGCGAGGCCGCCTGCAAGATGCGTTTTGCGAGGGCACTCGAAGCGGTGCGCGAGGACCTTCGCCGGCGGGGGATCGAGCCGTGACCGCCGGCACCGCCTTTGCCGACCGCGAGGTCCTCGAGCTGCTCGGGGAGGAGCCCGAGCTGCTGGCGATCGCCGACGCTATCGCCGCGACGCAAGCGACGCGCCGTCGGCGCCTGCCGCTGTCGCGCTTGCTGCTCGTCGCGGCCGCGCTCGCGGCGCTGATCGTGATGCCGCTCGCGACGCCGTGGGAGCGCAGCCGCACGAGCATCGTCGACAAGGCACAGGGAGCCCTCGGCGACGAGGAGGTGATCCACGTCGTCCTCGAACGGGAGAGTACGGATCCGCTGCTCGTCGACCTGCGCACCGGCCGTGAGACGCCGACGCGCTTCCGAACCGAGATTTGGTTCGACGAGCGCCTGGCCCTGGAGCGAGTGGTCACCCGGACGAACGGGCGCACGAGTGACGTCCAGCTCTCGACGCCGGAGGGCGTCTGGACACCGGTGGGCCGCGTCTTCACCTGCGCCTGGATCGCGGCCCACCCAGTCGAGGCGGCGAAGCGGCGCGTCAGCTGCGCGTCGCATGGGCTCCGGGAAGAGCGCCCGGCCCTCGACCCGGCGCTGGCCGGGTTCGTCACCGGCTACAAGGACGCCCTGGCGAGCGGGGCCGCGCGGCGGGTCGGGCGCGGCGTCGTCGACGGCCGGCCCGTCGAGTGGCTCGAGTTCGAGCCTCCGGGACCGAGCGAGGGCGCCGAGCGTGTCGCGGTCGACCGCGAGAACGGTCGGCCGCTGCTCGTGCGCGCCCTTCTCGACGGCAAGGTCGTCGTCGAATCGCGCGTTCGGGTGGCGGAGACGGTCACGCCCGGCCAGGCCGACTTCACGAAGCCGAAGCGGATCGCAAGCGGCGCGCTCCCGCAGGTCGGGAACGTCGTCGCGTCCAGAGTCGGCCCGATCGGCGCGGCATCGTCCGCGCTCGGCGGTCGGGTGGCCTGGCTGGGAAGGCAGTTTGCCGGGCTCCGGCTCTCCGAGGTGCGGCTGGACACGATCAAGACCTCCTACGCGGGGAGTCGTCGCCTGAGGACCAGCCGGGGCGTGGAGTTCCTCTACGGCGAGCGAGGCGCGCGCTACGCATGGCTGCGAGAGGCGACCGAGCCGGCGTTCGCGTACGGCTTCTTGCGGGGTACGACGCTCCCGCCGGCAGGCCGGCTGCTCGTGCGCCGGGTTCACGTCGAGACGGCGCCGAGCGGGGGCGGCCGGGCAGTGCCGACGAGCACGGGGGTCTGGCAGGGGCAGCTGGTGCGAGGGCGCCTCTTCGTCGCGCTCGAGGCCTCGAGCAAGGCGTTGCTGCTGCACGCCGCCCGGTCGGTCGCGGGCGCCGGAGCGAGCCGGTGACGCGGTCTGCCGTTCCTGGATGCGTCCTCCTCGCGGTGCTCGCGCTCGTCACAGCGGGCGCCTCGGATGCCCGAAGCGACGGCTGGACCTGGCCCGTCGCCGTCCCCGGCGAGCGCGTCGCGTTCGGTGCGGCGCTTCGCGGCGAGGCCGCACGGGAAGGGCTGGTCCCCTCGTCGCTCCGGGAGCTCGTGACGAGCGGCGAAGGCTCACAGCGGCTCGCCCTCCTCGCCGCGCAGAGGGACGGCGACACGGTGCTCGTCACCCAGGCCGGGAGCCGTCTCGGCGCCGTCGAGCGCCTTCCGGATGCGGCTTCGCCGCTGATCGCCTTCTCGACGCCCGAGGGCCGGGTCGTCGGCGTGGCCCGCGGCGACGTCGCGCGTGTCGTCGCCGTCCTCCGCGCCGGCCGCGCGGTGGAGCTGCCGCTCGACGAGTGGCGCGCCTTCGCCTACGACGACGGCGAGCCGGCCGCGAGCGTGTCCGCGTACGGCCTCGGCGGCCGAAGCCTCGGCAGCGTCAGCCTGCCGGTGGTGCCGGTCCGCGCCTTCCCGGCCGCCGCGGCCGATGCGCGTCTGTACGGCGCGTTCTGGACTGGAATCCCGAAGGGGCTCGTGCTGAAATCGGCCGCAATCCTGGCTCGGGTCGATCCGCGTACGCTGAAGCGAATCCCCGGCCCCTCGCTCCATATCGGCCCCTTCCCGGGAGTGCTGGCGCTGTCGCCGTCCGGCCGGCGCCTTGCGACCGCCTCGCCTCCGAACGGCTCGGTCGGCGTCGTCGACCTCGACCGGATGCGCTGGATCAGTCGTCCCCGTACGAGCGTTTCCCTCGTCCGCGTCCTCGCCTGGTCGCGCGGGGACCGTCTGCTCGAGGTCGTGCAGCGGATGAGCATGCCCTACCGGCGCTACGTCCGCGCCCGCCGGCTCGTCGTTGTCGACGCCGCCAGCGGTCGCGTCGTCGCCCGCCGCCGGCTGACCAACAAGCTGGGCATCACCGGCGCGGTGAGCGCCGGCGGCCGTCTCGTGATGCTGATGCAGTCTTCGAGCTTCCGCGGCTCGACCGCGCTGCTCGTGGTCGCGTCGGCGGACGGTGCCGTTCGCCAAGTCACCGTCAAGGTCGGGAGCACGCACCGCGTCCTGCGGTACAACCAGCTCGTCGTGACCCCCGCCGGCGACCGGGCCTACGTCGTCGTCGCCGGCGGGCTCGTCGTCGACGTCGACCTCACCACTCTCGAGGCGACCTACCACCGCATTCGACCGCCGGCTCGGACGTCGCGCGCCTCGCCGGTCGTGCTCGGCCCGCGCGCGGCGATGCTCGGCCGTGACATCGCGGCCGCCGGCCTGTTCGGCGGCGCGCGCCCGCGCGGGGGCACCTGCCTCGTCGATACCGACAGCTGGCGCATCCGCGTTCTCGACCCGCGCGCCAGCTTCTTCGTCCCCGGCGGCGACGTGCTCGCCACCTTCGGGCCGGCCCCGTTCCTGCCGGGCGCCGGCCCGCCGCGCGGGCGCGGAACCGGCCTCTCGCTGTTCGACGCACAGGGGCGGCTTCGCGCCCACCTCTACGGGACGCGCCGTCTCCAAATGGCCGAGCTCGTGCTCGGCTACGGCCACGCCTTCTTCGGCGCCCGCACCCCGAGGCCGAAGCCGGCGAGCTTCAGCTCGCCCGTCTGGCGGGACGCGGTCTTCGACCTCGCGTCCGGACGGACTCTCGGCGCGCGGCGTCTGTCGAGTCAGCCGTACCTGATCTACCGCGGCTCGCCTTCGGTCGGCGAGGTGCCGACGACGTCGACGAGGTAACCGCGCGAACTTTCGAGGACGCCGCGGGAAAGTACGGGTGTGAGAGCGGAGGCGTTCGAGGAGCTGTTCGAGCGAGAGTTCGGCTCGGTCTACGGCTACCTGGCGCGCCGCGTCGGGCCGGAGCTCGGCCGCGACCTCGCAGCGGAGACGTTCACCCGCGCCTTCGCGGCGCGGAAGCGTTACGACCCGGAACGCGGGGACGCGCGGCCGTGGCTGTTCGGGATCGCGAACAACCTCCTGCGGCGCCACTACCGCGACGAGGAACGACGGCTTCGTGCGCTCGCGCGGCTCGACGCGCGGCGCGAGGACACGCCGCCGGAGGAGCCGCGCTTGGCCGACGCGCTCGCGTCGCTGCCGCCCGAGGAGCGCGACGCGCTGCTGCTCTTTGCCTGGGCCGACCTCGGCTACGCGGAGATCGCGACTGCCCTCGAGGTTCCGGTCGGAACCGTCCGCTCTCGCCTGCATCGCGCCCGCGCGCATGTTCGCGCGGCGCTCGAACGCGAGGAGGCGCTCGATGGATGAGCTCGCACTGCTGAGGGACTTCCGCTGTCAGGACGCGTCGGAGGACGGCGCGCGTGAGCATGCTCGTGCCGCGCTGCGCGCCGCGGCCGAGCGGCAGCGGCGACGGAGGCGGCGCGGCCTCCTCGTCCTCGCGCTCGCCGGCGCCGCGCTCCTCGCAGGCGCTGCCTACGGGATCGTCCGCGGACTGATCGTCGGGAGTCCGGCGCCGCCGGAGGTGCGCGAGCAGCCAGCCCGCTTCGGACACAGCGCGGAGCTGATCCCGGTGCCGCACCCCGAGGACCCGCAACTCGGCGAGGCGCGCGTCGCCGCGGTGCTCGAGAGCTCGGTCGGCACCGTCTATCTCTTCTCGTCCCCGAACGCCGGCGGTTTGTGCGCCTCGACGTGGATCGAAGGAAACCGCGGCTACCAGGGCCGCTTGAACATCGCCAGCGTGTGCGGACGGGCCGCCGAATCCTTCTACGGGTCCGGCAGCGAAGAGTTCCGCGGCAAGACGACCTGGCTCTTCTACGGACGCGCCGGCGACGGCGTCGCCCGCGTCTCGCTCCGCTTCGGCGACAAGACGGTCGACGTGCCGCTTACGGGCCGCTACTTCCTCGCCGAGTTCCCGGGGCCGCCAAACCAACTCCCGGACAGATTCCTCTCGTACGGAGCCGACGGAAAGCTGCTCGAGCAGCACGCGTTCGGTGGGCCGTTGGCCGCGAGGCTTCGCGTGCCGCCGCCGCCGCCGCATCCGGTCACCCAGCCGCACGAGGTCGCCACCATCGACGCCCGCGGCGGCGCCGAGCGGGTCACGCTGCTCGTCGCCCGCGCGAGCGACGGCAGCTACTGCCAAACCGTCCGCTCCGATCGCACGCCGACGAACAGCGGCTGCTCGGTGCCGCGGCCCAAACCACGCGAGATCGGCGTCACCGCGATGAACTTCGGCGGCGCGCCGGACGGGATCCTGCTGCTCGTCGGCCGCGTCGGCTCGGAGATCACGAGACTCGAGCTCCGCTACCAAGACGGCCGTGTCGCGACGGTTCCACTCCACGAGCGTTGGGCGCTCTACGAGGTCGTACCCGCGGACTACGCCGAGGGACGACGCCCACAGACGCTCGTCGGGCGAGACTCGGCCGGACGCGAGATCGCGTCGCGGTCCCTGCCGTGGACGAAACGGGGCTAGCCGTCGACGCCGGTAAAGAAACCAACCACGCGCCGAGTCCAATCGAGTGTGCGTCGAAAGCGCAGGCGGTGATGGCGGGCGTCGCGATCGATGCGTTCGCCGACCTCTATCGCACTCGCTACCACCGCTTCGTCCGCGTCGCGGAGGCGATCACCGGTGACGTCGAGCTCGCGCGCGATGCAGTGCAAGACGCGTTCGCCAAGGCGATTCGCGGGCGCTTCGCCTTCCGTGGCGACGCGATGATCGAGACGTGGGTCTGGCGGATCGTCATCAACACGGCGCGGAGTGCGCGCTCGCGCGAACCCGTCGCCGCCAAGAGCACCGACGTCGATGCCGCCGACAACGGCGGACGACAAAGCGAGGAAGACGTCACCGCCGCCGTCGCCCTCTTGCCTGAGCGCCAGCGGATGGTGACGTTCCTTCGCTACTACGCCGACCTCGAGTACGGCGCGATCGCCGAGACGCTCGAGATCAGCGTCGGCACCGTCGGCGCCGCATTGAACAGCGCGCACCGGACCCTTCGGCGTGCTCTCGAAGAGGCGGAGCGTTGAGGGACGACCACCGAGTCGGGGAGGCGCTGAGGGCGCGCTTGCCTCTGCGGCTCGAGCTCGTGCCCGACTGGGAGGACGTGCTCGCGCGCGCCGGCGTGAGCCGCGACGGCGCCGGCGCCGCCACCAACGGGGGCCGCTCGCGGCCGGATCGCCGAGCGCGCAGCGTGCGCCGGCGGCCGCGTCTGTCGCGGCGCCTGCTGCTCGCCGCCACGCTCGTTCTGGCCTTGCTCCTCTCGGCTCCGGCGTGGAGCGGAGTCGGCTACGAATGGGTCGTCCATCTGGTCAGCGGCGAGCCGCCCAAGCCGATCAAGGAGCAGTTGCAGCGTCTCGACCAAGGGGGGCCAGTCGGTATGGGGGAGCACCCGCTGATCGACAAGACCGGCAAGGTCTACGAACGGCAGACGTCCCGCGGCCCGGTCAGCATCTGGCTGACGCCGACGAAGAGCGGCGGCTACTGCGCGAACCTCGTCACCCCGCAGCCCGGTCGTCGTAGCGGCCCGTCGTCCGGCGGCTGCTTCCCGGCCCAGCTGCGCCGCCCGATCGAGGTCAGCGCCTCTGGAATGGGAACCGACTTCTCGGCCGTCTACCTCAGCGGGCGGGTCACCGCGAAGATCACCAGGCTCGCCGTTCGCTACGTCAACGGCGGCAGCGAGCAGGTGCCGATCCAGGACGGCTTCTTCGTCGCCGCCGTCGATCCCGTGCGCACGCTCGAGCTGACCGACCACCCGCACGAGCTCGTCGGCTATGACGCGAACGGGCACGTGGTCGATCGGGAGAGCCTCGACGATCTCTTCAGGTTCGGGTCCTTTGGCTCCGACCGGCCACCAGTCGCCGACATCACGCGCGAGCGCAAGGCGGAGACGGTCCCGCTTCGCGGCGGCTCGGCCGCGCTCTACCTGTCGCCGTCGCGGCTCGGCGGCTCCTGCGCCCGCGTGAACGCTGGCGACACCGCGTGGTCGTGGTCCTGCGCCGACCCAGCTCGGCTCCCCGCGGCGCTGCGGCTGCAGCTGACGCGCGTCCCCGACCGCTCCGCCGCCGGCTTCGCCATCCTCGTCCACGGCGTCGCGCGGACCGGCGCCGAGGTCGTCTTCCGCTACGCCGACGGCGCGCGCGCGGTCGTCCCGCTGTTCGAGCAGAACTTCCTCGTCGTACTGCCCCACGAGCGCTGGCAAGCGGGAAGGCGGCTGATCGAGATCGACGCCCGCACACCCGCGGGCGTGCAGCTACGCGTCCCCATAGCCCACGGAGGCGACGCCTTCTACACCGGCGGCGCCGACCGCGCGCCGCAGCACGCAGTGGTGCAGATCACGAATCCACCCGATCTACCGATCGTCGCCAAGGTCGAGACGCGAGGCGAGCATGGGCAGAAGATCGTCTTCTTCGTCAAACGGCAGACGGCGACGCACTGGTACCAGGTGCTGATCGTCGACGGCAAGCCGATCGCCGGGGAAGACCTTCAGTGGTTCCCGAACCCCGACGGGAGCCCGGGCAACGCCATCGGCTTCGAAGGCATCCCCGTCCTCTCACCCGACGGCACGAGCGACCTGTCGCTGCTGGTCGGCAACCTCCGCGGCACCGCCCGCTCCGCGCGCGTCCTCTACGGCGACGGCTCGAGCCAGCCACTCGAGCTCACCCGGCCGACAGCCGCGATCGGCGGAGGGATCACCGGCTTCTTCGTCTACGAAGTGACGCAGTCACGACGCAACCGTAAGCCGATGCGCTTCGACGCGCTAGACGCCGGCGGCCGCGTCGTCGGCAGAACGAAGATCCCGCTCGAGGTGCGTTCCTAGTAGTCACCGAGCGCGTACTCGACGCGGTCTCGATCGCCGGCATGCCGGCGGAGGCTGCACCGCGCTTCCGCGCGCTCGCCGATCTCGGCGGCGGTCGCATCGTCGCGCCGGTCGTTGTCAGCGACGGGCCTGCGCTTCGCGCGCGCGGCGTTGCGCGGAACCGGACGTCAGCGGGCGAGAGGCTGTGAGCGCTAGCCCGACAGAGAGCCCTTGCCGCCGGGCGCCTCCGGTGGTAGGACGCAGTCCGATCGATGGACGCGTCTGCGGACCTGCGGCCGCCACGCACTCACGGCTCGTGGGAGCTGGTGTGGCGCCGCCTGAGGCGTGACCGGGTGGCGCTCGGCAGCGCGGTGGCGCTCCTCCTCGTGTTCCTCGTCTGCTTCGCCGGAACGCCGATCGCGGAGCACTTCCTCGGCCACGGCCCGAACGACATTTTCCCGATGGCGGTCGACATCGACTTGAATGCGGTGCCCGCCTGGACCAGGGTGCCGAACACCCAGGGCGTGGTGACGGTCACGCCGAAGACACCGAGAACGCTCTTCATCCTCGGAGCCGGCGACCCGGTCGGCCACGACCTCTTCCTGCGCGTGCTGGCCGGAGGTCGCACGTCGCTCGAGATCGCGCTCGGCGCGGCGGCGCTCGCCGTCTTCATCGGGGTGATCGTCGGCCTCGTCGCCGGCTACTACGGCGGCTGGGTCGACGCCGGGGTCGCACGCGTGACGGAGTTCGTCATGGCCTTCCCGATCCTGCTGTTCGTGATCGCCTGGGGGTTCGTGCTGAGCAATCGGCTCCAGCGCATCACGCTGCACGGGCGCCTGGCGCACGGGGTGATCTCGCTGATCCTGGTGATTGGGCTCTTCTCGTGGTTCTATCCGGCACGCATCGTGCGCGCGCAAGTGCTCACGCTGCGGGGCAGCGAATTCGTCGAGGCCGCGCGGATGGTCGGTTCGAGCGACCTGAGGATCATCCGCAAGCACCTGCTTCCCCACGTCCTCGACACGATCATCGTCTACGGCACCCTGATGATCGCGGGGACGATGTTCCTCGAGGCCGGGCTGTCGTACCTGAACGTCGGCATCGAGCTGCCCGACGCGACGTGGGGGAATCTCATCGCGTACCACTACGGGACGGTTCTCCACCTCGGCTCGGCGGCCTCTCCGCCGGGCCAGACCTACAACGCCGTCTGGGCGACGCTCTTCCCGACGATTGGGATCCTGACCGTGGTGTTCGCGTTCAGCCTGCTCGGCGACGCGGTGCGGAACGCGCTCGACCCGCGGGGCCGGCGCGTCTGATGTGGCCCTACATCCTCCGGCGCGTGCTGTCCGGCGTCGTGATGCTCTTCGCGCTCACGCTCCTGACCTTCGCGATCTTCCGGCTCATCCCGTTGACGCCGGCCTGCATCGTCGTGCCGTGCGGGCCGCACACGACGACGAATGACGCGCAGATCCGCGCGGCCGAGCACAAGCTCGGGACCGACAGGCCGGTACCCGTCCAGTACGCGAAGTTCATCTGGAGGATCGTCCGCCACGGAAGCTTCGGCCGCACCTGGACCGGCGGCTCGATCGACCAGTCGCTGCGCGCCGCGATCCCGCGCACCGTGTCCGTGCTCCTCGGCGGCATCGTCGTATTGCTATTGCTCGCCATCCCGCTCGGCGCCGTTTCGTCCATGCACGCGCAAACGCAGATCGACCGGGCCGTCCTCTTCCTCGCCATCTTCGGGATCGCGCTGCACCCGCTCCTCGTCGGCATCGGCCTGACGAAGTTCTTCTCGCACGACCTCCACGCCTTCCCCGACAGCTACTACTGCCACCTCGTGCCGGTGAAGCCGCACCCGCTGCCCCCGGGCACGCCGGCCGGCCTCCTGCCGCCCCGATGCAGCGGTCCCCTCGCCTGGGCCCAGCACCTCGCCCTGCCGTGGCTGACGTTTGCGCTCTTCTTCCTCCCGCTGTACACGCGGATGATCCGGGCGCGTTTCCTCGAGACGCTCGACGCGCAGTTCGTCGTCGCCGCGCGCGGCCGCGGCGTCTCGGAGCTCCGGCTCGTTCGTTCGCACCTGCTCAGGCCGACGCTCCTGCCGCTCGTGACAATGGTGGGCCTCGACCTCGGCGCCGCCCTGATGGCGGTGATCTACATCGACTCGATCTACCAGCTCTCCGGGATCGGCACGCTGGTGACGGCGGCGCTCGCGAACAACTCCGGCACGTTCGACCTGCCGCTGATCTCGGCGCTCTTCTTCGTCATCGCGGCGTTCGCGATCTTCGTTACCTTCGTCGTCGACCTGGTCTATGCATGGCTCGACCCGCGCGTCCGCACGACCTAGCCGGACGACGGCGCAGCCGAGCCTCCGCAGCCGAGCCTCTCCGCAGCCGAGCCTCTCTGCTGCTGAATCCGATGGCCGAGCCTCTCGGCCGCCTGGAATCCGCACTCCGACGATCGCGACGCTCGCTATGCGCTCTCGGCCAAGCGGGCCGGGGCGACGCGGCCAAGTGCCACTCCCCCGGAGCGGCGCCCTGCGGACGCTGTTGACGATCCCGAACACGTCTACCAATCATCGTCATCCTGAGCGGGCTGAACCTTTGGCCATGGACGTCGCATCGCGCGGCGGTATTCAGTCAGGCCGACAAGGAGATGGCCGCCAATCTGGCCGCTAACAGCGGCGAACATGACCCAGGCACCCACGCCCCAGCCAAGCGCGCCGCCATACGCCCCGGCGATGAGCAAGAGCGTCCAAAGCGGACTGAGACGGAGCGTGAACGTGGTTATGCGGCTCGGCTGACCGCGACCGTTCAGCATGATCCAGGAACTATCCCTTTCAACGGAGGGGCGACCGTCACGAGCGCCGCCGCGTCCTATGCGCCCTAGTGGGCCGATGAAGTCGGCGCCCGGCGAGAACCGCCGCAAGCGCCGCGACTCGACGGGTGGGCGAGCATCGGCTCCGGGAGCGCGAGCGGAGCCTAGTTCGAGGCGTAGGCACCGGGCCAGTGATAATCGCGCGGTCGTCGGATCGGCAATGAAGGGGGTTGGTTATGAGTGACTGGTTGCTCCGGCATCGGCCGTCGCCTGCGCTCGTCGTCGCCTGCTCGGCGCTGCTAATTGCTCTCGGCGGGGTGAGCTACGCGGCCGTCGCGCTGCCGCGAAACAGCGTCGGGACGGCACAGCTCAGAGACAACGCGGTCACCAGCAAGAAGGTGAAGAACCGCTCGCTGCTCGCCATCGACTTCAAGCCCGGGCAGCTCCCAGCGGGCGCACCCGGCCCGAAGGGTGACAAGGGAGACGCGGGCGCACCCGGCATCAGTGGCTACGAAATCGTCACCCGGCGAAACGATGTGACGAATCAGCTCTTCAACAGCGTCGCCATAACTTGCCCAGCCGGGAAGAAGGCGATCGGTGGAGGCGGCGGCACCGCCGGCGGCATCATCCCCGGTGACGGTCCCTACGTCATCGGCAATAAACCCTTCGTCGATGGCAGCGGCTGGCTCGTAGAGACGGCGCGCGGCCAAGAAGGAGGCTCGGTCCTGATTGGTTACGCGATCTGCGCGAACGTTTCCTAAGGCAAGCTCACACCTACGCGGCGCCGAGATAGCCGCGTTGGGCTGCGGCTCCCGCAATCACGCTCAACGACGGTAGCCGTTGCCCTGGATCGCTGGGTCGTTTGGCGGAACGCTGGAGCGGATGCCAGCAGTGGTGGACTGCGGCGCGTAGCGTGGCGAAGAAGAGGCCGAAGGCGGGCGCGGCCCCGATGATCCAGAGCGGGTAGCCGCGCGTGGCGAGCGCGAAGCTGCCAGCGCCTATGCCTGAGGCGATAAACGCCTCCCGGTACCAGCGCCTCATTGCGAAAGGTATGCCCGGTTGGGTACGGCTAAGCCGCGAGTGGCGCCGACTCGGCGCCGCTCGCGCGGCTTCCGCGCGCGCTCGCGCGAGCGAGCTGTACGGAGCCACCGTGGCTTGGAAGGATCAGCGGCGTGGTCTGCGTCGTCTCAGTAGCCGTGGTCGTAGCCTGCCTGGCAGCGTCCGTGTGGATCGTCATCAGCGATGCTCGACGCACCGGCGCTTTCATGCTCTCCGCACAAGGGTGGAAAGCACGATGGCCTCTCTATGCGCTCTCCGTGGCAGCCGTGGCAGCCGTCATCTTCGCTGCCGATTATGGCTGCTGAGTTGCTTTGCCGCCCGCTTCTGGCACCCTTCGCGCGGGTGGTCGGCTTCCGCTTTCGCCTCATCGACACGACGGGCTCAGAACTCGCGATCGTCCCCTACGCTGTTCCGAGGGTGAAGGAGGGCGAGACCGTCCACCTGCCGGATGGGCGCGGTGTGACGGTGCTCGAGGTCTACGACGACGAGGAGCACGGCCAGGAGGGTGGCGTCCAGGCCACGCTCGTGGTCGATGCCTAATCGAGAGAGGGCGGCGACCTCTTGCCGCAGCCGCCGCCCCCTGTGCGGCCCTAGTGGGGGCCGATGAAGTCGGCGCCCGGCGATGTCGACGCAGCCGATGTCGACTTCGACCGGGCCGTCACGGCCCTCGCTGACCGCGAGCAGTGGCGGGAGGCGATCTACGTTGCGCGCCACTGGGCGGAGATCCTTCGCGCTGCCGACCGCGAGGAGCGCGCTTACGCCGTGCTCGAGCTCGCTACAGATTTCGGCCAGCGCATCCCCAACTCCCACGTCATCGCGCACGAGCCGAGACGCAGTCTGGCCTTACCAGCGCGGCCGGCCTAGCGCCGCTGGGCCCTCCCTCCGGTGTCCCACTAATCGACTGAGGGAGTTCACGCGTAGCTCGCCGAGCGCTCGATCTGCTCGCGGATGGTGCGGTCCTTGATCTTGTCGTCGGCGGCGAGGAGGAACGCCTTGCTGATGATCTCTGATAGCCGAGGCCGAACGCGACCAGCTCCCCGTCGAGCACGAGCCCGGTTGGCAGGCCGGCAAGCTCGGGCAGCCGATCGGCCATCGGCCAGCCCCGGCGACTCCGCACCTCCAGCCCGTTTCTCGGTCGAGACGATCGCGCGGAAGCCGTCCCACTTCAGCTCGTAGCTCCAGTCGCCGCGCGGCAGCCGGTCGGGCGGGGCGAGCATCGGCTCCGGAAGCGGGCCGACATCGGTTTGCCGCCCGATGGCGCTCGCATGCGAGGGCAGCGAGTCTCGAGGAAAGCGACGAGAGGAGGATCTGTGAACGGTGCGATCATCTGTGGCGTCGACGACTCGGAGTCGGCCACGGGCGCCGCGCGCGTCGCGCGCGCCATGAGTAGCGAGCTCGGTTTGAGCGTCATCTTCGTCCGCGCGATCGACGGCGAGGCGGCCGACGCGGAGATCACCGCAATCAGCAAGCGGCTCGAGCGCCTGAGTGCCAGCGTGAACGAAGCTGACAGCGGCGCAGCTTGGTCGGTGGAGGTCGGTCACCCGGCGGACGCGCTTGTCGCCGCCGCGGAGAAGGCGCAGGCGGCGATGATCGTCGTCGGCTCCACCGGGCCGCGTTCGTCGCTCCTCGGCAGCGTCTCGGCCGATGTCTCGCGACGTGCGCCCTACCCAGTCGTCGTCGTTCCGCCAGGGGCCGATGCAACTGTGGGCGGCCGCGCCAATGGCGGGAGGTCGAAGAGCAGCGATGACTTCGCAGGCGGCATCGTCCGCCTCGGAGTCGACCCGGGCAGAACCGAGTTCGCCGGCGGTATCGTGCGCTTCAGCCTCGGTTCGGGCGAGCGGGAACCGTAGATGCTCTACGACCCGATCATGGAGAGTTAACGACGCGTTCTTCTCGATCATGTCGCGCCGGCGCGACGGAGCGCTCCCGACAGATCCCCAGGCTGTGCACGCACTCCTTGCTGCTGGGCGGGCTGCGCTTCGTCAAGGAGCGGGACGGGGGCCGCGACGACCGCGTTAGCCGCCGCCTCGTCGCAGTCGGAGCATCGTCGACCGCGCCATGGGCTCGAAAGTCTTCACAAACTTGAGCGGGTGCGTGGGGAGCGCTGAGGCACCGACGTCGTTCACCCAGTGCGCGACATCGATCTGGCCGTGCAGGCCGGGAGGGTCGCACTCCGCGACCCGCACTGGGACGAGCTTGCGCTCAGCGCCGGTCGGATCGCCGGCGAAGGCGCTTCCCCACTCGGGCTGCGGACAGGAGCGCTGCCCAGCGTATTGGGCGAGCGCGCTCGCGCAGCCGGCCGGGACGAGAAGGCGTTCGCCGTCCTTGAGCGGAGTACGAGGTTCAGCCGGTACGGCGGAGGCGGAGCCACAATCGAGCCCACCCCTGGGCCGAGGCGAAGCTGCGGGTGATCGCACGTGCGGCCAGGCACTCGCTGAAGTGCTCCAAGGTGTACCGCCCTCTTAGCTTGAGACTGGGGTAGCGCCCTACGAGCAGTTCCCGGCCTGCGTTGTGGGCAGGACCGGATCGAGCTTGACGCTCTGCGAGGAGAGGATGGCTCCAGTGGCATCGCGGGCTACGAGCGTCACGGGCAGGACACCTGCGTGCAGTAGCGCGGCGGGCAAAACGTGCTGGAAGACTCCGGCTGCATCGGCTTGGAGTGGGACGGCAACGCAGTTTGTGAGGACAAGCTCGAGCTTCGCGACGCGCGGGTATGCCAGGCCGAAGACCCAGGCGCGGTCCCAGGTGGTGGTGTTGCCGGGGTTCTGGCTTGAGCCGTAGTAGGCGCGGACCGGCCCGGCGCTGAAGATGGAGCTCCGGTCAAGGCAGGTGCCGCCTTCGCCTTCGCCGGATGCGCCTTGGAACAGGCATAGCTGCCCGGCCGCGTTCTCGTAGGTTTTGATGCGCCATTCTTTGCCGTCCACGACGGTGCGTGCGTGGAGGGTCGGCGCAGTTCCGGGCGCGGGCTGCATCGCGGCGGGTGGCGCCGGGCCGGTTCCGGAGAGAGCGCGGGTGACGCCGAACGCCGCCGCTGCGAGGCCGCCGGCGACGAGCACGATGAGGAGGTTGCGCTTCATTCCTCTAACACGACCCGAGCGCGTACTGCTTCATGTCCCAAGGGAACGAACCGGAGGAGTCCAGTGCGAGCGCAGTCTCGCGGTACGCGTCGATGCTGTTGTCGAAGGCCCAGTTCCCAGTCACGTGCAGGTTATAGGCCATGCTTCCGTCGATTCGGTAGCGCCGAGCCCAATAGGCGGTCGTAACGACCCAGGTCGACTTGTAGGTGTTGGTGAACCTCAGGAACTTCGAATTGTGGCAGCAGACCGTACCCGAGCCAGACGCGCACAACGTGTCGGCTACTGCGGCTGAGGGCAAGGAGACCGCGACAAAGGCTGCGCCGACGATTACAGCGAGCCGCCAGCGAGTCATCGCACGACTTCCGGGCACTGCCTTATTTGCCGATGATCCATCGTACGTTGTGCCGCATGTATACACCATCAGCGGCCTTCCAACAAGTCGGGTAGCAGGAAGCGAGCGTGCGAAGATGTCCGTCGGACGCCGCTTTGCGACAGGCAGAGGCCGCTTACGCGAGCGGCACGTGCTGCGTGCCTGCGACGAAGAGCGTCGCCCCGGCTTCGTGCCGCTGCTGGTCCTACTTCGGGTTGGGTGACGTCGGCCATCAGCAGACGCTCGCCAGCAGCAAGGCGGCGGTGGATGGCCGGCGATCCAGCGGCGGAGAGACAGATGATCCAGGCGCTCGCCATCCTCGAGGCGACCGAGGACACGCTAGCGCGAGTCCGAGCTCACCTGGCCAACGCGCAGATGCTGGCGCTGCACGACGAGACCGACGATATCCTCGCGATCTGTGCTCCGCTGCGAGCAATGCGGACGGGAGAGCCACGGCAAGGGCCGGCGTTGGCGTGCGTGCCTAACGGTTGATGGGAACGTCGCGGTCTTCTGCCCTTCGTGTGCGGTGCGGGAGTTCGGGCGGCGGCGGGAGGCTCCCGCGAACTCCCCTCGTGATCTCTCGGACCCCGCGGTCTAAGCTCGCAGGCTCGCCTAGCTGAAGGGAGTCGAGTGGCCCGAAAAACGATCTTCGTCAGCGATTTCTCGCAGAAGGAAATCCCGGACGACAAGCAATCCGTTCAGGTTGTGCTCCGCTATGCCGACGGCCGTCGCGGGCAGATCGTCGCCGACGGTCACGTCGATGACGACGTGGTGAAGCAAATCGCTCGGGTGGGGAAGCAGCAAGCGCGGCGAGGGAGGCGCCCGAAGGAGTCGCAATGAGCTGGCGAGGGCTGCTCTAGCCTGAGCGCCTGCTAAGTCGTATCGAGCCTCCTTCAGCCGCCGCCGCGGCTCAGGTCGGGGCCGGAAGTTGATCTGCCCGACCATTGGCGGGCTGTGTAGAGCGCGGCGCGGCTGAACGCGTCCAGCGCGTGCTCGGGGCGCCGTGCCTGGCGGAGCGCGCTGCCCCAGTCGTGTGCAACGGCTGCTGCCTGCCGCCAGTGCCCGCGTTGCTCGTACGCCTCGGCGGCGCGCAGGAAGGATTGGTCGGCGCCGTCGATCTCGCCGGCCGCGGCCTGCGCGACTGCGAGCGCGTGCTTCGCGGCGGGGGCCTGGTCGGAGAGGAGCGCGATCGCTCTGGCGGCGAGGGCGAGTGCCTCCTGAGTGGCGCCGGTGCGCGCGCAGGCTTTCGCCTGCTCGGCGCGCACGCGGCCGAGCTGCTCGGTGTCGCCAGTCTGCTCGAGGAGCCGGTCGGCGCGGTCGAGGTGGCGCAGGGCCTGCACCCACTCGTGGTCGAGGTTGCAGAGCTCGGCGCAGCTGAGGTGCGTGCGCGCAAGCTGTGAGGCGTCGTCGAGTGTGTCGAGCAGGGCGAGCGCGCGGCGCGCCTGCGCGAGTGCTCGCTCGGGTGTGTGCTCGGCCCAGGCCGCTTGCGCAAGCGCTCGGTAGTGGCGGGCGCGTATCCGCGGGTCTGCGTGTTCCTCTGCGAGCGCGGCCGCCTCGTCGAGGAGCGTCCGCGCCCGTTGCGCGTCGCCGCTGGCGTCGAGGACGGTGCCAAGCTGCGCGCGGTAGCGGATCTGCAGGAGCGGGTCGGCGGCGGTGCTGGCGAGGCAGCGCTCGAGCAGCGCGACCGCGCGGGTGCCCGCGCCGCGGGCGAGGTAGCAGCCGGCGAGCGTCTCGTACACGTCGGGTCGCTCGCGGGGGCGGATTCCGGCGGCGGTCGCGGCTTCGAGCTGCTCGATGGCTTGCTCGTGGTCGCCGCGGGTTGCGGCCTGGATGCCGAGTGCCGCGCGGGCTCGGGCGGGGATCGGGTCGCGGGCGTCGTCGCGGGCCAGCCGGCGGAGCGCTTGCCCGGCTGCCTGGTCGTCGCTGTCGAGTCGGAGCTCGAGTTCCGCGCTCGCGAGCTGGTATTCGCGCTCGAGGGCGAGAGGGATCTCGCGTCCCGTCTCCAGATGCTCGAGGGTGACGTCGAGCTTCTGCGCGAGCAACCGCAGCGCAGCCAGGCTCGGGTTCCGCTCCCCCTCCTCGATCCGGCTGATGTACGCGCTGCCCACGCCAGGCCCCGCGATGTCGGTCTGGTGGAGTCCGCGTTCGGTGCGTAGACGTTTGAGCCGCTGGCCGATCGTCTCCGCGGCCTTCTCCATCGTCCGTCTCCGAAGCTGGACTCGATCCTCCGGCCTAGGCTCCTTGGGCGGCGGGCAGGGTGAGCATTCGCGGCCGTGCGGCGCGCGGCGGCGGCAGCGCGGGTTCGGGGACGGTGAAGAGGGGGGCGAGCTGCTGGCCGATGCGGCTGCGCCGCGCGTCCCGGTATCGCCATTGGTGGGCGTAGATGCGCAGCGTGGTGTCGGGCTTTCGGTGTCCGAGCCGCCGTTGGACGTCGACGAGCGGGACGTCCATGGCGATCAGCATGCTGGCGTGGCTGTGCCGGAGGTCGTGCAGGGTCGGCTCGGGCGACGCGATGCCGGCGGTCTTGACTGCGCGCCGCAGTGCTTCGCGGGCGACCTTGCGCTCCAGGCCGCTGCCGCTTCGGCTGGCGAAGACGAGCGTGTTGCGTTCGTAGCGGGGGCCGCGGGGGGCGACGAGGGCGAGCAGGCGGCGCATCAGCTGGGGTGGGATGTCGATCGCGCGTTGTGCTTCCTCGGTTTTGAGCGGGGTGCGGGTGCCGTCGCGGCCGAGCTGGCACTCGACCCGCACCAGCGCGTGCTGCGGGTCGAGGTCGAAGACGGCGAGCCCGAGCGCCTCGCCGATGCGGAGCCCGGCGGTGAGCAGGAGCTCGAGCAGGCAGCGGTACCCGTCGCTGTCGGCGGCGGCGAGCAGGGCGTGCATCTCTTCCAGGGTGAGGATTCGCTTCGGGCGCTGGTCGTCGTGCTTGGGCCGTTCGCCGCGTTCGAGCTGCCTGATCGGGTTGAGCGGGATGCGGCCGCGGCGGGCGGCGTGGGCGAGGATGATCGAGAGCGGGCGCAGGGCGCTGGTGATCGTCCAGCCTTTGAGCCCGCTTTGGCGCATGGCGGCGATCAGGGCGGCGATGTCGTCGACGTTGATTTGGTCGAGGCGGCGGTGGCCGAGGCGGGGGAGCAGGTGCCGCTCCAGCGCCCAGGCGTAGATCTCCTTCGTGCGCGGGCGCACGTCCTGCCGTTCGAGCCAGGCGTGCGCGTACTCGGCCAGGGTTTCGCGGGTGGGCTGGATGAGTTCGCCGCGGTGGCGGCGCAGGAGCAGCTCGGCCCGTTTTGCCTCGGCGTCGTCGAGGCTGCCGTGCACGAGCGCCCAGCGGCGGGCGCCGCTGGAGTCGAGGTAGCGGAACTCGTACGGGGGGCCGACTTTGCCGTCGCGGCGTGGGCGGTAGAAGATGCCGGGGTGGCGGCGCACGGCCCGGCGGCGGGGAAGCGGGCTACGCTGGTCGTGCATCGGAGCTTCACCTCCGGTGCCGGGCCCCGGGGCGTTTCGGCGCCGCCGGGGCTGTTTTACAGGGCTTTCGGGGTGGTTCACAGACCGTAGCAGCCCTCGTCAAGGGTCAGTCCTGGCGGCGGTGGGTGTGTTCGAGCCACTGGTCGAGCTCGGCGCGGTGGAAGAGCAGCCGCTGCCCGCCGGGTCGCTTGCGGACCGGGAGCGCGCGTGCCGCGGTCAGCTTGTACAGGCTGTCGCGGGAGACGCGCAGGTAGGCGGCCGCTTGTGCTGTGTCGAGCCAGGGTGATGGTTCCCGCTCGGCCAGCCGGTCGCAGGTGACTTCGGCGGCGCGGGCTGCGATCGCCTCGACGAGCGCTGCCGGCACGCTGACGAGCAGCTGGTAGTCGCTGCTCAGCGCGCGGCCTCCAGCGTCGCGGCGTGCGGGTTGCCGGTGCCGCTGCGTTGGCCTGTCTCGATCGGTTTGCGGAAGACGAGCACGTCTTCGTGGGCGACGAGTTGCGTGCGGTCGCCGCGGGCGATCGCTCGTCGTGTGTGTAGGAGCTGCCAGAAGGAGGGGCGGGCGATCAGTTCGCCGTCCTCGAGCGTGGCGAGCAGGGCGATCACGTGCTGCCAGTAGCGCAAGCCGGCGCGGCGGCAGAGGGCGATCGTCTGCCCGGCGAGATCGTTGAGCGCTCCGTGCACGCGCAGGTTCTTGGTCACGACGATCAGGAAGCCGCCCGGCTTCAGCACGGCGGCGTCGGCGGCGTAGCTGGCCGCCATCGCGGCCAGGTAGCGGCGCTTGCGGGCGTGGCCGAGGTTGGCCCGGTCGGGGCTGTAGTTGCGCGTGTGCTGCCGGTCGAGGCGGCCGCGGCGCAGCCTCCAGGCCTGCTTGTCGAGCTCGCCGACCTCGCAGCCATACGGGGGCGAGGTGAGGATCAGATCGACGCGCCCGCACGGGTGGCGGCTGACCGCGCGGTGCTCGAGTCGGTCGAGGAAGGGGCGCGCTGGCGGCGAGCAGCCGCGGCAGCTCGGTCGCGTCGCCGACCATGACCGCACCCCGGCCGGGCGCCTGCTGGTCGCGGGCGTAGACCAGGTTGGCGGCGGCGAGCCGCGCCCAGCGCTCTTCGAGCTCGACTCCGAGCGCGTGCCGGCCGAGGTGGACGGCCTCGACGAGCGTGGTCCCGATCCCACACATCGGGTCGAGGACGAGATCGCCGGGCTCAGAGTAGTGATCGATCGCCCGGCGGGCGAGCTCCGGCAGCATCTTGGCCGGGTGCCGGTTGGAGGCGGGCAGGTAGCGGTCGCGCCGCTGCTGCTGGCTCGTCCGCTGCGTACAGGGCCAGATCGCGAGCGGCAGGTCGCTCGCCCGCCTCGCAGTGGCGCTCACCTCCACGGCCCTTCGGTGGGCGTGTTGCGCGCGCCTGCTGGGAGCGCGGCCAGCAGCGTGGTGAGCATCGGCTGGGGCGGCGTCCAGGCGACGACGGCGTGGGGGACGGGGCTGGCGGCGAGCGTGTGTGCGAGCCGGTCGCGGCGCACCGGGGTGGGGACGGCGATCAGGACGAGCGGTGCCTGCGCGGCGAGCGGGCTACGTGGGAGCGCTTTCGCGTAGCGGCGCAGCTTCTGGCGGAGGCGTTCGTGTTCTTCGGTGCCGCGGTCGAGCTCGAGCAGGAGCGGCATTGGTGGGCGGCCCGGGAGTTCGAGCAGGCCGTAGCCGTCCGGTGCTGCCGCGCCGTCCAGGGCGGCGCGGCAGCGGCGCTCGCCCCACCAGGCGGCGAGCCAACCGCCCGCGTCGCGGGCGTCGGCGGCGAGCCGGGTGAAGAACTCGTTCACCTCCAGCTGGTGGGTGAGGATGCTGGAGCGGGCGAGCGCGATCGCGGCTTGCCGGCGCCAGCGCAGCTCGCTGCGCTCCAGGCCGAGCGCTTCGGCGGCGATGTGCGCGCCGGCCTCGTCGAGGATCCAGTGGTAGGGGCTGCTGCCCTCGCCGCGCTGTTTCGGGGGCCGGAAGCGGTCGAGCACGCGCAGCTGGTAGAGCAGTTCGAGCCGTCGGCGGGTGCGTCGGGCGGAGCGGAAGTGGAGCCGGCGCAGCTGCTCGGTGGTGAGGACGCGGTGCTCGTAGCAGTCGAGCGCGACCTGCCGGTCGCGTTCGGTCAGGCGCGAGCCGAGCGCGGCGATGTTCGCCGCGCCCAGTCGCGCCGCCCGCCTCTCCTGCTCCGTCACGACCTTCCGCCCCCTTTGTCGGGAGCCGTAGTCGAGCGCAGAAGCACAGGAGGTGCGGGCGCTTTCATCCGTGTGGGTGGGGCCGGTCCGGAGCGGCCCGCCGACCGGCCGGCGTAGCGGCCCGCGGAACGGTTCGTGGGGGTCACGCGTGTACGCTCCAGCGGGTCTGCCGGCGGGCGAGCCGGGCCTCGACCTGGGCACGTGCGACGCCGTTTCGGGCGCGCGAGGCGGCGCGGACCCGCTCGGCCCGCTCGGGGTCGCCAGCCGGGAGGGGTTCGGTGGTGAGCGTGAACGATCGGCCGCTCTCGCCGCCCTGGCAGAGGCGGCAGGCGGCGCTGTGCCGGGGCAGGTTGGCGAGGTCGTGCGCGCTGAGCTCGGGTTCGAGCTCGCGGCCGAGCGCGGTCGCGTCGGGCAGGGAGAGTTGGAAGTAGAGCTTGGTGCGGGCGTTGGCGGCGATCGCCTCGCGCATCTCGCGCGGGAGCTGGCCGAGGTGCTGGTGGGCGAGGCAGAGCGAGAGCCGGTAGCCGCGCGCTTCGGCGAGCATGTCGGCGAGCGGCGAGGGGAGGGTGAGGTAGCTCTGTACCTCGTCGATGTAGAGCGCGCACTCGGGCCGCGCCTGTTCGGGGCGGGCGGCGCGGGCGAGCGCGGCCTGCCAGACGCGGGCGACGACGAAGGAGCCGAGCAGGCGGCTGGTGTCCTCGCCGAGGGTGCCTTTGGGGACGCGAACGAGCAGCAGCCGCCCCTGGTCGAGCACGCGGGTGACGTCGATCGTGGAGCGTTCCTGGCCGACGATCGCGCGCACGCTGCGGCGGAGCAGGAAGGCGCGCAGCTTGTTCAGGACGGGGCCGGTGGCCTGCGCGCGCAGCGGCTCGGAGAGCTGCTGGTACCAGTCCCAGAACGGCTCCAGGCCGACCGGGTCGTCGAGCTCGGCGAGCAGCTGCTCGCGGAAGCGCTCGTCGGCGAGCAGCCGCGGCACGTCGGCGAGCGTGGCGCCGCCGCCGGTCGCCAGCAGGGTGAGCAAGGCTGCGCGCAGGATGTCGTCTGTGCGCGGCCCCCAGAAGTGCTCGTAGACGCGGCGGAAGATCCCGACCAGCTGGTCGGTGACCAGGTCGGGGTCGGCGCCCTCGAGCACGTTCAGCCCGGGTGGGGCGGGGTCGAGCGGGTCGAGCAGATCGACCTGCTGCTCGAGCGCGTCGGGGATTCGGGCGAGCAGGTCTTCGACCAGGTCGCCCTTGGGGTCGACGACGACGGCGCCGCGCCCGGCGGCGAGGTCGGCGAGCGCGAGCCGGGCGAGCAAGGTCGACTTGCCCACGCCTGTTGGGCCGAGCAGGTGCAGGTGGTAGCGGGCGTCGGTGAGCGCGAGCGCGACCGGCCGCCCGCGCGCGTCGCGGCCGAGCGGCTTGCCCTGCTCGGGCAGGCCGGGCGGCGGGGGGACGGTGCGCGCGCCGGCGCGCACCAGGCCGGGCAGCGCCGGCTGCTGGGGCAGGTGGGCGAGCGCGGCCAGCTCCGAGGCGGAGAGCAGGAAGGTGTCGCGGCCGAGCTCGCGCCGGGCGAGCTTGCGCCCTGCGGCCCAGAGGCGGTGGCGGCGCAGGCCGACCGCGCCCTGGTAGGCGGCGAAGGCGGCGCAGAGGGCGTGGATGCGCCCGCGCGCCCGCGCCCCGCTGGGCGCGGCGACGGCGACCCGGACGAGTACCTGGAAGAGCGGCTGCGATGCTTTGGCGAGCGCGTCGCGCACCTCCGGCGCTACGGTCGGATCGGCCGACGTACGCCTGGGCGGCGCGGGGGTGGGGTCGAGCAGGTCGAGCAGCCGCTGCAGCCGCCCCTGCGGATGCCCGGCGCGCAGCCGGCGCGCGGCGGCGAGCAGGCGCCCTTGCGCGCGCCCGGTGGCGGGGCGGGCGAGGATCTGCACCAGCGCCCGCTCCCGATCGTCGAGGCCGGCGAGCTGGCCGAGCAGCAAGGGGAGCGGGTCGGCGCCGTCGGCGCGGAGCAGCCGCCACTGCGGCCCGTGCAGGCGCAGCTCGCAGCAGGCGACCGCGTCGCCGGTGGGCGGCGGCGCGGGCGGAGCGTCGTGGACGCTGGCGCCGGGCCAGGCGGCGAGCAGCGCCCGCTCGAGCAGCCCGGGTGGCACCGCCCGCGGTGCCCAGAGCCGGAACTCGCTCCCGCCGCGGTCGGCGGCGATCTCCCAGCTCAGGTGTGGCTGCCCGTGCAGGAGACGGGCGAGGCGCGGGCGGAGCAGGTCGTGCACGCTCTTCCACAAAAGCTCCGCCGCCCGTGGATCGACGTCGGGCGGGACGGCCAGGCGCAGCGCGCGCGCCCCGGCGGCGAGCCGGCGCCGGCGCGAGCGGCGCAGCGCGCAGGCGGCGAGCAGGAGCGCGAGCAGGCCGGCGGCGGCGAGCGCGGCCAGCGGCCGCCGGTCCGCGAGCGCCTGCCAGGCGGGGGCGAGCGCGCGCCCGGGGTGCTGGAGCAGGCGCACGAGCGGCGGCTCGGGCTGCGGCGGCGGTGTGCTCAGGGCGCGCTGGCGGGGCGGGTGGCGCCCAGGTAGTCGGGCCAGTTGTACGACTCGCGGCGCACGAGCGCGCCGGTGTGCGGGGCGTCGACCATCTCGCCGGGGGCGACGGCGATGCCGACGTGGCTGACGTGGGCCGGGTCGGAGCCGAAGAAGACGAGGTCACCGGGCCGCAGCGCTGTGCCCCGCGCCAGGCGGGGGCTGGCGTCCCATTGCGCCTGCGCGGTGCGCGGGAGCGCGATCCCGGCGGCCTGGTAGGCGGCCTGGACGAGCCCGGAGCAGTCGAAGCCGCCCGGGCTCTCGCCGCCCCACAGGTAGGGGGTGCCGAGCTGGGCGAGCGCGTAGCGGACGGCGGCCGCGGCGGCAGGCCCGGGCGCCCCGGCCGGCCCGGCGGCGGCCAGGCCGAACTCGGCCGTGTACACGCTCGCCCAGTGCAGGACGAGCTCGCCGTAGGCCTGGGAGTGGTTGTAGGCGTAGAGGGCGGCGGGGATGTCGTCGGGGGCGCCGGAGGCGCGCAGGTAATTAGCGGCTGCGAAGATCGCGTCCGCCGCGTCCCAGCGGTCGGCGCGCCCGTCGCCGTCGCCGTCGCGCCCATAGCGGGCCCAGGTTGCGGCCAGGAACTGCATCGGCCCGCCGGCGCCGGCCGCGTTCTCGACCCCCTCCTGCAGGCAGGCGGGGCTTGGGGCGCGGCCGTGGTCGCACTCGACCTTGCCGATTCCGGCCAGGAGCTCCCAGGGCAGGTCGTAGGCGAGCCCGGCCCGCTCGTAGAGGAGCAGGTAGTCGGGTGGGATGTCGGCGAGCGCGGCCGGTGCCGGCTGCGCGAGGCCGATCCCGCCCGTGACCGCGGCCAGGATCAGCACCGGCAGGAGCAGGCAGGTGGCGGCGGTGGAGAGCGCGAGCCGCTTCACGCCGCCTCCTCCGCTTGGGCGAGCTCGGCCGGGTCGCTGGTGACGAGCGCGTGCTCCTCGGGGCTGGCCACCACTTGGAGTGGGATGCGTTCGTCGCCGGCGACGAGCAGGCCGGAGCCGGTCGGGCAGGCGAGCAGGTAGCGGCGCTCGCCGGCGGTGAGGTGGAAGCGCTCGCCGACCTCGGCGATCGCCTGCGGCGCCTGGCGCAGCAACAGTTGCGTCGCCGCATTGGAGACGACGGCCTGCCCGAGCTCGGAACCCAAGAGGTCGGGGGCGTCCTGGGTGATCGCGGTCAGCCCGCACCAGCGCTTGCGGGCGCTCTTGGCGAGCCGGAAGAGGAAGCGGGCGCCGGCCGGCTCGCGCGTCAACAGCCAGGCCTCGTCGACGAGCACGCAGCGGCGGCGCAGCGGTCCCTCGAGCTGGCGCCAGATCGCATCGAGCGCCAGCAACAGCGCCGGCGGCTTCAGCCGCTCGGGCAGGCCGCGGAGGGCGAAGCAGACGAGCGGCCCCTCGGGGCGGGCGCTGGTCGGGCGAGCGAAGAGCGAGGAGTGGGAGCCGCTCGCATAGGGGGAGAGCCGCTCGGCCATGCTCTGCCCCAGGTGCCCCTCCGCTTCGAGGCTGCGGCACAGGTCGCTGAGCAGCGGCGCGGGGCGGCTGTGCGTGAACGGGTCGGCCCCGATCCCGGCCTGGGCGTAGCAGGCGCGGGCGGCGCGGTCGAGCAAGGCGAGCTCCTCGCCGGTCAGGCCGCCGAGCAGGAGCTCGCACAGCTCGGCCAGGAGGAGGATCCGCTCGGCGAGCGGCTCGGCGCCTGCGCTGCCGGCCAGGTCGAGCGGGTTGAGCGCCACCGCCTTGGGGCCGGCGAGCGGCAGGTAGACGCCGCCCACGGCCTCGGTCAGCCGCTGGTACTCGCCCTCGGGGTCGAGCACGTAGAGCTGGACGCCGCGGAAGAGCAGCCGCAAGGCTTCGAGCTTGGCCAGGTAGCTCTTGCCGGCGCCGGAGCGGGCGAGCAGGACGCTGTTGTAGTTCTCGCGCGCGAAGCGGTCGAGGAGCACGGGGGCGCCGGAGCCGGCGAGCCCGTACAGCACGCCTGTCTCTTCGGCGGGCGGGTCGACGGCGGCGAACGGGAACGAGGCCGCCAGCGCTTCGGTGTCGAAGGCGCGCCGCAGCCCGAGCCGATCGAGCCCGAGCGGCAGCGTGGAGAGCCAGCCCTCGAGCGGGCGGAAGCTGGTCGGCACCGTGTGCAGGAGCAGCGAGGCGCAGAGCGCGCGCACGCGCTGCGTGCGCTCGCGCAGCTCCTCCCGGCTCGCCGCGCGGACGGAGAGGTAGAGGGCGCTGCGGAAGAGGCGGCTCTCGCCGCGCGCCAGGCGGGCGGCGAGCGCGTCGGCGTCCTCGGCCGCCGCCGCCACCGAGGGGTCGGGCAGCTGGCCGCGCTCGCGCTCCAGCCGGCGGGTCGACTCGAAGCGCGCCCGCTGCCGGCGCAACCGGTCGGCCGCCAAGGGCGGCGGCAGCGGCTCCACGTGCAGGGCGAGGTCGAGCTCCCCGGCGGCGCGCAAGAGCGGCTCCAGCCAGCCGCGCGTCACCTCGCGCGGGTAGCCGACCACGGCCAGCGTCGCCGTCCAGGCACCGCCGATCCGGGCCGCGCCCCGCTCCAGCTCCAGCGCCGGCGGCCCCAGCAGCGACTCGCCCCTCCCAGCGGCAGATTGGCGGCGGCTTAGCAGGCGCGCACCACTCCTTCGAGCGCTGCCCCCTGGGGCGGCCCCGGCGGGTCGAGCGCCCTGCCCAGAAGGGCAGCAGCTTGCTCGCCGGCGAGCGGGCGCAGCTCGACGCCGGCGGCGCGCAGAAGCTCGCGCGCTTCGCCGGCGCGCCGCTGCAGCTCGGCCTGCGCCGGCTCGCGCTCGCGCGCGCGTGTAATAAGGACGAGCAGGATCTCGCGCCGGCGCACGCCCTCGCGCGCGGCCAGCTCGCCCAGGAAGCGCAGGTGCCCCTGCGCGGCCGCGGCCAGCGCCGGCACGGGCAGCGCGGCCGCCTGCTCCTGCAGCCGCGCCAAAAGCGGCGCCAGCTCGACCGGCTCGGAGCGGACGACGATCTCGACCGGCTCGGCGAGCGCGTTCAGGAAGCGCCCGAACGCCTCCACCAGCGCCGCCTGCTCCTCCTCGCTGCGCAGCACGAAGCCGGTCCCGCTCGCGCGCAGGAGCAGGCACGAGCTGCCGCCCTCCAGCTCGACGACCCCGGAGCGGAGGATCGCCCGCACGGGCAGCGCGAGCGGCGCCAGCCGCGGCGGCGCCGGCAGGCCGCGCAGCGGTGCGGGTAGCCCGGCGGGGGCGAGCACGCGCCGCCGCGGCGCGCGCAGGTGCGCGAGCGCCGCCAGGACGAGCCGGTCGGCCGGCAAGCCCTCGAGGCGCCCGAGCGCGAGCAGCGCGCCGCCGAGCGCGACCGGGGCGGCGGCCGCGACCGCGGCCGGCAGCGGCAGGAACGCCGCCGCCAGCGTGTAGAAGCCGTAGGCGGCGAGCGCGGCCGCGCCGAGCAGAAGCAACTGGCGGGCGGTGAGCCCGAAAGCGAGCCGGTCCTCGAGCTCGACGTCGGCCGGCAGCCGCACCCGCTCGACCATCTAGCGGGCCGCCCGGCCGGCCTGCGCGAGCAGGTACAGCTTCGCCGTCCGCACGACCAGCGAGGGCCGCGAGTGGAAGGCGAGCTCCTTCGCCCAGAAGGGCACCTTGACCAGAAGCCAGAGCAGGCAGAGCGCGACCAGCAGGTCGATCAGCGACCCGGTCACCGAGAGCCCGAGCGCGGCGTGGCCCTCGCTGGTGAAGAAGATCCGCACCGCGGTCGCGAGCAGAAACGCCTGCGCCACCTGCACCCCGAGCGCGGCCGCCATCGCCCGCCACCACAAGCGGGCCAGCCCCTCGGTCTGCGGCAGCGCGTGCGCGAGCAGCATCAACGGGGCCGCGCAGACCAGGCAGACGACCAGCGCCGCGCGCACGATGTACAGCAGCAGCAAAACGACCGCGACGACCGCGCAGGCCAGCCCGAGGAAGATGAGGAAGATCCCGCCCGAGGCGACCGCGCCGACGATGAACTGCTTCAGGCTCGCGCTCGCCTGCCCCGGATCGACCCCGCCCGAGAGGAAGCCGAAGGCGAGCGCGTTAGCGAACCCGATCAGCTGCCCCGACAACGACAGCGAGGCGTTCACCGCCACCGCGGTCACGCCCAGCCGCTGCAGCGAATCCTTGAGCGCGTAGCGGCTCTGCACCGTCTCGTGCCCCATCAACAACCCGCCCGCGAGCACGAGCATCAGCACGAGCAGCGCGTCCGCGACGCCGAGCGAGTACGTCCACAGCTCGCCCACCCGCCCGGCCGCGACCACTTGCGGCGTCGACAAGAGCGTCTTCCCGACCAGGTCGAGCGTCGGATTCAAGGCATCGGTGACCAGATGCCGGAACCAGTCGTCGATCGCCTTCCGGATCCGCCCCGGCACATCCCAAAAAGCCGGCTTCCGCTCCCCACCCCCCGACACCGACCCGCCCGGCTCCGTCGCCGGCTGCGCGCCCGGCGCGGATGGCGGCCCGACCTGCACCCCCGGCGGCTCCGGCGGCGCCACCCGCGACCCCGCGGCGGGCGGCGCCGCGGACGC